>Ga0326597_10005660_pt1 | contig 17278 bp, 16 predicted proteins | sample RVTome_12_FD_203789 | JGI IMG/M metagenome (GOLD analysis project Ga0326597, IMG submission 203789) | Soil microbial communities from uranium-contaminated site in the Upper Colorado River Basin, Wyoming, United States - RVT100D185 | ecosystem: Environmental > Terrestrial > Soil > Contaminated >...
CTTTACAAGCAGTAAACGAACGAACCGCGATCTTTATTAGGCGCCGACAGCTACGTCGAGGAAAGATTCCGCAGTAAGGAGAGAACATGGCGAAGATACTACGGATTGGCCCTGCCTGTTATCACGTTTTGCATCTCATACCCATCCAGATCGCCCACGAGATGAACTTTTTCTGTGACGAGGGTCTGCGTGACGAGGACGGTAAGCCCAGTTGCGAGATCGTCAGAGGGGGCATGGCTCCCTTCATGTTTGAGAAGGAGACCCTGGCCCAGCGCATGAAAGAGCTGAATATTGATATCGCCATGGACGTCAAGCCCTCTACCGTGGCGTATCTGCAGAAACAGGGCCATGACCTATACATCGTGGCCGGCTGGCGCAACAACATGCCCCACCATTTAGTAGGCCAGAGCGATATCAAGAGCATCGAGGATCTTAAAGGGAAGCGCATCGGGGTCATTGACGTGGAGGACATATTCGTCACCGTAATCCGTCCCTGGTTGAAACGCGCTGGCATGGACCCTTACAAAGACGTCAATTGGGTGCGCGGCAACAACCCCTCTAACGCTGCGGAGAGGTTGAAAGCGGGCGTCGTCGATGCCATCTTCCAGGACCCCGGTGACGCTGAGGTGCTTTGTGCGGAGGGCTTCAGTGATCTCTTTGATGTCGCGGCCCATTATCCCAATGGGCGTCCCGATCGCGTCAACGTAGCTACGGGAAAGGCGCTGCAAGAGAAGCCTGAGATGGTGAAAGCCTGCATCAAGGGAATGATCCGGGCCTATTGGTATATGCGCAAACAGCCGGAAACCTTCGATCAGTGCCTGCAGGTGGAGCGGCGGCTGCGCATGGAGAGTGACGACCCTGATGAGCGGCGGCGCAACCCGACCTGCGCCTCACCCGCACACGTCGAGCATCTCCCGTTCCCTTACAACGGGCTGCCTACCAATTTGGAAGGGTATCTCCGGGAGTCAGTCGAGGTGGGAGTGCTTGATGAGCCCCCGGATATGGAAAAACTGGGTCAACTGAAGCTTGTCCAGCAAGGCTTCATAGAACTGGAAGGCCGGGAGGATCTCAAGGAGGACCTGAAGCGGATCAAGAGCCTTGTGGGACGGCTTGGATATTGATACCAACTCACATTTTGAAGATTCGTCAGCCTTCAAAGGGAACCCAAGGCTTGGAATGCGAAAAGACCTCCGACCTCTTAAAATTCTCGCAAGCAAGCAGGTTCGTATTCACAAAGAGACGCAGAGTCGTATCGCTCTTGCTAATCTTGATCGTCTTGAACGACTTGAACGTTTTGAACAGCTTGAACCAGCGCCTTGTTGACCTCGCCCTCAGCGACTCGGCGGTGAGACGACCTTTCGATCTCAGCGAGCAGGTCCAGCGGTAACCAAATCGGCCAGATGGGTTGGTATTCACAAAGAGACGCAGAGTTTTATCGCTCCCGCCGATCTTAAACGTTTGGAACGACTTGAACCGGTAGCTTCTTGCGCCGCGTAAAGTTAGCCAACTAAGGCAATTCAGGCACCAACCTCCGACCTTCCGTTATTTTCGCGGCGTGCTTTCTTCCTGGGTGGAGTGCAAACATTTTTCCACCGCGCCTTGCACCAGTTCGGCCTGCCAGCGTAACAGCTTCCCGTTTTCCATAGTTGCATCGAGGGTCCGAGGCCGGCTCCGAACAATCGCCTCGAGCGCGGCTCTGGGCGCCAAAGTCGATGCGGCGATCCCCAGCTCCTTGGCGATGCGCGCACACTCGGCGCGCAGCGCGTTGATCTGTTCGCTGCAGTCGTTGCGTGGAGCGTCCCGGTCGCGTCTTCTAACTTCTGGCCATTGCGTCTGGTCCATTCCACCCGCCCGGTTGATCGCCTCCTCGAGCGTCCTCAGGCGCGCGCCGACGATGTTGCGCGGCAATTTAGGTCCTTGGTGCAGGGGCGCGCCGGGGTGGGACTCTGCCCATTGGAGCAATTCCAGTATCTGTTGGTTGCCGAAGATCTTGAAGGGCGGCAGGTTCGCGCTTCGGGCCTGCTGGTCGCGCCAGCACCACAGTTCGCGCAGATAGGCCAGTTGGCGGCGGGTCAGCCGGCCGGCCCCCTTGATGCGCCAGGCGTCTTCGGGATCGCGCGCATGATCACGCCCGCTTGACTCTACCATCGCTCGGCAACTTTCCCTGTGCCAATCGACCCGCCCCCGCTCGCCGAGCTCGCCGCGCAGACGGTCGGCGAGCGGTTCGAGAAAACGCGTATCGTTGACCGCATAGCGCAGTTGCTTCTCGCTCAGCGGCCGACGCGACCAGTCTGATTTCTGCCCTTCTTTGCCAAGCGTGATATTGAAGCAGCGCTCGATCAGCGCGGCAAGCCCAATCTGTTCGATGCCGAGCAGTTGCGCCGCAATCATGGTGTCGAAGACATCACGGCGCGGTCTAAAGCCCATCGAGGCTCGCATCATGCGCAAGTCGTAGTCACCACCGTGAAGGATTAACGGCTTCTCGGCCAGCGCTTCCAAGAATCCGCTAAGATCCAACGCGGCCAGCGGGTCGACGAGGTAGTGCGCGCCTCCAAGCGAGAGCTGGACCAAACAGACCTTTTCGAAATAGTTGTGCAGACTGTCGGCCTCGGTGTCCAGCGCGACCCTTTCAGCCCTGTCGACGTGCTCGATCAGCGTTTCCATCGCAGCGCGCTCGCAAACGTAAACGTACCCCTCGGACTCCGGTGTATCCAACGTTTCGATCTCCCTCATGAGAACTGAGCCCATTAGTTTGAACCTTGGACTGCAAGATCCAAGACCTAAACAGCTATCGAAAATGATCGGCAGACGAAATTGAAAAGGCGCGACGGAAAACAGAATTCAAGATTCAGGGTGCAGGCGTAATCTTTGCCATTCGGCCAAAATATCATGGATCACGCCTGATCAAGAGACGATTCGTAAACTCCCCCATTCAGCTCCTCCACTCCCGGGCGGGCCCTATCGCGCCGGAACGCCGCTGGGGTAAATCTGTTTTAACAAGCCTTCGTCGATGATCTGCTTCATAAACCTGTCGTCGATAAACTCGGCGACAAACTGTTCCGCGGCCCGGCCTGAGACTCCTAAGTTTTCTAGAATGGTCTTGGTGCCCTCGGCAGTTGGACGGGGCACCGGTTCCATATACTGGGTATCGGAGTCATAGGTATGCTGCAAAATGCTCGGATCAGAAACTCGGGTATACTTCTGCAAGATCGCCTGGGATTCGGTGGGGCGCCGTCGGATGTATGCGACCGCTTCGGTTATGCCGGCGACAAAGCTGCGCATGCGCGCCGGCTGTTTGGCGACGTAGGGGCGCATCGCCGCGCTGCAATTCCCCGCATAGGGAATGGACAGGTCGCCCAATTCCAACAGCGGTTTAAAACCTGCCTGAGCAGCCTGCAGATCGTTCGGCGACGTCGCGAAGATCGCCTGCACCCTGCCGTTGACCAGCGCCGCAAAGGCCGCGCTTGTCGAACCGCTGTAGATGATCGAAACATCCTGACCGGGTTTCATCCCCTGGCGCGCGAGAAAAAGCTTCACCGCAAAATCACTGGCCGAACCCGGATTAGCCACCGCCAAGACCTTGCCACGCAGATCGGCAACTTTTTGGATCGCCGGAGTCACCATGATTTTCGACGTGAGCTTGTGCACCACACAAGAAGTCACCACGACATCGGCACCGCCCAGACGCATCTGCACCAACGGCGGACCGGCGGAAAAATAAACTTGTATGTCGCCGCTGAGCAGAGCGGGCCGGCCGACCGCGCGCGGCAAGTAGATCGGTTTGACTTGCAGCCCGTGCTTCTCGAATAGTTTTGCCTCCGCGCCGACCCAGAGCGGCAGGATCGATCCCGACAGGGTCCCATGGCCGGCAATAATTGTCGGTCGCTCTTGGGCAAAGCAAAGCGGCGCCCAGTACAGCAGCAGGCCCAATACGATACCCGGCAGAATCGGCAAGAGCCAGTGACATCTCATCTATCGACCTCCAAAGGCTGCCCTTGCGGGATCCGTGGACCCAAAGGGTTGCAGTTTCTTGTGGCCGTAGCCGTTACCAACTTCTTGCTGGTGCAAAGTGGCCAGATTGTAAGCGCCGCTGCTACAGCCAACCACCGAAGGCAGCAAGATAGCCAGTGAGGTCATTAAACCGAAACGGTTCATAAAAATATCCTCATCGCTATTTAACACTCCCTTGCGAGGCGCACCAGGAAATGAGCTTGCTCTGTGGCGCGGTTTCAACCGTCGACCCCGCCCGCGAGACCACGCGCCGCGCGTTGCTCGCCGGTTCACCCAGCGCGAGCAGCACACAAACGGCGAGCGTCGCGGTGCGGCCGACGCCTCCCGCGCAATGAACGAGCACCACTTGTCCAGACTGCAATCGTTTCGCCACCTCGCCCGCAAGCGCCCAGAAGGCATCCCGGTTCTCGGGTGCCCCACGGTCAGGAATCTCGAAGGGCAACACTGAACAGGGAACTGTGCCGGCTTCCAGCGCCTCTGCGTACTCGAAAGACTTCTCGTGGATTTCATCCTTTTCAGCTAAACATACGATGGCGCCGACCGCTTCGTTCCTCACCTGATGCCACACGCTCTCAATCGCTTCATAGCGGCCGGGCATGCTGTGGAGTAGCAGGCTCCCAGGAACTCGCGCGGGAAGATCGACACGACGAAACATCTTTGTCTCCCTTGTGTGCAACCAACTAATCGTTGCTCTTCAAAAATATTTTCTCACCATTATTGCCCCGCGATATTAGTATGTAAAGACAATACGAGAAAAAAGGACGGAAATCGAAAGATGGATAAAAGTGTTATGCCAGCCCCCAGCCCCTCGCCCTTCAAGTCAAGAAAGCATTTCATCTGGCCACAGCAAGATCCAAGACCTGAAGCTCGAAGGGTTCGTTTGACACGCTGCAACGGGCGTTATACGGATTCAGTTGCAATCATTGAAGTTCGGGTTTGAGTTAATCGTGGAACCCATTAGAGGATGAAGCCGGATGAAGCTTTTTTTGGGTCTTGTTGAGGGTTCACTGCCTCACGAGTCGCGAATTTTTGGTGACGTAGGAGGTAGGCTCGTCGATTTTACCTTCGCGTACGCAACTTATCTCAGTGAGGTTCGGGGCGAGAGAGAAGCTAGCTACGAGCTGGCAAGCCTCTATTTTCCAGCGACGATTTCAGAGTTTTTAGAGAACGGCGAATCTTCGCGGCAGGCGCTCGCAGATCTCATGTCTTTCTTGCGCCCAAGAGAACTGCAAGATTTCCGCGGACCGGCGGGTGAAAAGGTCATCTACGATCTTGCCGAGATCCGGTTTCTGCCGCCGCTGCAAAATCCCGACAAGACTATCGTCATCGGCTTCTCGGATAATGTTGCGTCTGAGATGAGGTTGAAGGCGGAGGTTCCCACGGGCTTTCATAAGTTGCCCCGAACCTTCACGGCTCCGAGCGGGCCGATCCTTTGGCCGAAGTTTTCGCAAGAAATCGACTGTGATGCGTGTCTTGCCGTGGTCATCGGCAAGCCGGTACAGAGAGTCCCGCCTGAAAAAGTATGGGACCACGTAGCCGGCTTTACTTTGCTGCTCGATATCACGGCTCGCGATATCAGCAGGCGCGAAGCAGTCACCAAGAATCATCTGCTGGGAAAAAATTTTCCTTCGAGCACCTCCCTCGGTCCGGCGCTCTTACTCAAGGATCCGAATGTCGATGTGAACAGTATGGAAGTAGCCCTGACGGTGGATGGCGTTGTCAGGCAGAGATTCACTCCCCGACAATGGGTATTCTCGATCGAACAAGTGCTCACTCATTGGTCCTCTCTCGGGCTAAGGGCAGGAGATGTTTTTGCCCTGGGCGGGAGTGTCGCGTTGAGGACACAATCTCCAGCGTCCGCGGTTCCAATGACGCCCGGGTGTGTGGTTCGCTGCGCCTCGTCCGGCATAGGAGAGCTTTGTCATAAAGTTGTGCGGGAGGATGAACCGCGCTCATGAAGCTACTAACCTTCACAATTCAAGGCAGCGAGAAGATCGGTGTTCTGGTCGATCGTGATTGCGTCGTCGATCTGGAAAGAGGGGCGGCCTGGTACCTCACGGACGCCAGGGGAGACCCGTCGGCTGAACGTGCGGCACGCATACTTATCGGGCACGATATGGTGGCGTTTTTGAAAAAAGGCGACCGTTCTCTAGAGCTTGCCCGGAGAACGGTGGATCACATCCGGAACCGAATTGCCAAGGGAAGCGACAACGACGTTCTGGTGAACTCGGGCATTTTGCTAAACTTGAAGCAAATCCGACTAAAGGCGCCGGTTCCTCGAACACCAACTCTCATTTCCGCGGGGAAAAATTTTTCCGATCACGTCGGTGAAATGTCATCAAGAAATATTCCGAGCCGCCCGGTCGCATTTCTGAAATTGCCGGAGACGATAACCGGCCCCGAGGAGGACATCCCTTATCCAAAGGAGACACAGAAACTCGACTATGAGGTCGAGCTTGCCATCGTTATCGGCAAGCCGTGCGTCAATGTTGGCAAGGAAGAAGCGCTGGACTATGTTGCGGGATACGCGGCGTTTAATGACATCAGTGCCCGCGATGTGATCCGGCGAGAGAACGAAAACGGCATTTTTCTCATGGGCAAGAATTTTCCTGGGTTTTCGCCCATGGGTCCCTATTTGGTTTTGAAAGACGAAATTCCTGATGCGCAAGAGTTGAAGCTTGAGTCGCGGGTGAACGGAGAGGTGCGGCAAAGCTCGAACCTGAGTTTCATGATTTTTGATATCAGGGAAATGATCGAGTATTGGTCCCAGATGGGGCTTCAAGCCGGGGATATACTGACCACTGGAACGCCCAAGGGGGTCGCGGCAGGCAGAAAGGAAGGGCAAACTCCCTGGTGGCTCAAGCCTGGGGATAGCGTCGAAGCCGAAGTGGAGAAGATTGGATGCCTGCGTAACCGCATTGTCGCGGAGGAACCGTAAGGCGTGAGTTGCGGAATGAGAGAATGACAAGTGCGTAGACTAACTCTAATTCCAGTTTTGGTGCTTTTGAACTTTCACCTCGCTTACGGCGAGACGACAAAACTGATCGTCGCTTATGCATCTCCTGCGGCCAGTTTCTGTCCCGGCTGGATTGCCCAGCGTGAGGGGATCTTCGCCAAATATAGCCTCAATGTCGAGATGGTGTTGATGCAAGGGGCGGCAACTTATATGGCGGCTTTGGCGAGCGGAAACATCCAGATTCTCTACGGCGGCGGGACGGCCGTCTCCCGGGCCATCGCCACGGGTGGATTCGATCTGGTGGTGATTGCAACCGAGACGCGCTACGTGCCGTTACGCATGATGGCGAATTTATCGATCCGAAACCCGGCGGATTTGAAAGGAAAGAAGCTCGGGGCGGGCCGAGCCGGTCTGGATGAATACGCGACGATACTTTACCTGGAAAGGGTGGGCCTAGCGCCAGGCAAAGATGTGGAACTTGTTTACATGGCCGGCGGTGTTCCCAATCGAGTGGCAGCCATGAAGCAAGGGCTCATTGACGGCGTTGCGGTCAACCCGCCCAACGAATACGAGCTGGAAAAGGCGGGGTTTCACGAGCTCGCAAATTTTCTCGATTTCAAAATGCCCTACGCGGGCGTTCCGCATACCATTAGCAGGGTTTTCCGGGACAAGAACCGAAAAGTTGTGGAGGACTATACGACTGCGATAGTCGAGGGCATGCAGATTTTTCGCACGAATAAGCAGGCGGCATTTAAGGCGATCATTGAGTTGACCCGTCAGAAAGATCCGGTGCTCCTCGAGCGGACTTATGAATCGTATTCCAAGCAATATGACGCCATCGCAGGCTTGCCGGTGCCATGGGAGTCCGGAATTGAAAGCATGATCACCGGATTCCACGAGCGCTTCAATCCGCAGGGGATAAAGAACCGCGATGCCAGACCTTTTCTCGATCCTTCTTTTGTCCAGAGGGCGGGCGAACGGCTCAAGCTTAGTGGAAAGTAAAGAGTGAACCATGAGAATGCGGGTTTCTTTGCTGTTCTGTTTACTCGTCTTTCAGGCGCACCTCGAAAACAGCTGGGGGCAAGCAGACCCGAAGCGAGCGGAGCTGGCCAGGAAAGAGGGGGAGGTCATCTGGTATTCCAATCTGGCGGTGGATCGTGGAAACGCCATCGCGCAGGGGTTCATGAAACTTCACCCGGCCGTGAAGGCAAAGTATTTTCGCACCAACGCGCCGCAGCTGGCCAATCGAGTGATGACCGAGGCTCAGGCCGGGAGAGTGCAGACGGACGTTCTTCTCATCTCCTTCTTTTTCCTAGATCAACTCATGGAAGCGGGTCTTTTGGAACCTTACTGTTCTCCCGAACGTGACGCTTTTCCAGGTGAGTTCAAGGACAAACAGTGTGTTTGGACCCTCATCAACGCGAACACCCACGTCATCGGGTACAACACCCAACTGGTGCGCAGAACAGAGGCGCCGAAAACTTATTTCGATCTTCTCAACCCCAAGTGGAAAGGACAGATGGTACTTGAGGACGAAGGCTACCGCTGGTTTACCTACACGTTGGACAAAATGGGCGAGGAAAAAGGTCTTAGCCTGATGAAACGGCTGGCGCTCCAAAAGCCTCAATTCCGCCACGGCGATACCCTGATCGCGCAGCTTCTGGCGGCGGGGGAATTTGCTCTCTGCGTGGTTTGTTATGGCTACCGGCTGGAGTTGATGAAAAGCAAGGGAGCGCCGGTCGATTGGAATGCCGACGAACCTATGACTGCGAGCGGCTCGACCGTTTCTCTGGCCAGACGAAGTCCTCACCCAAATGCTGCCAGATTGCTTATTGACTACATTCTTTCCAGGGAAGGGCAGACGATTTTGGCCTCCTTTTTGACCGTGCCCGGGCGTCGAGATGTGCCGGCCATCGCGCCACGGTTGATTCAAGGGTTGAAGCTGCATCCTATCAAGGTGGAGCTGTCGAAGACGTTGAACGAGCGAAGGGATCAGTTCTTTCAAATATTCAAACAGGAGTAGCCCGGAGTATTCATGGTCCGAGGAATAATCACGACACAGTGTCAATGGAGGGGTGAGCCTGGAGGAGCGAAGGCACAGAGACGAAAAGTTTCAATGCCATGCAGGCACTCGGTACGGCGCGCGAACTTTTCCCAGGCGTCCGCTTTACAAACGCAGCTTGGAGGCCACACCAAGGCACAACTCCATTGCCTTCGCTCCGGAAGGCTCGCCCCTTGATTGACATCACGAGTGAATAAGCGGGCTAGACTAGGAGGTTCTCGGTAAATGGATACCATCACACGCGAAGTGATCCGAGCTTCGCTTCTCGCATATGCCGACGAAATGACCAAAAACTTTTGGCGCAGTTCCTATGGCGTCATGAACTATGAAGTTCGAGATTTTGCCGTGGGTTTCGTCGATCCCGAAGGCAGGATCGTCGTTCAATCAAGATTCACCCATCCCGCGTTTACGGCCGATCTTGGCTATGTCGTTAGAGACGCGGTTGCCGAGCAGGATGAAATTAATCCAGGGGATGTCATCATTTCCAATGATCCCGATTCGCAAGGGCAGCATCTCAATAATGTGGTCGTCATACTGCCGATTTATGTCGCGCGGGAATTGGTGGCCTTTTCCTGTGTGCGCGCTCACTGGCAGGATATCGGCGGAGCAACCGTCGGCTCCACCGGGACCAAAACGACAGACATTTTTCAAGAAGGTCTCCAGTTGAAGGCGATCAAAGTCTATGACCGGGGAGTCCCCAACAAAGAAGTTCTGAAGATTATTCGCAGCAATTCCCGGTTTCCTGACATTAATTTAGGAGATTTCAATGCCCAGATCGCCGCTTGCAAGCTAGGGGAAAGGCGTCTCGGATCGCTCCTGGCAAAGGATGGCGTTGCGGATGTTATGACCGCCATTCATGAAGGTTGGGACATGTCTGAGAAGGCGGCGCGCACGGCGCTCCGCGAGATACCCAAAGGCGAGTACATCGCGGAATCGTTCCTGGACAATGACGGCGTGGAGTTGGACCGGCCCGTCAAGATCAAGGTGCATGTCAAGGTGCAAGACGAAAGGATGATTATTGATTTTTCCGAGATCGCGGACCAAACCAGAGGACCGATTAATAGCGGATACTTCGGTGGCGCCTTGAACGTAGGCCGGATTGCGTTTAAATGCCTGACCACGCCCCGCCTCCCTTCAGACGAAGGATGCTTTCGCCCTTTAGAAGTCGTTTGTCCAAAAGGTAAGATGCTGAACGCGCGACCTCCGGCTCCCCTGGGGCATTGGTCGGTTCCATTCCCGACGATTCTCGACACGATATTTAAGGCGCTTTCGGAGGCCATTCCCCATCGGATTCCTGCTGCGACACGAGGGGATGCGCGCGGCGTAGGCGTCAGCGGGTACGACACGGCGAAAAGAAAGTTTTTTCATATCAGCCCGCCGCATATGGGTGGTCATGGAGCGCGGCCGATTGCCGACGGACCGGCGCCCAAGTGCGCAATCCAGCAAGGCGATGAACACGCCGTGCCGATTGAACTTTGCGAGATCAAGTCGCCGATTCTTTTTGAGTCGCTGCGGTTGCGCCAGGACTCGGGAGGAGCCGGGAAATTCAGGGGCGGACTGGGTATCGAGACCGTTTTCAGCATGGAGATCGACGGCCGTTTGCGAAACATGATGATTCGTTCCCAATGTTTGCCGTGGGGGGTCCATGGAGGAAAAAGCGGCGGGACCAACGAAGCGTATGTCATCAAGCCCGAGGGAATGGAAGAGCGTCTCCCCAGGGCGACGGACTTTCCCCTGCCGAAGGGATCAAAAGTAAAATTGAGGACCGGGGGAGGCGGCGGTTATGGGAATCCCCTGCAGAGAGACGAAGAAGTAGTTCTTCAGGATGCTCTGAACGGCTATATTTCCTTGCGCGCTGCCGAAGAGGATTATGGAGTCGTAATCGATCCGGTTCGTTTTACCATCGATCGGGAGGCGACGCGGAACAAGCGGAGAGCGATGACGGAGATGGGCGCGCTATGATCCGCATAGCCACGGATGTCGGCGGCACGTTTACCGATCTGGTTGCTTTTGACGAAGAAACCAAGCGTCTCACTGCAACCAAAGCTTCGACCTCTCTTGATGTCACCGGCGGCTTGATTGAAGTCATCGAAAAGAGCCGCATTGCTTTGAACTCAGTTGATTTTTTTCTGCACGGGAGCACCATCGCCATTAACACGGTGATCGAGCGCAAAGGCGCCCGCGCGGCCCTGCTGACAACCGACGGTTTTGAAGATGTCATCGAGATCGCCCGAGGGAATATACCGAATTCTTTCGATCTGCTTTTTTCTACCCCGGAGCCATTAATTCCCGCGGGTCTGCGCATTGGAATCAAAGAGCGCGTTCTCTATACCGGCGAAATTCGTCAAGATCTCGACGTCGAAGACGCGCGGGCGAAGATCCGGCGGATTTTAGATCAGGGCATCCAGACGATTGCGATCTGCTTGCTCCATTCCTATGCGAATCCGGTACACGAAATCGTAGTGGAGAAGATGATAAGGGAGCTGGCCCCTTCCTGCTTCGTTTCTGTTTCGAGCAGAATCTTGAGACAGTATCGAGAATACGAGCGGTCGTCCACGGCCATTTTGAACGCCTATGTAGGTCCGAAGGTCAGCGTCTATCTCGATGGTCTCAAGTCCTATTTGGCCAAAAGCGGCTTTCGCGGCAACGCTCTCCTCATGCAGTCAAACGGCGGAACCATGTCCCTTGATGTCGCCAAGGATCAACCTTGCCGTACGATGGAGTCGGGACCGGTTGGTGGTACGATTGGAGCGTCACAATTAGCCAGAAGCATGGGATTTGAAAACGCGATCGCCTTCGACATGGGAGGCACGACGGCGAAAGTCAGCACCATTCAGAAAGGAACCGTTAGCTTAAAGGACGGTTACACCATCGGTGAGTATGGGCATGGCTTTCCCTTGCAACTGCCGGTTGTTGACATTCTTGAAGTGGGATCGGGAGGAGGAAGCATTGCTCACGTGGACGAAACGGGAGCCTTCAAAATCGGCCCGCAGAGCGCTGGAGCGGTTCCCGGCCCCGCCTGTTATAGACAAGGTAACGTTCGGCCCACGATCACCGATGCGGATTTGGTTCTTGGCAGGTTGAATCCAAGCTACTTCTTGGGCGGAGAAATCCAGCTCGGACTGAGAGAGGCAGAGCAAGCGATTCAAAGCTCGCTTGCCGAAACTCTCGGACTGGACTTGATTCAGGCCGCTTACGGGATCGTCAAGCTGGCTGACACCCATATGGCTCATGCGGTGGGCGTCATGACCGTGGAGCGAGGCTACGATCCTCGTGACTTTGTCATGGTCGCCTACGGCGGCGCAGGGCCCTGTCACGCGGTCTCTGTGGCAAGAGATCTCAATATAAAGAGGATCGTCATTCCGTATTTGCCGGGCCATTTTTCCGCTTTTGGGATGCTCTTCGCCGACGTCAAACATGAATACGTCTTGAGCACCGTTAATTTACTGGGACGAATCGATGCGCAGGAGTTGGAATCGGCCTACACGGAGTTGGAGCGGCAAGCAGTCGATGCTGTGCAAAAAGAAGGCTTCGAACTCAAAGATATCGTCCTGAAGCGGGACCTCGAGATGCGCTACGAAGGCCAGGAGTTTACTCTGGTCGTCCCCTTTGCGGACCGACCCATCGAGGATCGAGCCAAGGCGAACGTCAAGAGCAACTTCGACGCCGCCTATGATATCCGATATGGGCACTCCTTCCCGGCTTCGGCGGGAGAGGTGGTCAGTCTCAGGCTGGAAGTTTACGGCCTATTGCCGAAGCCCGAAATGAACTCAATCGTTCTCGATGGCGGGCAAAAAACGGGAGTCTCCCGATCGGAAAGGAAAGTCTATTTCGAAGGCCTCGGTTTTACGCCTTGCCCGATTTTCCGCCGCACGAACTTGACCGAGGAAACGAAGATCGAAGGCCCGGCTATCATAGAAGAGCCGGCTTCAACCACCGTGGTTCATCCGGGAGATGTCTTGACGGTAGATAAGATGGGAAACTTGCTCATCGATCTGACGGAAAATTGATTATCTTGGTCAATCGGCCGACCTCACGCTCCTGCTTTCTTTCGAACAGTTTGACGTTTTGAGAATTCTCAAAACGTGCAAATTCCCCGCCGAGTTTGTGTTTCCTTGAACGTTGAACCTTGAACTTTAAACAGCCGTAAGGCGATGAACTTATGGAACGACTGGAACCATCAAGAAATCATTATTCATCCGCTGGCCAGAGCCGTATGGCTTTGCATAATTCGATCGTTGTGCGGAATAGTTTTTCGTCGTTAACCCAGGTCGTCCCATGGTACTGAGCCTCTCGATCTGAAGTCCTGACCCATTCCCAATCACTCAGATAACCCTGTTCGGGATGATCGCCCCACGGCTCGCAAAACTCATCGCCTTCTCGGACGACGAGCAACTCGACATCGGCCCGCCGGAAGCGAACGTCTCCGCTGAGTTGACGGAACGTATCTTCGTCAGCGAAAGCAAGCAGCGCCCAGTCCGAGCCGAGCCGTGTCCGGCCTTTGGTTGAGTAGGCCAGACGCCAGATTTCCCGAATACCCGGATGCGCCCGCGTTAGCTCGGCAAGGTATTTATCGATTTTTAGCATCATAGCAGGGACTTCTTGGGTTCAAGCATCACTGCCCTCTTAACCGCTGTGAAGAGTGGATCTTCGAAGATCGGTGGAGGTCATTGCGTCTCGAAGATCGCCCGGAACTGTTCAATGCGGCGATTGATGATATCAGCTAGCTCCGGCTTCACGGGGTGTAGCTTGAGCCCCCTGGTCAAACGGGGAGGATCCGGCGGGACATCGGGACGCGCCGGGACGACATTGAATCGAACCATAGCTTGTTGCGCTTCGCGGGATAGCAGAAAATCCATGAACAATTTGCCCGCTTCGGGATGAGGAGCGCGACGGGAGAGCGATCCGACAGCGCCGGTAATACTGACGGGCTCGTCGGCGTACCAGTCTATCGGAGCCCCCTTGGCGCGCAGTTCCTCCACTCGATAACCGTAGCCCATCACGTTCACAGGAAATTCACCGGCAGCCACGAGCTGGATTTGCAGTGTATGGCCGGGGCGAAAGTGAGGACGTTGACCGGCAAGCCGTTTCATGAAGTCGATCCCTTTCTCCTCGCCCATTTTGTCCAGCGTGTAAGCGAACCAGCGATAGTCCTGCGGGTCCATGACCAGCTTGTCTTTCCACCGCGGGTGGAGGAGATCAAGAAGTTTCCTCGGAGCCTCTTCCTTTGGAACCAAGCGTGTATTGTATGCCATGACATTGGTGTTTAGATTGAGCATGGTCCAGAAGCAACGGTCATCCTTTAACTCCGCCGGATAAGCGTCGCGCTCGGGCGAACAGTAGGGGGTGAAAAGCCCCTGGTCATTTAGTCCTTTCCAAAAAATTTCACCCGGGATCGTGACGTCAAATTCGTGCCGGCCGGTCTTGGCTTCGAGACTCAGCCGATTATTCATGCTTGCGGCGGTTGCCCGGAAGACATTCACGACAATCCCGGGGTAACGCTTTTCAAAAATTTCTTTGAGGAGCTGACTTCGACCGATGTCCCAAGTGGAGTAAAAGTTGACCGCGCCTTCTTTCTTAGCTCGCGCGACTCGGTCCACCGTGCCTTGGCCCTGAGCTGAGGTGTCCTGGGGAAGAGACGACAATGTGGTTAGAGCGAACAGGAAGACTACGGGAAACCATACCAGCCGCATGCCGCTGACCGATTTTCTGCTCAACTCGATGCGCTCCATAGAGTCACGCTCCTTTTAGCCGGAGGATATAGATCCCTTGGTTTTTCTGACTTCAGACGGTCCATCCTAACTGTTTACGCTGCAAGCCTTTTTCCAGCCAGTCCGTTAACTGTCCGCAGCTTTGGTTCTCGTCACAGCCACAGGAAGATCGAACACCTAACTCTCGAAGTGGTTACCAAAATAGTACTCTGACCCCCATTCTGCCCGAGTCGGAAAACTCTTTCGCTCCCTGCAGCTCTGCTCTGCGGCCGCCTACAGTCTCGGTCACGGCGGCAACGACGCGCAGAAAACTATGGGCGTGATCTTGGTCTTGTTGATCGCCGGAAACATGGTCGATGCCAAATCGGAAGTGCCTTTATGGGTCGTATTGGCGAGCCACACAGCCATGGGGCTGGGGACCATGGCAGGTGGGTGGCGGATCGTCAAAACTATGGGGCAGAAAATCTGCAAGCTTCAGCCGGTGCAAGGATTCTGCGCCGAGAGCGCCGGCGCCTTCATGCTCTATGTCGCCACCTGGGCCGGCATCCCCGTCAGCACCACGCACACCATCACCGGCGCCATCGTCGGCGTGGGCGCCACGCGCGGGTTTCACGCGGTGAAATGGGGCGTGGCGACGCGGGTGGTGTGGGCGTGGATTTTGACCATTCCCTGTGCGGCGCTATTGGCGATGCTTTCCGAAGGGCTTTTCGACCTTATTGGCTGGCGCTAACCCAGCTGCGAAGGCATCGCATCTCTCCGCCGCCGGCAATCGCCGCTTGGCGACTGGCGAAAAAGAACGAAGTGCGAAAAGCTTCTTGACTGCGTGCAAGCTCGGAGTATTAACGCTTCATCTCGCCTGTCGCCTGAGATAGAAGAGGATGGCCTACGAAACATCCCAATGGCGAGCGATCCATTCAATCCGTCAATTTCCAAAAGGGTGCTGCTTGGCCACAAGCCGCAGCCAGCCAAATCTCCCCAGCCGCGCCAAAACCGAAGCTCCTTGATCAAGTCCTTCTGGCGATCCGTACGCGGCACCATAGTCCGAGGACCGAGGAAACCTATGTCCACTGGATCAAACGATTCATCCGGCGCTGTTTCGCGGCCAGCAGGCAGTTGACAAGTTGGAGTAGCTGGCGGATATTGCAACCGATTCGGACTTAATTGGTTGACCCCTGTTAGGAGACAGGCCGATCAGCATTTGTCGCCGCCTAAAGCGGGTCACTTAACAGTTATCCCAGTGCGGTGGTGCAAGCTTTAGGCTGGACGTCTCTTTCTAGTCTTGACGGGTCTGAGAGAACCATCGTGGAACGGGTTCGTACACCGGACGCGAACTTTCCGTTTCTCCTCAGGACACTCGCTTTTGTTTTTCCTCTCGGCTCTGGCTTTCTGATGATTCCATTTGCGGTTTTGCCGATCCTGACTGACGCAGTTTTAGGACCACAGTCTTGGGTCGCTTACGGGGTAGATGCCGTGTCGTCTTATGCGTTGAAGTTAATCACATACGCGCTTGTTGTTACTTTTCTGGGGATGTACGGCTTGCGAGGTTACGTGGCAATAAAGCTGCGACGACAAAAAAGGACGTCGAGTGGGCAGGGCTAACCCTTGGGTTGAGACTGACACGACGGCTCACCCAAAAACGTTAGGAGGCTGTTGCATATGAGTGGCACGGGTCCTTTTGCTGCAGGACTGTACAAGCTAGGCGCACTGGCGTTAGCTGCGTTCGCCATTTTTGCAGGGTGCTCCTCCGGAGACCTCCTCGTAACCACTTACGATCCATCGACTGGACGGCGAACGGAGACTGTCTTCTCGAAGTTCTTCGAAGAGACGGATTACCTCATCGAGAAAAAACTCGGCGTTTATGTCGTAATGTCCTTGGAGCCAAGGGAAGTTCCCGGATCGTACTGGCTCAAAGAAGCCTTTGGGACTCTGGGCAGCGGGGATGTGTTGGCCCCGGGTTTAGTCACCTTGTATTTGCATAACCTTACCGACTCCGAATTGGCGCTTCTGCTGAAGGGACTGTCTTACGGCTGGGAACATATCAGCTTGAAATCCCAGGAGGTCCGCATCGCTCCTCAGTCTCACAGTCGTGTGGATGTCGGCGCAATTCCGGTGAACAGATATCTGCGAGAACTAGAGGTCACTTTGGTCTTCGAATCGGCCGGAAGTGAGGTCGCGAAACCTCTGCGCCTGAAGCGCTTGGCACAGGACCGTTTCCCGCGGCCGGCCGGTTTGGTCTTTCCCTGGGACAGTGACCCGATCTGTACCGCTGATACAGACAGAGAGTACGCAGAAGGGTGTCTTGCGTGGAGGAAGGGGGAATCCGCACGCGCGCGCGGAATGTTGCGCCCACTGGCGGAACGCGGACATACGAGTACGCAGTGGCTGATGGGGCTGATGCACGATGTCGGCATTCCTACAGACTATATGGCTGCCGTGGAGTGGTATCGCAAGTCCGCCGAGCGGGGAAATGCACAAGGGCAGTCCGCCTTGGCAGGAATGTATGCGTTAGGGCGCGCCGTTCCTCGGGACTACGGCGAG
>Ga0326597_10005661_pt1 | contig 17275 bp, 18 predicted proteins | sample RVTome_12_FD_203789 | JGI IMG/M metagenome (GOLD analysis project Ga0326597, IMG submission 203789) | Soil microbial communities from uranium-contaminated site in the Upper Colorado River Basin, Wyoming, United States - RVT100D185 | ecosystem: Environmental > Terrestrial > Soil > Contaminated >...
CAACGCTGGCATGTGTTCGCGGAATCGGATTGAGATAGCCGCAAACAACGCAAAGGGCGCAAATAGGAACACGTTCGCAACATCTCCCGCAAAGGCGCAAAGACGCCAAGATCGGGAATTATTTTCTCTTAACTTTGCGCCTTCACTCCTTTGCGGGAGTAATTCCGTCCTGCTCCGGTACTTCATGTGTCCATTCTTGCAGTCATCCGGTGTCTGTGACATAGCATTCGAATCTTGAATTAGAGGGAAATCACATGGCTACTTTCACGGCGAAACCGGTCGGTCATTTATTGCGCGCGAAGTCGGTGGCGATCATTGGCGCGTCGCAGAAGGGCGCTTGGCCCCAGGGGATTTATCGCAATTTAAAAGGTGCAAAATTCCCCGGCGGTGTGTATCTGATCAACCCAAACTACCAAGAATTGTATGGTGACAAGTGCTATCCGAATCTTGCGGCTTGCCCGGAAGTTCCCGACGAATTGCTGATTCTCATTCCGACTCGCGCTGTGCTCGGCGTGCTCGAAGAGGCGGCGCAGCTCGGGTCGCGCTCGGCGACGATTTACACCGCCGGTTTTGGCGAAGGCGACGACGCCAAAGGTAAAGAGCGCGCCCAGGCGATGCGCGAATTGTGCGACAAGACCGGCATGGTTATCTGCGGACCCAACTGCATGGGTTCTTATTCGGTCGGTGAAGGCTTGTGGACGTTTCCAACGGCAACGCCGTTGCTCAAGAAAGGCCCGGTGGGTCTGATTTTTCAGAGCGGCGGGTCCCTCGGTAACTGGATCAAAGGCGCCACCGAGCGCGGCATTGGTTTCAGCTACGCGATTTCCAGCGGCAACGAAGTGAGTCTCGATTTGGTCGACTATCTGTCGTTTCTGGTCGATGATCCCAATACCAAAGTCATCACGCTGATGGTTGAAGGCGTCCGTCGGCCGAACGAATTTATGGCCGTCGCCGAGCAGGCTTTGAAAACAGGCAAACCAATTTTAGCCGTGAAGCTCGGCCGCTCGGAGATGGGCAAGCGCCAGGCGATCTCGCACACCGGTTCGCTCGCCGGCGCCGACGAAGTCTTCGACGCCGTCTGCAAGCGCTTGGGAATTATCCGCTGCCCGACGTTGGAAGACATGACCGAGATGACGCTCGCATTCATGCCGGGAAGATTCCCCAAAGGCAGCCGCGCGGCGATCGTGGTGAACTCCGGCGGCATGAAAGGTTTGATCTGCGATCATTGCGAAGACCTGAGTACGAATTTGGCGCAGCTCAGCGATAAGACCAAACAAGCCGTGCGGCCACTCATTCCAGCCGAATTGGCGGTCGAAAATCCGCTCGAATGCGGTGTCGCCGGCTTTGGCGACGAGGCGGGTTTTGTCAACATCGTCAAACTTCACGCCGAAGATCCCGGCGTCGATCTGCTGGCGATCCACGGCGAATTGCCGCGCGGCCAGAAGCGCAGCGCTGAACTGTTCAAGAGCGTGACGGCGGCGACGGATAAACCCGTGCTCGCTTTCGGTAGATCGACTTACAGCTGCTTGGACGAGAGCCGGGCGTTTCAAGAAGAAGCGGGCATGCCGTTCTTGCAGGCGATCAAGCCGACCTTGCGCGCGCTGGCAGGACTAGGCTTGTACGGCGAGCGCAGAGCCGCCGGCATTCCTGCATTGCCGGCGGCGAGCGGTCAGGCTGCCGATCTCGACGGCGAAAAGTTGAATAAGCTCTTGCAGGCTAAGGGTATCGGGTTACCCAAGCAAGCGATGGCGGACACGGCGGCAGACGCGGCGGCACGGGCGAAGGAGATTGGCTTTCCGGTGGCGCTGAAACTGATCGCCGCCGATGTCGTGCACAAAACCGAGTCCGGCGCAGTGGTGCTCGGTTTGCAGAGCGCCGAAGAAGTGCAAGCAGAAGGGGAGAAGCTGCTGGCGAAACCTTCCGGCAAGGCGCAATTGCTCATCCAAGAAATGGTTCGGGGGACCGAAGTGCTGATCGGCGCGCGCACCGATCAGCAGTATGGGCCGTTTTTGATGGTCGGCCTCGGCGGCATCTTCGTCGAAGTTTTGAAAGACGTGTCGATTCGTTTGCTGCCGGTCGATGAACCCGAGGCGCGCGCCATGCTTAAAGAACTGCGCGGCTACAAGGTTCTCGAAGGCGTGCGCGGACAGCCGCCGCGTGATGTCGACGCGCTGGTGAAGGCGATGGTAGGACTCTCCGACATCTTCGCCGCGCATAGAAATCGTTTGTCCGATATGGAGATCAATCCGATCATGGTGCGCGCCCAGGGTGGCGGTGTTGCCGCGGTGGATGTGCGGTTGGTGCGGAAATAAGAGCTAAGGAGGAGTTAACCGTGAAACAGACGAAATTCGAGTCCAGACAATTCCCAGCCTGCCGTGTTGTCCCTCGGTAGTAGCGGCGCCTTTGCTATGTAGCCACGTGCTTTATATAATGACGCTACAAGGGAGGGTGTATGATCACCGTGGGCGTTAGAGAGCTTAAAAACAAACTCAGCCATTATCTTCGTAGCGTCAAACAAGGACGGCCGGTGGAGATCACTGACCGGGGCGAGTCCATCGCGCTGTTGGTTCCCGCCACGCAGAGGTCGGCCGCTCAGATCGCCGAGGTGTTGAGTCGCAAGGGAATCGGCTCCTGGAAGGGAGGAAAGCCGAAGGGTGCCTCGAGGCGGGTTACCGTAAAAGGCAAAGCCATTTCACAAATTGTCATTGAGGAACGCCGGTGATTCTCTATCTGGATACCAGCGCTCTGGTAAAGCTGTATGTCCCCGAAACGGACAGCGCTAAGATAGCCCAACTGGTCGATGCTGCCGAAATGTCTTCAACCTCGCGGATCGCTTACGCCGAAGTGCGAGCTGCCTTTGCCCGCAAGCGCCGAGAGCGAGCGGTGACGCTCCGTGATTACCGGACCATTGTTCAGGATTTCGACAACGACTGGGAAAGCTTTTTTATCGTGGATGTGTCAGACACCCTCATCAAACGGGCCGGAGAATTAGCTGAAACCTTTGCACTGAGAGGTTACGACGCGGTTCATCTTGCGTCCGCCAGGATTCTTGGCGAACAGGCGAGCCAGGCAGTAATGTTTGCGTGTTTTGATGACAAGCTCGCTCGTGCAGCCCGACGGCTAGGTCTTGCTGTCTTGTCATGACGCATCATGTTTGCGGAATACCGAAACGTGGAGTTCATGCAAACGATATCACCTGACATCGTCAGGGCGTCACAGTAAGCGACAACCAGCGTATCACTCTACGGCTTCAAGATCATTCCATCACCGACCACGCCTTTGAAGATTGCCATAGCATTCTTGGGCCTAGCGTTGCTCGGGTTGCGAGTGGCATCGCGGACGTGGGGTCGGTGCTTGGGTGATTCGGGTGCCGGAATTGGGGTCTAACTTGCTTAAGGCAATCAACTTTATTCTAAAGGCTAGACACCGAGCCTTTCAAGTGATTGCCTGGTGATAGAAGGTAGTTTTCTTTAGTCGGTGACGAGCCGATTGGGCAGCTCGTCCTGGTCGTCGGCTTGGCGCGGAAAGTGCTCGGCGAGGATGTCGCCGCAGCGTTTGATGGCTTGGCACAAGGCGTCGCAGGCTTGGCCGGACTTGACGCCGACGGTGATTGTAGACACGACTTCATCCCAGGTCCCGGCGCTGACTTTCTGGTTGATGCCGCGGTCGGCGAGCACTTCGACGCGGTGTTCGAGCAACGAGACGAGAATCAAAATCCCCGTGTGCTCGCGCGTGTGGTGCAGGCCTTGCTCGGTGAACTCTGCTAGCGCGAAACTGTGGACGGCCTCGGCAATTCGCTGCCTTGGGGTGATGCGCCGCTTGGCGGCGGCAAGCCGACAGAGAAAAAAGCCCGTAAACGCGCCGCCGACCGGCCAAAGATTGAGGTACGCCGAGGCCCAGGGATCACTCCAGAAAAACTCCGCAATCATGCCGATCAATAGACCGACAATCAGGCCGAGAAGTTCGGTTTCGGTATAGCGCGCCGATGCTCTCACCACCATGGGTACGATTTCGCCCGCGGTCCGCGACTCGGCCTCGACGATGGCCTGGCGAATGCGCTCCTGATCTTCTGCGCTAAATAAAGTCTCAGCTTTCATGTCTACCAACTGCCGGCCGCGCCGCCGCCGCCGAAGCTGCCGCCGCCGCCGCTAAAACCGCCACCACCGCCGGAAAACCCGCCACCGCCAAAACCGCCGCCCCAGTACATCGGCGAGTGACGCCGGCCGCGCCCCGCCCACATACTATTGCGGCGACGGTTCTGGGTCGAGGCGAAAGCCATTAAGCCCAGCACTCCCAATGTGAGGGCGAGCATGGCGAGAAAATTCAAGTTGCCCGCCGGTCGCCGATCCTGCTGGCGCGCCGAAGCGGGCAACGGTTCTTTTTTTATGACCTTGAGAAGCGCATCGACACCAGCGACGATGCCGCCACCGTAGTCCTGGGATCGGAAGCGGGGCACGATGTAATCGCTGATGATACGCTTGGCGATGGCGTCCGGTAGAACGCCCTCGAGACCGTAACCGACTTCTAGGCGGAGCCGGCGATCTTTTACCGCGACGACCAGAATGGCGCCATTATCAAAGCCTTTTTTGCCGATCTGCCAGTTCTCAGCGACGCGGATGCTGAAGCCTTCAATATCCTCGCCATCGAGCGTCGGAATCGTCAGCACCGCCACCTGATGGCCGGTGTCTCGTTCCAATTGCCCGAGCTGGGCTTCCAGTGATTGAACTTGGTTCTGCTGCATCACGCCGGCGTAGTCGTTCACCCGGCCGCGTAATGGCGGCACGTCCAGGGCCTGCGCAAGGGACGCCAAAAGGAGAAAGCTGAAAAGAATTGGCATGCCGCCACGATGGACAAATGTTTTCATAGTGTCGCGTCGGTGGAGGCTCAATTTGTTGATTCTCATAAAACCCCGCCTCTTGAGGCGGGCACAAAATTAATGGGGTTGCTAAAGGGGGCGAGCATCCCCTTTGGTCGCGAGCGGGGTTCAAACCCCGTTCGCGAATTCAATTGATTGTATCCGTAGAGCCAACCTCAGGCGCCCATTTAGAATTTCACCGGTGGCGGCTTCTGGGTGGCTTCGTCGGCGCTGAAAGTCTGGCGCACTTCGAGGCTCAGGAGGTATTTCGCGGTCAGGTTGGTCGGGAAGAACCGAATGCCTTTGTTGTACTCGGCCACGCGTTCGATGTAACGCTTGCGCGCCACGGCAATGCGGTTTTCGGTTCCTTCTAACTGAGCCTGCAATTCCTGGAAGTTCTTGTTCGCTTTTAAATCTGGGTATTTTTCGACTACTACCAGCAAGCGCGAAAGCGCGCCGCTTAACTGGTTTTGGCTCTGCTCGAACTGCTTAAAAGTCTCGGGATTGTTCAAGGCGTTGGCGTCGAGCTTGACTGAAGTAGCGGCGCTCCGCGCTTCAATGACTTTTTGTAGGGTTTCCTGTTCGAAATTGGCGGCGCCTTTCACCGTAGCGACTAGGTTCGGGACCAGATCGGCGCGGCGCTGGTATTGGTTTTGGACTTCCGACCATGCGCCCTTGACATCTTCATCGAGCCCTTGGAGTTTGTTGTAACCGCAGCCGGTCGTTACGAGCGCCGCAGCTAGTCCCATAACCGGCAGCCATTTAGTGAGTGTTGTCATGTTCGCTCCTGGCTAGTAAAAGCTAGATTTCGCCTTTTCGATGGCATTGCTGATGGCAAGTCAAGTAAGAACCGAGCGCCACTTTGGCAAGGGGATATCACTGTCCTCTAGGCGCCGTCACGGCCACTTTGTTGACTTTACCGGTATTTTCCTTTAAAAACGATGCTTCGAGAAAATTCTATGAAATATGCAGTCATTAGAACCGGCGGTAAGCAGTACCGCGTATCCGAAGGCGATGTCGTCAAAATCGAAAAACTGGCGGGCGAAGTGGGTGAAAAGATTACCTTGGCGGATGTCTTGTTGGTTGCCGGGGATGGCGATGCAAAAATTGGCGCGCCGCTGGTGGTCAATGCCAGGGTGACCGGCGAAATCGTCGATCAGCTGCGCGCAAAAAAGATCATCGTCTTCAAAAAGAAACGACGCAAAAGCTACAGCCGGCAGCAGGGACACCGACAATATCAGACCGCGCTGAAGATCACCGGCATCGAAGAGTAGCTGAGGGAGCGGGCTCATGGCACATAAAAAAGCGGGCGGCAGTTCGCGAAATGGTCGCGATAGCAACGGGCAGAGACGGGGCGTGAAGGTATTTGGCGGCGAGACCGTGCGCGCGGGCAATATCCTAGTGCGCCAGCTCGGCACCAAGATTCACCCGGGCAAGAACGTTGGCTTGGGCCGCGACTACACGCTGTTTGCCCTGATCGACGGTGTGGTGAAGTATGGGCGGCACAGCAAGATCCGCAAAAAAGTCGAGGTCCTACCGGTTTAACAACTTTCGCTGCCGCGAACGATAAAGCCCCGGAAGGGGCTTTTTTTTTGCCTGGGAGAAGCGGATGATGGCGGGAGGACAGAAAAGAGCAAAATTGAAAAGGCAAAAGTGGGAATTCAGGAGTCAGATGTAAGATTGTGCAAGATAGGCTTTCAGTTGTTTGCCGAATTCTAACTCCTGACTCCTAGGTTCTATACCCGAATGAAGTTCATCGATGAAACCAAGATTCGCGCCGTCGCCGGCAACGGTGGGCCGGGCTGCGTCAGCTTTCATCGCGCGAAATTTGTCCGCCGTGGTCCTCCCGATGGCGGCAATGGCGGGCATGGCGGTGATGTGGTGGCGGCGGCGGACGGGCAACTGACCACACTGCTCGATCTGCGCTATCGTAAAGAGTGCAAGGCCAATCCGGGCCAGCGCGGCGGGGACGCCGATTGTCACGGCCGGCGTGGTGAAGACTACCTGATCAAAGTTCCGGTGGGCACGATGATCCGCGATGCGGTGACCCGCGAGTTGCTCGCCGATCTGAAAATTGCCGGGGAACGCGCCATCGTAGCCTCCGGTGGGCGGGGTGGCAAAGGCAACGCGCATTTCACCTCGTCAACTAACCGAAGCCCACGCTATGCTCAGCCCGGTGAGCCCGGTGAGGAGCGCGATCTGGAGATCGAGCTGCGGCTACTCGCTGACGTGGGCATTATTGGCCTGCCCAACGCCGGCAAGTCGACACTGATCTCGGTGATTTCCGCGGTGCGGCCGAAGATCGCTGATTATCCGTTTACGACGCTGGTGCCCAACTTGGGTGTGGTGAGTTACGGCGAAGGGAAAAGCTTTGTCGCGGCGGATATCCCCGGGCTCATCGAAGGAGCGCACCAGGGCCATGGCCTGGGCGATAAATTTCTCCGCCACGTGATGCGCACCCGAGTGCTGGTTCATTTGCTGGATGCATCGCAGCTCGATGAGCAAGACCCTTTGGCGGCGTGGAAGGCGGTCAACCGTGAGATGGAGCTTTTCGATCCGGAATTGATCGACAAGCCGCAGATCGTTGTCGCCAATAAAGTGGATTTGCCCGAGGGCCGGGAAAAGGCTAAGGTGCTCGGCAAAAAATTGCCCAAAGCTTTTCGCCCGGTGCAGGTAATCTCCGCGGCGACCACCGAGGGCGTACAGGCGCTGGTTTATTTAATTGGTCGCAAACTGGACGAAGTGAGACAACAGAGCGAGTTGGATCGTGACGCAGCTCGAGCACAAGAAGCTAATCCTTAAGCGGGCGCGCCGTATCGTCGTCAAGATCGGCAGCCAGATTCTTTCTTCGAGCGCAGGCATCGAAGAGGTGAGGTTACGCAGCCTGGTCGGTGAGCTCGCCGAACTACACGAGCACAAGAAAGAAATCGTTGTCGTCAGCTCGGGCGCGGTGGCGGCGGGGATGACGCGGCTAGGGCGGAAAGAACGGCCGAAATCGATTCCTGAAAAGCAGGCGCTCGCCGCAGTTGGGCAAATCAAATTGATGGCGCTCTACGAGCAGGCGTTTTCCAAATTCGACAAAAGCGTCGCCCAGGTGCTCTTGACGGCGGACGATCTCGCCAACCGCAAGCGCTACATCAACGCCAAGCATACGTTTCAGATGCTGCTGGGGTCGTCGATCATTCCGATCGTCAACGAAAACGACACGGTCGCCGTCGAGGAGATGAAGTTCGGCGATAACGATCATCTGTCGGCGTTGGTGGCGACCTTGCTGGAAGCGGACTTACTGGTGATCTTAAGCGACGTCAATGGGGTGTACGACAAAGACCCGCGGGCGCATGGCGATGCCGAGCTCATTTCATTGATCAGCGAAGCGCGCGGCCTGCGCCAGGCGATTGGCGGCGCGAGCATGAGTGCGGTGGGCACGGGCGGGATCGCGACCAAGCTGGCTGCCGCGGAAGAAGCCGCGGCGGCTGGCATTCCGACCGTGATCACGAACGGCTTACAGAGCGGCGTGTTGGAGCAGGTTTTTGACGCTAAAGAACAAGTCGGCACGCTGATCTTGCCTGAACAAGACCGTTTGCCGAGCCGCAAACATTGGATCGCCTACAATTTGAAACCGAGCGGTGAGATCGTCGTCGATCAAGGCGCCTATGATGCGGTGGTGCAAAAGGGCAAAAGTTTGTTGCCGTCGGGTTTGAAAGAAGTGCGCGGCGCGTTCGGTGTCGGCGAGTGCGTGCGCTGTTTGGATTTGGCCGGCAAAGAATTCGCCCGCGGGCTGGTCAACTACAGCGCCCAGGAGTTGAATCGGATTAGAGGATTGCATACAAGCAGCATTGAAAAAGTCTTGGGCTACAAGGCCTACGAAGAAATCATTCACCGTGATGATTTGGTCGTTTTGTGAGAAGCGAATGTCGACTGATATCGAAAATCTAAAACAACAGGCGCTGCGGCTTGGCAAGCAGGCGAGGATCGCCGCGCGCCAACTAGCGCCGCTGTCCTCGGCGGAGAAGAACCGGGCGTTGTTGCTGATGGCCGATAAGCTCGAAGCGAAGAGCGCCTTCTTAGTCGAGGAAAATAACAAAGATCTCGAGTTGGCCAAAGCCAACGGCGTGTCGAGCGCGGTGCTCGATCGTATCGCGCTCAATCCGAACCGGGTGCAAGCGATGGCGCAGGGTTTGCGCGACGTGTCAGCGCTCGCCGATCCGGTGCGCGAAGTGGTCAAGATGTGGCGCCGGCCCAATGGGCTGCAGGTCGGCCGTATGCGCATTCCGCTCGGCGTCATCGGCATCATCTACGAAGCGCGTCCCAACGTGACCGCGGACGCTGCCGCGCTTTGCCTTAAATCCGGCAACGCGGTGATTCTCCGCGGCGGCAGCGAGGCGTATCATTCGAATCAAGCGATCGGCATGGTGCTGCGCGAAGCTTGCGCCGAGACCTGCGTGCCTCAGGATGCCGTACAAATCGTGCAAATCAAAGATCACGCGCTGGTTAGCGAGCTGCTGCAGTTGGAAGCCTATATCGATCTGATTATTCCGCGCGGCGGCGAGGATTTGATACGTGCCGTGGTGGCCAATTCCAAAATCCCCGTGATCAAACATTACAAGGGCGTGTGTCATGTCTACGTCGATTCGGACGCGTCTTTGGAGATGGCTGAACGCGTCTGTTTCAACGCCAAGGTGCAGCGGCCGTCGGTATGCAACGCCATGGAAACCCTGCTGGTTCATCAAGCTGTTGCGGAAAACTTCTTGCCGCCGATGATCGCCAAGTATCAGGCGGCCGGCGTGGAGATTCGCGGTTGCGAGAGAACCTGTAAGCTGGTCACGGGATTAAAGCCGGCGACGGAAGCGGACTGGTCGACGGAGTATCTCGATCTGATTCTCGCCGTGCGCATTGTCAATGACCTGGACGGAGCGATCGCGCATATCGAGCGCTACGGCTCGGAGCATACCGAGAGCATTGTGACCAGCAGCTATCAAAAATCGCGCGAATTTATCGACCGCGTCAACTCATCGGCCGTGATGGTGAACGCGTCGACGCGATTTAACGACGGTGGCGAGCTTGGCTTGGGTGCCGAGATCGGCATCAGCACGAGTAAGATTCACGCCTTTGGGCCGATGGGGCTGGAAGAGCTGACGACGACCAAGTTCATTGTTTTCGGCGACGGTCAGGTTCGGGAATGAAACCGCGCCACCAAGCGAAATATCCACCGCAATCCGGTTTCGAGTTTCGAGTTTCGGGTTTCGGGTTAACTCGGAACTCGAAACTCGAAACTCGAAACGATTTTAGTTTCGTCCTTGCTGCTAAGGGTCGAGTGACTGACCAGCCTCATCAGACGGCGAAAGGTTGTTATCGCGCCCGATGAAGATCGGCATCTTCGGCGGCACCTTCGACCCGATCCATTGGGGCCATCTGCGCAGCGCTGAAGAAGTCGGCGAAACTTACCGGCTCGACCGCGTCTATTTCATTCCCGCGTCGATCCCGCCGCACAAACCCGGCCAGACGACGACGCCGGCGCGCGACCGATTGCGGATGGTGCGCCTGGCGGTGGCCGGTAATCCGCGCTTTGCCGTATCGACCGTGGAGTTGGCTCGCCCCGGCCTATCTTATTCCGTCGATACGATCCGCGAGTTCGCCGGCAAATTAAAAAAAGGCGATTCGCTCTATTTCGTCATCGGCTTGGACGCATTTCGTGAGATCGGCACCTGGAAAAATTACCAGGAAATTTTTGCGCTTTGTAATTTCATCGTGACCTCTCGTCCGGGTAGCAAGGAGAACGATCCGCTCAAAGGCAGCGGCGTTGCCGTCAGAAAGCTCTTTTGTTATGATTTAAAGCGTAAAAACTATCGCCACCGGAGCGGCACACGCATATACTTTATCGAACTCACCGATATCGCCATCTCGGCTTCAGAAATTCGCGCCCTAGTGCGGCAAGGCAAATCGATTCGTTACTTGGGTCCGTCGTCTGTGGAACGGTACATCAATCGGCGCGGCCTCTACCGCGGCCGGCGCAGTGAGCGGTGAAAATTTGAAGAATATCAGTTCCTGGGACAAGGCTCTCCTGCTGACGCGCGCTGCGCTCGAAAAGAAAGCCTGCGACTTGGTCGTTATCAATGTGCACGAACACACCTCCATGGCGGACTATTTTGTCATATGCTCGGGCCGCTCCGACCGCCAGGTTCAAAGCATTGCCCAAGGTTTGCAAGACGATGCGGCGGAGGAGGGAATTAAACCCTTCGCCGTCGAAGGCACCCAGCGCGGCCACTGGATCTTGATGGATTTTTCCGATGTCATCGTGCACATTTTCTACCAACCGGTGCGCCAGTTCTACGACCTCGACGGCCTGTGGGGCCACGCGCCGCGCGCGAAATTGTCCGACGCCTACGTTAAATTGATCGAGCAGTTTAAGATTGCCGACGAAGGCTTATCTTTTTAAACAAACTTTTCCGCTGCTTCTACGCTGGGTCGGGAAACCCCAACTAGAAAGGTAGCCCCTTGAGCATGATTCAGCCGGTAGTTCTTATCATCCTGGACGGCTTCGGCATCAACCCGCGCAAGGAATACAACGCGATTGCCAATGCCGCGACACCCAATCTCGACGCCTTGCTGCGCGCCTATCCCCACTCAAAGCTGTCCATGTCCGGCGTCGATGTGGGTTTGCCGGCGGGACAGATGGGCAATTCGGAAGTCGGCCACATGATTCTCGGGGCGGGCCGAATTGTCTATCAAGATTTGACGCTCATCCACAAAGACATCGACGAAGAAACTTTTTACCAGAACAAAGCGCTGCTCGACGCAATGCGTAAGACCCGAGCGAAGAGCGGCCGGCTGCATTTGATGGGTCTTTTGGGTGACGGTGGCGTGCACAGCCATCAGCGGCACATGCAAGCACTCATGGAGATGGCCAAGCGGGAGACTGTCGGCCAGGTTTATCTTCACCTGTTTCTCGACGGACGCGATACACCGCCGAACAGCGCCGAACAGTTCATGCTCGAGCTGAACGAGAAGCTGAAAGGTTTTCCTGCTGTGAAAATCGCCACCGTGAGCGGGCGTTACTATGCCATGGACCGGGACAAACGCTGGGATCGGGTCGAGAAGGCTTACGTTTGTCTCACGCAGGGGATCGGCAATCATGCGGCCTCGGCGCTCGAAGCGATTCGCGCTAGCTATCAAGAAAAAATAACGGACGAGTTCGTTTTGCCGACCGTGATCAATGAGGCCGTCCCCGATGGTTTGATCCGCGACGGCGACGGCATGATCTTTTTTAACTTTCGCGCCGACCGGGCGCGCGAGCTTAGCCGCGCCTTGACCGACGCGGACTTCAAGGAGTTTCCACGGCAGCGTCGCGTCGCCCTTTCAAGCTACACGACGATGACGCAATACGATGAAACGTTTATCCATCCGGTCGCATACCAGCCCCGCGAAATTCGAAATATTCTCGGCGAGGTGGCGAGCCAGGCGGGAATCACACAGCTGCGCATTGCGGAAACGGAAAAGTACGCGCATGTGACTTATTTCTTTAACGGCGGCAAGGAGAGCAAATTCCCCGGTGAGGAACGCATTCTCATTCCCTCGCCGAAAGATGTAGCGACCTACGATTTAAAACCCGAGATGAGCGCGCGGCCGGTCACCGACGCGTTGGTGCAGCATCTGCGTCAGCAAGATGTCGACCTGGTCATTGCCAACTACGCCAACGCCGACATGGTCGGCCACACCGGCAACTTCGAAGCTTCGATCAAAGCCGTCGAGGTGATCGACGAGTGTCTCGGCAAAGTCGTCGACGCAGTGCTCGGCAAAAAGGGCAAAGTCATCATCACCGCCGATCACGGCAATATCGAGCAGTTGATCGACTACGATACCGGGATGCCGCACACGGCGCATACGATTAACCTCGTGCCGGTGATTCTTATCGACGAAGTCCATCAAAAGAGTCGTCTCAATCAAGGCACGGCGATCGACGTGGCGCCCACCATCATGGCGCTACTCGGCTTGCCGCAGCCGGCTGAGATGACCGGCCGTTCCTTGATCGTCGAGACTTAGCGGATAGCCTTCCTTCGATACCGCTGTTTCAAAAGGAAAGCTCGTAACGTCTTTGATCGTCGGAAGTTTTGGCGTTGCCAGTGGGAGCGCGGATTTGATAGATCTCTTCTAACCCAGCCTCTTGGGGCGGGGACAATTAAGTGCGGTTTCCAGAGGGGCGAGCATCCCCTTTGCGATATTGCAATTGGCCGCGGGGTCTAAACCCCGCGAGCGATTCAACTTGATTCTGGGCGTGATGGAACTAGCGGCAAACCTAAAATTGCCCGACCGGCTTGATCGGCTGGTCGATTGGCTTTATCCGCCGCGTTGCCGCGCTTGCGCAGAGCGGATTCACGGGCCGGATCGGGAATATTTCTGCGCGCCCTGCTGGTTGCAGATTCAACTGGTTTCCCATCCGCTCTGCAGAGTTTGCGGCCGGCCGTTTCCCGATGCCAGCGGCGACGATCATACCTGCGGTGTGTGTCTTGAGCGGGCGCCGCGATTCGCTGCGGCGCGCGCTTGGGCCTGCTATCCGAGAGAGGCGTCGGCGCAGCATGCGCTACGGCAAGTCGTGCAAAAGTATAAATACGGTCGCAAGGTATCGCTGGGAAGGCCGCTCGGCCGGCTGATGGCGCGCGGCTGCGAGGAATTTCTTCGCGAATGTCACGCCGACTTAATCGTTCCGGTGCCGCTCCATGCCAAGCGGTTGCGCTGGCGTGGCTTCAATCAAGCGCTGCTGCTGGCCCGGGAAGTGGGTCTAATTTGCCGCCTCCCGGTCGATCCGTTCGTGCTTCAACGCCAGAAGGAAACCGTTGCGCAAACAAAACTTTCGGAAGGCGATCGCCGGCGCAACGTGCGTGGCGCCTTTGCGCTTCGCCCTGACAAGTCCGTGAAGGACCTAACGGTCTTAGTGGTTGACGACGTTTATACTTCGGGCGCGACGGTCAATGAATGCAGCCGGACTTTGAAAAGAGCCGGCGCAAAAGAAGCTTACGTGCTAACCCTCGCCCGCGCGGTGTATTGAAACGATGGGAGAACCGCGATTGGGTGCCGACGATCAAGCCAGATGGGATCAGCAGCACGCCGATTCGGCGGGTGCGGCGCCGCCGGCGACTTTCCTACGGCAAGTTTTTGCAAGCGACGCGTGGCGCTTGCCGCGCGGGCAAGCCTTGGACATTGCCTGCGGCAAGGGTAGAAATGCGCTCTATCTCGCCGAACTGGGCTTCCACGTCGTTGCGATCGATATATCGGGCCTAGCCCTGGCCGAAGCGCGAAAACGAGCCGAATCGAACCAGCTTCGCATCGCTTGGCGCCAGACCGATCTCCAAGACGTTCAACTCGATGAAGCTGCGTTCGATTGTATCGTCAACATCAATTTTTTGCAGCGATCGTTAATTCCACAAATTAAACGAGCGTTAAAAACCGGTGGTCATATTATCTTCGAAACCTTCTTGATCGATCAAAAAGAGATCGGGCATCCCAAAAATCCTGATTATTTGCTGCGCCACAACGAGTTGCTGGAACAGTTCCGCGATTTCCGGGTTTTTTGTTATCGTGAGGGAATGTTCAACGAAGGCGGTGAAGCGTCCTATCGCGCCGGAATCTTGGCGCAGAGGATTGCTTGAAATCGTTGGCCGCTTCGCCGCCATGAAGACAACGGAGATCCTTGGACGCCATTCAGCTCGCTGGCTCGATCAAGCAACGCACCGGCCAGCATGTTTTCGCTGCCGAAGGCCGCGAAGCGGCTGCTACTGCGCGCTCGTGGAGCCTTTCGAATCGAAAGCGCGCTTCGTCATTCTAACCCAACCCCGAGAAGCCAAACACCGGCTCGGCACCGGACGGATGGCTCATCTCTGTCTGGCTAACTCGCGGCTCTACGAAGGCGTCGATTTTTCCGATGACAATCGGGTGAATCGCGAGATTGACGACCCGGCGAATTGCCCCGCTTTGCTTTATCTGAGCCCTGACTCTACCAATCTGTCGCGGATAGCGGCGAGCAATCGACATGCGCTGTTTCCTAGCCATCGTCAAACCGTTATCTTCGTTTTGGATGGAACCTGGAAAAGCGTGCGCAAAATGCTCCGCTTAAGCAGCAACCTGGCGTGTCTGCCGAGGATCTGTTTCGATCCGCCGGCACCGTCGGCTTATCGGATCCGCCGCGAACCCGGGCCGCAGTGCTATTCGACCATCGAAGCTATCCATCAGGTGATCGAACTGTTCGCATTTGGAATGGCCTCCGACACTCCATCGAACCGGCCCCATGACACGATGCTCGACGTGTTGCACTCCGTCATGGAACGCCAGTTGACCTACACGGCTTAAGCTTATTCTCCTTGAGCTTTCGTCCATTGCCAACGATCGGCAGGTCCTTCCCACGTTGTCAATATCACAATATTCGCATATAATGATTGACCAGTTGGGGATCTATGGACTTTGTTCGTACGCTCAAGGCTTTGGCCGATCCTTTGCGCCTGCGGGTTCTCGCCGCGGTGGCGGAAGAAGAGTTGACCGTTGGGGAGGTCCAGGAGGTGGTGGCATCGGTGCAATCGTCCGTGTCGCGCAATTTGGCGCTGTTGCGCGAAGCCGGCTTCGTGCGGCATCGCAAGGAAGGCACCAACGTCTATTTTTCGGTGCGTCCGGATATGGCCGCGCCAGCGCGCGAACTCTTTAAATCACTCCAATCGCGCTTTGCCGAGATCCCCGAAGTCAGGAGCGATCAGGCGCGTTTAGCGGCCTGCCGCCGCCGAAGGGTGCGCCGCTCGGCAAGCTATTTCGAGTCGGTGGCCGGGGACTGGGAGCGAGTTCGCAAAAGCTACTTCGACGATCGGGTGACTTCATTGGCGATCGAGAAACTCTTGCCGCGCGATTTGCGCTTGGCAGACGTAGGTTGCGGCACAGGGAGCCTGACCTTCGAGCTGGCGCGCTTTGCGCATAAGGTGATCGGCGTCGACTTATCGACGGAAATGCTTCGGCGCGCGCGCGCGATCGCCAGAGAGCGGCAGTTTCACAACGTCGAGTTCCGCAAAGGGGATGCGCTCAATCTGCCACTGGATTCGCGCAGCGTGGACGCGGCGTTTTGCGTCATGGTGCTGCACTTTCTGCCCGATCCGGCGCGCGCCGTCACTAGCTTGTGCCGCGTGGTTCGGCCAGGCGGCTCGGTCATTCTTGTCGACCTGGTGCAGCACAAGCAGGAGTGGATGCGCGCGCAGATGGCGCATCAATGGCTCGGTTTCGAGCGCACATCGATGGAGCGGTGGTTTCGTGACGCTGGGGTGAACCGCTTAGAGTACCATCTGACGGGTTCGTTTGCCGGAGAAAAAATGGCGCGCAATGGCAACCGACCGGTGGAGATATTCGTCGCAAGGGCTAACATCCCGGCGAAGGCAGCGGAAAAATCAGCGAGAAAGACAAAGTCATGAATCCAACCGAACAGACGCTACGAAAACTACTATCCGAGCGCGTCGTGCTGCTCGACGGCGCCATGGGGACGATGATCCAAGCGCACAAGCTTGACGAGAAGGCCTTTCGCGGCGAACGCTTCGCCAATCATTCCAAAGATCTCAAGGGCTGTAACGATCTGTTGTGTCTGACTCAGCCGAATCTGATCACCGAGATCCATGTTCAGTACCTCGAAGCCGGCGCGGATATTGTCGAGACCAATACTTTCAACTCGACCTCGGTGTCGATGGTCGACTATCGGCTTGAACCGTTCGTTTACGAAATCAATCGCGCCGGCGCCCAGGCGGCAAGAAAAGCGGTCGAAACAGTCATTGCGAAATATCCGTCGCGCGCCTGCTTCGTTGCCGGCGCCATCGGTCCGACCAATCGGACCTGTTCGATCTCGACGGATGTCAACAGCGCGTCGACGCGCGGTGTGACTTTTGAAGAACTGGTCGAGGCCTATTACGAACAGGCGCGCGGTTTAGCGGACGGGGGCGCCGACATTCTTTTGGTCGAAACGATCTTCGACACGCTTAACTCGAAAGCCGCGTTCTTCGCCATCGCCAAGCTGTTCGATGAGCGGAGCCTTCAATTGCCGCTGATGGCTTCGGTCACTTTTATTCAGCCGGGCAGCAATCGCGGTGTCACTGGACAGACCGTCGAGGCATTCTGGAATTCGATTTCCCACGTGCCGCTGCTCAGCGTCGGCATGAACTGCGCGCTCGGGCCCAAAGAAATGCGCCCGCTGATCGAGGAGCTGGCGCACATCGCGCCGATTTACCTCAGCACGCATCCCAACGCCGGGCTGCCCGATCCGCTGCTGCCCACCGGCTTTCCCGAGACACCGGAGTCGCTGGCGCCGCAGTTAAAGGAGTGGGTCGACAACGGCTGGCTCAATATCGTCGGCGGTTGCTGCGGCACCACGCCGGCGCATATTCGAAAAATCGCCGACGCCGTGAC
>Ga0326597_10005662_pt1 | contig 17275 bp, 19 predicted proteins | sample RVTome_12_FD_203789 | JGI IMG/M metagenome (GOLD analysis project Ga0326597, IMG submission 203789) | Soil microbial communities from uranium-contaminated site in the Upper Colorado River Basin, Wyoming, United States - RVT100D185 | ecosystem: Environmental > Terrestrial > Soil > Contaminated >...
AGGCGGGAGCAGTTAAATAGACATCTCCGCCCGGAACGTTGAGGCTGCCGCAGATCCCCCGCATGATGCAGATGGCGCGGGCGGTCTGAAAGCTGTTGATATGCTGTTCGACGGCGTTGCCGATATGAATCGCCGCCGGCCTGATCTGCCGGTACATTCTCGCGAACTGCATGACCTGATCGGGCGGCACCCAGGTCAATTTTTCGATCTCTTCTAGCGAATAGGTGGCAATATGCGCTTGCAGCTTATCGAATCCGACGGTCCAATCGGCGACGATCTCCGGGTCGTAGAGCTTTTCCTCGACGATGACCTTGAGCAGGCCGGCGGCCAGGGCGCCGTCGCTGCCCGGCCGCGGCTTGATCCACAGGTCGGCGAGCTTCGCCACGTAGGTTTTCTGCGGGTCCACGGCGATCAATTTGCCGCCGGATTCAAGAATCCTCTCCAGGGTCTCACGGCGCAGGCCGCCGGTGGTATGCCCCATGTTGACGCCCCAGGTCACCAGCAGCGCCGGCGTCTTGCTGTCATCGCAGACGGCGCCCGCGCCGTAGGTAAAAGCGGCAGCCATTGCCTTGGGGACGCCGCATGACCAACCCGGTGTGACGACGGTAGGAGTGCCAAACGCGCTCGCCAACCGTTGGGCGAAGGCGAATTCCAAGCCCTTGGGCTCGCCCAATCCGAACGCCACGCACTCGGGTCCGAACTGCTGCTTCACCGCGTTGAATTTGGTCGCAATCGTATCCAGTGCCTCGTCCCAGGAAATCCGCTGCCACTTGCCTTCGCCTCGCGCGCCGACTCTTTTTTGTGGGTAGAGCAGCCGGTCCTTGTGGCCCATCACCTCGGGAATCGTGAAGCGCCCTTTGTTCACGGCGCACTGCTCGGCGTTCAGCCCGCTCTCCATGTCCGGTTCCAGATCGACGAGCTTGCCGTCCTGGACGATGGCTTTCATGCTGCAATGCGCGGCGCATAGATGGCAAAAGGTGAAAACCTCGGTGCTCGTCGTGCCCACGACACCGAAGTTCGCCTGGTGCGCCCCCTCGTCGGGATGGATGAATGCCTCCATCTTCGGACTGAAGCCAGGGTCGCCAGTCGTAGATTTTTCCATGGTGACGATGTCCTTGCCATCGGCATCCACGGCCAGCACCAAACAGGAGTTGACCAGCTTGCCGTCAATCGAGACGGTACAGGCTCCGCACTCTCCGACGCTGCACCCCTCTTTGGTCCTGGTTAATCGGAAGTCTTCGAGAAGCACATTCAGTAGCGTCCCATTAGGCTCCACCGCCATGCCCCGCAGCTCGCCATTGACCCGCAGCTGAATGTCATGTTTCATTTGCGTGCATCTCCGTCGCTTGCGTCTTAGCCTTGGCAATCACATGTTCCAGCCCGTGGCGCACGAGCATGGCGACAACCTTCCTGCGATAGGATGCATAGCCGCGAATGTCGTCAATGGGGCGCGCTTCGCCCACGGCCACCTGCGCCGCCTCTTCGAGCAATTCGCTTTCGCGCGAATCTCCGGTGAGCCGCTTGCCAATAAGCGCCTGCTCGGCCGCTCTGGCGCGAAAAACCGTCGGCGCGACCGCGCCCAGGGCGATGCGCACGTCCCGGCAAAAATCTCCATCGAGCAAGACCATGACCGCCGCCGCCGCCATCGCCACATCCATCCGCCTCAGACTGTGCTTGAGATAGACGAGTTGCGTGCAGTCGGGCGGATTGGGCACATGGATATCGCTGATGACTTCATCCGCCTCCAGCGCGCTCTTCCCCGGACCGACGAAGAAACCGTCGAGCGGCACCACGCGCTCACCGCGGCGCCCCAGGCAGCGAACCGATGCGTCCAGGATCAATAGCGGCGGGGCGAACTCGGCGGAAGGCGAGGCATTCCCCAGGTTGCCGCCGATGGTTCCGAGGTTTCGCACCTGCTCCGTTCCCAACACGCCGGCGGCCTCGCTCAGAACTGGAAACTGCTTGGCGATCAGCGCCGATTCCCTGATCGCTTGAATCGTCGTCAATGGGCCGATGTGCAATCCTTCGTTGGCTTCCCAGCGGATCTGATCGAGCCCGGAGATCCTCTTGATATTGATCAGAACCGAGGGCACGAATCTCCTCTGTTTCATCTTGACGAACAGATCGGTGCCACCCGCGACTATCTGCGCATGTTGGCCATGCTCGGAAAGCAGCGCGGAGGTCTCCTCGACGCTACGGGGAAAAAACATTTCAAATTCCGGCAATCCTAAAAGCACAGATTACCTCACGTTAATTGGCATATGGCGGATGGCTTATGGCTCGTGGCATATGGCTAATGGCTTTTGGCGGATAGCTACCGGCATGTAGACGGAACGAATGAACCATAAGCTATAGGCCATATGCCATATGCTATATGCCAGGCAAACGCTCCCGCAACAGCCGCCGATCGATCTTGCCCTGCCCGGTTTTGGGTAGCTCGTCAAGAAATTCAAAGGCTCTCGGAATCTTGTGCGGCGCCAACCGCTCGCGGCAATATCGTTCCAGCTCATCTCTCATGTCTGCATCACCCTGCGCGCCATCCCTGAGCGCGACGAACGCCTGTATCTTCAACAGTCCGTCCCCGTCCTTGATCCCCAACGCCGCGCACTCTCTGACACTGGGACATTCCTGGAGCGTGCGCTCGATTTCCAGGGGCGAGACCCACACTCCGCTTACCTTTACCATTTCATCGGCGCGCCCGATATACCAGAAATAGTCCGCCTCGTCCTGGATGAATATGTCTCCGGTATTGATCCATTCGTCGCCGAGAAAAGTCGCTTTCGATTTTTCATGCTCGCGGACGTAATACTGGGCGGCCGCGTCGCTGCGCGTGAGCAAAAGACCTGGTTGCCCTCGGGAAACTTCCGCTCCCTCGTCATCGACGAGCTTGATCTCTGCTAGCGGCGTGACTCTCCCTGAGCTGCCAGGTCTGACCGCGCCCGGCCGATTGCAGAGATACCCCATGCCGGACTCGGCCGAGCCGAAGCGATCGATCACCTCGGTTCCGAAAGTGGTGAGCCACTCTTCATAGAGCTGCGGCGAAAGCACTTCCCCTGATGAAAGGCAGAGGCGAAGGCAGCTCAAGTCGGCGCGCTCATGCGCGGGGGTCTGAATCATCGCCCGCATCATCGTCGGCACATTGAGCATAACCGTGGGGCGAAACTTTCGGATGAGCTGGAATATCAGCGCCGCCGTCGCCCTTTCCCCGAACAAAACCACTGGGGCTCCGCTCCGTAACGCAAACAACAACCCATTATCGCGGGCGTAGTGAAAGAATAGCTTAGGGACGAGCAGGACGATGTCATTGATTTCGTAACCGAGAATGGAGTTGAAGGAGTTGAAGGAAAGCACGGAGTCGCGATGCATATGGGGAACGCCTTTGGGCTTGCCGGTGGTTCCACCCGAGAAGTTCCAGAACGCCAGGTCATCGCGGTGCGTCGGCTCGACATCGAGCCGATCGTCGGCGGACTCGATCATCTCGCCCAGACTGTATTCTCCCCGCTCGAGATCGTGGACACCCTCGCCCGCCACTATAAACGCTTTGGGATATCTCGCGCCCCTGGCACCCTCCCGCACCTTTGCCCGCGTCGTCTTGTCGACCACCACAACCTTGGGCTTGATCAAATTCAACAAGTACTCATAGTCATGCGGCTTCAGATAGGTGTAGGCGTGGGTGCCCACCGCGCCGACTTTCATCGCGGCGAGCCAAGCGGCGACCCATTCGGGGGAATCTTCGAGAATCAACAGTACCCGGTTCTCAGGCTCGACCCCGAGCCTTTTGAACACGTTGCCGACACGGTTGGTCAGACGCCATAGATCGAGAAAGCTATAGGTCTTGTCCCTGTAGTAGATCGCGGTCTTATCGCCCCGGCCCGCCTCCAGATTCACGTCGAGATAATAGCTGCCGAGGTTGAGTTGCTCGGGTAACGAAAATTCGACCTGCTCGCCTTTGATCATTTCTATAAATCGTCCTTAACACCTCATGGAATCATAGATTCAAAAGCCTCTCAACGCCGCTCAGTGGCACATGTTCACTCTGACCTCGCGCCGGCTTCAAAGAAATTCCTACCATCAGACACGGCACCGTCGCAAGGATGGAACGATGGAATCCAAATTCGGAAGCATCACTCGGGGTTCCGTGAAGCAAGATAGGTTGAGACGATGTGCACGCAAGTCAAAATTGGGCGATTTTTGGACAAAGCTGGACATCTGTCAATTCGTGGAGAGTTGGGCGGCAAATTTATTCTTTAATTCCAACAAGTTAATGTGAGGGCCAACGATTGAATCCTGGCATCTCGATTGCTCCTTCTTAGCCAAGGCGGTTACCAAAATAAACGTTAACGGATATCAAATTACTTCGCATTTGTGATGGCGCATAGACATCGACATATGCCGCCATATGGTAGCGAGACGACATCGTCACGGATGACACATCCCTCTTTTCGAATCGGAAAATTTCCAATGATCAGCCGTAAGGCAAAAGCAGTGGTTCTTCAAGTGAGGGGGACATAATGGGGTATGTTTCAGCACAATCTGAGGAGATCCCGCAGACAAGGCCCGAAATCGCGCTACCGCCCGAAAGCAGCGGAGTGGCGACATCCGAATCTGAAACCGTCGAACTAGGCCAACGACTGGTTGGGGAAGGACTCATCAGTCAATCAGATCTGGAGGAGGCGCTGCGAATTCAAAGCGAGATCGGAGTCTATAAGCCGATCGGCCAAATTTTGCTGGATCGAAACCTTCTTACCCAGAAACAGCTCGATTTCATTTTGGAGCGTTACGATAAACGTCCTCGATTAGGCGACCTCATGGTGGCAGCCAAAGTCATTTCGAAAGCAAATCTGGATGCCGCGTTGAAGCAACAGCAAGAGACCCGCTTGCCCATCGGCGAGACGCTCATAAAGCTAGGCTTTATAACCGAGCCGGTGATGCGACAAGCGCTCTGTACCCAACTAAACATTCCGTTCATCGATCTGGACAAATTCGAAGTCGACCGAAGTCTGGGAAAACTACTCAACAGAAATTATGCACGCAAATTTTCCGTTCTGCCGATCGGGAAAATTGGCACCACCGTTACACTGGCGATGGATGATCCCACCGACGTGAGAACCGTCCGCGAAATCCAGGGGTTTTCCGGATTTTCCATCAACGTCGTCACGTCAACACGAAGTGCGTTTTGGCGTGCCTATGGCAGGCTATTCGACGAGGATTTACCACAAGGGACATCGAACGAGACGGTGATCGAGCTCGTCCAAGACCAATCCTCTGAACGCGATTTTACGTCCCAGTACCTCGTGGCTGAGCATAGCCGGAGAGCCGATCTTCTCGTACGGAAGCTGCTGACCGCTGCCTTGGATCAGAGTGCCACCGACATTCACTTGGAGAACGATGTCCAGGGAATGAATGTCCGATTCAGAATCGATGGAGTGTTGCACAAGCCGGATTTGCGGGAGCTACTGGAAAAGGTCAGCAGCAGCGGCTTGCAGGTTCTATCGCGGATCAAGGTCTTGGCAAACATGGATATCACAGAGAAACGACGTCCGCAGGATGGAAGCTTCCGGGTACGGATCTCGAGGGAGGAACAACCGGTCAACGTGGACCTCCGTGCATCCATCATCCCCGGATATTACGGCGAGAACGCCGTCATTCGAATCTTGGATTCGAGAAACGCCCCTCGGTCATTTTCCCAGCTCGGATTTTCTAGCAGAATTAGAGAACGATTCGAGGGGCTGCTGAGAAGACCCAGCGGGATACTTCTTGTGACCGGTCCGACGGGTTCCGGGAAAACCTCTACACTCTGTGGCGCTCTCATGACAGTCTACCGTCCGGGGATTAAGATCTTGACCGCCGAAGAACCGATTGAATACGTGTATGAAAACTTCAGCCAGTGCGAAGTCAATGAGAGGATCGGCAACACTTTCGCCGGTTACCTTCGCGCCTTTCTGCGACACGACCCCGAAGTCATCATGATCGGAGAAATCCGGGACGAGGAAACGGCGTCCATGGCTTTCAGAGCAGCGCAAACCGGACATCTGGTTCTAAGCACCTTGCACACCAATACCGCAATTGGGGCAGTTGCGCGCCTCCGGGGACTCGGCTTGGACTTGAATGTCTTAACGTCCTGTCTCTTGGGCGTTTTATCCCAAAGGCTCGTTCGTGAGATCTGCACTAAGTGTAAGCAAGAATACACGCCCAGTGCCGACCTGTTGAAAGAATTCTTTGTTTCTCCGCCGATAGATATGCGTTGGTACCAAGGCAGAGGGTGTTCTCACTGCAACTGTACGGGTTACCGAGGGCGTTTGGCGGTGGCAGAGTTGTGGACGCCTAACGACGACGACATCATCCTCATTAACAAAGATGCGCCTTTCGAGGAAGTTCAGCAAAGCGCCAGTCACAGCACTATCTCCGTGGCGGAAGACGCAATGGAAAAATTACGTGAAGGCAGGACAAATTTAGAAGAGTTGATCCGAATGCTCCCGTACTCGAGCATCTATCAATTTCGAAAGTTTCATGCGCCCGCATCATCCGACCTATGGTATGACGCGCCGACGGGAAAAAGCGACCTCAGGTTGAGATAGTACACCGCTGTGAAATTTGTTGCGTCCGAATCTGGAGTGCAGGCCAGGCTACCTTCGGAATTGAGCTGATAGATGCGACAATCCAATAACTTTACCAGAATAGGTTCGACGGGAATGATGGTGGTCGCAGTAGGACTTGAACCTACGACCTCGCGCATGTGAGGCGCGCGCTCTAACCAGCTGAGCTATGCGACCACGGAATCATCTTTCTAACACCTTGGAAGGCGGGCTTCAAGATTAGGTTGGTGTTTGAACTTTCGAAAACGCGAGCGATCCTGGCCATTGAATTCGCCCCGGTACCATTCGTGATGGTCAACGACCCTTCACGGCTCCACCTTGAGTTCCAACACTTCGTTCCACAACTTTTGCTCCTCATAGAGCGCCGACAGTTTCATTCCGACTTTGAAGTGCGAGCGGTCGGGGATGCCCTCGATATCTGACGCGCCCGCCGTCCTGAGAGCCAACTTCTGGCCGGAATCGTTAACGATCGTCAGGTATCTGCCTTCCTCTTTAACTTCAGCGATGGTTCCACGGGTTCGCTTCTCGACGGCAGGGACGATCTCCGGTCCCTCGCCGCGCAACTCACGATGAAGCGCTTCCGCCATGACCGGGAGATGGGCCGTGCGGTCCCAGTCTTTGAACTCGTTCATGTGAAATTGCTTGCGCATCTCCGCCAGGGCCATTCCTTTGTCCATCATCTCGCGGACGCGCTTGCGCGCGAGCAAGAGATAATCGACCATCGCCTGCACGTCGCCGACGCTCATCATTGGACCATGCGCCGGAACGACGGCCTTAGGCTTCAGCGCGACAATTGCCTCGAGCATTTTTAGCATTCCCCACGTCGTTTCGTGGCTATAATCCGGCCGAATGTCCGGGTGGCGCTCTTTGTAAGGGGCAAAACCACCGTGCATAATCCCGCTCTGCGGCAACCAGACAATGATGTCGCCAGGGTTGTAGGTATCGTCCACGTAGATCAGCTCAATTACTTTGCCGCCGAGATTGAGCGTCATGCGATCGTTGAAACTCACCACCGTGTCCGTCGGATTGAAATCTTTGAGCGCCTCCTGACGTTCCGAAAAACGCTTGCGCCAGGATTTGACCAGGTGCGGCTTCCAGCTCTTCCAATCCTTCGCCACCCGGTCGTGTAAGATGACCGTCGCCGGCGGCGAAAACAGCGGCGTGCCGCCGATGTGATCGCCGTGGTTCTGCGTGATGATGACGTAACGCACCGGCTGCTTGGTCACGGCTTGAATGTTTTTCAGGATATTGCGCGTCTCGGGCTGGTTGTTGCCGGTGTCGATGACCACCACGCCCTGCGACGTCACAACGATAAGCGCATTGGCGTCATTGACTTTACCGATGTAGGCGTAAACGTCGTCGGCCAGTTTTCGAAATTCAGGCTTCTGCGGCGTGATGGCACCAACGCGTGGCGCCAACAGCAGAAAGAAGCCAGCAACAAAGATTCGAATGAAAACGTTTCTCATAATTATTCCACGAATAACCTCATGCCGTGAATTTCTGACTCATCGCGTCATGTATTCACTGAATTTCTTCTTCCGACCTCCTCCCCCTCGACGGGGGAGGACAGAGGTGGGGGTGTCCTGACGTAAGCAAATCGGAACTCGATCAAGCACCCCCATCGTAATCTTCCCCCGTCAAAGGGGGAAGAGAAACACTAGGCCACGAACACATACGACCAATCTGCTGAGAACACCATGAAACTAACCACCCTTCACCGCGCGATAAGCGGCTTCAATATTGTTGGGAAAGCGGTCTTTGCCTTGCCAATCTTCTGTCCCGGGCACGCGCAGTTCTTTTTTGATTTCGTCCAGAGATTTTCCTTGCTTCGCCATCCGCCCAACGCCTTCTAGCAGCGTGGTATAGTACCGTTCCATGTCCTCGAGGATCTCTACCGGTCCCGGCGCGCCATGGCCCGGCACAACGACTTCCGGGTTTAGCGCCTTCATCATTTTTATCGCTTCCAGCGTGTCGGAGATTTTCACGAACGGGCGCAGGTTACTGAATCGTTTCACGCCCACCGAAGCCGCCGCGAAGACCACGCGCTCCTTGGGCAGCCAGATCGCCGTGTCCGCCTCGCTGTGAACGCTTTTTAGAAAGCGTAGCTCGAAGGTTCTTTCACCGACATTGAGCGTCATCTTGTCACGATACTCGATGTGCGGGGTGATCAACCGGAAACCTTTGAATGACTCGCGCATGTCCGGGTGGTCGGCCATCAATTTTTCGTTACGCTTAGGATTGTAGGCCCGCTTCATCGACTCCGTGGCGCCTTCATGGGCGATGATGATCGCCGGCGGCGAGAAGACAAAGTGGCCGGTCGTGTGATCGGCGTGCGGCTCGGTATTGATGAGATAGCGAACCGGCTGCGACGTCAGCTGCTTCACGGCCTTGCTGAGGGCGGGAGAGTCAGGCGGATTGTGGCCGCTGTCGATCATCACCACGCCTTCCGTCGTCAGAATGATCGCCGCGTTGGCATCCGCCGGCTTTGCTGCACGCACAAAAATTCCATCCTTAGATCTTCTTGAAATGCGGGCCGAGATCTTGAGCTTGGGCGCTGTACGCAATCCCGACGCAAAGGAACGTCGCTATAACGAGCGTGAGTTTCAGTTTCATACCCGCCTCCTTGATGGAACGTTAAGCGGCGAAATTACTAAGAAGGGTTACGGGTGTCAAGCAATTCGGGCGGGTTGTTTTGGGCGGTTGCCGTAGAAGCGGCGGCGTAAGCCGTGGCGATTGGTTAACCATTGCACTGATGGGAGCATTTCGCACAGAGGACGGCAGCTTCGATTTGACGGCGTTCAAGGCTTGCCTGAAGGAAATCGACATCGAACCGCCAAAGGTCGATATGGCGCGCCACGGCGCAATCGGTCGTTTTCGCATGTGCGCCGGTTTGATGCTCCGTCGCCGTGCGAGAAAGCTTGGTTTTGTGGTCATCGACGGCAAAAAAATCGCTGCGCTCGGCGCGAAGAAGCACGGTAGAAATGTGAAGTCGGCAGAAGCGTTCGTTGTCTTTAGCAGCCGCATCGCTTAGGGTTAACGGCATCCTATGAATAATTCTTCTGATAGTAATCAGCCGGATTTCTGGACCGTCCGCTATGCCGCTGGTAAGACGCCGTGGGACTTCGGTGGTGTACCAGCGGCTTTGAAATCATTTCTTGAGAGATCTTCTGCTCCGGGCACAGTACTGATTCCGGGATGTGGCTCCGGCTACGAGGTGCATGCGTTCCATGCAGCCGGGTACGATGTTTCAGCAATAGATTTTTCGCCTGCTGCTGTTGAGCAAGCCAAACGGGTGCTAGGGGTTTTGGCTGAACGGGTTATTCTGGGAGACTTCTTCACATACGACTTCGGCCAGCGTCGCTTCGACCTCATTTACGAACGGACATTTCTTTGTTCGATGACTCCCTCCCGCTGGCCTGAGTATGTGGACAGCATGGCAGATCTCTTGTTGCCCGGAGGCAGATTAATTGGTGTTTTTTTGTATGGACAAAGGCCGTCGTCGGGGCCGCCGTTTCCTCTTACAGAGCCCGAAGCCAACCAGCTTTTCAAGAAACACTTTCAGCTAGTGCGGAGTGAAGTGGCGACGGACTCTTTGCCCTTATTTCGTGATATGGAGAGATGGCAGGAATGGCTGAAGATCGATTAGCTCAATGACTTGGGCTGCCCACTGTCGCCCTAATTTCCCCGCCCGTGTAGTCCCACCACCTCCGCCAACGCTTCCACTTGCTCGGCGTAGCGGCAGACGGGATTGAGGAGCAAGTGGTTTGCGCCCATCTCGACGAGTTCTTCGATCCGTGCATGCACTTGCTCCGGGGTGCCATGGATGCCTGACGCTTCGGCCGCCTCGGGCTTGTGATAGATGGAACTAAACCAGTGGTGGAGTTCGGCGCGAGCGACGTCGGAACGCTCGTGCACCGAGAGAAACACCCGCTTCGAGATCGGAAATGTCGCCGGATCGCGCCGGGCTCTCTCCAACTCCGCCTTCAGGATCGGGACGGCGTGGGCAAAGGCCGCTATGCTCGAACTGCCGGAACCCATCCATCCGTCGGCCATCGTCGCGGCCCGGCGGAGCGCGTCCGGATGACTGCCGCCGAACCAGATCGGCGGGTGCGGCTTATGCACCGGTTTAAGCGCCATCGTGGCGCCATCGACATGAAAGATGCTGCCGTGATAATCGACCCCGGACTCGGTCCATAGCGCCTTGATCAGCTCCACGTTTTCGCGGAAGCGGCGGACGCGGTGTTCCCGGGGAACTTGAAATTGCGCGTAGTGGTCATCCCGGCCCAGACCAACCCCGAGGATCGCCCGGCCGTTGCTGAGGTAATCCAGCGTGGCTACCTGGTGCGCGACGTGGATTGGGTGGTGCATGGGGAGCACGATCACCGACACGCCGAGTCGGATTCTTGTCGTGACTGCCGCCGCGTAGGTGAGCGCCACCACCGAATCGAAGCAAAAGGCGTGGTCCAGTGTATTCTCGGTTACCCACAGATCGCGGAACCCCAACGCGTCGGCGCGCTCGGCAACATAGCGCACCGCCGCAACGTCGATCGGGTCCGGAGACCGATGCGGCAGCGCGATGCCGAAAGAAATTATGTCCTTCAGAGCCATGAGGAAAATTCAGACGCTGTCAGTCTAGTTAGGATCAAAAAAGTCAAGATTTAGAAATCAGACCCCGATCGCCTTAATCAACGTAACAGCCTCAGTGCAGTGTATCGGCATAGCTAAACCTTTCTATACTCTACCCAGTCTTCGCTGGATTTCCGCGAAACTAGGCTCCTGAATCTCGGATAGGAGCTTTTCTGCAGAGTAGATAACAAGACGCTTGTCTGCGCCTAGAAACTGGTGGGCCTCGTTCGCGGCGAAATCGGCTAGGGTGCCAGGCAATTTTCCGAACACAGCATCAATTGCCTTTGCGGTAAGACTCAACACTCGGATCGGTGTAGTACGTATATTTAAGAGTCGTTGGTTTGCCTTAACCAATTTTTGGGCGCTAAGTTGCGCCTTTCGAAGCGACTTCTGTTCCTGCAAGCTTGCCACGTCAAGTTCGCTCGAATTTTTCTCATACTGTGTGAACAGGGTACTAGAAAGGATTTGTTCAAAGTCGGCGACATCGCGTGGTAAAATTTCATGTCGAGGCACGGGCAACTCTGGTTCGGAGCGATGCATTAGAGTCCACAGGTTGCGTAATGGAATACGGAGTTCAGGCGGCAACGTTTCAATCGTTGAAAGAAGTTCATCAACTTTCGAGAAGCACACCATGCTTTTTCGACGATGCATTGAATATAGAAGATCCCCTACGAAAATAAAAAGTGCATTGACCTTGCCCGGATCGGGGTGGAGATAGAAGTCTTTGCCTAAGTGTCTTTCAAACGCCTCTTTGACGATAAAGAGACAAGTTCCGTACTCACCAACGTTGGTAGTTATCCGCTTGCGAAGATACTCAGCAATGGGCATGTATGACTCAGGAATCGCTAGGCACTCAAACTGGCTGATGCCACACTGCACAAGTGATCCAAAAAGAATGTCTCTACGCTCGAGAATGGCTGCTTCTTCACGCGACCACGTGTCACGCGCGATGTTCTCCCATACCCAGATAGTGCCTAGATTTACCGGCGTTAGAAGTGCTGATCGCATCTAATCGTCTCTGGTTCGTACCATCATTTTGTTAAGCATTTTCTCATGACGGGTCAGCGCCAAAGAGGCGTGCCTCAAGTGCTTCGCGAGTTGGAATGTCATTTGTCTCGATCATTCGAATCACAATTCGGTTTACCAGGTCGAATGTGTCGGACAACGTACCATGTGCCTTGTCCTCGCGTCCATGAGCGGCGGCGGACCTGCCATCGTAGAGTTTAGCAATACGTTTCTGGAGCGACATCCGCCCAAGACCGGCTGGTTCAAGATATGCCGCGATTACGCTAGACATTCGATAGCGTAGTTCCTCACGCCCGGTGGAGAACATCGCTTCTAAAGCCGACCAGAGCCACAAGACAGCCAACGAAGTTCGCTTGGCGAACGTGCATTGATCCACGGCCTCCACCAGCATCTGAAATTCCGGGCGTTTGGCAGCAAGATGCGCTGAAGGGACCCAATACTTCCTTACCCAAGCGAGGTCGAGTTCAGAGATTTTCGGTTGCTCGTTGTCGGAAAGGCGCAGCAATCGCGGCTCAATTTCATAAGGCCAGTACCGGACCTCCTTTTCCCGGACAGGACCTTCCGTAAAGGGGAAATTTGACACGGCTGGCACAATGATTTTAGGTCCAGTGCGAAGCCGAATTAGGGCGACAATCCACCACAGTGTCCCTTGCTGACCTAAAGGACTGTCTTTTTCAAGCGAGGCGGGATTGGAAAGCTGCACGACCATATCAAACCCAAGGCCGCCTTGTGCAGCGCGCCATGGTCCCGGATGGTGTTGGCCAGGCTCGGCTGGAGCAAACGCCAACATGAATGGTGCCATCAGATGAGCGAATGTTCGCTCTGCCACAACACCGGCACCGAGATCGAAGCGGTCCACGTCAAGTGGTGCACCTGCAAGACCTGCAAAAACATCAATCGGGTTTGTAGGCATATTCGGTAGCAGACGCCTAAGTTCGAGATGAGCAGTATAGCATGCCTTGCCGGAGGCATGTTCGCTCGACGGAGAGGTTAATCCTCATTTCGCGCACGTGGCAAATGAAAGCGAATAGACGACAACTGCCGTACCCGCGCAGTAGAGACACCGGTATAGCCACCGGTTAACTCGCTCCGTAAACACGACCCCTGAGAAAGTTTGGATTTCCCACCCGCGAATGAATAGCGTTCCCCACAGAAGAAGACATGCGCCTGTAGCCTGCAACCAAAAGGTCGTGTCGGTTGTGGCGCACCGGCCGAGAGTATAGATTAGCTTGCCGCCAGCATAACCCACTGCCCCTGAAGCGAGAACAAGACCAAGGGAACTGAACAATGCCTGCCTAACGATAAGTGCACGGTGAGGCGGTTCGCTTTTGGCCGAGTAGTTGTTTCGTTCAGCGATATCCTTATTCTCTTCCGCGATAAATCGACGGGGTGAGAAGATGAGAAGCAGACACAGACGCACCGCCTGGAACAAACTGATGGGCGTGGGACGGGTGTCTGCCATGACTAGCGGCTAACTAGCGACATCCAGAGTTCGTCTGTAGTCCAAGAATCCCCTTCAAGCTGCCGTCTCCGTCGTAGTGAACGGCGTCTCGCTACTGGCACACCAATTTGCTCTATCCTGAAGCGACGTGAGCGCCGCGATATAGTTTTGCAAGTCATTTGCGGCGCCTCAAAAACCAGTTATCCATAGGTCCAGCGCGTTTTTACCGTACAAACAATGCATTTGAAATGCGGGGAATCGGGAATTTTGCTAGCTTAACCCGATGCCGCTGAGCCGTCAGTAAGACACCTACTGAAAAAGACCATAGTCGCATATCGGCTCCAGCGGCGGGTTAGGTGGCAGAATTTATGCCTCGAAAATACATTGCACCTGTTATGTCTTCGATGCCAGCAAATATTTCGAGCGTTTCGGCAGCCACCTGTGTAACCGGCGAATCGGTTGTAATCGCAACCTTAGTTACGTCATAGCGAATTAGATGAACCGACTGCCCTGGCGCATCGCCGCGCCAGCGCCTTATGTAAAAATGAACGATCTGCTTGAACTTGCCACCGACTCTTGTGACGAACTGCAGTTTGGCGTTGTCGTTATAGCGCTGGAGAAGCTGCTCTGCACTAGATTCTGAAGTGTCCAAAATCAGAAGCTCTGCACGGCCAGCTAGTGGCTCGTCGTCCTCCTGGTATAAGGTAAAGTCGATCAAGTTAGTCAACCAGGCCTCGACTGTAAAGGCTACATCCACACCATCCTTGGTGCGTGCCTCGATAGGGACCTTTAAGAGGCTCTGATGTGTGAAAACGAGGAAGTCTTCTAAGGGAGTAGACTCGCGAGGTGCCAGCGTTCCAATAGTGAATGCGGTAATCTGGAAGTCACCGTCATCCAAGAACTCTACGTGCATTGAGGAAGGCGCGCGGACCGTCGGATTACCACTTCCACGAAGACGACGATGATAGCGCACCAGCAGCTTCACGCCCTTAGCTGCCTTGGCACCGCCATTTGAAACGCCGACTAAAAAGGGGAAAACGACAGGGCGACCCGAGGCAATCTCAGACAAAATAACAAAGGTACTGTGTGCGCCGGGATGCTGGTCCACGCCGTAGAGTGTGAGGCGGACGTCGGGATTGCGAAAGACGCCCTGTCGAGCAGCAATCTGCCTTGACAGGCGGCGGTTTTGATAGCCCGTGAGGATTGCTACCGCGATCGCTATGCACGTTAGTCCGATTGGTGCTACGCCGAGGAAAAATTCCATTAGGTATCACCTTTACAACAAGGCCGTCTGCCACCTAGTAATATACAGACCGGCGTTTGTCGATATTAATATCCGCAAACGCCGCCCGCAAGAACAAGGCCATTGCTACAAAGAAAGGGTGGGTGGGCGCCGCGTTCGGTGGTCTGTTTGTAGCCTGCAAACTTATCTGTGCTTCACGTTTCACTCGTAGACTGCTTCTTGTACGCGGTCGTATAGCGGGTGTTGTACGGCGCGCCGCGTCTTGTGGCCCCGTTGTTGCCCCGCTCTTTTTCTAACTCTTGTTTCTCGCTTTGATCCGCTGATTTAGCGATTGCAGCACCCCCGCGTCCACCGCCGCGATCACATCAACCGCTGCGTCCAATTCTTCGTCGGTCATTCCCGCTTTCCTTGCGTCCGCAAGGCGCCGCTCCACTCAAGGATCGCAAAGCCGCATCATGGCGACCGCGAGACCGATCAGCATCTTCTCCCGCTCGGTGAGACATTCCACCGCATGGGCGTCTCGGTAAAAGGTCCGAAAGTCAGCTTTCCTGGAAGTCATTGCATTTTCCCCAAACTGGCAACTTGAAACTGAGAACTGGCAACTATTCCTACGCTGGCTTCACTCCCGTGATCAGGGCGTAGGAGAAACTTCCCTTCACATGCACATGATCGCCATGCCGGTGCCAGGTGAAGTAAGTTTTTTTCATCCGCTCCACCAACTCCGGCGCTTCTCTTTCCAATTCCTCCGCCACCTCCAGCCAGTGGCGCCCTGTGGGGATGCCGTCCATCCCCTCTTGGTTGAACGCGTAGCTCATAATATTGCTGCGCGGCACGCGGAAACCTGCCTTCGTCAGCAAACGTTGGATGCTGCTCGAAGTGTGGAAGCGAAAATCATTGCCATGGGTGCGGCGAAAGACTTGATTGATTTTCGCTTCGAGCGCCACGTCCACGGAATCTTTTGTCTCTTCGATGACCGGATCGAGGACCACGAACCGCCCGCCATTTTTCAACACCCGTAGGACTTCGTGCACGACGCCCGTTGGATTGCCGAAATGATGCAGGCTGAACGAGACAAAAGCGCGGTCGAAGGAGTTGGCTTTGAAGGGTAGAGCGTCGGCGGCACCCGCGCTCTGATCATACGCGGGGATGGGTTCCTGGTGCTGATGACCGACGTCGAGCATCGCCAGCGCCTGATCGACCCCGATGATGCGCCCACCGTTTAAGCGCTTCGCCACCGGTCTGGCCACGCGGCCGGTGCCCGTGGCCACGTCGAGCACTCGCTCGTCGCCTTTGAGCATGAGCATCTCAGCCAACTTCTCCGCCAGATCGGCGCGAATCTCTGAGACCCGGTGATCAAATTCCGCAGCGTGCGCCGGGTCGTGGAAACGAGTCTTGTGCTGATGGCCGTGGTCGTGATCGTGGGCATGTTCGTGACCATGTGGGCGTTCATGGGCGTGATCCTGGCTGTGGCCGTGTTTGTGACCGGCTTCGTGACCTTCGTGGTTATGGTGCGTGTGGTCGTCATCGTGGGCATGCTCGTGACCATGCTCGTTATCAGGCCCATGCTCAGCCTTATGTCCGTGTTTATGTTCGTCCGCCATCTCTTAGTTCCTTTTTAATTTGTTCTAGAACTCCGCGAACTCTGCGTCTCTGTGGTGAATCATCCAATCTTTCACCGCGGAGGCACGGAGGACGCCGAGTCGGAGTCAATCGTTAATTTTGCCTTTTTACTTTTTACTTTCCTTTGGCCATCCCTTCCATGATCTCCCACTGCTCATCGGTCACCTTCATGATCGAAAGGCGGGAATTGCGCACCAGATCGAAAGTTTTCAGTTTGGGGTGAGCCTTCACCTCGGCGAGAGTCACGGGCCGTGGTAAAGCCCTTACGGGCTCGATATCGACGACCAACAGCTTCGGATCGCCCTTTGCCGGATCGGCATAAGCGCCGCCCAGGGCCTTCGCCACTCCGATCGCAGCCTTCTCGTCTCCCGTGTGGTAGATAAAAATCTGCTCGCCCTTCTTGATGTCTTTGAGGTTTTTCAGCGCCAAGTTGTTCGCCACCCCGTCCCACATGGTCTTTTTATCCTTCACCAGTTGTTGATACGAGTACACGGATGGTTCCGTCTTGAATAACCAACGAGTCGCCATTGCGATTCTCCTCCTGCCTTTGCTTTATAAAACAGTAGCCGGTGACAATACAAACAGATCCAGCCCTTCCCCGGGCCATTGCGTCGCGCGGCTTGTGAACCAAAGGAGCGATCAGAAATACGGGCGTTTCGTTACGAAAAATGCTAAAGTTCATTTGACGTTTATGAAAAAACAAATCACCAGGGCGGCCGCTCG
>Ga0326597_10005663_pt1 | contig 17274 bp, 13 predicted proteins | sample RVTome_12_FD_203789 | JGI IMG/M metagenome (GOLD analysis project Ga0326597, IMG submission 203789) | Soil microbial communities from uranium-contaminated site in the Upper Colorado River Basin, Wyoming, United States - RVT100D185 | ecosystem: Environmental > Terrestrial > Soil > Contaminated >...
GCCCTGCCTGAGAATATTCTCGATACTCTGGAAATAGACCTCGGTTTTTCCGCTGCCGGTGATGCCATTCAACAGAAAAGGTTGATACCGGTTACATGAGGAGACAATCGACGTGACGGCGTGTTTCTGGTCGTTGTTTAGAACAATATCCAGGTTGATACGGCCTGCCTGTTGTGGAAGGTCCACTATCGATTTCGCGCATCTTTCTACGAGACCTTTATTGGCCAGGGCCTTGATGGCCGCATGGCTGTTGCCCGGATATTTCAATATCTCAACCGGCCGGCTGCCAGATTCGGAATTTTGCAAACTTTTGATGATTGCTTGTTGCCGCGGGGCCGCGTCGAGATTGGCCAGATCAAGCGCCTTGCCGGCAGGTGTTAGTTTCCAGCTGGTAATGTTTTTCTGGATTGCCCGTGATCCATTCCTCAGTAATTTCGGCAGACTGCCCAGGACCACCTCACCTGGAGGATGCTGATAATAATGTGCGGCCCACAACAAAAATCCCAGGTGTTCTGAATTGAACAGGGGACCGTCATCAAGCACCTGGTGGATGTGTTTCAGCTTGTGCGCCGGGATGGTCGTGGTGTCGGCAGTTGAGATTAACAAGCCAACACTGGACTTTTTTTTTCCAAAGGGCACCAGCACCCGCTGGCCGGGCACAAGCCGGAAATTTTCGCTGCCAGTGGGCGGTAAATAATCAAACAGGCGTCGCAGTGGAGTATTGACCGCTACTCGGAGTATTAAAGGTCGGGGCATGTCTACCCAATTACTGACGGAATATTTGATGAATGAAGATTTAATTTTATTCCAGACAGGCCGCGCGGACTAAAAGTCTTGAGAAATATCAAAAGATATCCTGTATTCCGGTATTTTTTTCGGAACTCGCCGGATGTCTGTCCAATACAGCTTCGGGCGTATTTTTGGAACTGAAAACCTCGAAGATCGCGTCCGGACTGCCAGGGGGCGCGGGTCTGCCCGTGGCCGGATCAATACGCGCAAAAACCAGGCCTGGCGGCTCCGGCATGATGCTTTCCGGCATGTCTTCAAGTGCCACCCGCATGTAATCGATCCACATGGGCAGAGCCGCACGGGCCCCGGTTTCCGCGTTTCCCAGCGGGAGAAATTTGTCAAAACCAACCCAGGACACGGCGGCAATCTCTGAATTATATCCGAAGAACCAGGCGTCTCTCTGGTCATTGGTGGTTCCGGTTTTGCCGGACAGATCGTTGCGCTTTAAATCCAGTGCACGGCGTGCGGTGCCAAATTTAATCACGTCCCTGGTTATGGAATTCAAGATCCAGACGTTTTCGGGGTCCAGGACCCGTGGCGCATAATTTTGAGCGGCAGTAAGGTTTTCAGCCGCCCCGGTATTTACATCCGGCGTGGTATATGAAGTGACCTGCTGGTTAGTACATTCGTCACAAATGATAACCGGACTGGCTTCGCGTACCAGTTCACCATTCTCGGTTTCAATGCGCTTTATAAAGTAAGGATTAATCAGATAACCGCCGTTGGCAAAGACGCTGTAGGCGCGCACCAACTGCAATGGCGTTATGGCACCGGTGCCCAGTGCCAGGGAAAGGTTTTTGGGCAACCGCTCCATGTCAAAACCAAAACGGGCCGCGTAATCCAGGGCATAGGGAACGCCGATTGAATGAAGCAAGCGAATGGATACCAGATTACGCGAATGTGTAAGCGCTTCACGCAGGCGGGTGGGTCCATAGGTCTTGCGCGTGTAATTTTCAGGTCGCCACACATCTTCAAGTCCGGGATCTTCAAACACTACCGGCGCATCATTAATAAGGGAAGCAGCGGTATAACCTGCTTCCAGGGCGGCGGAATAGATAAATGGTTTGAAACCTGAACCGGGTTGACGATAGGCCTGTGTGATTCGATTGAATTTGCTGCGTGTGAAATCAAGACCGCCGGTTAGGGCGAGTATTGCCCCGTCCGAGGGCCGTATCGATACCAGTCCGCCTTCTATATCAGGCAACTGGGACAGCTTCCATTGATCGTCCTGGTTTTTTGTCAATCTAATAATGTCACCGGCCTGTACTATCTCTGCAGCGGTTTTGGGCGCTGCGCCGCGGTTATTTTCAGAGATATAACGGCGCGCCCACACCAGCCCCTCCCATGCTATTGTCACCAATCCGTAATCAAGTGCATATGCGGTGATCGATTTTTCCTGGATACTGACCACCAGTGCCGGCAGCAGTCCGGCCAATATCGGAAAACTCTCAAGCATGCGGGACCAGTCGTTTTCATTCATGTCACTGGCCAGATCGTAATGATGTTCCGGACCGCGATAACCATGACGTTCGTCGTATTCCAGCAAGGCCTTGCGCAAGGCCATGATGGCGGCCCGTTGATGACGATCTTTTATGGTGGTAATCACTTTCAGTCCGGTTGTGTAGGCCTCTTCTCCAAACTCATCCACCAGTTCCTGCCTGACCATCTCTGCTACATAAGGTGCGTCAAGTTCTATTGTCGCTCCATGCAGGCTGGTATTTATAGGCGCACTTATGGCGGACTGGTATTCATCGTGGGTAATAAAATTTTCTTCCAGCATGCGCTTGAGTACGTAGTTTCTTCGTTCCAGTGCACGTTCGGGGTTGCTAACAGGATTGGTTGTGGAAGGGGCTTTGGGCAGTCCGGCAAGCATGGCGAACTGAGGCAACGTCAATTGATTGATTTCCAGTCCGTAATAGACCTGGGCCGCAGCCGCAATACCATAAGCACGCTGTCCCAGATAAATCTTGTTTAGGTAGAGTGAGAGTATTTCGTCTTTGGATAACTCTTTTTCGATTTTCAGGGCGAGCATGATTTCATTCAGTTTGCGCAAATAGGTTTTTTCCCGGCTCAGAAAAAAATTGCGAGCAACCTGCATGGTGATCGTACTGCCGCCCTGGGTCTTCTCGCCGGTTTTTACAAGTTGCACAACAGCGCGCAAAATACCCTGCCAATCGACGCCGGGGTGTTCATAGAAACGATCATCTTCAGCGGCAAGCACTGCCTTGATCATTGTAACGGGCACTTCTTTGAGGGTAATCGGAATGCGCCGCTGTTCTCCAAACTCTGAAATTAATGAAAGATCCTCACTGTAAACACGCAATGGCACCTGCATTCTTACTTCTCTGAGGGTTTCAGTACCCGGTAACTGCGGAAGGATGTACCAGGCGATACCGGCGGTGGCCATAATGCCAAGAAAGAAAAAAAATAGTATGAAGTTAAATATGAAACGCAACATATTGTGTAGTTATTATAAGAAAAACCCAAGAACTATGGGAACGAGGGGATAATAAATTATATTTTTTATATGGTTACATGATATTTCATTAAAAACCATTTGTTTTTTAAATTTCCGTTAGCTATATTTTGCATTGTAAGTTAATGTTGTAGTATATATATTATGTATAAGCCACGACGTTTAAAGGAAAAAAACAGTGTTTTTATTTAAGAGAAAATCTACCCCGGTGCTTGGAATCGACATCAGTGCTTCGGCAATCAAGTTGTTGGAATTGGGCCGCAGCGGGAACAAATATCGTGTGGAAAGTTTTGGTGTGGAACCGCTGCCGGCTAATTCCGTTGTGGATAAAAATATAGCTGATGAGAATGCTGTTGGCGAGGCCATAGCCAGGGCAGTCAAGAAGTCCGGCACCCACGTAAAAGATGCAGCGGTAGGAGTGGCAGGGTCAGCAGTGATTACGAAAATTATTTCAATGCCGGCGAACCTTACCGACGATGAAATGGAAAAACAGATTCATCTGGAAGCGGACCAATATATTCCGTTCTCGCTTGAAGAAGTCAATCTAGATTTTGAAGTGATTGGGCCTGCAGCGGGCAACCCTGACCAGGTTGATGTATTACTGGCGGCATCAAAAAACGAAAATGTGGATATACGCACAGCCGCACTTGAAGTGGGAGGGCTGAAAGCGAAGATAGTCGATGTTGAGGCTTTTGCCCTGGAAAATACCATCACCATGATGGCCCATGATTTGTTCGGTGGCGGGCAGGGCCTGACGATAGCCGTGGCGGACGTCGGTTCAGCAATTACGACATTCAGTGTACTGGAAAACCTGAAAATCATTTATTCCAGGGAGCAGAATTTCGGGGGTGCGCAATTAACCGAAGAGATCCAGAGGCGTTACGGTCTGTCTTATGAAGAGGCGGGACTCGCAAAACGTCAGGGCGGATTACCGGAAAATTATGAGCCGGAAGTGTTAATGCCGTTCAAACAGTCCATGGCCCAGCAGATCAGCCGCGCACAGCAGTTCTTTTTTTCATCCAGCCAGATTACCAGCATTGATCACCTGATACTTGCCGGAGGATGCTCATCGATTCCGGACATCGCCGGGGTGGTCCAAGGCGCTACCGGTGTTCCAACAATCCTGGCAAATCCGTTTGCCAACATGGCAGTGGCATCCAGGGTCCCTGCACAGGCATTAAGCAATGATGCCCCGGCACTGATGGTAGCCTGCGGACTTGCATTAAGGAGCTTCGATTAATGGCCAAAATTAATTTACTTCCATGGCGTGCAGAGCTTCGCAAGGAGAGACAAAAAGAATTCGCCATAATGATGGGAATTTCCGCCGTGCTCGCGCTGGCAATCTGGGGCATCGTCCATTTTTACTATGTCCAGAAGATCGATATCCAGAAAAATCACAATAAGTATCTGGAAGAACAGATTGTGTTGCTGGATAAAAAAATCACGGAGATCCAGCAACTGGAAGCCGAGAAGCAGCGCTTGCTCAACAAGATGCGGGCCATTGAACAGTTACAGGCAAATCGGCCATTAATTGTACGGTTTTTCGATGAGATCGTGGCGGTATTGCCTGATGGGATGAGCCTGAACAAGCTCGACCAGAAAGGAAATGCAATAACTGTAAACGGTATAGCGCAATCGAATGCCAGGGTCTCGACTTTTATGCGCAACATTGAAAATTCCCAGTGGGTGACAAACCCGAAACTGAACGTCATTCAGGCAAAGGATGATAAAGGGCAGAACATTAGCCAGTTTACCCTGCAATTTCAACAGGTTCTTCCAAAGACTGAAGAAGAAGAAAAAGAAGGAGGCACCAAGTGAAACTCTCTGAGTTGCAGAATCTTGATTTCCAGAATGTGGGTGGCTGGCCTCTGCCGGTCAAAATTTTCTTCATGTTATTGCTTTTGGTCGGCATTCTGATAGCTGGCTACTATGTGGATACACAGGATCAGAGGGTCACACTGGAACAGGAACAAAAAAAACAAGTTACACATTTGGCCACCATTGAAGAAAAACAGAAAAAGGCGGCCAATCTGGAACCATTAAAATTGCAAATGAAAGAGATGCAACAGTCATTTGGCGATATGTTGAAGCAATTACCAAGCAGGACAGAAGTGGCGGGTCTGCTGGTAGACATTTCCCAGACCGGTCTGGCCGCCGGCCTGGAATTTAAATTATTCAAACCCTCCAATGAAGTCCCGTCGGAATACTACGCAGAATTGCCGATCCAGATAAGTGTAATCGGCAACTATCATGAATTCGGTGAATTTATCAGCGGTATTGCAGCACTGCCGCGGATTGTCACGACCCATAACATCACCATTGCCGCCGGGGCCAAGAAGGCAACACAAGGTAAAAAAGGGCAGGCACCGGTAGCAGAGGAACCCGCGCTGGTCATGACAGCAACCGCCAAGACCTATCGCGCCCTGGATGAAGAGGAATATGCGGCTGAAGCAAAGAAGGCCTCACAGGCCAAAAAGGCCAAAGGGGGTCAGAAGAAATGAGATCACTATGGAAAATTTTTTATGGGGGGCTTTTACTGGTTCCCATGGTGCTGATCTCTGGTTGTGTTATTGATGATCGCACTACACTGGAAAAGCAAGTTGGAGATATTCTCAAACGGCCACCGGGACGGATTGAACCATTGCCTGAAATAAAACCATACGAGGGTTATGCATATCAATCAGGAAAGGCCGAAGCGCGTGATCCATTTCAATTGTTTTATCAAAAAACAGAAGAACAATTGGCCGAAGGAAAGGACACGGGGATGACTGAGGAAATGGAAAAGGAAATCAAAAATCGTAATCGGGAAGAACTGGAAGATTTCGAACTGGACAGCCTGCGTATGGTTGGAACTATTGATGATCAAAGCACCCAGTGGGGCATCGTGCTGGATCCTCAGGGTACTGTGCATCGAGTAAAAGTTGGTAATTACATGGGCAGAAATATCGGCAAAATCCTGAATATTTTTGAAGACAGGATCGAACTCAGGGAAATTATCAAAAATCCGGATGGACGCTGGGAAGAACGCCAGGCCGCCATTGCGTTGGCTGAAAAATAATCTAGGGGTGGTTTATGATGAGCACTAGCAAGGTATATGAAAACAGAGGTATGTTCACAATGAATAAATGGCTTGAGCGTATATCCGCCGTGATATACCTGTTGTTTGCGGGGTTCTTAATGCAAATGCCGGCAAGTGCGGCGACGCTGGATGATATTACCTATTCATCCCTGCCAGGGGATCGTGTGCAGATGGAACTGAAATTATCTGAACCGATCAGTGCCCAACCATTGAACTTCACCATTGACAATCCGGCGCGCATCGTCCTGGATTTCCCGGACACAAGCCTGAATGTCGCTGAGAAAAACAAGGTGGTCGGTATCGGGGCTGTGCATAGCGTATCTTCTGTCGAAGCTGCAGGTCGTACACGGGTTGTTTTAAATCTGGTCAAACTGGTGTCATATGATATGGAAGTTCAGGGGGACAAAGTGAAGCTGATCCTGGCCGCTGCAGACACATCTTCTACTGTGGCTGAACGTACAACCACGGCTCCCGGTGTTGTCCCTGCAGGCACTACAACAGCAAGAATAGAAAATATTGACTTTCGCCGTGGTGATGCAGGCGAGGGTAGAGTCATCGTGACGCTTTCTGATCCTTCAATTGGCGTTAATCTCGGGCAACAGGGCGAAAAGATTGTGGTTGATTTTCTTGATACGTCCCTTCCGGAAGAACTGAACAGACGTCTCGATGTTATCGATTTTGCCACTCCTGTTAAGGAGGTTGATACCTCTCCCACGGCCAAGGGCGTCCGTATGGTGATCTCGACGACAACTCCGAATTACGATCATCTTGCCTATCAATCGGACAATCTGCTGACCATTGAATTGAAGCCGTTAAGCAAGCAGGAGCAGGAAGCTGCACAGAAAGAGAAATTCGGTTATACCGGCGAAAGGCTGTCACTGAATTTCCAGAACATTGAAGTGCGTGCAGTATTGCAACTGATAGCGGATTTCACCGGCCTCAATATGGTGGCCAGCGACACCGTGACAGGCAATGTTACTCTACGGTTGAAAAACGTTCCCTGGGACCAGGCCCTGGATATCATCCTCAAGTCCAAGGGGCTCGGTATGCGCAAGGACGGCAACGTAATCCTGGTGGCGCCACAGCAGGAAATTGCCGCCCGGGAGAAACTTGAACTCGAGGCCAACAAGCAGGTGGAAGAACTGGCGCCGTTACAGACAGAATTCCTGCAGGTTAACTACGCGAAGGCTGACGCACTGGCCGCGCTTATCAAGGCGGATAAGAACAACCTTTTGTCATCGCGCGGGAATGTCTCCATTGATGACAGGACCAATACCCTCATTATCCAGGATGTCGCCTCAAGTCTGGAAAGCATCAGGCAGATGGTACTTAAACTGGATATCCCCGTGCGTCAGGTGTTGATTGAATCCCGGATCGTGAACGCCGACGAGAGTTTTTCCAAGGACCTGGGCGTGCGCTTTGGTTTCAGCAAGTTTGCCGACCCCAGCCCTATCGGACCTACTAATGACTCAGACCTGATTATAGGTGGAGGTCAGCCAGGCACAGTCAAGTATGGTGATATCACAGCATTTGGTACCACCTCGGGCGAAGAGAATTACATGGTCACATTACCGGTAGCAGGCGCTACCGGTTCGCTGGCCCTGGCCTTGGGTGTCATCGGTTCCCATCTTTTGCAGCTTGAATTGTCTGCTGCGCTGGCCGAGGGCCGGGGTGAGGATATCGCAAGTCCCAAGGTGATCACTTCCAACCAGAATGAAGCCTTGATCGAGACGGGTGTCGAAATACCTTACCAGGAGGCCACTTCGAGCGGTGCCACCGCGGTTTCGTTCAAAAAAGCCGTCTTGTCTTTAAAGGTAACTCCGCAGATCACGCCGGACGACCGCGTACTTCTGGACCTGGAAGTCAATCAGGATACCCGTGGTAGTCCCGAAGTGCTTGGTGTACCACCGATTAACACCAAAAAGGTGGGTACACAGGTGCTGGTCGATAATGGTGAAACAGTGGTACTGGGTGGGGTTTATTCACAAAATACCAGTAACAGTGTGGACCGCATACCCTTCTTCGGTGATCTGCCCTATGTCGGTTTCCTGTTTAAACGGACCAATGATAGCAAAACCAAGTCTGAACTTCTGATCTTCGTCACACCCAAGATCTTGAAGGAAAACCTCCAGATTTAAATTTTAAAAGGGAACAGGGACCTGTTAACAAATAAAAAGGCGCAGCCTGATAACTGCGCCTTTTTTGTTTCTTGCCATCAAGTTGGCGTTATGGCATATCATAATCTGATAAATAACCTGCCGACCGCATTTGAAAAAAAGCAACAATATCATTCTTATCGGGCCTATGGGAGCCGGCAAGACTACTGTGGGGCGTGAACTCGCCAAAAGACTTGAATTGCGGTTCTACGACAGCGACCAGGAAATCGAACGCCGTACCGGAGCCACAGTGGCCCTGATTTTTGAAATCGAAGGTGAAAAAGGGTTTCGCAGACGGGAAACAGATATGATCAAGGAGTTGACAAAACACACAAATATTGTACTTGCAACCGGAGCCGGCGCGGTTCTTGATCCTGATAACAGAAAAATCCTTGGAGGTCGTGGCCTTGTGGTCTATTTGAGAACCGGGCTGGAGCGACTGGTACAACGTACTTCCAGGAACAATAAAAGACCGTTGTTAAATACGGATAATCCAGCCGCCAAACTGCAGGAATTGCTGGCAGCACGCGAACCGCTGTATGAGGCACTGGCGGATTTAATTGTGGATACCGACCAGCGTCCTATCCAGTCCATCATCGATGAAATAGCAGAACATAGAGTCTTGCCATGAACGTATTGAATGTGGATTTGGGAACCAGGTCATACCCAATCTATATCGGTTATGACTTGCTGCAGGATGCCGGGTTATACAAACGACATATCATATCGAAACAGGTCATGGTGGTGACTAATACTACTGTGGCCCCCCTGTATCTTGATCGGGTCAGGCGCCAGCTCGATGAATTCCACCCGGTTACATGTGTGCTTCCGGACGGCGAGCAATATAAAACCCTGGAAGTCATGAATGAAATCATCACCCGCCTTCTGCAAGCACGTTTCAGCAGGACCTGCTGTTTGCTGGCTCTGGGCGGCGGTGTTATCGGTGATATTACAGGTTTTGCGGCTGCATGTTATCAACGTGGAGTCGGCTACATACAGTTACCTACCACGCTGCTGTCACAAGTGGATTCTGCCGTGGGCGGCAAGACCGCTGTCAACCATCCTCTGGGCAAAAACATGATTGGGGCCTTTCATCAACCCCTGGCCGTAATCAGTGATATATCGGTGCTGGATACACTGAACGACCGTGAATTGCATGCAGGACTGGCGGAGGTGATTAAATATGGTTTGATTCGAGACCATGAATTTTTCAACTGGCTGGAAATCAATATTACGCACTTCTTGGCGAGAAAACGGGACGTATTGATGCATGCGGTAGAACATTCCTGCCGCAACAAGGCGGAGGTCGTGTCCAGTGATGAGAAGGAGTCCGGTATCAGGGCGTTGCTGAACCTTGGACATACCTTCGCCCATGCCATTGAGACCGGTCTTGGTTACCAGGGATGGTTGCATGGGGAGGCGGTCGCCACCGGTATGTTAATGGCGGCAGATTTATCCAGCCGCCATGGCTGGCTGGCCGCTGCAGATACGGACAGGATCAGAAAAGTACTGGTTGAGTCGCAACTGCCGGTCAGACTACCGTCAAGTCTCGCCAGTAAACAGTTACTGGAACTGATGTCCGTGGATAAAAAGGCGCGGGATGGAATTCTGCATCTTGTTTTGTTGAACGGCATTGGTAATGCCATAGTGACAAATGAATATGATCCCGGCTTGTTACTGCAAACCCTCGATAGTTTTCAGCCATAGAAGAGTACATTAATGATGCTGGCCCCGGCGTCCTATGCAGCCCAGGAAGAGACTTCCAGAGGCCGTGCCTTTCCTGAATCAGCTCCACATCATCGTAATCAGTATCAACGGGATCGCGATCGCATAATCCACTCAGCTGCTTTTCGCAGACTTGAATATAAAACGCAGGTTTTTGTGAATCATGAAGGCGACATGTTCCGCACCCGCCTTACCCACTCCATCGAGGTCGCGCAGATCGGACGCACCATCGCCAGGGCTCTTGCTCTGAACGAGGACCTTACCGAGGCAATATGCCTTGCGCACGATCTCGGCCACACGCCGTTTGGCCATGCGGGGCAGGACAGGCTCAACCTGTGCATGAAGGACTACGGCGGTTTTGAACATAATCTGCAGTCATTGCGCGTTGTTGATGTGCTGGAAGAAAAGTATGCAGAATTCCAGGGCCTTAATCTCATGTTTGAAACCCGTGAAGGCATACTCAAACATTGCTCCCGCAGCAAGGCGGCCGATCTGGGAGAATTGGGGCGTCGATTCCTGGAGGGTAAGCAACCCGGCCTGGAAGCACAGGTTGCGAATAGGGCGGATGAAATTGCCTACAATAATCATGACGTAGATGATGGTTTGCGTGCGGGGCTGATCACAGTTGAACAACTGACGACATCCAGGTTGTTTGACATGCAGCGCCGCAGCGTGGAGTCCAAATGGCCGGGGCTGGCTGAAAAGCCCATGAACCATGAGACCATCCGTCGCATGATAAACTTTCTGGTCAGTGATTTGGTCAATACCAGCCGTGAATTCATAAAGCGCCATAATCCCGTAGATATTGAAATGGTGCGGGGCTTAAACACGCCATTAATATGTTTCAGCGATGAGGTACATGACCTCCAGGTTGAACTCAAACGCTTCCTGCGCGTGAATCTGTACCAGCATGCCAGGGTGAAACAGATGACGGACCAGGCAAAAGAAATAATTCAGACTCTGTTTGATGTCTATATGCAAGATGTTGGACTGTTGCCTCCGGATACACGGATACGCAGCGACCGGGATCATGAAAACTCTGGTGTCCCGGGACGGGCCAGGGTGGTGGCTGATTACATTGCGGGCATGACCGATCGTTTCGCAATTGCCGAATACGAACGCATAAAAAAACCCTGATAACACGCGCCATTCTTTTCAATGGCGCAGTAAGCTTATTCCCTGATTAATTCCGGCCGTCCCGGTTTTAGGGCGCCGTCCGCCCTGGCCTTGAGATAAGCGTACAAATCAAGAATATGCGCCCGGATACCGGGATTGAATTCTTCCCAACCCGGCATTACCAGTTCTCCTTCCTTCCCCCGTTGCTGCCGCATCATTTCATCAATAATGGCATTACGCGATGCTGATTCTGTTTCGGAAGTTGCCTGATTCATACCCAAGGTGATGCGGTAGCGTTTCAACACCTTGATGGCAAAGGTATCAGGGCCCATCGTTTTTACCATTTCAACGAGATTGGGCGCTATATCAGTGCCGACTGCGTCTATACCGTGACAACTGTGGCAATTCATGTGAAATACGCGCCACCCCATAAATGTTTTCGCGTCCACCCGGTTGTCCAGGACGCGATAGTAAGGAGTGGCATTTGCGGAAACCGGTGATGTTTCTTCTGCGACACAGACCTCGGCAATAAAGAACCCTGTAACAACAGCAGGGAATAAAAAGAGCATTTTTCTAATGGATATTCTCATAAGCTATAATTACCTTTGTTTAATACATTTGAATCTTAAAATCCTGTATTTAAATAATTACATGTGTTTAACAGCAATTATTTGATCCAGATCAACTTTTCACACTGAAATGTATTTAGCCTATATTTATAGACAGTTGGTTAATGAAAAATCGATAACCACCAGAAGGATAACGAACTATGACGGTATTGAAACTGAAGCAGTTTCTGGACGATAACCACGTCAAATATGTATCAATTCATCATTCTCGTGCTTACACCATGCAGAAGGCAGCGGAATATGCACATATCTCCGGCAAGGAAGTGGCCAAAACGGTCATGGTAAAGGTCGACGGGAAAATGGCCATGGCAGTGCTGCCGGCCCCAGAACATGTGGATCTCGACCTGTTGAAGGGTGCGGCCGGGGCCCGTTCGGTAGAGCTGGCCGGAGAACAGGAATTTAAAAACCTGTTTCCCCAGTGCGATGTGGGCGCCATGCCGCCGTTCGGTAACATTTACGGCATGGATGTCTATGTTGAAGAAGGGCTCAGGGAGGATGAAATGATTGCCTTCAGGGCCGGCTCTCACGAGGAACTGATTGAAATGGCGTACAATGATTTTGAACGTCTTGTCAAACCCAGGATTGTTCGGTTATCTACCAGGTATTCTGTTGCAACGGCTGAATGACCAGGACCGGATTTTCGGGGTATAATGTGACAAAACAATATAACCCTAATTTCATGCATTCAGATATGGGGCCAGACCAGCAAAAAAACATTCTGTCTTACCAGGAAGGGGATGCACGTCTCGTTGAACGGCTGGACGAATGGCTGGCAAAAAAGCTTCTGCGTGCAATAGGCACTCCACCTGTTACCATTAAATTATGGAATAACAGGGAAGTTGGCGATCCGGAAATTAGGCCGGTGGCCAGTATCAAAATCAATAACCGTACGTCGTTAGTCACTCTGCTTGCCAACCCCGTGTTTTATTTCGGGGAACACTTCAGCACCGGGAATGTTGACATAGAAGGTGATTTACCCGGCTTTCTGGATACCGTCTACCGCCACCTTCCCCAGAAACGTGGATCCCCGCTGTCAGCTGTCGTGGACCGCATCAGGGCCAGTAATTCACTGACGGGCGCGCGCAAGAATATCCATCATCATTACGATATAGGTAACGAGTTCTATGAAAAATGGCTTGACCTGCCAGCCATGCAATATACTTGTGCTTATTTTCCCGACCCGGCCATGAGCCTGGAAGAGGCGCAGAATGCCAAGATGCATCACATCTGCCGCAAATTGTCATTGCGTCCGGGCCAAAAGGTCGTGGAGGCGGGGTGCGGCTGGGGTGGACTGGCCAGATTTATGGCCAGGGAATACGGGGTAAATGTCAGAGCCTATAACATATCACATGAGCAGATCAGATACGCCAAACAGAAGGCACAGGAAGAGCGTCTCACGGACAGGGTGGAATTCATCGAAGATGACTACCGTAATATACAGGGTGATTATGATGTATTTGTGTCAGTAGGGATGCTGGAACACATCGGCATCGACAACTATCGCTTACTGGGTGCGGTAATTAACAATGTACTCAGGGAGGACGGGAAGGGACTGATTCACACTATCGGCCGTAACCAACCCGACAAGTTGAATGAGTGGATAGAAACACGAATCTTTCCCGGTGCCCGTCCACCCAGCCTCAGCCAGATGATGACGGTTTTTGAGCCATATTCATTTTCTGTCCTGGATGTTGAAAATCTGCGCCTGCATTATGCCAGAACACTCGGGCATTGGCTGACACGTTATGAACAGAGCATGCATCTGTTCCGCGATAAATATGATGATACCTTTATCCGTGGCTGGCGTTTGTACCTTGCCGGTTCACAGGCCGCTTTTACCGCGGGCACCATGCAGTTGTTCCAGGTATTGTTTACACGTCCACGCAACAACAAACAGCCCTGGTCCAGGTCGTATCTTTACAACGACCGGGCAAATTGAGACAGCCAGTTCATGGAGCATTGCGATGTGCTCATCGTCGGTGGAGGACCCGCAGGCTCCTCGCTGGCTCTGGCGCTGGGCAAAGCCGGGTTTAGCTGTGTGGTGCTGGACAGACAGACCTTTCCACGTGACAAGGTTTGCGCCGGATGGGTGACGCCCCCCATACTTCAAGCGCTGCAAATTGACATAAATGATTACCATCAGAATCGAGTCATGCAGCCGATCCATGGGTTTCGTATCGGTATTATCGGTGATAGTAAAACCGCAACATACGCTCGGGGACGTCCGGTCAGCTACGGCATACGCCGGTGCGAGTTTGATTATTTCCTGCTGCAACGCTCCGGCGCAAGATTAAGGCTTGGCCAATCTTTCAACAAAATCGAGCGCAGGGGATCTGCCTGGGTTGTGAATGATGCCTTCACGGCGCCGCTGGTGGTGGGAGCGGGAGGGCATTATTGTCCTGTGGCGCGCTACATGGGCGGAAAACCCGGACCCAGTGATCCGGTGGTCGTGGCCCAGGAAATCGAATTCAAAATGTCTCCCGAACAATGCACTGAATGTACGGTGAGTCCGGAACTGCCGGAATTGTATTTTTGTCAGGATTACAAAGGATATGGGTGGGTCTTCCGCAAGGGCGGATACCTGAATATCGGGCTGGGCCGTGAGGACAAGGAGCACCTGTCGGGACATGTCAGGGATTTTTGCTCATTTCTACGGGAATCAAAAAAGATTCCAGCCAGTCTTCCCGACAAATTTCATGGTCATGCGTATTTGCTATATCAGCACAGCCTGAGGCAGATGACCGGAGACGGGTTATTACTGGTTGGAGATGCCGCGGGCCTGGCCTTCACGCAAAGTGGTGAGGGCATCAGACCCGCGATTGAATCCGGCATTCTGGCCGCGGAGGCAATCAGGAAGACACAGGGAGACTACTGCGACAGGAACCTGCTGCCCTACCGGCGGGCGATAGTGCAAAGGTTTGGCAGCAGAGAATCCACAATCAACCTGTTGCAACTGATTCCGGACAATATCAGACGTTTCCTGGCGCGCCACCTCATTGCCAATCACTGGTTTGCAAGCAGGGTGGTTATTGACGAATGGTTTTTACATACTCGCCAGCAACCCCTGACCATTGCCTGAAGCCACCCGCGGCCGCCGTGAGATAGTTACACGGCCCCCGTCTATCTCCTGATGGATTAAACGGTTAGCCCCGGTCAACTTGCTAGCCGGTCACAGGTGGCAGGGGCAAGGTTCTGCCGTAATCATTGCCGGACGGCGCCCTGTTGCCGGTCCCGACACCGATTCAAAGCCGCACCGTGACTTTAAGTGACTGCTTTATTATAATTTTCACCCCTTTGCAGCAGGTTTATGACGCAGTCATCTTTACGTTAATAATGTCTAATGCATAGCGGGATGAACTCGGAAGCATTTTTGAACTGCGGCGGTAATCAACGAAGTGAGCAGGCAATGAAATACAGACTGAACCAGGGTGTGCCGGGACTCTATGAGCCGTCCCAGGAACATGATTCCTGCGGCGTGGGTTTCGTGGTGGACATGAAGGGCCGCAAGTCGCACCGGATTGTCACCAATGCGCTTACCATACTGAAGAACCTCCTGCATCGGGGCGCCTGCGGATGCGAGGAAAATACCGGCGATGGGGTCGGCATCCTCATCCAGATGCCGCACAAATTTTTCAGCCGCGAGTGCGGCAAGCTCGGCATTAATCTGCCTGAAATCGGATGTTACGGCGCCGGGCTGGTGTTCATGCCGCACAATCCGGTACAGTCACAAAAATGCCAGGCAATTTTTGAAAAAATTATAAAAGAGGAAGGACAACAACTGCTGGGCTGGCGGGACGTGCCCACGGATGACTCGCAGGTGGGGCCATCGGCGCAGGCCAGTGAACCCTCTTTTCGGCAAGTCTTTATAGGCGCCGGCCAACCCATGGACATGGCGGCCTTTGAGCGCAGGCTGTATGTGATACGCAAGCGCGTCGAACAGGCGGTCTGGAACGCGGATCTGCAGGAAAAGAACCTGTTTTATATTCCCTCGCTTTCCTGCCGGACCATCATCTACAAGGGCATGCTGACCGGCAACCAGATTGAAGCCATGTTCCCGGATATTACCGATCCTGACATCGAATCAGCCCTGGCGCTGGTGCATCAGCGCTTTTCCACGAACACCTTCCCCGCCTGGGAACTCGCACATCCGTTCCGCTATATCGCGCATAACGGCGAGATCAATACCGTGCGCGGCAATATCAACTGGATGCGGGCGCGTGAAGCTTTGTGCGCGTCCGAACTATTCGGCGATGACCTCAAGAAAGTCTTTCCCGTCGTGATCGAAGGCGGCAGCGACTCCGCCACGTTTGATAACGTCATGGAATTTCTGCATATGGCGGGGCGGCCATTGCCGCTCGCCGTGTTGATGATGATCCCGGAGGCCTGGAGCGGTCATGAAACCATGGATGAGGAGCGCAAGGCTTTTTACGAGTACCACGCCTGTCTCATGGAACCCTGGGACGGCCCCGCCTCCATTGCCTTTACCGATGGCGAGGTCATTGGCGCGGTACTGGACCGCAACGGACTGCGTCCCTCGCGTTATTACGTCACTAGGGACGATATGGTGGTCATGGCGTCCGAGGTCGGCGTGCTCGAAATTCCACCGGAAAATATCTTGATTAAGGAGCGCCTGCATCCCGGCCGTATCTTCATGGTTGACACCCGGCAGGGGCGCATCATCGATGACGCCGAACTCAAGAAGGAATATGCGACGCAGTTTCCCTATGCGGAATGGTTGAAGCGCAATCTCCTGCCGCTGGACAAATTGCCGGCCCCCAAACAGATCCATGGCACCGATCCGGACACACTGCTGCAGAGGCAACAGGCGTTTGGTTACACCCAGGAAGACCTGAGGATCATCCTTGCCCCCATGGCGGCAAGCGGGGCCGAGCCTATAGGCTCCATGGGGACCGATGCAGCGCTGGCGGTGTTATCGAACCGCCCGCGCCTGCTCTATGATTATTTCAAGCAGTTGTTCGCGCAGGTGACCAATCCGCCGCTGGACGGCATCCGGGAAGAACTGGTGACCCAAATCGCCACAACTATCGGTCCTGAAGGCAATTTACTCAAACCGGCGCCTGAGAGTTGCCGGCAGATAAAACTGCTATCCCCCATCCTCACCAATGAGGAACTGGCGCGCATCCGCGACGTCAAACTCCCGGGATTCAGAACCCGTACGATATCAATTTTGTATCCGGTCGCCGAGGATGGCCCCGGGCTGGAGCGGGCCCTGGTCGCGGTGTATGACCAGGTGGATGCCGCGATTGACGAAGGTTATACCTATATCATCCTAACGGACCGGGG
>Ga0326597_10005664_pt1 | contig 17274 bp, 17 predicted proteins | sample RVTome_12_FD_203789 | JGI IMG/M metagenome (GOLD analysis project Ga0326597, IMG submission 203789) | Soil microbial communities from uranium-contaminated site in the Upper Colorado River Basin, Wyoming, United States - RVT100D185 | ecosystem: Environmental > Terrestrial > Soil > Contaminated >...
TCGGCGTACGACTGAAACGCGCGGTCCCAGCAGCGCACCACCTCCGGCCCGTCCGGGGTGATGAGCGCGTCCTTGGCCCCCTCATGCGGCGCGAACACTTTGTACGGGAACTTCGCCTCGCTGAGCCACTCACGAGTCGTCTCCGCGATGCCGCAGCGTGTATTCCACGAACTGACGACGGCTACACGCGGCGGCCCGTCTCCCGTCGCGTTCGCCGCCTGTGAGACCTGGGCGCGCTCGTAGTCGTCCTTCCCGAGTACGTCTTCCAGCAGCATAGCCGCGCGCAGCCCCATGCGCGGCATCGTCCCCGCGCTCTGGAGGTGCTTCTTGGCGGCGCGCAGGTGCGCCAGTAGGTCTGAGCGCGTCTCGTCCTCCCACGAGTCTAGTGTCGCGAGCGCGAGGCGCGTCAGCTCCGCGTCCTCTGTGTAGTACGCGGGATAGCCCTTAAACGCCTCCTTGAACACCTCCAGCGGGCGACACACGACGGGCACGCCGGACCAGATCGCCTCCGCGACGGGCACGCCGTAGCCCTCGAACGTGGACGGATGAACGAGCAGCTTCGCGCGCGCCAGGAGCGCCCACTTGTCGCGCTCGGGTAAGTCCTCGTGCGCGCGGACCTCGACGTTCTCCACGTCCGGCAGACGCAACGAGGCGCACAGCCTCCGCGCACCTTCTCCTACGACGTGCAGGACGAACGGGGCGTCGTCGAACGCCTGTGCCGGAGCCACTGTATCTAGGAGGTGCTGCGCCGTCTCGCGCATCGCCTTGTACCTGGCGCTGCACCGGGCGATCATCACTACCTCCGTCTTCCTCCCCGCGAACGCACTCTCCATGTCGTCCAGGCCCGGCACGACGCCCTCTGCTGCGTCCGAGCGGACGGCCGGGTAGAACACGCGCGTCTTCCCCTTCGTCTCCGGCACCCACTCGGCCAGACTCGACTTCACCACGCGGGAGATCGCGAGCACGTAGTCGCAGTGGATCAGCGCGCGCTTGTAGTCGCTCCAGTACGACTCCTCCCCGTCGAGGCCGTCTCGGTGCGCGCGTATGTAGGCTGGCGTCTCGTACACGAGCAGGACGCTCTTCGCCCCGCTCACCGCGCACGCGCTCGTCCCGTGGTTCGGTGGCGTGCCCACGACGGCCTTGAACGGCAGCCGCGCAGACGGGGACGTACTCCACGAGCGCAACGACGGGTCATAGACTACGCGCAGGCCGCGCGGCAGCTTCGTCTCCCCACGCAGGTACACTGGGTCTGGCGAGTCCACGTAGCAGAACACGTCCGCGCGCTTGTTCGCGAGCGCCACGCACAGCGACCAGGTATAGAACCCGCCGCCCGTGTACGTGTGCGCCGCGTCGAGCATCACTGCTACAGGTATGCGCGCTCCGTGTACCAGGCGTTCGGCCTCCTGCGGGGACAGGACGCGGGCGTCGCCGTCTGCTAGCGCGTCGTCTACCTGGCTCTCCTTCACAGCAAGCGCCTCGGTGAGTGCGTCCCCTACGGCGCGCGCGATCTCGTCCACCTCCACCATACGCATGCACGCGGGTACCGAGCTGGACAGCTTGTCGCAGAACGCAGCGCGCAGGTGTAGGCAGGGGGAACACGACACCTTAGCCTGAATCGCGCGCCGCAGTCCTGGGTAGTGGCGCATCGAGTACTCCGGGCTCGTTGGGCCCCAGTAGGACACAGTCGGCACCCTGGCGGCCGCGGCAAGCTGCACGATGCCAGTATCCCCACCGAGCACGACGGACGCCCGCCTGACGAGCGCGGCGACCGTAGTCAGCGGCAGGTCGTGCACGCACGATGCCCACCCCGCGTACTCGGTCAAATCCGGCGCGCGGTCTCTCGCGGTGCACGCGACGACTACGCGCGAGCGGGCGGCGGCGATCGCGCCCACCACCTTCTCCACCTGGGCGACGTGCATCGTCTTCAGCGGGTTGGACGTACCAGCGACCACGAGCACGAACGGCTCGTCACCTACGCCGCACTTGTGCAGCGCCTCGTCCGCCTGCTCCTGGTCGAGCAGCGACGGCGCCAGCGCCATCGGGGCGAACACGTCCGGCGGGTTCCACCCGTCCCCGAGGACGCGAAAGTGCGCCTCGAAATAGTCCACGTCGTCGCGTGGCCTGTCTTCTATCACCCCGTCGAACGGAAGAACGTAGTCGAAGTCCCGGATGTAGTCGTACTTCGACGCCTGGTCGACAGTGATCGCCTCGTCCACGAACCGGAACATTCCCACGAACGGGATCAAGGCATCGCGGACAGACAACACGAGTCTGCACGTAGGAAATTTATCCTTGATAGCGCGCGCGGTGGTCAGGACGAACACTACGTCACCGATCCCGCCGTTACGCTTGAGGAGGATTGATTTACTGGAGAGGTCGTCGAAGTCGAGTACGTTCTTGCTTACGCGCAGCACGCCAGTCGGAACCCTGGTAATGAATGCGCCCCCATCAGTGTCGTTGATCAGTACGGAATCGCCCTCGCCAGTCGAAGAGCACGGCACCTCCTCGAACTTTCCAGTACCACGAAGAAACTCCGCGAGGGCCGGGTCGTCTACGACCGCGCGCTCGTCGCGCGTAAAGAGGATACCCGCGCGACTGTACGACTCCACGCGCCGGAGAATAAATATAGATTGATCAGGCATGCGAGATTCATCCTCATCGTGGTCGTCAGGGCCGCGTAGACGGCGCAGACGAGACGTTCTTTTACTTGCCCTACCCCGAACTCGTCGATGCACTACGCGCCGTAGCGCGCGGCAGCCGGGTCAACCAGGACGTTCGTGGCCTTCACGATCGCGTCCGTGTTCTCGATGATGAAGTCACACCGCTGGAACACGGTGAACTCCATGCGGTCGTAGCGCGGGATGAACTCGCGGTGCATGCGGATCGCGCGCTGGATCACGTAGATGAAGTTACGCAAATCCACGAGCCAGATGAACGTACCCGTCGAGTCCGTACCAGTGACGGTGAGGTTCTCCGGGATCAGCGGCACCTCCACGAGGGGGATGCCGAGCGGGCGAAGCCCGTTCGCTCCACCACCCCAGATGGCGTCACCGACGCCGGTCTCCCGATTAATGAACTCATCGAGCAGGCAGATGTGCGTGTTCGGCGACATGACAAACGCGTAGCGAGACTGCCAGTTACCTCCGCGGTAGCGGGTCGGCAGCATCTTCACCATATCGCTGAGCAGCTTCCAACTGACCTGCTTGGCCCCGGCGTTCTTGATGTGCGTTCCGGTACCCGCGCTGGTCAGTACGTGCCAGCCGTCGTTCGAGCGCACGAGGCGCGAGTAGTCGTCGGAACCGACGACGGACTCGTCTCCCTCGATGCCCAACGTCTCGATGTCGTTCGCGACCTGCTTCATCAGCGCCGCGAGGATCGTGTTGACTCCGCTCGGCCCCTCGATGTTGTCCTCCTCCGCCTCTCCGGTGATGTCGTACTGCGACCGAATCTTGCGGTTGAGGTAGTGAACGCTGCCAGGCGTGTGCGCGCGCGTCTCCGTCGACGTTCCGTTCTCCTCCGCCGACTCGGTGATGTAGCGCTGCACGTCGAGCTTCGCCAGGTCGCCCGTGCGGAAGCGCGTGCGATACCCGCGAGCGCGCTTGAGCAGAACGGACTCGTCCACGACGAGGTCGATGAACTCCGACGGTATCTCCTGATTCAGGCCGACACCGGCCGCATCCTGAAGCTGCGTCGTCGTGATCGGCGTCGCCGCCTTCTGGGTCTGGGCGATAGAGTTCTGCACCAGGATGCCCAGCTCTTCGGCGATCGCGCGCTGCTGTGCTGTTAGTCCAGTCATTAGTTACTCACCTCCTTCTCTTGTCAGATTTTTGGATCGTCGCGAGGCCCGAAGAGCCGTCGCGGTCATGTTACTCTTCGTCTGCGGCAGCTCCCACGAGCGCCCGCATCTCCTTGTTCGCCCTCTCGAACTGGCGACTGAACGCGCGAAGGCTCACCTGCTTGCGCTGCTCCGGCGTCATCCCCTTCATGCGCTCGTCGATCTGCGCCTTCACGCTCTTGGCGGACTCCACGCTCGCGTCGTCGGCCTGCTGGCTCTGCGCGGGCGTATCTTCGAGTCGCTTCACGCGGTCGCTGAGCGCGTTGACGCTGCCGAGAACGGTCGTGAGCAGGTCGGTGAGGGCCTTCTCCGCCGCCTCGTCGTCCTCCTCCTCGCTCGCCTGCGCGGCGGGCTGCGGAGGCGCGACGGTCGGCTGCGCCGGGGGCGCTGTTGCCGTCGAGGCTGTATCGCCATCGGCAGGCTGGCCGTCCGTCGCCTCCTTGCGCGTCTTCTCGATCGCGTCGAGGCGCCCGGTGATGGCAGTCATCCCCTCCTGAATCTGCTTGAGTAGTTCCTGCGTGGTCATATCTTCGTCACCTCCCTTCGTCGTGTCTACGGGTTCACCGTACACGCCGAGGAGGCGCTGCTCCTCCTGCGTCAGTGGGGACTTCTCTCCCCCGGTCAACCAGTCTGCTATGCCCAGTTCCGTCGCCGCAGTATGAAGTACCGGCACCGCCTTGGCGGCGAACGGGGACAGTAGTGCTTGCCGAATTGAACGCTTTAGTGCGTCCGCGTCTACCTTCCCGTCAGCATCAACGAACGGGAAATATCTGCGCCCATCCGTCTCACACACGTAGGCAAACGCCGAATCCGGCAGCGAGTCTACGTAGTCCGTCGGCCAAGGCGTCTCGTCGTAGTCCGCCTTGGCAGCGGCCAGTACTGTATCGAGCGCGCCGCCGCTGGCCCCCTCGACGAAGTGAACGAGCGCGTAGGCTCGGTACCCGTCCGTAGTCGACTTCCATTGATTCTTCAGTACCGCGACCTCGTACACATCGCGCGCGTACTGCTCCCCGACCGCGCGCGCGGCGTCGTCCGACTTCAGCGCTCCCGATGGTTCGAGTACGTGCGTGTTGCCGTGCGCAGAGCGCAGCAAGAACAAGTACCCAGGGCCCGTCTTGTCGTCGCGGAGTTGCGCGGACTTCTCCATCGGGAACACGACGCCGTCGCGCACGAGGTATACGGAGCTGCGCGGCATCGCGTCCTTGCCGACGACGAACAACGCGCGCGCATTCGCCGGAAGGAATACCAGGCTCACTTCGCGCACGTCGATCTTAAGTAGCTTCCCATCCGGGCGGCGGATGATCGTCCCTGACCACGAGAAGGCGTTGAGCCTCCCATCGCTGACGAACGCGATCACCTCCGGCTCCATGACGCGAGCGACCACCCACACTCCCTCGTCACCGTCCTTCACGAGGAAGTCGCTCATCGAGACGCTCTCCTCGATCGTCTCCTCGGTGAACACGTCGACGAGGCGCGCGGCGCCCTCGCTGATCTCCTCCACGCGCGCGACGTTCATCTGCTCGACACGTCCGATGGGTGCCATGATCCCGCGCGCGGTGGGGAACAACTCGTGGTTGAGCCACAACTGCGGATTGCGCATGAAGGTGGTCACATCGAACGCACGCGGGGACAAGTCCTCGCCGTGGCGATCTACGCCGCGGATGCTCGCGAAGCCCTTGACGAAGAAGTCGGTCGACTTCGCCCCCTTGACCGGGAGCGACTTGACGGAGAACAGGGACGTGCCCTGCACGTACTCCACTCGCATCGCAGTTCCCCCTACGTGCCTCAACGGCAGAGGATACCGACAAGTATGCCGCTAGTCAAGCGCACTCCTAGTCTCGCCTCCCCCTACGTGCGTCTTCCAGGAGCGCCGGGCCAACGGCGCACCGGCAATTATAGGGACTAACGCTCCCAGACCCACCGTCGGTACTACCGTCGCTGAATGTCTCGTTCAGCGCGATGATACCGTCTGCGTCGTTAATCACGTGGTCACCGTCAGAGGTCTCGAACGTGCGTACTAGGCCGTCTCCGACGTTCTGCCATATCTTCCCGTCCATCCCCGCGTCTACGCCCACGCTGAGCAGTGCGTCGTTCTGCGCGACGGCCCCCTCCGTACGCGCCCACAGCTCCGCGCGGCGCTCGATCTCGTCTAGGTCGTCCCCCAACAGCCCGCCGAAGCGATCCGCGATGATGTTCGCGATGTCCCTGCCCCCGAGCGCTCCCCCCGCGTTCTCGTACATCGCCTCCCGGATGATCTCGCGCAGCACCTCAAACATCTGGTCAGTCAGTCTTACTGACGTAATGCGATTCGACCTATTCGCTATGGCGTCTGCGAGTTCCTTCGGTACGCGCCCGAACGCCTCGTCGACCAGTACCTCGTCGTCGCTGGTGAACGCTTTGAGCGTCGGGGTAGACAGCGAGCGCGCCAGCTCCTCAAACACGACGCCGCGCCTACCCGCGTCCACCTGCCTGCGCACGAACGCGGCCCCGGACTCAACGAACAGGCCGCGCGCGGTACGAAGAACATTCTCCGCGCCCTCCCCGAAGTCGCCGATCACGTCCGCCGCCTGCCGCAACGCGTCCTCGATGCGCACCGTCGCCGTCGCGTCCTCTCGCAGCGCGCGTCGCACGCGAGCGCGCGTGGTGCGCTCCGGCTCCCCGAGGAGGCGAAGCGACGAGACGAGCCTGCTCACCTCCGTCGAGAGGAAGTCCCCCAGCCCCGTTCGCTGCATGGACTCGGAGAGCCTGCGCGCATCTCGCGCATACACGTCGCGGAGCGCGCCGCGAGTCTTGGCGACGATCTGCTCCCGATGCCCGGACAGGAGCGGCGCGTTGACTACGAAGAACCGATTGACGCGCTCGGCCTCCTCGCGATCGTAGTCGACCACGCGACGTATCGAGGCGAACGCCCGGTCGTATCGAGACTCGGCCACTACGCCCTCCCCACCATCGCCTGCGCGCTCTTGCGCAGGTACTCCGTCATCAACTTCAGTTCGATGAAGTCCGCCGGGTTCGGACGCAGGGCTGCGATCCTCCCGAGCGTCCTCTGCCACGAGTACTGCTTCGACCCCTGCACGGCCTCGCGCAGTTCGGAGTCGTGGCCGATGGCCGAGTAGTATAGGTCGTCGACCGTCGCCCAGTCGCGCTTGATGGTTCGCAATGTCCCAGGGTGCACCATTTGCTCGCTGTCCGCGATCTCGTCGCAGCACTGCCGGAGATCGCGCAGGACGAGCACGTGCAGCGGCGCCTGGTATCGCCCGGAGCCGAGTATCGTCCGCGGGATCGGTACGTTCATCACCCCCGGCGTCGGCGCGAGCACACCGTCCGCGTTGAACCCCCACGGGACGATCCGGGAGATCGGCCCGACGGAACACTCGTTCGTCGCGGAGTACTTGCGCAGCGGGCAGAAGTGAACGTCGAGGAACACGATCGACTGGTGGAACCGAGTCACCGTCTTGTCCACCACGTCGCCGACGAGTATCTGCCCGTTGGTCAAGACATGTACATGCCCGACGAGAGAGAATAACCCGAGCCCGCTTCCGTTACCCGCGAACGCCGACTGGAACGTTCCGTTTAGGTCGCAGCGGACGATCTTATCCTGGCTCGTCCCGAAGTAGACCTGGTTCGCGAAGTCGACGACCATGCGGGAGTTACCGACGATGTCGCCGTTACCGCCGGACGCGCTCAGACCGGTGAACGTACTGATGTACGCCGCAGAGAGGCCGGCATCGTATATCCAGATGTTCTTCGTCACCGACCCCATCCAAACCGTGTTTCCGGAGACGGCGAAGCTCACGCTCGCGAGGCCCATCGCGGCCCCGCCGTTGTCCAGCGTGTAGGACGAGCGGGACGCGATCAGGACGCCAGCGGGCGTGTACACGGACATGACGCCAGTACCCGTCCCCGCGTAGACGCGGTCGTTGGCCGGGTTGTAGCTGAGGCACGCTGAGGTAGCGTAGCCGCTGCCGTAGGTGACGACGTGGTTGCCGTCTACGTCGAACGCGCGGATGTCCCCGTTCACGCCGTCCATGATGTGGATGACGCCGCTGGAGTCGACGCAGAGCTCTGTGCCGCCCTGTAGCTTCCCGGCTCCCGGCCCGAACGGTATCGTGGTCACTCCCAGCAGCGTGCCGTCGAGCGTGAAGCGGCGAACGGCGAACGCGGTCTGCGTGGAGAACCCGCCGGAGGCCGTGCCGTCGCCGACGTACACCACGTTGTCGGAGACGAACACGCCGAACATCCCGTGCCCCGTAGGCGTAGACAACGCGCTCCACTCGTTGATCGCCGTCCCCGCCTTGTTGGAGACGCGGAACCCGCCGATCGCGGAGACGTAGTTCAGATTAACGGCGATCTCGCGCAGCGCCTGCTCATACAAGTCTTGCCCGGCGTACGGGCTGCCGACTCGACCGTTGCACGACACGACGAATTCACTCCCCGGATAGGAGGTAGGACGCGGGGACGCCCACGACGGGGCGGACTAGACCTTGGTTAGACCCCCCATCGGACCCCCTGGGCGTCCCCGCGAGAGGAACTAAATACTCAGTCGGAGCCCGGAGAGACGGACGGGTGCGTGCTCGTGTCGTGCGCGAGCGCAGCGGCGATGGCGTCGTGGAGACGACGGCTCGACGCCTCCATCTCCTCGTTCGTCGCGGATCGTCCCTCCGCGACGAAGCGCTGCATCTCCTCCAGGATCACCTTCAGCTCCGCGTTCACGTTCAACCCGGACTGCGTGCCCCGCAGGAGCAGGTTCGCTACCAGCCCGATGTAGTGCGTCGCCGTCCTCTGCCCCGTAACGGACCCGGCCAGAGAAGTCGCCAACCCGAGTATCGGGGCCAAGAAAGTAAGGAACATCTCACACCTCCTCGTTGCGGCGTGCGCCGCGTATGTTTACCCTTGACTACGCGGCCGCGCGGGATGCGCCGTGAGCAACGGTAGACTCCCGCGACGGTACTATGACCACGCGACGCTCAAACCTAGTCTCCAGCGACGAGCGCTCGCGGTCTGCTGCGTTCATCGCGTCGATCATGGACTGTAGGTAAGCCTGCAACTGCGCGAGCCGTTGCGTGTCCTGCGGGAGACCCTGCGCCTCGACGGCCTCAAGGTCGGCCTTCAGCAGGATGTATCTCGCGCGCGCCTCCTTGAGCGCGTCGGCGACGACACCGGCGGCAGGAAGCGCTCCCTTGATCGCGTCTGCCACCTCTCGCGGCGTACTCTGATCCTGTACGACGGCGGACAACTCGACGACGATCGCTTCGAGAAACCTGTGGGCGAAGTACGCACGATTCTCCGGCGCGTGCTCCGGGTCTTGCTGGATCGTCTCTCTGATCTCCTTGGTCGTACTGCACCCACTCTGGGACAACGCCACCGAGAGAAGGAGTACCGGCGCGACTGTCATCAAGAGAGCGGCGCTCAAGTAACGGAGCATAGCTCTATCCTCCACGTTGAAGATGCGCAGCCCGACGGCGCACGCCGCCGGGGAGTTACCTCACGGAAGCTGGCCCACGCCGCTGCGGTGGATCGCCGTGCGAATGCCGAGCGACGCGAGCAGTACGCCGAGCGACTGCACCACGTCGCCGACCTGGGCCGGTACAGTGGCCGACGCCTCCGCTACCTCGGAGGTCATGTCGTACCCGAGGAGCGTCGCGATCGTCGGCAGTAGGAACAGTATCCCGCCGAGGAACGTCTTGCTGCTGAACCCGAAGTCGAAGAAGTTGTTCATGGTATCTCACCCCCTACGATAGAGACCCTCGTACTACGTCGCCCAGGAGCATACCACAACGAGAGTCGAATAGCACCTACCTCGCGGGGACGGCCTCCAGGGCGGTTTCCGGCGCACCACCGTCGCGAAGCGCGTCTATCACCTGCGCGTCGAGCACGAGCCTGTTCGCGCGTACTCGAAGTTGATCCGCGATCGCCGCCCGCTGCTGGAGCAGGCCGGAGTCGAGCTGCCCTATCGCCGCACGTAGTTGGTCCCTGAGCTGCGGTTCGTACTGCTCCCCGGCCCGCGCGACAGCCTCGTTGAAGTCCCGGACAAGCAGCGATACCTGCGCGTTGCGGTACGCAGTCTCGTACTGCGCGAGCTGCCCGACGGCGTAGTCGACTACGACCCGCGCAGCGTCCTCTCTGGCGCGCCGGACTACGTAGGGCTCTGCTTCGTCGCCACCGCGCAAGACCCCGACAACGTAGTCACCGGCGGTCACCAGCGTGAGTACACCAGCCGCCAGCGCCATCAACCCGAGTGCGCGCCAGTAGATCGTCGCCCACCTGCTACTCTGTCGCATCATCGTGCCCCCCGTTCATCGACGCCGCACGCGGCCACAGGCGACGGCGCTTTTTCTTCCCGTTCACGTCAGGCGCGACGTACCCCGCCTTACGCAGCGCCGCACCGATCATCTTCGCGAGCTGCTCGTTCTTATCCACCGCGCGATTGAGCATGTCGACCGCCGCATCTCCGGTAGCCCCGACGAGCGACGCCCCCGGCGGGAACTGCCGTATATTTCCACCACCCGACTCGCCCAGAGGCTTGAACTCTCCCGGCGCGATGACGCGGAACTCGTCCACGGTCATGCCGCCCGCCTTGAACATCTCCAGGAAGAAGTCGCGCAAGTCACGCTCCTCCTCGATGTCGATCGGGTTGAACTTGAAGCTGAAGTACGGGATGAGCAACCCGGCGCGCAAGAACGTATTCACCATCGCCGCGAACTGCCGCTGCCCCGGTACGACGATGTGGTCGCGGTAGCGCCGGAGCTGCGTGGTGTCTCGCCCAGACCCGATGTTCGCCTTCTCCTCGTTGATGCCCAGTGAGGCTGGTGGCATCCGGTGCGACATGCGGATGTCCTCCTTCATGCGCTGCTCATACTGGGAGAAGGAGGCGTCGATCTGCTCGGCGGACAATCGCTTGAACTCGACCTCCGCCTCCCCGAACAGCCGCATGACGAGGACGCTTCGATCCGACTGCTTGATGTGCGTCGTGAAGAACTTGGTGATCAGCTCCGTGAGGCGCGACACGTCGTCTACCTCGCGCGGCTCCCCGCCCGCGTTGCCCACGCGCTGCGGCGCTCCGGGCTTCTGCTTCTTCAGCCCCTTGATGACGATGGCGTACTGCGGTATCCCCTTCGCCTCGAAGTACTGTAGGTTGTACTCCTCGATCTTGCGGAGCGCGAGCATCGCCGACAACGCCTGCACGCCCGCGGGCGTCCCGTATATGTCGCTCATCGTGAACGGGCGGCGCGGTAGTACGTACACCTCGGTCGCCATCGACTTGATATTGAACGGCGCCTTCTCACTCGTGCGCGCGTTGACCTGCGACGCCTGCCACTGCACGGCGGCGCGGCGGGCCTCGACGCCGACCGGGAACGAGGTGATCGGGGCGGTCATCGGGTCGAAAGAATTCTTGTACCGCACGGAGTCGCCGAACTGCCGGAAGTAGCGCTTCACGTCCCCGCGCTGCTGGCGAAGGCGCGCCCCGTTCTTCGCGGCGTCGCATTCCGGGTGCAAGAACCGCATCGTGCGGAATGGGATCGACTTCAACCGGGCGAGTAACCCGCCGCGCGTCCTGATCGCCTCTATACCGCACGTACCCAGGGCCTCGTACTCGATGGCCGCATCGCGGCATACGTCCTCTATCGGGTTTCCGTCCGCGCACGTGGACAGGAAGTTCATCGCCTCCTCGCGCGCCTCGTCAACGTCGTCCTCGCTGATCGCCCCGTCTTCGATCAGCTTTGAGACCTCCCGGCGTACTTCTAGCTGCCACCCCGAGTAGGCGTAGTCGGACGACTTCGTCTCCACGGCGCTCGCGTGCATCGAGCTGGTCGCGAGCAGCCCCTGCATCACGTTGAAGTCCCACGGCGGGTCTATCGTCTCGTCGAACCGGAACCTGTTCTCGACCGACGACGAGAGTGCCTGGCTGCTGATCGCCTCATCGTCGCGCGACGACTTGAGCGCGAGCGTACTATAGTTGCCGCCTGGGTTCATGGAGAAGAACTGATCGCGCGCGGCCTCGAATAGCACCGACTCACCGGAGGACGAGACGAAGCCCTTGGCGGAGCAGATGCCGACCTCGACCCCCGCGTCTGACGACACGGACTCGACGCGTGCAAGCGCCTCCTCTGCGGCCCGCCGGATGGCCTCCTGCACGCGCGGGGAGTGAACGATGTCCGGGCGAGCGCGCTCGATGCGTGCCCGCTTCCTGCGGTAGCGGTCGCCGAGAGTTGTGCGGTCGTCGTGCTGCTTGCCCATGCGCGATGCCCCGATGCGGTGCGCCTCAACGGCACGCACTCTACCACGACGTGCGCGTAAAGTCTAACCAGAATAGGGTGGCCCCGCCGAGGCTGCGGGTTGGGTTCTCGGCGGGGCCAGTCGGGACGTATGCCGCTTGGCTGCGGTGGGATTGTCTAATCTAGTGAGCGGAGAGTACCACGACGGGCGAGGGCGTGTCAATCCCGTGAGCGCGCCTTTCGCGACGCGCGCTCGAACGCGACGCGGGCCAGCTCGACCACCGGCGCGTGCGCGTAGTCGCAGATGTACGACGGCCTCCCGTACGCGCGCTCGAACCGCGCCGCCTGCTCGATCGCCGCGTCGTGCGCCTCCCACTGATCGACGAACGGGCCGCCCGCGTGTAGCAGCACACGCCCGCCGTCGTCGCGCTGCTCGTACACGGCGAGACTGCGCGCACCGTCCTCGGTGGCGAGGAGCTGAGCGTGGATCGACTTTGTCGGCATCGACTACCTCCCGCACCCGATCAAGGAGAACAACTCCGCCCGTGCCCGCGCGTCGTCGCGCAGGGACCCGGACAGGTACGACGTGACCATAGACGCCTCCGGCTTGTGCACACCGCGACACGCCATACACGCGTGCGACGCCGCGACGATCACGCCTACGCCGAGCACGCAGAGGTGCGCCTCTATCGCCTCCCCGATCTGCCGCGTGAGGCGCTCCTGTATCTGCAACCTACGAGCGTAGCAGTCGACGAGGCGCGGAATCTTGCTCAGACCCACTACCTTCTTGTCCGGTATGTAGGCGACGTGCGCCACCCCGGTGAACGGGAGGACGTGGTGCTCGCACAGCGACGTGAACCGAACGTCGCGCACGAGGATCATCTCGTCCGAGGACTCGTCGAACACGCGCGACAAGATCGCCGCGGGGTCCTCCGCGTACCCGCGCGTCATCTCCGACCACGCCTTCACTACGCGGCGCGGTGTGTCGGTGAGACCCGATCGGTCCGGGTTCTCCCCGACGAACTCGATCAGCCGCCTAACATTCTCCTCGGGCCCAGATGACTCGTCGCGCTCCTCCCACGGGAAGACGATCCACCCGTACTCGGCGTCATCCTGCTGCTTGTCGTACAGCGCGACGAACTCCGTATCCGGGTACGCGTCCGCATAGCGAGCGCGCGTGGCACCACTGTCTACGAGGTCGTCCACGATGAGCGTCGCCGCCTCCGGGGAGTCCGCCAACTCCACCTCCCCTCCGGCGACCATCATGGAGGCAACGATAGCCCCACCACGGGGGATACCGTACACGCGCGCGCCGCGGTTTAAGTCCGCGAGTTTCGCCGCGGCAAGCAGCACATCGTCCCAGGTGACGCGTGTCGTTATCGCGCCGCGATGAACTTGTGCGTCTGTAGGCTCAGGCGCCACTCCGGGTTCTCCTTTACGAGGTTAACGCACCAATCTACGGTACGCGGCAGCAGAACGCCGCCGTCGAACGCCGGGGAGATGAGGCAGTGATCGGCCCCGACCCGCGTCTTCGGGATCGCCTGCCCGTAACCACGTACGTACTTCACCTCGCTCGCGGTATGCTGCCTGATCGCGTGCTCGGCGACCTTCGGCGACACCGTGACCCACTCAAGTTCCTGGTCGGTAATCTGGATCGTCCCGTTCGTCTCGACGCACCGCTCCCACATGAGGAACTTACGACACAGCTCTGCGTCAAGTTGTAGGAGTGGTTCCCCCCCGGTAAATATGACGTTGATGCACTTACCGCCTACGCGTACCGCTTCCTCGAATATTTCGTCCGCGGTCATGTCGCGACCGCTAACGAACTCGGTGTCACAGTCGAATCCACCCGGCGACTTCGGCCCCGACTCCATCGCGCATTGCAAGTTGCACCCTGACAACCGCACGAAGACGTTAGGCGTCCCGGCGCGCACGCCCTCCCCCTGCACGCTGTAGAAAATCTCGTTAACGCGGTACGTCTTCACAGGCACGCCTCCGCCGAGCAGTTCTCCGTCTCCTCGACTATAACGCGGAACACTTCGACGCCAGTACCGTAAAGTACGGACGGGCACACTACGTGAAGTAAGTAAGTCGCTAGGTTCTCCGCGGTCGGGTTCGACGGGAGCAGGAATACGGCATCAACGGTCGCCCCGTTGCCGCGGCGTACCGCCTCGATGCCGACCTCGTCCTCCTGCCAGAGGACGAACTTGTGGTCCCACCGCTCGTTGATCCAGCCACCGACCTTCTCCTTGAGCACCGAGAAGTCGATCACGCGACCGACACTGTCGAGCTGCTGCGCGCGCGCCTTAACGTAGACGACGTAGTTATGCCCGTGAAGGTTGCGGCATTTCCCCTCGTGCCCCACAACACGATGGCCCGCGCAGAAGGTAAGGCGGCGTGAAATTTTAGGTACGGCCATCATCGAACTCCGTAGCGTTTCAAGAACGCCATCTGCTTACCTAAACCACCAACGCCGAATAGCGGGGTCTCCGTCTTTCCTGGCCACAACGCCTCGACGCGCGCAGCGTATCGTTTCCCGCAGAGCGCAACGACTCTATCCACGTTACCGAGACCGAGCGTCTTAACCTGCCGACGTAGCAAGTCCAAGGTTACCGCACCGGCACCATCAATAGTTTGCTCGTACGGCGCTATAACTTTATTAAGTGGTACAAGTCAGTACTTCCCCGAGAGTACAAAGACCCGCGACGCATCTACTACGCGTAACGCGGCAGACTTAGCTTGCCGGAACAAGGACCCGATGTACAACTCCCCGGCAGGAGCTGGCCGGTCTAATTTTTTCGACCCGCATGAGATTACGACAATCACACCGCGTACTCCGTCGGGTCGACGACACCCGCGTCACGGAACGCCTCGCGACGCTCGACGCACGTACCGCATTGACCGCAGTGAAGCTCCCCACCTTCGTAGCACGACCACGTAGACGCCCACGGCACGCCGAGACGGTGCCCTTCTCGAACGATGTCCGTCTTCGTCACGCGCACGAAAGGCGTGACGAGTTCGACCATAGCGACCCCCGACAAGGAAAGGCTCTCCATAAGCGCGAACGTCTCGACGAACTCCGGGCGGCAGTCCGGGTAAATCGCATGATCCCCGGCGTGGACTCCCGTCACGACGCGAGTAGCCCCATTCGCCGCGGCGACCGCAAACGCCACGGACAGCATAATCGCGTTGCGGTTCGGGACCACTGTCTTGATCATCGTCGGGGCGGCGTAATGCCCATGTGGTACGGGCACGTCCCCCGTCAGCGCATTTCCGGGGAGTAAGGACGCGAGGGAACGCAAATCGACGACGGCGTGCTCGATTCCGATCGACTTGCACAGCGCAGAGGCAAACTCTAGCTCCTTACGGTGCCTCTGTCCGTAATCGAAACTGAGCGCGAGTACGCCACTAGCACCATCGGCTGTCCATCGATCCTCGCACTCACGGTACAGCGCAGTCGCGCTGTCCATACCACCGGAGAATATGACGACGGACTTCATCCTAATACCTCCGAGACTGCTCCATTATAAAATTCGGAGTCGAGGTGCGCCAGCTCGTGCGCCGTAAACTCTTCGTGCGCCTCACGAAGTATACCACGCCATCGAACTTTTGCCTGCGCCTCAATAGATAAAAGACGCTGGATCATACCTTCCATTCCATCAATCGTAATTCCGCTCGTCGGGGGAAGGCGCCCGAATAATCCCGTCCACACCCCATATTTTTGTGTCGTAGTAACCCACGTCGTCGCGTCCACCGAGTCGAACGGTATCGACTCCAGGAGCGCACGGGCGCCAAATCCTAAACCGTGTACGCGTTTGGGCCACACCTCCTTGAAGCACGCCTTCGCCCACTTCTTGCGCGTAACAATCGGAAGACGAGCCGCCCCACCAAGCGCGATGCGCGGGAAGTCTTTGGCGAGGTCGCGCAGAGCTTGTACCGGAGAGCCGAAGTGATAGGTCGGGATAGCCGGGATCCCCGCCCCCCACATCTTGTCGGCGTTCACGCGCGAGGCTTTGTGATCCCCTATCACGTCCAGCGCAAAAATTCCCCGTAACCCAGAGCTTCCGCGCAAACACGCGCAATCTTCAATGAACTTATCGAGATCAATAACCTTGCCGGAGGATGCTACACTATAGGCCCCGGAGTCGAGTACCCACTCCCGGAATACACCCGTGGAATTCACGACCACCTGTACGTCCTTTGGGTAGGCGTACGTCAACAGTACCGCGAGTCGCGGTTTCCCTAATTGGGTACGCGTCGCGAATTGCGACGCGTACCCGGAGGCGCAAAAGTAATACGTGGTCACTCGACTTCCTGCACCGCCGCCTCGCATAAGCGCACGATGGCGGCAGCATTATCCTCTTCGCTGTCCCCGGGACACTGCTCCATGCAGGAGGCTACGCGCCTCCACTGCTCGCACGTAAACTCTATCTTTTTGTGCTCCCCAAACTCCTGTTTTGTGCCGCCGAACTCGGGATCATTTACATCTCCCGCGTCATCTTTATCCCAGCCGGCGAGTAGGAGCGGCTGCGTCGTCCCCTCCGCTAACATGAACGCGTCGAGGTCATCGTCAACTTTCGCCGACTGGAGCAACTGCGAGAGCGCCTCCCAGTCGAACTGCCCCGTTACGTCCGTGGAGTTCGCCGCGACGTTCGCCGCGCGCTCCTTCTCGGGCGACCACGCTACGACGCGCACGGGGAAGCGCTCGCCCGTCGGCGTCTCGACGTACAGGTAGTCGACGCCCTCGTCGCGCTTAAGCTCAGACGCAGGTCTACCGTCCGCCGCTACGAGCGCGAGCTGGCCGTGCTGCTGCTTGAGGTTGCGCACGCGCTGGTGGCCGCCGACGAGGTGGCCGGTCACGCGGTTGTAGGTGATATTGGCGAGGTCGCCGTAGACCGCGAGCGAGCGCGCGAGGCGCGCATCGTTGTCCGGCGCGATCGTGCGCGGGTTGCCCTCCCAGGGCTTCAGGTCGTCGAACGTGCGCGGTAGGGCAGTTGCTCCGGAATTAGGCAACTTCTTCTTGTACATAAAACACCCCCAAAAATTTTAGACCTACGCCCCGGTGTCCCCGATGCGGAGCACTACATCCTTGAAGAAATTCTTCCTGGCGGTGTTCATCCGGGAAACCGTAAAACACTCACGCGAGGATATACCACGAGCGCCGAGATACATAGCGACGCGATGAGGGGCGGGACAGTTGGTCGACTGGTTCCATAGGTAGAG
>Ga0326597_10005665_pt1 | contig 17273 bp, 10 predicted proteins | sample RVTome_12_FD_203789 | JGI IMG/M metagenome (GOLD analysis project Ga0326597, IMG submission 203789) | Soil microbial communities from uranium-contaminated site in the Upper Colorado River Basin, Wyoming, United States - RVT100D185 | ecosystem: Environmental > Terrestrial > Soil > Contaminated >...
CGCCGTCGGGGGGAGCCGGAACGGATCGAAGATCGCGGTGAGGCAATTCAAAAGTGCGGTTGGGACACACATTCCATCCGCAAGGCCGTACATGAACACGGGGAATTCGTTCATCAACCAAACCCTCCATTGAGTAACCATCATCTCCTTCCGCTTGCCCCCCTCCCGCTGCGCGCACCGATACCCCAGCCTTTCACGCACCCGAATGATTCAGCGTTGGTAGCCCGGAGGAATGTCCGCCTTGGGCGATCCGACGACCCGTGTCGAGCCGATCATGGACACGCGACCCGAAGGAGGGACTTTCTTCTATCCCCTTATATTCTAATGACTTACGGTTATCGGATCAAGTCGATCCAAGGATGGGACATTCCGATAATCTGTTATTATCCAATGGATTATCGGATCGTTCAGAAGGCGTCTGGCCGATTCCCCATCCGACCTGAGGGAATCCCCCAAAGGGTCGAGCGCCCCATTCGGCCAGAGCCTTTCTAATGCGTTCCTACACCCCTCCCCGGATTGCCCTCGATCCGGGCCTCGGCGACAATTCGGATACGGTCGAAGAGTGGCCGGAGCATAAAGTGACACTGAGTTTTCGGGAATCACGCGGGCCGGGGCTTTCCGATGAACCGCACCTGACCGGAACGCTGCCCTGACCACCCGGATGACCGGAACCGAAGGGCATGTTAGGGTATTGTTCGATGGTCACAGCCTATCACGCAAAGTACTTCGCCCATGAGCTTACGCGGCAATGCTCCGCCCATGAGGCCGACAAGCTCAACCGCTCCATCCTGAACGCGACCGTCGATCTAAATCCGCACCAGATCGACGCCGCGTTGTTCGCTTTTCGTTCACCCTTGTCACGGGGTGCGATCCTTGCCGACGAAGTCGGACTCGGAAAGACAATCGAGGCAGGACTCATCGCCAGTCAGCTTTGGGCGGAGCGTCGCCGCCGAATCTTGTGCATCCTTCCGGCGGGGTTGCGTGAGCAATGGCACCGCGAACTCTTGGAGAAGTTCTTCATCGACTCGACGATTCTCGAAACGAAGAACTTCAACCAGTTCGTCAGAGACGGCGCCGCAAACCCATTCGAGCAGCGTGACCAACTCGTTCTTTGCTCCTATCAGTTCGCACGGATGAAGGCCGCCGAAATCCGATCCGTCCCTTGGGACTTAGTCCTCATTGATGAAGCCCACCGGCTTCGGAACGTCTACAAGAAGAACAGCAAGATTGCCCGGACGATCCGGGAAGCGATCGACGGGCGTCCGAAGGTCTTGCTCACGGCCACGCCGTTGCAAAACTCGCTGATGGAACTATACGGGTTGACCAGCTTCGTTGATCCTCACCTGTTCGGCGGCGACGATTCGTTCCGCGAAAAGTTTGTTTGGGGCGGGAAGGATTCCGACGCTGACGCTCTTGCCGACCTTCGTGAGCGGATTGGGACTTTGTGCCAACGGACGCTCCGTCGTCAGGTGACGGAGTACATTAAGTACACCAACCGCATTTCCATTACGCAGGATTTTACGCCGACGGATCAAGAGGTTCGACTCTACGACGCTGTATCGTACTACCTGCAACGTCCCGATCTATTTGCGATCCCCACGCCTCAACGGGCTCTCATTACTTTGGTGCTGCGGAAGATACTGGCGTCGTCATCGTTCGCGATTGCCGCAACGCTTGGCAAGATGGTCGATCGACTGGCGTCGTTGGAATTCGATCGACGCGATTCAATCGAGTCCGAGCCAGTCGAGGTGGTCGCCGAAGACTTCGAGTTGACGGATGAGCTTCGGGACGAATGGTCGAGCGATGAGGAAGAATCCAAGAGCACCGATGAGGCAGAACGCGCAGAGGACCTGGACCCCGATTCGGTTGACGTTCTCAAGCTCCTCCGCAGGGAGATCACCGAACTGAAGAACTATCGTGAACTCGCCGGAACGATTACGACCAATGCAAAGGGCGACGCCCTTTTGAAGTCTCTCAAAATCGGATTCGCCAAGTCAGCAGAGCTTGGAGCCAACCGGAAGGCACTGGTTTTTACGGAATCCCGTCGAACGCAGACGTATCTGAAGGAGCTTCTGGAGACAAATGGCTACGATGGGCAAGTAGTGACACTTAATGGCACAAACACCGATCCTGACTCCGTGGCCATTCACCGCGATTGGCTCAAGCGGCATGAGGGTCAAGAGTGCGTCATAGGGTCGCGGAGCGTCGATACACGGTCGGCCATCGTCGAGGAATTCAAGGATCGGGCTTCCGTGATGATCGCCACGGAAACCGGGGCCGAGGGGATCAACCTTCAGTTTTGCAACCTTGTCGTGAACTACGATCTTCCTTGGAATCCTCAGCGGATCGAGCAACGAATCGGTCGTTGTCATCGCTACGGCCAGGAGCATGATGTCGTCGTCATCAATTTCCTAAACCGTCGAAACGCCGCTGACAAGCGAGTCTTTGAACTCCTATCGGAGAAGTTGCACCTGTTCGAGGGAGTGTTCGGGGCGTCGGATGAAATACTCGGCGCTCTCGAATCCGGGGTCGATTTTGAGAAGCGAATCAACGACATTTATCAATCATGCCGAACGCCCGACGAAATCGACGCGGCCTTCGACCAGCTTCAAACCGACCTTGACGAACAGATTCAGGCCCGGATGAAGGACACAAGGGCGAATCTGCTGGAACACTTCGACGAAGAGGTTCACGAGAGACTACGGTCTAACCGACAGGAAACGGAGCAACAGCTTGGCCGTTTCGAGCGTTGGCTTCTGCGGTTGACGCAATTCGAGCTTGGCGACCATGCTCGATTCGACGGGAGCGGGGAAAGTTTCGAGTTGCTTCGCGTGCCGGACGGGATCGACGGCCACGACATCCCGCTTGGTCGATATCGGCTGGTCACGCGAAAGAACGGCGTCACCGAGAATCAGTATCGGCTCGGTCATCCGTTGGCGGAAAGGTTGATCCACCGAGCGAAGAGCCGGTCGCTGCCAACTCGCGGGATCACGTTCCGGTACACCGACCATCGGCCCCGGATTACCTTGGTCGAGAATCTTGTCGGCAAGAGCGGGTGGCTTCGGCTCGTGCTGCTTTCCATCGACTCGTTGGAGCGGGAGGAGCAATTGATCTTCACGGGTATGGTCGATGACGGCATAATGCTGGATGGCGACACGATCGGGAAGCTGTTTCAGGTGGACGGCACGGTCGGCGATGACGTGCCGATCCCCGCTCACGTTGGCAATGCGTTGAACGGGCTGATTGGGGAGTCGCAAGCGAAGGCCGTTGCGGACACGGCGGAGCGAAACCGAGAGTATTTCGACGACGAAAGCGAAAAGCTCGAAACCTGGGCCGAGGATCTGAAGGAGCAGTTGGAGGCCGAACTCAAGGAGCTTGACCGGGAGATCAAGGCCACCAAGAAAGAGGCTCGGCAATGCTCCGACCTGGAAGGCAAAGTCGAGCTTCGCAAGAAGGCCCAAGCGTTGGAACGGAAACGAAGCGACAAACGCCGCAGTCTGTTCGACGCTCAAGATGAGGTGGACGCGAAGAAAGAGTCTCTAATCGCTGAGATTGAGCGTCGGTTGACTCAACGGGTCGAAGTCGAGGACGTGTTCACGATTCGATGGAGCGTAGTATGACCCAATCGCCGGATCAGAAGGTTGCCGAAACGATCACCGCATCCCTGCGAGGCAAGAAGCTTGTCGCCGAATCTCGACTGTCCGACCTTACCAAGAAGCTTCTGGCAGGCAGCCTTACCTCGGCGGACTGGCGACGAATCGCGGAAGCAAGTCTTGACGAAGAACGGAAGGCGACGGATGCCAACCCGCATTGAACAACTCACGGTCATGGGATTTCGCGGAGCAACCTGTCCAGTTTCGATCGACTTCGACAAGGGCAAGCACGCGACAATCATCTTTGGCGAGAATGGCACCGGCAAGTCAACGATCGTCGATGCACTCGATTTCGTGTGCAATGGACAGTATGGATCACTCACTGAGCTTAGCTCAACCAAACCGAAGTCACATGTCGTCGCTTTGACCTCAAAGGCCAAGGACCTCAAAGTCTGTATCACTGGCGGTGGCCAAACATGGAGCGCAACCCTTGGCACAAGCGGACCACAGACGTCTGGTTCCAAGCCAAGGCCATCTGCAAAGATTCTACGGCGAAGCCAGTTGCTTAAAGTCCTCAACGCCGAACCTAGGGACAGGTACAAGGCGCTTCAGGAGTTCATCGCCGTCCCGAACGTGCAGACGTGCGAGGATCAATTACGGGAAGCGATCAAGTCGGTTAAGAACGAACTCGATGAAGCCGCAAGAGCGAAGGCTCAAGCACAGGTCACACTTGAAAGGCTATGGAAGGACGAAGGGGCACGCGGAAAGAACGCGGAGACCTGGGGAAGGGCGCAGGCTGCAACGAGCATCGACCAACTGAAGACGCAATGGCAGGATGCAAAGGAAATTGTCAAGAACCTCGAGGACTGCCTCACGGCGTTCGATTCGTTTGAAGCCGCCGAAAACGCCGCAACGTCAACGAAAGAGAAGCTGACGGGCGCTGAAGATGCCGTGCAAGTGGCCGAGCGTGGGGTGTCAGCAGACTCGGGCAAGCTCGTCGATGTATTGACCGACGCCAAAGTTTTCCTCGAATCCAAGCCGACGACCACCGCGTGCCCGGTTTGCGAACAACCAATCAAGCCCGATGGTCTCACGAAACGAATTGGGGAGCGTCTGGCTCAACTCAACGATCTTGTAAAAGCGAAGGCGGAGGCCGACAAAATACGCACGCAGCTTGCAAACGACGAAGCCGTCTCCATCTCCGAGCGTCAGAAGTCGGTCCCCGTAGCCGTGACACTCGCCGAGTTGTTGCGAAAGTCCACACTCTCCGAGGTTGCGGCACTTCAGATCAGTTGGGCGTCCTTCTCTCGCCTTCTCGACCCGGCGATTGCGATTGCCGACCCGCAGAAAGTCTCCGAGGCCAAAGCGCTTCGCCAGATCGTGGTGCCGTGCCAAACGCCGATCACAACGAAACGGGATATCCTTGACACGCAGATCAAGCAATACAACGCGATCAAGGGCCATGTTGACACCATCGACGAGAAGGGCCAGGCGGCGGCAGACTTGGATCGGCTGCACAAACGCCTTATTTCGATCCATGAAGTTGTGGAAACCCAACGCAAGGCGCAAATCGGGGGCGTGCTCGACGCCGTGTCACAGACCGTCGAGTCCATGTACACACGGTTGCATCCGGGTGAAGACCTTGGCGGCATACGGCTTTATCTGAAACCCAACGTCATCGGGTCGCTGGAGTTTGAGGCGAAATTCCAGAAAGAACAGAGCGTTCCGCCGCAAGCGTACTACAGCGAATCGCACCTCGACACGCTAGGCGTTTGCGTTTTTCTTGCTCTTGCCCAATTCTTTAACGATGGCAACACGATCGTTGTGCTCGATGACGTTATCACGTCAGTTGATGAAGCCCACATGGAGCGATTCATCCAGCTATTGCACGACGAAGCCGACAAGTTCAACCAACTCATCATTACGACGCACTATCGCCCGTGGCGGGATCGGTACAAGTTCGCACGCGGGCCAACGGCCAACGTACAATTGATCGAACTACTTCATTGGTCCATGCCTCGCGGTGTCCGTCACACGAGAACCAAGCTGAGCGTCGAGGAACTTCGGGATCACGCGGACGCCGAGCCGATGGATCGGCAAATCGTAGCGTCGAAATCCGGGATTCTGCTGGAAAGCTTGCTCGACCATCTCGCGTTGCTCTTTCATTGCAAGTTGCCCCGGCAGGCGGAACCGAACTACATGCTCGGCGACTTGGTGGATTGCATCGGGAAGAAACTACGAGCGGCCCTGAAGATTGAACAGACCGATGGAAACGGCTCGGTCGTAAGCGAGTTTCCGCTCAGCCAACTCATCGGCGAAATCGGCGGCACAACCTGGATTCGCAATCAAGTCGGATGCCACTGGAACCCTTCGGGGATGAACGTCGGCGATGGTGAAGTCGAGCAACTTGCCCAACGAACGATCGGACTTGCGGAGTGTTTGGTTTGTGAAGGCTGCGGCGAGTTGCCGCGACGTGACGACTCAGGGAGTCATTGGGAATGCCGTTGCCGAAAGCTCCGGTTGCATCCCTTCGCTAACCCGGATTGATATGCCATGCGGACTGACGTTCAAGGTCGAGTCAAGAACACGTCGCTTGCGGAAGACAAATCACTGCTTCCTGTGTATGAAGCCATCGTCAACTCGATTCAGGCTATCGAGGATGCCAACGAGAAGAATGGGCGAATTCAGATCGTCATCGTCCGTGACGACAAGCACCTTCTGGCCAAGCAAGATGCTTCCGCCGGTGATATCCTCGGATTCGACGTGATCGACAACGGAATCGGCTTTACCGACGAAAACTTTCAGGCCTTCAACACTGCCGACACGACGTACAAGGCACAACGAGGCGGCAAGGGTGTTGGACGGTTTCTGTGGTTAGTGGCCTTTGAGAAGGTCGAAGTCGAGAGTCACTGTAAACATGACAAGAAGTTCGTTTGCCGTCGCTTTGAGTTCGTAGCGGAAGGCGAAGGCGTTCGCAACGAATCGAAAGGTGATTCCGCTGACAAGAAGCGTCAAACCTTCGTTCGGCTGCGGGGATTCCGACCGAAGTACCGAGAGCAATGTCCGAAGAAGCCCGATACGATCGTGTCGCATATCATCGAGCATTGCCTTGAATTCCTAATACGTCCTGATTGCCCAGACATCAAACTCGAAGACGCCGCGAACGGTGAATCATTCAATCTCAACGAACTGCTTACAAGGGAGTTGGCCGAGAAAGGGAAGACGGACTGCGTAGATGTTCACGGCCACAAGCTGAATGTTCTTCACGTTCGATTGTTCGAGGCTCACGGAAGGGACCACAGGGTTTATTTCTGTGCCAATCACCGCGTCGTGAAGTCGGAGAAGCTGCTCGGCAAGGTCCCAAACCTTGCCCGTCACCTGACCGATGACACGGGCCGGAGCTTCATTTACGCCGCCTACATTGACGGCGAACTTCTCGACAAATCCGCCAATGCGGAACGAACCGAGTTCTCGATCGTTGAGGATGACTCCGATCTTCTCGTCAAACAGGTCACGTGGCCCGTCATTCGGCAGAAGGTCTTCGAGAATGCACAGGCATTCCTAGCCCCCTACACGGGACCAGTTCGGGAACGCAAGCAGAAACGAATACAAGAATTCATTGCAAAAGACGGACCGATGTATCGCTCCATCCTCAAGCACATCGAACCAGCCATCGACATGATTGACCCGGAAATCGGCGATGATGCTCTCGATATTCGACTCTACGAGGCGTATCACGGCTTGCAGGTCAAGCTTCGGAATGAGGGGCAGGAACTCCTAGGCGACGAAGCTGACCACGACGAGGATTTCGACGAGTTCAGCAAGCGGCTGCAAGACTACTTCGACAAGGTCACAGACATAAACAAGTCCGACTTAGCTAGGTATGTATGCCACCGCAAAGCGATCCTCGACTTCTTACAGAAGCAACTCGACTTGAAGAACGACGGCAAGCACCGACGTGAAGACCGCGTGCATGGCATAATCTTTCCGCTCGGCAAGACTTCCGACGATGTACCGATTGACGACCACAACCTGTGGCTGGTCGATGAGAAGCTTGTGTTTCACCGGTTTCTCGCTTCCGACAAGCAGCTTCGAACCAATAGGGGAATCACTACCGAGAGCCGCAAGGAACCTGACTTGATCGTTTTTGACAAGGCTTGTGCATTTGCGTCGGACCTAGAGTCTCCATTTGCCGCAATCGACATTATCGAATTCAAGCGACCCATGCTGGACGGTTATACGGAGGGCGACAATCCGGTGACTCAGGTACTTGGGTATGTGCAGGATATTCAGGAGGGAAGAGCTAGAACTCCTCAGGGGCGCGATATTCCAATTGGCAAAGACATTCCGTTCTTCTGCTATGTGGTATGCGACATTACTCCGTCACTGATCCAGCAGGCGAAGCTCCTTGATCTAACGGCGACGCCGGACGGACAGGGGTTCTTCGGCTACCGAAAGCAGTTCAACGCCTACGTCGAGATCATATCGTACACGAAGCTGATTACCGATGCGAAGAAGCGCAATGCCGCATTCTTTAACAAACTCGGGTTGCCTGACCGACCTACGACAACATGAAGAACAAATCCGGCAAACTCGAATTGACGTGGGTGGGGAAGGAGCAGCGGCCGAGGCTGGAGCCGCGGGTGCTTGTGGAGGACTCCGCACGCTCGTATGGCGACTCCGATGCCGAGAACATGCTCATCCACGGGGACAACCTCCTGGCACTCAAGGCCCTTGAACAGGACTTCGCCGGGAAGATCAAGTGCATCTACATCGACCCGCCGTACAACACCGGATCGGCCTTCACGCATTACGACGACGGCTTGGAGCACTCGATTTGGCTCACCATGATGCGGGATCGGATGGAGGTGTTGCGGAATCTGCTTCGCAATGATGGATCGCTCTGGGTCCATCTCGATGACAATGAGGGGCACTACCTGAAAGTGCTCGGCGATGAAGTATTTGGTCGAGGCAACTTCCTTGCGAATGTCGTTTGGCAGAAGCGAACCTCACCGGATATGAGAGCACCCTTGGGAGCGGGCCACGATCACATTCTTGTTTTCGCCAAGGAAATCGGGCGATTCAAAGGCGTCGTGAACAAAGTTCCGAAGTCGCAGAAACAGATTGCCCAGTACAAGAACCCCGACGATGACCCACGTGGACCGTGGGTATCATCCGACTACACGGCACAGGGCTATCGCCCGAATCAAATGTACAAGATCACGACGCCCGGTGGTGCTGAGTACTGTCCGCCGACGGGTGTTTGTTGGAAGAACGTCGAATCGGTGTTTCTTCAACTCGTCGCCGATGGGGGAATCTGGTTCGGGAAAGACGGCAAGGGTATGCCCCGTCGGAAGACCTACCTGTCAGAGTCGGAGGGGAACACGCCGTGGACGTGGTGGACGAACGATGAGGTTGGGCACACCCAAGAAGCGAAGAAAGAAAGCATCGCGATCTTCGGTGTGGACAATGTGTTCGACACGCCGAAGCCTGAGCGTCTAATGAAGCGGGTTATCGAGATTGCATCGAATCAAGGCGATTGGGTTCTCGACTCCTTCGCCGGTTCGGGAACGACCGGGGCCGTGGCCCACAAGATGGGTCGTCGTTGGATCATGGTCGAGCTTGGGGAGCACTGCCACACGCACATCATCCCCCGGATGAAGAAGGTCATCGACGGGCAGGACCCCGGCGGGATCACGGAAGCGGTCGGATGGAGACGGGGCGGAGGGTTTCGGTACTACCGGCTGGCGGAAACGCTGCTGGTCCGCGACCGTGACCTTTCGGCCAATCGGCATCCCGTGTACATCATCAATCCGCGATACGACGAGCGGATGCTGATTCGGGCGATTTGCAAGATCGAAGGCTTCCGGTATCGCAACGAAGGCCGCCTGCACGGCATCAGCAGCGAAAGCCGGTTCCTGCACGTGACCACGCTGCTTCTGACGCAGACGTACCTGGATTCGCTGTCCGAGGACGTGGGGGCCGAGCAATCGCTGCTCATCTACTGCACGCGGCGACGACGCGGCCTCGACGTGCCGGACAACGCGGAGATCAAGAAGATTCCGCGTGACCTGCTGGCCAAGTGCGATTTCGAGGAGCACCGATAGATGGGCTTGCCCGAACAGATTGGCCGGTACATGAGCCTGCGGGAGCCGCAGCGGGAATCTCTTTGCGTTCTCGACGAAATCAGCACGGTCTTGGACTATAAGACGGCCCGGCTTGAAGCCGTTCAGCAAATCGCCAGTGACAAGAGTCGGCACGCCAAACCGGTCGAATTCGATACCGAGTTCCCGTCGTTCTGCTTCGCCCTTGCGACCGGCGTCGGAAAGACCCGGCTCATGGGCGGGTGCATGTATTATTTATGGCGGAGCAAGGGGTATCGCAACTTCTTCATTCTGGCCCCGAACCTGACCATCTACGACAAGCTTCGGGCCGAGCTTTTGCCGTCGCACGCCAAGTACATGTTCATCGGGCTGTCGGACTTCCCCACGCCCGAGGTGTACGACGGGGACAACTACCTGCGGTTTCGACCGGAGCAAATGGTCATCGGCAACCCGGCCAACGTGTTCATCTTCAACATCGGCAAGATATTCACGCGGGGGGACACCGACTTCAAGTTCCACCGCTTCAATGAGGTGCTGGGCGATTCGTTCTCGGCCATCTTGCAGGGTATGGACGATCTGGTTGTGCTCATGGACGAAAGCCATCGGTATCGCGGCCCAGCGTCGATCACTGCGATCAATCACTTGCGACCTGCATTGGGTTTGGAGTTCACCGCCACGCCGAAGCACAAAGGGAACGTCGTCTATTCCTTCACGCTGGCCGAAGCAATGGGGCGATTCGTGAAGACGCCGACGGTGGTGACGCGAACGAATCTGACCACGGCGGACGAAGAGGAAATCGAACGGCTCAAACTCATCGACGGGATGACGCTGCACGAGAAGAAGAAAGGCAAGGTGGCCGAGTATTGTCAGGCCAACGGGCTTCCATCGGTCAAGCCGTTCGTGCTCGTTTCAACAAAGGACACGACGCACGCATCGAAGGTTCGGGAGTTGATCGAGTCGGATGATTTCTGCGAAGGGCGATACCGGGGCAAGGTCATCGAGATTCATTCCGGGAAGACAGGCACGGAAAGCGATGAGAACGTGCAGCGATTGCTGGCCGTCGAGCAACCTACCAGCACGGTCGAGATTGTGATTCACGTCAACATGCTCAAAGAAGGGTGGGACGTGAAGAACCTGTACACGATCATCCCACTCCGGGCGACAATCAGCGAGATTCTGGCCGAGCAAACGATCGGGCGTGGGCTGCGATTGCCGTTTGGGACGATCACCGGCGATCCTGACCTTGATGCACTCGACATTGTTTCGCACGACCAGTATGCCAAGCTCATCGAGGCTGCAAAGGACAATCCGCTGTTCAAGTTCAAGGAGCTTACCGAAGCCGAGCTACGACCGGTCAAGAGGGTCCCCGTCATGCACAAGTTCGTTGACCTTGAGGACGTGCTCGACCGGCTTCAGCGGGACAAGCACATCCTGTTCACGGCGGAATTGACCGACGAGCAGCGCTTAAACGAAGTCGTCGAGCGAATCGTGGCTGAGGAGGCAGCAAAGCACGAGCGAGAATTGACGGCGGTTGCGGAAGCCGGTGGAGAAGCCGTCGAAGGCAAAGTCGCACAAGGTGCTCTGTTTGAAGATGAAGGCGCCGGTCCAAAGGTGCGGCCCTTTGATCCTGAAACGCTTCGCCGCGAATTGACCGAGCGGCTTCGGGATTTCGCTCACGCCAACATCGACGTACCAAATATCACCATCGACACGTGCCCCGAAGTTCGCATCGAACCATTCGACGTGAAGGTGAACATCGGGCCGCTGGAACTCGTCGATCAGAAGATACTCAGCCACGATCTTGCGACGGGGCGGGATCGGGTCGGTGAAACCGTTGAAGTGCTCGACATTGACAACCCTCGTGCGTTTCTCGCGGGGCGTGTTATTGATTCGATCGACGAACTCGATGTGGCCCATGACAAGGAAACGGTGCTCACGCTTGTCGATCGCTACCTTGACCGACTCGGTGAACCAGCGGACCGGCTGGGAAAGATCGTCCACCTTTACCGCGATGCGATCATCGGGGACCTGCGGAATCAGATTGACGTTCACCTGAGCGACAACACGCGGGTCGAAGTGTCGATGCGGGGCGGCTTCGTGAAATTCAAACGCTTTGACAAGACGATTCTGGAACGAGACGGGATCGTGCACTATTCCGAGACGGTGCCACGGTCTGACATTCGCAAGTATCTGTTCGAGGGATTCACGAAGTCATTCTTCCCGCAGGTGGCTTTCGACTCGACGCCGGAGAAAGACTTCGCGGCGTTGCTCGAACGCGATGCGACGGTGCTCAAATGGATTCGACCACCGGATGGGGACGTGCCGATTGCCTTTCGTGGCAGAAAATATACGCCGGATTTCATCGTCGAGACAGCGGATGCCAAGTACATGGCGGAGATAAAGGGCCGCCGCGACCTTGAACCGGAAATCGACCAAGAGGTACACGACAAGGCGATCGCTGCAATCCGTTGGTGCGAAGCGGCCTCAACGCAGGATCGCAAGCGATGGGAGTATCGCCTTATCCCGGAAAACGCCGTCGGCGCGACGCTTGAATTCCGGTTCGTTCTCAGCCAAGCCGTGAATGTTGCATGACAGAGACGCGTTCGCAACGACACACGGTCTCGCAGGCGACATGGGGAGCAGAGCGTGCGTGTCGTCACCGTGGAATCAGGCTTAGACGCTCGGCTTTCCTCGCAATGTGACCTTCCGATAATCGAATCAATCATCGGATGAAAACTTCGGTTGTCAACTGGCCCTTTATATCCTATGATTAGAGGGGAGATTTATCGGTCCTTCTATTCGGGGCCGATCCGTCCCGGTCTATCGAGGCTCGGCGGCTCGATCCGCCCACGTGGAATGCCCATCTCTGTTCACTGACTCGGCTACTCGCAACGTCGCGGGGCAAAGACCGGGCTTGTGGTTTGCACACGCCAACGATGGTGGTTGGGGGGTAGGGTTGGATCGGCCAACGCAGGATCGGCGAGTGCCACGTTATGGCACTCATCAAGGATGGGAAAACATGCTCGAAGCAAGAAGGTACACGCCCGTCACGCGGAGTCTCAAGATCATGTTGTACGCCGTGTTGATGTACGCCGCGCTTTGTTAGCAGAACGCCGCCGACAAAGCGGGTGATCGTCGTCTCGGATGAACCAAGCGAAGGAAAAGGAGGGGTAGAACAGATGATGACTCTCAACTTCAGTACGATGGTGGATCGCTGGGCCATTGTCGGGAATAGCGTCCTTTGGATACTGGGCCAGGATATCGTGCTCGACGAATGCCCGCTCGACGACCTGACCGAAGAGGTTCGGGCCGTGGTGCTATCGCGTGATCGTGACCGACGGCACTTCTACCTCGAACTTTTCGGCATCATAACCCCCATCGAATCGTGAACCGTCTTACCGAACTTCGCGGGAGATGATGGACTCTCGGTGAAGGGGCATCGGCATCGTCAAACTCGGTAGGGATAAACCGCGTCAGGTGGGGCTTTCAGAAACGACAGGCCCCGCAGTTTCGCCAAAGTAGTGCCGCTCAATCGCGGCACAAGCCGCTGCGACAACCGACGGACTTCTCACGACGTAGTGATCCGTCATGCCGCTTTTGTGTCCGGCCAAAACCTTCGCTTCCTTTTCCCCAACACCCGAAGCGTTGTACGCGGCGGAATACGCTCCGTCGCGAATGTGGGCGAATTGCAGGGTCTTCGGCAATTCCGCCGCATCGCGTCGTTTGCAGAAGTTTCGGCTGACATGATTGTCGCTGAACGGTGCCCCGGTTCGGGAAACGAACACGAACTCTGATTCGTGGGGTTCCGCCGACTGGTAATCCCGAATCGCGTTGATCGTCCGCCGCCAAAGCACGGCGACCCGTGGCACACCGGTCTTTCCGCGTTCCATCGAAAGCGTTCCGGCATCCAGGTCGATGTTTGACCTTTTGACCGCTGCGACTTCGCTTGGGTACATGGCCGCGTTAAGGGCAAGAAGAAACATCGCCTTCCATTTCGGTTCACCCTCAACGGCGTCCAGCAATCTGCGGAAGTGTTCCGGCTTGATCGGCTTCGGGGCCACCCGTTCCTTGCGTGGTAACTTGAACACTACGCACAAGTCCACAACTCGGCTAATCTCTTCTGGGCGTTCAACCTCCGATCGTGCGTATCGAAGAACGGCCTTGACGCCGCCGAAGCGATGGGCAACGAACGTCCGCGACTTGCCTTCCTTTTGTTTCTTGTAGATGGCGTCCCGATAGCGGATCATCGACTCCCGCGTGATATCCCGGATGTAAGTTGCGCCAACCAACTTGATGAACTCTTGCCAGATCCGCCTGATCTTGCGGCTCCAGTGGTCGGATGATTGCAGCGGACGGCGGGAGTACATCTCGCCGATGTCGGAAAGCGAGATTGACGGCGGAGGCGGCTTAACATCTTGGAGCCACGCAAGCTGGTCGATTCCCAACTCTGCGGCTGCCTTTCGCGGATCGGTGAGAATCAGGTCGCGGATGAACTCGCGGTACTTCTCCGCGTACTTCGACGAAAGCTTTGCGACACGACGGTCCACGATTCCCTGAATGGCGGATTCGGAAGTGGTCTGACCGTGTTTCTTGCCTCGATCACGTTCGCCGATGTATGTCATACCGACCATCACGGCATCGCCGTAGGGCGTGTTCCCCTCATGCTTTTCCCAAGGCGTGCCTTCTTGCTCGGCCTTCCAGCGAAGATACCGCCCGATGGCCTTTCGCTCCGAGGCAAGGTCGCCCTTGCGGACAGCCCCGAAGTAGGGCACGGATTTCCCCGTCGGGTAGAGGTGCCAGACGACCGGCTCGCCCGAGGCATCACGCTCGATGATTCGTGGGCGGACGCCGGGGATCACCTCGGACCATTGGGTAACGTAAGGTTTGAGCGGTTTTCGACCCCGCTTGGCCATCAAAAAAACCTCCCTAGAAAGCCTATCGGCAGGCTGGCTTTCTAGGGAGAATTCTAGGGAAAACGGCGTTCTAGATCAAAAAATACATTGGAGGCGGGGGGAATCGAACCCCCGTCCCGCGACGGATCCGGCAGTGCTTCTACGTGCGTAGTCGATCGATTGAATCTCGGGATCGGCAGCGCCGGTCGACGGGCTCCGCCGCTCCCCAGCCCGACTCTTGTTTCGCCCGAGTGCGGTCAGGCGTCGCACACGGGCTAGCCCGCTGTTGGCGCTGCACGGAATAGCGGGCGTTTCCCGCGCAGCGGGCTACCTGTTTTTAGGCAGCCATGGCATACGAGTAGTTGCCATGTAAAATTGGTGTCAGGTTTTTTACGAGGCCACCTGACAACCTCGGCACGCCACATTGCCTTCAGCCTGCCCGGTCGAATCCAATCGCCCCCTTTACGGTTGCGTGCGCCCGACACGCTTCAGCCGTCTTATTGTTGCGACTCCGGCCGGGGGAGTCAAACTTGGCGAAGTGGGGGAGGCGCAAGTGTCGCGGATGGCCAACCGCAAGTTGCAGCACCCTAGACATCTCGGCTTTCCACACGATCTGGCCACGGGTGGCATCGCGTGTGACAGCAGGGAGCATATCCACGACCCCGGCGTGCGCGAAAACTAAGCATTCGAGCGCATCTCGGCGCCCGAAAGCGGCGTAGCGCACCCTCTCGCTCAGCGCCCTTGCTTGGCCCGTTCCACGAGTTCGGCAAGCTCCCGGACCTTTGCACCGCGTTCGTCCGCCCCGGCCGGCTCAAGCGGCCGCTTGGGCTGGTTCCGCATAGCGCCTTCTTCGAGTGTCGGCTCGGGCCTGTTCGGCGCGGCGCTTGGCTTCCGCGCCGCCGGGACCGTATAATCTCCGCCATGGAGTGGCTCGGTCACGCGGGCCATGTGCGCCAGCGAGCTTTGCGGATGAGTCGCCCCGATCGGCGGGCACTTCTTAAGCGTGTTGTCCAGGCGGGATTGCACCCGCATCGCCTCCGCCACCCACTCGCGCATGGTGTTCGACGACCGGTCCGTTTCGTGCGTAAGCTGGGCGAGCCGGTGACCGACCTCCGCGCTCGAGCGCCGCAGCTCGTCCATTTGCTTGCGGGCGTCCAGCGTCGTTTGCGCCAGGCCGGAGAACACCTTGCGTACCGACGCACACACGCGCTCGAGCTGCGCCGCGTGGGCCTGCGCCGTCACGATGATCTGGTTCGGCTTTGCAGTCGCGTTCTCGATCGACTGTGCCACGGCTGCCGCCTTCTTGTGCAGGCCCGCAAGCTCGCCGCCGATCCCCTGGGACTGCATGACGAACTCCTTGAGCAGGCTCTCCCCCGCCTCCAGGGACAGGCCCGTCGCCTCTAGTTGCTCGCCCAGACGTTGACAAGCCTTTTCCGCGTCCTTCTTGAGCGCCTCATGCCGTTCGATCAGATTTCCGTATGAACTGCCCGCACCTCGTAGCGACTTGCACGCCGCCTCCGCCTCGTCGCGGAGCTTTGCAAGCTCGGCCTGCTTGCCCTCAGCCGCCTCAATCGCGTTCCGAAAAGCAGCTTTCATCTCCTTCGCCGTCTCTACCGCCTTGATAAGTTCGGGCGCGCACTCGGCCAACTCCGTCGCCCGGCCGCAGACCTGCACCAATGCGTCGACCTGCCCCCTCGACTGCTGGACCGCCTGCTCCAAACGCGACACAAGCTCGTCCCCCGGCCGGGTCATCGCGCCCAGTTCCTCCGAAAGCTCCGCCGCTTGGGCGTTCAGCTCCGCCAGCTTGCTTGCTTCGCTCTCGGCCTTGTCCGTCAGTGAGCGCACTTTCTCTATAAGTTGCCCGGTCTTGGCATTAGCACCGTCCGTGCAATCTCGCGCCGCCGAAACCGTGCGGTCCGCATGTTCGATAACCGCATGCGCCGACTTCGTCGCATCAGTAAGCGTGTTGATCACCTGCGACGCCGCGGCGTGGTGCGAGCCGAGTCGGTCTATCTTCCCGTCAACGTCGCTCGCCAGTGCCCCCAAGGCTCCTTTCAGTTGACATGCCGAAGCGATGGCCTCTTCCAGTTCTTGCGCGGCCTCTCCCGCGGCCTCCTGCGCCGCAGACGCCCTGGTGCTCTGCTCATGCGCGCGCGCCGCGGCATCTTCCGCCGCCGTCCCGGCGTCATTGATTCTGTCCAACGTTTCGCGCGCGGTCGCGGCCGTCTCTGAGAGTTGCTGAAGCGTCCGGCCGGCTTCGCTATTGCGGTTGTCAAGCTGGCCGAGCTTTGCGTCCACGTCACAGGCCAACGCTTCGATCGACTCGCGAATCTCTCCCGCCCACTTCGTGGCCTTGCTGATTCGCTCTGTCTCCTCTTCGGCCTTCTCGAGACCTGCGGCCATGCGCACGTCAACGTCCTCGAATCGCTGGATCTGCTCGCGCATCCCGCGCGCACGCTCACACGCCGATCCAACGTCAATTAGAAGGGCGGACAGGGTGTGCTGCATCGTTTCGATCTTTGCGCAGTTCGTACGCACGTCGTTGACGAACCGCTCCCCGATCTCCAGTTTCTCCGACAACGCAGTGTCCGCGTCCCCCGCACGCTTCTCGATCTCTTGCAAACCCTGATCCGCCCGCTCGAGGGCTGAATTGCAGTCCGCACGGCGATTCGTCATGTGCTCTT
>Ga0326597_10005666_pt1 | contig 17271 bp, 13 predicted proteins | sample RVTome_12_FD_203789 | JGI IMG/M metagenome (GOLD analysis project Ga0326597, IMG submission 203789) | Soil microbial communities from uranium-contaminated site in the Upper Colorado River Basin, Wyoming, United States - RVT100D185 | ecosystem: Environmental > Terrestrial > Soil > Contaminated >...
GTGCTGGCGAGTTCTTCTGCCGCCGCGGCATTTGCCTGGGTGACTTGATCCACCTGCGTCATCGCCTGGTTCACCTGAGATACGCCGGCAGCCTGTTCTCGCGAGGCGGTGGCTACTTCCTGGACCAACTCGGCGGTCTTTCTAATGGACAGCACGAGTTCTTTGAGCAGTTTTCCGGAACTTTCCGCCACTCTTACGCTGGAAGAACTGAGACTACTGATCTCCTGAGCGGCGTTCTGACTGCGCTCAGCGAGTTTTCTCACTTCGGCGGCGACCACGGCAAAGCCCTTGCCATGCTCCCCGGCGCGCGCCGCTTCGATGGCGGCGTTGAGCGCCAAAAGATTTGTCTGGTAGGCGATTTCCTCGATAATCGAAATCTTCTCGGCGATGGTCTTCATCGCCTCGACAGACTCCGCCACCGCCTTGCCGCTCTTATCCACGTCGTTCGCGCCCTTGAGCGCCATTTGTTCCATGTGCCGACTGTTCTCGGCGTTCTGGGTGATCGAAGCGTTCATCTGTTCCAGGCTGGAGGTAGTCTCTTCTACCGATGCCGCCTGTTCGCTGGTGCCGCGCGAGAGCCCCTGTGCGGATGACGAGACTTGAGTAGATGCCGCAGCTAAACCATCGGCGGCTGAGTTGACCTGCAAGACCAGCTTTTGCAGCGCCTCGATCATTTGAGCAAAAGCCTGAGCCAGCTCGCCGATCTCGTTCCTTGAGTCGATGGTGACCGTCTGGGTCAGGTCCCCGGCGGCCACCTTACGGACGGTCTCGGCGAGCTGGCCGACCGGGCGCGACACAAGCCGCAGAAATGCAAAGAGGAGGGTGGCAGCTAACATAATAGCAGTGGCAAGCCCTTCCAGAATTCTGTGGCGTAGCGTGGCATTCACTCGTTGGAGGGTAAAGGCCACCTTCACGGTTCCAACGTTTTGTGCCCCTCTACGAACTTCGCGCACTATCTCATGGACCTCGGCTGGAGGAATTGGCTTGCGGGGAATGGTCCGGACCTGCTTGCCGTGTTTGTCCAGGATGGCCGCCCCTACGATCTCCGGGTTCTCCCCGAGGCTGTTCAGATAGGGATCCAGGCCATAGTAATCGAAGCTGACCAGGGCGGGGGCGGCCAAGTCGGCGATCATCTGCGCTTGGCTACTAAAGGAATCCAGGAGGTCCTTCCGCTCGCGGAGGTAGGAGAAATAGGACCCCACAGCGGTCGCCACAAGGATGAGACTCGATGTGATGATCGCGAATACGAGGTTTAGCCTCCATCTAGCCTTAAAGGGCTGCTGTGATTTTCTCATGGTTCCCATTATTTGGGACCGGACCCTGGGCTAGGGAACGGGGACTGCGCCAAAGGCAGTTATCAGCTCTTGGCCCCCTATTGAAAAGATAAATTCGACGAACCTCTTGGCCAGCATGGGCGGCTCGCGCTTAGTTGCGTTGTAAAACTCTTTAACGATCCAGTACTTGCCGCTGACAACATTCTCGGCCGTCGGGGCGATACCGTTCACCCTAAGGGTCCGGAGTTGACCCTTACCCTCAAGGACACCGATAGAATCTGTAAATCCTATAGAGTGCATCTGGTTCAGGAGCCCCCCGACCATCTCGTGCGCCTTGTAGAGCATCACGGCATCCTTGGTTTCCTGAAGCTCCTTGAATCCTTTTAGATGCAGTCGCCAGGCCCGCTTATTCATGTCGGCCTCGTTCCGTGTCAGGACCTGGATGCGGGCGTCCGGCCCGCCGACCTGTTTCCAGTTCGTGATCCGTCCCGCGTAGATACTGAGAATCTGCTGCTCCGTCAGACTCTGGACGCCCGTAACAGCGCCGTTTACAGCCACCACGGCAGGCACCTTCGCATAGAGCCGAAAACGCATGTCTGGTGTGCCCTCTCCGGGTTCGGGCGCTCGGGCGATGATACCCACTTGAATGCGCCCCTCACCGAGGGCAGCGATGCCGCCCGCCTCCCCAATGCTGCGAGGAAGAACCTCAATCTCGTGGCCTGGGTTCTTGGCCAGAAACGCCTTGGCCATTTCCTGGGTAAGGGGGATGGGGCTTCCCGATCCACCCACCACGATCCGCTCCCCGGCCCAGGAGGCGTGAAGGCAGATCCCGAGAGAGAAAATGGCTACCGCGACAAAAATCCTTGTGCGTTGTGCACTATTGGATATTCTCCTTAACGATCGTACACGCACGCTAATTACTGTTCTCATATTTCTGTCCTTCCCGATTGTTAGTGACTCTCTTTTAATAACCATCCGGTACTCACCACTATTTAGCCCACACGCCCTCGAATGAAGATCTTGCTCAGAACCCTAACTATAACTCTGGTCGACCTATTGCTTTTCAGAGAGGCCCATTGATTCTGAGTAAACCCCGCCTCTTGAGGCGGGCACAATTAAATGGGGTTTCCAAAGGGGGCGAGCATCCCCTTTGGTCGCGAGCGGGGTTCAAACCCCGCTCGCGAATTCACTTGATTCCAGCCATTGGTCCCGTCATTACTCTCGCTACAATTCGGTCCAGCGAGTGAAGTCATGCTCTGCGGGGCGTAAAACGGCCTCCGTTTCTTTCCCGTTTAGCTTCTTCCGGCTGACCGCTTCAGCCGAGGCCAGCTTTTTTTTCGGTTCCATCTCGTCGTACTGGGTTGGGCGCTGCTGTCGTCTTGACGCCGCCGGGATTAATTCGGCAGAAGGTTCGCGAATATGATTGATGTGGTGCGCTGCTTCTCTTTCAACTTGCGTGTTCTTTACTCTTAACAGGCTCATGAGTTGCTGGAGGCTGTTGGCCTGACTGGCCATCTCCGCCGCGGTGCTGGCGAGTTCTTCTGCCGCCGCGGCATTTCTCTGCGTGACCTGATCCACCTGACTCATCGCCTTGTTCACCTGCGCCACTCCGGTAGCTTGTTCCCGTGATGCCGTGGCCACCTCCTGCACTAACTCCGCCGTCTTTCTGATCGACGGTACGAGTTCTTTAAGCAGTTCTCCGGAACTTTCCGCCACTCTTACGCTGGAAGAGCTGAGGTTGCCGATTTCCTGAGCGGCGCTCTGGCTCCGCTCGGCGAGCTTTCTCACTTCGGTGGCAACGACAGCAAAGCCCTTACCGTGTTCTCCCGCTCTGGCCGCCTCGATGGCGGCGTTGAGTGCCAGAAGATTTGTCTGGTAGGCGATTTCTTCGATAATAGAAATCTTCTCGGCGATGGTTTTCATGGCCCTGACCGATTCGCGCACGGCTTTGGAGCTTTCCTCCATTTCCTTGGCGCCCTTCAAGGCCATCTGTTCCATCTGGCGGGAGTTGTCCGCGTTCTGGGTAATCGAGGCGTTCATCTGTTCCAGGCTAGAGGCCGTTTCTTCCACCGAGGCCGCCTGCTCGCTGGTGCCATGGGACAACAACTGGGCGGAGGAAGAAACCTGCGCAGAGGCGGACGACACTGCCTCTGCCCTGCCATTCACCTGGCCAACGATTTCCGCGAGTCGGCCGACAAAAGCGTTAAACGAGCGGGCGAGTTTGCCGATCTCATCACTGCGGTCTTGCGATTTAGTCCAATAGAGGAGTCCACTCTCTCCTCGGTGAAGATCCGCAAGCGTGTTCGTGAGCGTGGTCAACGGTCGGATGATGCTACCGGCAAGGTATACCGCGAGTAACGAGCCGACCATTAGGATCGCGAAACCCACCGCGAACGCGAAAAGGATTTCAGGTCGGTTCAACGGCACGCCGAGTGAGGGTAAAGAGCTATAGACTAGAGCTCCCGAGACAACGTAACCGAGCGCAAGTAAGCCGAAAAGAAGCAAAAACTTCGTTCTGACTCGGAGATGCCTTATCGTTCTCAACATCGTCGTTCCCTCTACGAATAACCTCAGAGCCTCGCGGATTTAGCCCCGCTTGCGATGCCGGTTCCCCATCGCTTCCCGTGTTTCTTCAAGGGTGCGTCGGCGGGAACCGGCCAACTGTCGACTGAGTTGGAGAAAGCGCCCGGTCGGCTCCGTTGCCCCGCATCTCCCTCGGCCTAGCCGCCATCCTCGAGACGATCAATCCGTTCGAGGCCGGGGCCCGCGCAACATCGGAGTTCACGCTCCGATGTGGATAACCGCCGGACTCTTCTTTGCCGTCAACGCGGAACGCCCTCATCAATTGTTGTAAGTCTTCCGCCTGATCCGCCATTTTGAATAGCCGTGCTGGAAAGTTCTTCGGCGGCGGCGGCATTTTTCTGCGTGACCTGATCCACCTGACTCATCGCCTTGTTCGCCTGAGCTACGCCGGCGCCCTGCTCCCTGGAAGCCGTGGCCACTTCCTGTACTAACTCCGCAGTCTTTCGGATTAAGGGGACTAACACTCTTAAGAATTCGCCAGAACGTTCGGCGACTTTGACGCTTGATAAGGCCAAGGAACTGATTTCCTGAGCCGCACTTTGGCTGCGCTCGGCGAGCTTTCTCACTTCGGCGGCAACGACAGCAAAGCCCTTACCGTGTTCTCCCGCTCTGGCCGCCTCGATGGCGGCGTTCAAAGCCAACAGATTGGTTTGGTAGGCGATTTCCTCGATGATGGAAATTTTCTCGGCTATGGTTTTTATAGCCGCGACGGATTCCCGAACAGCGGTGCTGCCGTCCTCCATGTCTCTGGCACCTTTTAGGGCCATCTGTTCCATCTGACGGGAATTGTCAGCGTTTAGAGTGATCGACGCGTTCATTTCTTCCAGGCTCGAAGTCGTTTCTTCAACTGCCGCAGCCTGTTCGTTGGTGCCTGCGGCGAGCACCTGGGCGAAAGAGGAAACTTGCGCTGAGGCTGATGAGAGAGAATCCGCCGCCGAAAACACCTTTTCGACGACCTGGTAAAAGTTATCGGCAAAGGCATTGTAAGATCGAGCGAGTTCGCCGAGCTCATCACCGCGGTCTACCGCTTTAACCCATTTTAGCAGCCCCGATCGCCCGTGATTGTGAGTATTGAACCGGTGCGCGAAATTAAGCAGGTGCCGGCTGATACTTTCGGCTAAATACCAACCCATGAGACAACCCACGATGGTAAAGGCGCTTCCGAGCGCAAGAACAAGATTGAATGTCGTGGCACGCGCCGCGGCTTCTCCCGACAGCGTGGAGTAGGTCAGCGAACCGCAAACCGCATAACCCGATAGGAAAAATCCGCAAAGGAGGTAGAACTTTGTACGGATTTGGAAATGTCTGCTCACCCAGCGTAACATTTCGCCCTCCTGCTTTTAGAGCCCACTGAGAACTTTTCCGAAATGAAATATCCGAGCCTCAATTCTATGTTCGCAACCAGATCCATTTACTTTTTTCTCTCACCACACGATCACTGCGCCGGATGAGCTGTGTCTTTGTTCAACGGTGCCTCGGGAAGAGGGTTATGAACCACCCCCGTAACGCTGGCATCCTCGGCGGAGAGCACCTTGTCGATATCGAGGATCAGGACGAACTTTTGTCCTGCCTTGCCCATGCCGCGCAAAAAATCGAGCCGGATATGGGTACCGAACGCGGGAGCAGGCAAGATTTCTTGTGCCGGCAGGTCGATGACTTGGCTGACGGAGTCAGCGACGATACCGATCACGATTTTCTCTTCTTCCGGGTTGGTCTCGACGATAATGACGCAACTGCGGTCGGTGATCGGGCTGGGAGGCAGACCGAATTTGAGCGCTAGATCTACGACCGGAACGACGTTGCCCCTGAGATTGATGACGCCACGAATCGAGCGGGGCGTCTGTGGAACCTTGGTGAGAGTACCGTAGGCGATGATTTCCTTGACCTGCAGGATGCCGATGGCGTACTCCTCGCCCGCCAGATGAAATGTTAGATACTGAGTTTGTTCCAATTCGTTTTCCATTTCATTCATGTTGCCCCCATCCGATGACATTGCGGTAGGTTGTTATCACCGGTTCTAATTGCGTCGGCTCGATACTGTTCTGCGGGTTGCGCCGGCGCATCTCCCCGCGAGCGAATCACGTCGCGTAACAAACCTTGCACGTCGACAATCAGCGCCACGCGGCCATTGCCGAGAATGGCTGAGCCCGCGATGCCGCGCACGTTCTTGAAATTTTCGCCCAGTGGCTTGATGACCGTCTGGCGCGCTCCCAATAGGGTGTCGACGGCTAGCCCCGCTTTCACACGATCCACTTCGACGACGACGATGTTTTCCCGGTCTGGGCGCGGACCCGGTAGGTCAAACCAGTCGCGCAAGCAAACATAGGGCAACGGCTCCCCACGCAGGTTGATCACACCGAAACGTTTTTCTTGATGCTGTTCCTCGGCGGGCAGTTGAAGACACTCGAGGACTGTGTGCATGGGTATCACGTAGGTCTCATCGCCGACCCCAACGCCAAACCCATCGATGATTGCCAAGGTCAGCGGTAAACGGATGGTGATGGTCGTGCCTCTGCCGGGTTGGCTGTCGATGGCCACTGAACCCCGTAGTGCTTCGATGTTGCGCCGAACCACATCCATGCCGACGCCCCGCCCGGAGATGTCTGTGATCGTCTCCGCGGTGGAAAAACCCGGCTCGAAAATAAACTGGTAGAGAACTTGGTCCGTCAGTTTCTCCGGTTCGGCGATCATTCCCAGGGACCGCGCTCGCTCTTCAATTCGCTCACGGCTCAGGCCGGCCCCGTCGTCCCTTATCTGGATGACGATGTTGGCACCATCGTGGGAAGCGCTAAGAGTGATGAGACCACAGCGCTCTTTCCCTTGGGCTTGGCGTATCTCCGGAGTTTCAATTCCGTGGTCCAAGGCATTCCTGATCATGTGGGTGAGCGGATCCTTTAGGTGCTCGACCACACTCAGATCGATCTCGACGTCTTCCCCGCCCATCGCTAGTCGGACGATTTTTCCGTTTGCCTGTGCCACGTCGCGCACCGTCCGGATGTACTGGCGGAAAATGGGGCCTATCGGCAACATACGGACCTTCATGATTTGTTCCTGGAGGTCCAGAGAGAGACGTTCCACTTGCCCCAGGGCCTCAAGCGCTTCTTTTCCTGCCTGGGACCGAGTCTCCAGCACTTCTCGGAGCCGCCCATGAGCGACGGTGATTTCACCAGCCAGATTGAGCATGCGATCGAGTTTTTGGATGTCCACTCGGACCGTGCCGCTACGTTCCATCCACGCCTGGAGGTCCTCCCGGCGGTGTCCGAAAGATTTGGCTGGGTGGACGGTCCCGGCCGAAACGGCGACCGACGCTTCCGTGGCACCGGACGGATTGCCGGAGGCGAGCTGTTGCAAGAGGGCCGAGTGCTCGGGCCGCAGTTCCTCGGCGCCAGCTATGGCCTCAGGCACCATCTGACGGAGAGCGTCTACCGATCGCAGCAGCAGCGTGATGCGTTCTCGGGTGACGGCAACCGCGCGACTACGGAAGTGCTGCAGCAGCTCCTCAAAAGCATGAGCGAATTTAGCTACCGCAGGGAATCCTAAGCTGGCCGCGTTACCTTTGATGGTATGAGCGCCGCGGAAAATCGCCTCGAGAGGTTTTTCGTCCTCGGGATAAGCCTCAAGGGCAATGAGCGCCTCTTCCATCTCACCGCACCGCTCTTCCGTTTCCGCGGAAAATGTAAGCAGGATCGCGTCTAGATCGATCTCCATTTGAGGGTTCCCTATAATTGTTTTACCCAAGCGGTGCCGTTGTCAGTGTGAAAGATCAACTTCCTGCCTCTGCAACCTCCCACGTCGTGCCCCACCAAGGGGATTCCTTCTTTTTCCAATAGCTCTTCGGCCGTCTGGACATTATTCATGCCGAGGTGGTTTTCTCTGTTCCGGAAGGCCTCGATGACACAGGCACCGCCGAAGATTTTCGCCTGGAGACGTGACTTCCGGCCGCCGAGTTGAAGAAGTTTGTCGAGCAGCTCCTGGACGGCCACGTCCCCGAAGCGAGGAGAGACGGTGCCCTGCCCGGTCCATAGCGGAAGGAGATAGTGGTTAATGCCGCCAATTTTTAAAATGGGGTCCCACAGGCAGACCGCGACACAGGATCCTAGGATCGTGCTTACGGCGGAGCGCTCGGCTGAAGCAAAGAGCTGGCCGGGGTGAAGATAAATTCTTGAACGCCCGCCATCCGCAGGGAGCTTCTCCATGCCGACAGAGGTGAAGTTTGCTCTGGTTTCTTGCTGCATCATGGTGGAACTTACGAGGCTTTCGTTGGACGATTGTTGGTGACCGATAATTTTCTTGGAACGCCGGGCAGCTCGAGTTATTCGCTGAGGAGGTTCTTAACCTTAGCCAGAAGTTCGAGACGGTCAATCGGCTTTATGACATAGTCGCTGCAGCCGCTTACATAACCGGCCTCCATGCTCTCCATCTCGGCCTCGGTCGTCACCATGACGATGGGTACGGACTTGGTTTCCTCCCGTTGCCGCAACCGCTTGACGGCCTCAAAACCGTTCATTTCCGGCATCACGACATCCATGAGGATCAGATCGGGCTTCATCTCTACGGCTTTTTTGATACCCTCTTTCCCGTCTCTTGCGATCACGACCTCGTAAGATTCTTTCTGGAGGATCATCTGTTCCATCATGAGGATAGTTTCGGAATCATCCACCAGCAGGATTTTTTTTTGCGCCATTCTCTTGCTTACCTTTCTCTTCCGACTCGCGCACGGATGTACCTCATGAGTTGAGAACATTTAGATCCACAACAATGGCAGCAAGATATTTGCCAGGAGCGTAACTACCTGGAAATAAGCTAAAACTTGGCAGCGAAAGGTGACATTTATTGTCGGCGACTACCAAAGCCGTACAGAAATGTAAAATGCCGTAGGCGCGCGTTACAGGAAGTCCGTTCGAATTGGTGTGAGTTCCATTGATGTCACCGAAACGTCCTGAATTGTCCAATAACGTCCCACTGTGATCGATTTAACCTTTCCCGAATGAACGGCCCCCTTTGTTTTTATGGCATTTCGCTCTCGCCAAGTGAGTGGCATGAATTTGGCTCTGAGGCTGGATGAATACTTTCGCCGATTCGGTACTTGGCCTAATCTCTACATGCTCAGGAGCGAATTGCGTGGCACTTCTCGATCAAAAAACTGATAACCCTTTTAGCCCGCGCCAAGATCAAACGGGCAAAGGGAAGGACGTATTGGTTGGTTGGCTGGTCGGCAAAGCCGGAGTAGACTTTGGAGTCGCTCAGGCATTGGCCGCAAGCGACGCCCAGGCGGCGGAGCAATTGAAGAGGTTAGAGGAGACGCTGGTTGCACGGATCAGTGAACTGCAAAAGGAGCAGAAGATTGGGGGCGAAATACCAGAAAGCCACGTGCGCCAGCTATGCGTATTACAGGCCGAACTCCAAGGTTTTGCCAAGCGCATGAGTCTGGTTGAAGCGGCCGGGCAACAAACGGAGCGGTTCGGCAACCACCTGCGCGGGGAAATCGCTGCGCTTAAGGCAGAGCTAGTCGAGCAGCAGGGTAGGCTTCAGCCGGCAGACTCGGCGATTCGGAGGGTCGAGGAGGCGCTGGGCACAAGAATTCAAGAATCGCAGGATCAGATAGCGAAGGCACTGGGCCGTTTGGATGGCCGGGAAACACAGCTCAAGGAAGCGTTTAGGGCGGAGATCAACGCACTACGAACTCAGCTCGGCGAACGGCAAGACCGTCTTGACGCGCGCCATTCGACCATCGATAGACTGCTCGAAAATGTCTGCGCGAATCTTCAGGCGTTAGAAGGTTGGCTGAGCGACAAGCTTCGCGTGATCGAGGACAGCAGTGGGGAGCTAGGACCTCTCAAGTCGGAGATGAGCGCGCTGGCGGCGCGGATGGCCGAGGTGGAATCTGCCGCGCAGCGCGCGCAGACGGTCGTCGTCAGCGACGCGCCGACGGCGGCGCAGATGAAGAGATTGGAGGAAACACTCGTTGCGCGGATCGGCGAATTGCAAAGAGGGCAAGAAATTGGGGGAGAAGTCTTAGAGGCCCGTGCGCGTGAGCTAAGCGATCTTCGGTCGGAGCTGCAGAGTTTTGCCGGACGGTTGGGTCTGGTGGAATCGGCCCGACAACAGACTGAGCAGCTTAGCGATGCCCTTCGAGGCGAGATCGCGGCGCTCAAGCTCGAGCTTGTGGAGCAGCGTAAGCTTGAGCCGGCGGACTCGGTAATTCGGGGAATCGAGGCGGCACATGGCGCAAAGATCCAAGAATTGCAGGATCAAATAGCAAAGGGGCAAGAGCGTCTGGAAGCTCGGGAAGTGCAGTTTAGGGGAATTGAAGCGGAGCTTCGGGGACTCGGAGGGCGGCTGGCGGGAACGGAGTCCGTTGCAGAACAGCTCCGAACATGGGTCAAGTGTGAGACGGAGTCGGCGGGGAAGCTGAGCGAGGGACTAAAAACGGAAATAGCTGCGCTGCGCGATCAGTTCCATGAGCGGCGCGACAAGGACCTCGCCATCGAGGGGATCGAAGCGGCGCTCGGCGCGAAAATTGAAGAGTTCAAAAACCAAGTCGGGCAACGACTGAGCACTCTGGAGGCCCGGGATGGCGAGCGCACGGAGTCGATTAAGAGGATGGACCAAAGCTTCGGCCCCAGGATGACGGAGCTGGAGAATCGATTAAGCGAGAAGCTTCGAGTCCTCGAGGGAGGCCGCGAAGAATCGGGACTGCTCAGGTCCGAGCTGAGCGCGCTCGCAGATAGGATCGCCGGGCAGGAATTCGAAGTCCAGCAAGCGCGGGCATGCGCGGCCAATGATGCGCAGCGGACCCAGCAGTTGGAGGAGTGTCTGCAGGCAGGGTTGGCCGGGCTGCAAGCCGACCTGGAAGAACAGCGACAGAGGACGCAGCCCGAGGACTCTCTTATCAAAGGGATCGAGGAGAGTCTCAACCCGAGGATCGACCAGATCGGGCAGCATCTAGCCAGTGAACAAGCTCGCGTCGAAAGTGTGGAGGCTGAGTTAGCGAAGCTCAATTCAGACCTGCAAACTCTGGTTGAGCAGCAGGAACGATCGGCTTCGGGCACGGAGCAGGTCCGGGCATGGGCCGTCGCCGAGGTGGAAACTGCAGCCAAGCTGAGAGAGAGGTTTGAGACGGAATTGATCGCGCTGCGCGCCCGGCTCGATGAGCGGCAGGACAAGGACCTTGCCATCGTGGGAATCGAGGCGGTGCTCGGCGCGAAAATCGAAGAACTGCAAAACCAGGTTGGGCAAAAACTGAGTTCTCTGGAAGGCCGGGAAGAAGAGCGCGTGGATTGGATGAAGGCGACAGACCAAAGTTTTAGCTGCAAGATGCATGCATTGGAAGAACGATTAAACGAGAAACTTGGCGTCCTGGAAAGCGGCGGTGGGGAGCTGGAGCCGATCAAGTCGGCGATGCGCGCGGTGGCGCAACGGATGGCCGAGGTGGAATCTGCCGCGCAAAGAGCCCAGACAGTCGCGGCAAGCGACGCGCTGACGGCGGAGCAGATGAAGCGGTTAAAGGAAACGCTCGTTGCGCGGATCGGCGAATTGCAAAGAGGGCAAAAGATTGGGGGAGAAGTCTTAGAGAGCCGTGACCGTGATCTGTCTAGTCTAAGGGTGGCAATCGAGGACGTTTCAACCCGCATGGGCCAGCTCGAGTTCGCGGCTCATCAGACTGACCAAATAGGTAACGCGCTTCGAGGGGAGATTGCGGCGCTGAAGACCGAAGTCCATGAACAGCAGCAAAGACTTGGACCGACGGACTCGATGATCCGGGGGATCGAGGTGGCACTCAGCGCGAAAATCGAAGAACTGCAAAACCAGTTCGGCCAAAAACTGAGTCGATTAGATGGCCGTGGTGAGTTGGCAGAGCTTCAAGCGACTACGCAAACTATCACCCAACGCATCGCACAGGTGGAGCCTGCTGCGGCGCAGATTCAGGCGGCAGCGACCGCCGGCGCTCAAGCGGCCGTTGGGAACGTGATCGGGAGCGACACAGCGATGGTTCAAAGGGGCGAGCAATTGACAGGTCAACCTTTGGGCAATCCGACGACCATGACAGTGGAGTCGCCGCGGAATCCGGGAGAGCAAAGCCTTTCCCGCGACGCCGAAAAAGAGCAGTTGAAACAGCTCCAGCAACGGATGTCGGCCGATATCGAACGCGTAAGGGCCGAGCTCAAGGAGAAAAGCGGGCGGTGGAAAGTTCGCAAGGGAGTTGCGGCCCCCTGAGAAATCCGTCCTTGCGCATAGGAAGAGTGGCCGGGAACCCGCTGCCCCGGGCTTGCCCGGGGGGCTCCACAGGGATCGCTAGCAACGCAGTGTATCTTGAGTTGTTCCACTGCCGTGCGCAGGGACGTCATAATACTGTAAACGAACCGCCGCGCTTCTTACAAAGACCACATTGAGCAGATTGTTATGGGTTTGAACGGACAACGGATCTCCACTGGCATTGATGAACTGGATCTACTGATAGAAGGCGGATTTAAAGCCGGCAGGTCCTATTTGATCGTGGGTGAGCCAGGCACAGGCAAGACCATATTCGGTCTGCAGTTTTTGTATAAGGGCCTCCTCAAAGGGGAAAAGTCTCTCTATGTTGCCATCGACGAGCAGCCTGCCGAGGTCATTGAACAAGCCGGTTCGCTCGGTTGGGAATTGTCGCCCTACATCGAAAGGAAGGAATTTCTCATTTTGGATGCGTCGGGCTACATCAACGCACGCGCGGGCGATAACCAGGCGAAATCTGATATGCACAAGATTATTACTGAGCTCAACAACCGGATCAAACAAACAGGCGCCACGCGAGTGGTGATCGATCCTGTGGGACCGCTGGTTTTCTCCGGCGAGTCCGTCGCACGAGTCCAGGATCAGGCGCGCATGCTTTTTTACGCGCTAAAAAATCATGCGGCAACAACCACCCTGGTCACTGCTCATTCCGCCGGTCGCAATGTGCGGGGAATCGAGGAGTATTTGGTTGCCGGGACAATTGTCTTGGAGTTGGAGTTAGCCAACAGCCGCTTTGTTCGTACCCTGACCTTGGAAAAGATGCGTAGTACCGCCTTCGAGCCGGCCCAATATCTGTTCAAGATCATCCAGGGACGAGGGATTGTCATGCAGCAAATTTCTGAGTGAGGATCGATCATAGTCATGCGGACTCCGATTCTTGGTAGACGCGCCATGTCGTGAAAGCGGCTCGACGATGTTCGGCGTCGGCCTAGCCCGAATTATTCACGCGTGACAGCAATCGAGGCGCGAGCCCTCCGGAGCGAAGGCAATGGGCCTGTGCCTCAACAAGCGTTCAATTCGTTCAAATAGTTCAAATCGTTCAAAACGCTTTGGACGGCTTAAACGGCTTGAACGTTTTGAACTCCCTTCGTTGGTAGGCTCACCCCTCGATTGACACAGTGTCGTGATTCTTCCCCGGACCGTGAATTATCCGGCCTAGCGCGGCGGCAACGGGTCGTTGCCCGCGAGCTTGTTGAATAGCGCGATGACTTCCGAGTCGCGTGGGATTTCTTTGATCGCTTTTTCCTGCGCCTCGGGCGTGAGCGGAGTAGCATCGTCGGCGGAGAGCTTTTTAAACTCGCGGAGGAAAATCGGGTCCTTGAAGGTCTTGCGCATCGCGTCGCGCCAGATGGCGACCGCTTCCTGCGGGGTCCCGGGCGGCAGGATGTAGGGCGAACCGACCAGGCGAAAGGTGCGGAACATCGTCATAATTTTTCTTTCCCGATCCGCCCTGGCGAAAGTTTCCAGCTCCGGCAGCTTATTGAAAGCCGGATGAGGATGGCGATCATCCTTGGGAATCTGGATGATCGCATGATAGTTCACCAGCCGTTTGTTCACATGATCCGCGGATCGCTGAAGCACGGTGTCCGGGATGTTGGCGCGGGCGTCCAATTCGCCACGTTCCATCGCCAGGTCGAGTTCCGGGCCGGAATAGCCGGTGACGAAGCGCGGCTCCTTGAGGCCGAGGAGCCAGGAGAACAGCCGGCCGTTTATATAAATGTCATGGCCGACGGTCTGCGCGCCGATGCGAATGCCGGGGTGAGCGCGCAGCTTATCCAAGCTGTCCAGGCCGAGTTTTGCCATCGAGCCGAAGACGTACTGCGCGGTGCTGTTGGAAGCGCCGAGGTAGATGAGCTTGTCGATGTCGTACTCGACGCCCGTCGAACCGAGGATTGCGTTGGCGATGAGGCCGGAGCCCACGTTGCCGATCGTCAGGCCGTCGGCTTTCGCGTTTCGAGCGATGTAGTTCGTCGCCTTGCGGCCACCGCCGCCGGGCATGAACTGAGTAACGATGGTTGGCTCGCCGGGGATATTTTTGCGTAGGAATGGTATCGCCGCTTGCACCCGCAGCGCGCCGGTCCCGCCCGGCTCGCGTCCCTGGATGAGAATGATGGTTTTGCCTTGAAAGTAGGAGGTGGGTTGGGCGAAAAGAGGCCCGCTCACCGTAGCCAACATTGCGACCGCCACGGCGCTGGCGACCACGAAAATCAATCTGCTTCTCATGGAATCTCCTTTGGCCATCAGGGTACGTTGTCAATTACCCATTCCCGGTCATTAAGTCAACACGGGAATTAAACGACATTCACCCGCCACGCTTGGTGAAGTGCGCGATCGCTCTCCGATCCTTTTTCGACGGCCGGCCGGAGTGATCGAATTCCGGCGGACGCTCGAGCCTGAGTTGCGCGATCGCGGCTTCGCGCTTGCGCGCGCTTTCTTCCGTTTCTTGGTAGAGAAGTTGTGCCTGAGGCGCCGGACCGCGAAGTTTGGCGACGGCTTTGACGATCACGGTCCATTCATAAGGGCCGTGGCGAATGTTGAGGGAGTCGCCGGAACGTACGGTTCGGCTCGGTTTGGCGCGGACGCCGTTGATTTGCACTTTGCCGCCGGTCACGGCTTCGGCGGCAACCGATCGCGTCTTAAAGAAGCGCGCCGTCCAGAGCCACTTGTCGATGCGAATCGCTTTGTTGGTATCTTCGTCGTGCATCGGAGCGAATGCCCGCCTCGCTCATCATGGCCAAGCGAAACTCGGCAGAGTACTGTTCTCTATTAGTTTGTAATCCGTCAAATCGACCTGCAAGGGAGTGACGGAGATGAAACCGTCGTGCACCGCCATGCAATCGGTGCCCTCGTCCTGGGCAAAGCCGAGATCGTCGCCGCCGATCCAGTAATACTTGCCACCGCGCGGATCGACTCGCTCGACGATATTTTCGCTGTAGTGGCGCTTGCCCATGCGCGTTAACCGCCACCCTTTGAGTTGGTCTTTGGGAAACGGGGGGACGTTGACGTTCAGCAGGGTTTTCGGCGGAATTCCGATTTGTTGAACTTGTGCGACCAGGCGCGCGGTAAATTCGGTCGCGGCGCGAAAATCGAAATCCTTGAATGTCACCAGCGACACGGCAATGGCAGGAATGCCCAGCAGCGCGCCCTCGATGGCGGCGGAGACCGTGCCGGAATAAATGATATCGTCACCGAGATTGGGCCCCTTGTTGATCCCCGAGATCACGAGATCGGGCCGCACCGGCAATAACCCCGTCAGCGCCAGCTTCACGCAATCGACCGGGGTGCCATCGACCGACAGCCGTCTCGATCCGAGTTCATTGACCCGCAGCGGCCGGTGCAGGGTCAGTGCATGGCTCATGGAGCTCTGCGCCCGGTCCGGCGCCACCGTATAAATGTCCGCGACGGATCGCAGCGCGTCTTCGAGGGCCGTGAGACCCTCGGATTGGATGCCGTCGTCGTTCGAGAGCAGGATGATCATGACGCTATTGTGGCAAAGAAGCGCGACGCGGACAAGGGCAATTATTCGTCACGACGCCAGCCATGGATTCGTCCACATCGATCGGTATAATCTCCAAGGACGGACTAGAAAAGAACGATTGGAATTCGATTTTGCCGGAGAGGGCTGATCCGAGTCGAGCGGGGGATGAAGCAAAACCAGTCCAGATGCTTCTACGGTTAGCTCAGCACGACCAGATTTCGTAGGGGAAGCGGCGCTTTCCGGGTGGAAATCCCCAGTAAGGTCTGGAAGGCGGCCATCGGCTTGCGTCGAAGGTCATCGTGCTGAGTCAACCGTAGAAGCATTCCAGTCCATTTAGCGTGAAAGACTCTTAAAAGGAGACGAAAAAAATGAGACCGGTTCACTCCCGATTCGATGGCCTCGCTCTTGAGCATGCCGCATAAACGTTCTGGCTCTGAACGCGTGATTCAAATGCTTTCCGGGCTGTCTCACTCCCTCGACTACAGATCGCGCACCCGTTAACCCCCACAAGCACGTGTCACGATCATGTTCACGACTGTTTCCCGACTCACGAACACGAGCTACGATCACGAACACGATCCTTTTCCGGTCTGAGTTTTTAGCATTCATCCCGCAACATTGCAGGCGTCAAGATTGTCAAGAAAGCAAAGCCAGACTTCAACCCGTAGTTAGCAGGAGAATTTGAAAATCGCATTTATCCCGCCTGACCCCGAATCTGATGCCCCGAATCTGAAAAACACGTCCCGAGCGCTGCTATACACGGCAGTGCTCGGGACGTGCTGCTTATGGCACACGGACAAAAGGCGGACAGTAGGGATTAACTTTTTAGATTCTGGCGGTCGCTTAAATTGAGATTTTGTTCAGCTCCCCTAATAACTTAGGACGTAGATTTTGCCCGTCCATTCTTTGCTGGGAGATCGCGGTCTTTATAATTCTTGCGACATCTTTTTGGGTAAATATGAAACAATGATCATTGGAGTATATATTTGCCGCCATTAATTCGGCAAACTTTGTGAGCTGATTTAGAGTAAGTTTATCTACTTCCAAGTGACGGTCTCTAAGGTCTTCCACCGCTGTATCTCCGCGTGTGTTAGCAAGAGATAAGCCTTGAGATTTCATCTCAGCTATCACCAGAGTCGTGATATGCATTTTTTCCAAGGAATCGTACTTCGATCCAGTCGCCAAAGCGAGTACGGCTTCCTCTACACTCCCGTTGTCGTCGGCACAGTCCCAAAGGGAGAGTTTGTTATCTTGAGTCTTTAAACAACCCGTGATTGCATCGGCGGGTATATCACTACCCGAAATGAAGGCCGGCCTTTCCCATTTGGCGCGGCTAAACTTCCGTGCGGAGCGTTCGAAAGGCATTAGCTATGCGAGATCTTTGAGAACTCGCTCTGCGTAAAGATTGAGCCACGGGACTGAGTCTGAATGCCTGCTTAGTAGTGAAGTTAGATCTGTGTCTCCGATCTGCTCCACTATACTGATAGCTGCTTCTCGTACCTGCGCACTACTATGTGCGAGGCCTTGCGAAACCAGACCACCAATAATGTCCTGATGCTTCTACGGTTAGCTCAGCACGACCAGATTTCGTAGGGGAAGCGGCGCTTTCCGGGTGGAAATCCCCAGTAAGGTCTGGAAGGCGGCCATCGGCTTGCGTCGAAGGTC
>Ga0326597_10005667_pt1 | contig 17268 bp, 17 predicted proteins | sample RVTome_12_FD_203789 | JGI IMG/M metagenome (GOLD analysis project Ga0326597, IMG submission 203789) | Soil microbial communities from uranium-contaminated site in the Upper Colorado River Basin, Wyoming, United States - RVT100D185 | ecosystem: Environmental > Terrestrial > Soil > Contaminated >...
CCGCCCAGGGCGGATATCATGCGAATGGCCGGGAAACCTACGGCGACAGCATGATTGTCAGTCCCTGGGGCGATATCGTTTCGAGACTCGCGCGCGGCGCCGGATACGTCATCGCGGATTGTGACCGCACCCTGCAGCAGGGGGCGCGTACGAGCCTGCCGAGCATACAACACCGGCGGTTTACATCATGAGTGACGGCATGCTCACCTTGGCACGTCAATCCCTGCTCGAACCGGCGGGTATCGGCGATGCGGAGCTGATGCGCCTGATCGGCCGGTTAACCACGGGCGGTGTGGATTACGGCGACCTTTATTTCCAGTACAGCCGTAGCGAGTCCTGGTCGCTCGAGGAGAGTAAAGTCAAATCCGGCAGTCACAGCATCGAGCTGGGCGTGGGCTTGCGCGCCGTGGCCGGCGAGAAAACCGGGTTCGCCTATTCCGATGAAATCATCCTGCCCACGCTGCTGGAGGCCGCCGGCGCCGCGCGCGCCATCGCGCATCAGAACGCGCCGGCGAACATGCCCGCCGCATTCCACGGCGAGACGGGACGGCAACTGTACCGCCCGGCCGACCCGCTCGCGAGTCTCGCGGACGATGCCAAGGTAAAACTGCTCGAGCGCGTGGAGCAGGAGGCGCGCGCGCAGGACCCGCGCGTGAAGCAGGTCATGGCCAGTCTCGCCTCGACGCACGAGTCGATTCTGGTGGTGCGCTCGGACGGCGTAATCTCCGGTGATGTACGCCCGCTGGTGCGGCTCAGCGTCACCGTCATCGTGGAGAGCAACGGCCGACGCGAATCGGGCAGTGCCGGCGGCGGCGGCCGGTTTGGTTACGATTATTTCAACCAGCAGGACCGCGCGCTGGATTATGCGCGCGAGGCCGTGCGCCAGGCGCTGGTGAATCTTGAGGCCGTGGATGCGCCCGCCGGCACCATGGCGGTGGTGCTCGGCCCCGGTTGGCCCGGAATTTTGCTGCACGAGGCCATCGGCCACGGGCTCGAAGGCGACTTCAACCGCAAGGGCACGTCCGCCTTCGCCGGACGCATCGGGCAGCGCGTGGCCTCCGAGCAGTGCACCGTGGTGGACAACGGCACGATCCCCGACCGGCGCGGCTCGCTCAACGTGGACGACGAGGGCACGCCGACACAGAACAACGTGCTTATCGAGAACGGCGTGCTCAAAGGTTACATGCAGGACACCATGAATGCGCGCCTGATGAAGGTCGCGCCCACGGGCAACGGCCGGCGCGAATCCTACGCACACCTGCCGATGCCGCGCATGACCAACACCTACATGCTGAACGGCAAATTCGATCCGAAGGAGATCATCGGTACGGTGAGCAAGGGTCTGTACGCCGTCAATTTCGGTGGCGGGCAGGTCGACATCACTTCGGGCAAGTTCGTGTTTTCCGCCTCCGAGGCCTATCTGATCGAAAACGGAAAAATCACGCGTCCGGTGAAGGGCGCCACGCTGATCGGCAACGGGCCGGATGTGCTCACGCGCGTATCCATGGTCGGCAACGATCTGGAGCTCGACCCGGGCGTCGGCACCTGCGGCAAGGAAGGCCAGAGCGTGCCGGTGGGCGTGGGCCAGCCGACGCTCAAGATCGATGGCCTGACGGTCGGGGGCACGCAGGCATGAGCACCACCACCGTCGCCACGCGTCCCGCGGTCGCGGACAGGAATTCACGCGAGCGCCTCGCCGGCGTTGTCGGCCAGGTGCTCGCGGAGGCGAAAAAATCCGGCGCCACCGCGGCCGAAGCCGGGGTGAACATCAGCCAAGGTCTGTCGGTGACGGTGCGCCTGGGTGAAGTCGAGACGGTGGAGCACACGCGCGACAAGGGCATGGGCGTGTCGGTCTATTTCGGGCACCGCACCGGCTCGGCCAGCACCACGGATTTCAGCGAGCATGCGCTGCGCGAGACGGTACGCGCCGCCTGCACCATCGCCAAATTTACCGCGGAGGACGATTGCGCCGGCCTCGCCGATCCCGACCGGCTGGCGAAAGACATTCCCGATCTCGATCTGCATCACCCGTGGAATCCGGGCACGGACCGGGCCATCGAGCTCGCTCGCGTGGCCGAAGACGCCGCGCGCAATCAGGACAAGCGCATCGCCAATTCCGAGGGTGGAAGCCTGACCACGCACGAAGGGCTGGAGGTTTATGGCAATAGCCATGGATTCCTCGGCACGGTCGCGAACACGCGCTACAGCCTGTCGGTGAGCGTTATCGCGCAGGACGAATCCGGCATGCAGCGCGATTTCTGGTACACCGTGGCGCGCGCGTCCGACGCGCTGGAATCGCCGGAGTCGGTGGGTCAGACGGCGGCGCGCCGCAGCCTGTGGCGTCTGGGCAGCCGCAAACTTGCCACGCGCCAGTGCCCGGTATTATACGAAGCACCGCTGGCCAGCAGCCTGTTGTCCCATTTCGTCAGCGCGGTGCGCGGGACGAGCCTCTACCGCCAGGCCTCGTTCCTGCTGGATGCGCTCGGCCAGCCGGTGTTCGCGGATTTCGTGCGCATCCACGAGCAGCCGCATCTCAAGGGTGCGCAGGGCAGCGCGGCGTTCGACAGCGAGGGCGTGGCGACGCAGCCACGCGACCTGATTCGCGACGGGATACTGCAAGGCTACGTGCTCGACTCCTATTCCGCGCGCAAGCTCAAGATGCAGACCACCGGCAATGCCGGCGGCGTGCACAACCTCACGATCGACCCCGGTAAGGACGATCTCGCCGCGCTCATGAAGCGCATGCACACGGGCCTGCTGGTGACCGAACTCATCGGCTTCGGGGTCAACACGGTCACCGGCGATTATTCGCGCGGCGCCGCGGGCTTCTGGGTGGAAAACGGCGAGATTCAGTATCCGGTCGAGGAAATCACCGTCGCCGGCAATCTCAAGGACATGTTCCGCCGCATCGTCGCCGTTGGCAGCGACATCGACACCCGCGGCAATATCCGCAGCGGTTCGATTTTGATCGAGAATATGACGGTGGCGGGGAGTTGAGGTAATTTTCCGGTAACAGAAGGAGTTGGTGCTCGCGCAAAATTAAATCACTCTGAGGCATACCCGTTTCCACTGATTCGTAATTTGGCAACATCCCATCCTGATCTAAGTTTCCACCTTTCAATTTCGAAGCAAGCGATCAACAGCCTTACTCTGTGCGGCAAATTTCCCTTTGCGTCATTGCCGGAGTCCACTACACTCTGCCCGCGAAAAATAGGCAAATCCCCATGGCCAAGGCGCGCAAACCCAAGAAACCGGATTATCTGAAACAGGTTCTGGCCGCTTTGGAGGCCGGCGACACGGCGGCTGCGCGCGCAGTTCTTTCCGGCCTGCATCCGGCGGACATCTCACATGTACTGGAAGGCCTGACCCCGGAGTTGCGCGCCACGGTGTGGGGGCAGGTGGACATCCAGCGTATGGGTGAAGTACTGCTCGAGCTGCCGGAAGAAGTCCGTATCGATCTCGTCAAGCAGATGGACGGCCAGGCGCTGGTTGCGGCGGCCCGTGTGCTCGACACCGACGACATCGCCGACCTTATCCCGGACCTATCGGATGAAGTGATTGCGGAAATCCTGTTCGCGCTCGACTTGCAGGACCGCCAGCGGCTCAACGCGGTCCTGTCCTACCCCAAAGACACCGCCGGCGGATTAATGAACGTCGATGCCGTCACGGTACGGGAAAATATCACGCTCGAGGTGGTGTTGCGGTACTTGCGTCGTCGCGGTGAATTGCCGGAACACACCAACCAGTTGTTTGTCGTGGATCGCAGCGATCGCGTGGTCGGCGCCCTGCCCGTCTCGCGGCTGCTGATCACGGAAACGCGGGTGCGCGTCTCTCAGGTTATGGAGCGAGATATGGTCAAATTCACGGTGCTGACCCCGGACAAGGAGATCGCCGAGGCGTTCGAACGCTACAATCTTGTTTCCGCCCCGGTGGTGGATGAAAACAATCGTCTGCTCGGGCGCATAACAATTGATGACGTCGTGGACGTCATCCGCGATCTGGCCGATCGTCAGGTGATGGCACCGGCGGGCCTGAGCGAGGACGAGGATATCTTCGCGCCGGTGGTACGCACCAGCCGCAAGCGCGCCATCTGGCTCGGGGTCAATCTCGTCACCGCGTTCATCGCCGCCTCGGTGGTGGGACTTTTCGAGCAGACCATCGCGCAGGTCGCAATACTCGCGGTCATGATGCCGATCGTCGCCGGCATGGGCGGCAACGCCGGCACCCAGACGTTGACGAGTGTGATCCGGGCGCTCGCGCTCGGCATTGTCTCCGAGGCCAATGCGCGCCGCGTGCTGATCAAGGAGCTGATGGTCGGCGCGTTCAACGGCCTGGTGTTCGCGCTCACGGTGGGGCTGGCGACCATCCTGTGGCACCAGAACTACCTGGTGGCGTTGGCGATCACCCTGGCGATGGTAATCAATCTGGTGATGGCCGCGCTTGCCGGGGTCACGATTCCGATTCTGGTGCGCAAGATAGGCGTGGACCCGGCGGTGGCGAGCGGAGTCATCCTGACCACTATCACCGACGTCGTCGGCTTTTTTTCCTTCCTCGGGCTTGCAACTATCTTCCTGATCTGAATTATCCGGGGGATTGCCCTCTTTTCCCCACGGGTACAAAACCACACATGCCGTGAAATCAGCCATTTATCAGGCGACTTTGAAGCTCCCGCGGGCATGTGCCATAGTTATTTCAGATAGGGAGCGCATAACATGTTGCCGAATACCATTCAGATCATCAGCCAGGCGATCAAAGACAAACGCTGTATTGCCATCCGCTACCACGACCAGCGGCAGGTTCGGGTGGTGGAACCGCACGCCGTCTACACCGATGAGCGTGGCGAATTAACCTTGGACGCTTATCAATCGCGCGGCTATTCCGCCTCCGGCCGTCCGCCGCCGTTCTGGCGGCCGTTCCGGCTGACCAAAATCACCGCTGTTTCCGTGCTGAAGGAGAAATTTGAACCGCGGATCGCGGAGGGATTCAGCTCAAGCCGGATGAAGTACCGCAGCGGTCTGGTGGCCATCGTGCAGGACAGTCAACCTGTCTTTGGTTACGTCTACCCGGCACAGACAACGGAAATCGGCCCACACCTGCCCGAACAGATCCGCCGCTGAAGCGCTTCCGCTTCAGGCATATACGGCTCGGTCTCAGCCGAGCTTTTCCACCAACGCGTGCACTTCCCGGGTACTCCGGGCCTGTAGCAATTTCCGCACAGCACGCGTGAGCTTGCTCACGTCAGCATTGCGCACGTTCTTCTTGATCTCAAGTAAAGTCGCCGGGTGCATGCTGAATTCAGTCAGTCCGAGCCCCAGCAACAGGCTGGTGTAACGCGGATCACCCGCCATTTCGCCGCACATGGCTACAGGGATGCGCGCCATTTTACCTGCCTGGATCGTGATGGATATCAGGCGCAGCACCGACGGATGCAACGGATCGTAAAGATAGTTAACCGCATCGTCCACGCGGTCGATCGCGAGCGTGTATTGGATGAGGTCATTCGTGCCGATTGAAAAGAAATCGAGATAGGGAGCAAACAGATCCGCCGATATGGCGGCGGCCGGCACCTCGATCATCCCCCCCACGGCGATCTTGGGATTGAATTTGATTCGGTTGCGTTTTAGTTCGGATTTGGTTTCCTCGATCAAATCGAGTACGCGGAACAGCTCCTCCTGGCTCGAAAGCATCGGAATCATCATCCGCACGTTTCCGTGACTCGATGCGCGGAGAATGGCGCGTAACTGCGGGCGGAACAGGGACGTATCGTGCAGACACAACCGTACGGCACGCAGTCCGAGCGCCGGATTGACCGTGATGGCAGTCCCCGCACGGCCTCCGTCCACCTGTTTGTCAGCGCCCAGGTCGAGCGTACGAATGGTCACCGGTTTTCCTGGCAGGGATTTAACGACCTTGAGATAAGCGTGGTACTGTTCCTCCTCATCCGGCGACTCGCTTCGATTCATGAACAAAAATTCGGTGCGATAGAGACCGATCCCTTCCGCACCCGCCTGGATGGCGGCACGCACGTCCGCCGGAAGTTCGATGTTGGCCAGCAACGTGACTCGGCGCTTGTCACGAGTTATGGCACGGCTGGACTTGAGAAGGTTGAGCTCGCGACGCTGCCGTAAGATGTCTTTTTTCCGTCGTTTGTACTCTGCGATGATGCTGGTATCCGGCGCAATGATGAGCATTCCGCGCCGTCCGTCGATGATGATTTCTTCACCGGATTGGACGTAGCGGGTGGCGCTGTGCGCCGAAACAATCGCCGGGATGCCAAGGCTGCGCGCCAGAATGGCTGTATGGGAAATGGGACCGCCGAGGTTCGTCACGAACGCATGCACGCGGTTTTGCTTGAGCATGACCGTGTCGGCCGGCGTGAGATCATCTGCGACCACGATCTCGCCGGAGCCGATTTTCTCGTGTTCGTCGTAGTTTTGCTGAAGCAGATTGCGCAGGATGCGGGTGACTACCTGATTGACGTCGGTTTTCTTGTTGCGCAGGTAGTGATCGTCCATCTGCTCGAACACCGCACTCAGAATGTCACTCTGGGATTTGAGCGCCCATTCGGCGTTACACAGCTTTTCCCGAATGGCGTCGATCGGCGCCGAGGAAATCATTTTGTCATCCAGCATCAGCAAGTGCGCATCAAGGAAGCTCACGGCTTCCGGCGGTGCATTGGCCGGGATTTGATTGCGGATACTTGTCAGCTGCCTCCGTGAAGCGTCGACCGCCCGTTTGAATCGTGTTACTTCCTCCTCTATGAATTCCGCGGGGATGGCATACTCGGGTATCTCCGGAAGTTCACGGTGCAGTACGAATGCCTTGCCGATGGCAATCCCGTCGCTGACGCCCGTGCCGTGCAAGGCCAGCATTATTCGCCTTCCCCGAAGCGGTCGTTGACCAGTTCCGTCAGCGCCTCGATTGCCGTTTTTTCATCGTCGCCATCGGCGCAAATTTCAATCTCCGCTCCTTTGGCCGCTGCGAGCATCATGATGCCCATGATACTTTTCCCGTTAATCTGCTGACCGTTGCGCTTGAGCGTAATCTCGGATTCGAATTCCGCCGCGAGACTCACAAACTTGGCCGAAGCGCGTGCGTGCAGTCCGAGCTTGTTGATGATGGTAATATTCTGGCAACGCATTATCGCGCCCCCCGCGCATTATTCGGGTTGGCGGCGCAGATAATGCCGCCGCACCCGCCGCTCAACGCCTTGTCAATGAGATCATCCATTTTAAGATGCCGGTAATTGAGCGCCCGCAGCAGCATGGGCAGATTGACACCGGTAATAAGCTCAATTCGACCGCGTGCCAGCAGACGGCAGGCCACGTTCGTATGAGTGGCGCCGTATACGTCGGCAAGTATCAGCACCCCATCCCCCTTATCGACATGCTGCATGTTTTTTCGCAGCAGTGCGTCAATGGCCTCCGGAGCGGTTGAGTACTCTAGAACCGTGGCTTCGAGTTGGGAAGGACGGCTGCCAAGCGTATGCGTGGCAGCGGCGATCAGTCCCGCACCCATTTTTTTCTCCGTCAATATCAGCAGGCCGATCATTTCAGTTCCCGATGGCGCACCTGTGTCTTGATTCCGTTGTCCGAGAAATATACGGCCAGACGCCGCACCAGATAGACGGAACGGTGCTGACCCCCGGTACAGCCGATGGCGATCGTCAGATAAGTGCGGTCTTCGCGCTCGAACCGAGGCAGCCATTTTTCCAGGAAACCGCGAATTCCATCGTACATTTCCTGGACTTCGGGATACTGCGTCAGAAAGCGCTCTACCGGTTCATCCAGCCCCGTGTATTGCCGCAGGTCGGATTGCCAATACGGATTGGGCAGACAGCGGACATCAAAGACGAAATCGGCATCCAGAGGCGTTCCATGCTTGTATCCAAAAGACTCAAACAGTAACGTCACTCCGGCAGTTTCTTCACCGTGGGCGAAGTTTCGCACCTGCGAGCGTAACTCGTGGGGCGAAGTATGAGTAGTGTCAATCCGCAGCGAGGCATCGAATGAAAGTGGTCCGAGCAATTCCTTTTCAGCCCGTATCGCTTCTACCAGCGGTGTCTGGTGATCGAGCATGGGATGCTTTCGCCGCGTTTCCTTGAAGCGCTTGACCAGGATGGATTCCTCGGCTTCAAGAAAAATGATGCGGTACTGAATACCGCGCGTGCGCAGTTCACTCAGGCTGTTGGGCAAATCCGCCAGGAACGCGCGGTTACGCACATCCAGGCCGATGGCGACATTCATGATGGCGCTGTTACGCAGATCGGAGAGCAGTCCCGCAAAGTGCGAGAGCAGCACGGCAGGCAGATTATCAATACAGTAAAAGCCGGTGTCTTCCAGAGCCTGAAGCGCGATGGTTTTTCCCGAACCGGATAGACCGCTGACAATAAAAAAACTCATTTAGTCTACTTTACCACGTGTCTTGCGCAGCATATCTTCATCATGTTCATTGCGGTAAACCGGATTCTCATTTTTCTGATTGTCCAAATAATCCTGATGACGTCTCATGAAATCCTGGAGGGGATCAATGCCCCACATGCGAAGGATATACGCGCGCGTGGCGGCCTCCACCAATACCGCCAGGTTGCGGCCGGGACCCACGAACAGCGAGACTTCCGGAATTTCCACGTCAAGAATATTGCGGGTTTTCTGCAACGCCTGGAGGCGGTCAATTTTGTTCATCTCCTCGCTTAGCGTGGTTTCCAGGCGAACGATCAGGTGCATTTTCTTCTTGTGCCTTACAGCTGTTTCACCAAACATCAGGCGGACATCCAGGATGCCCAGACCGCGCACCTCCAGGTAATCCGACAGCAGGGTGGGACACTGCCCGACCAGCACGTCCGGCCCGACGCGGATAAATTCGACGGCATCATCCGCTATCAACCGGTGATTTCTGGAGAGCAGTTCAAGCGCGAGCTCGCTTTTCCCGATTCCGGGTTTTCCGGTGATCAGCACGCCCATCCCCATGACTTCCATGTACACGCCATGCACGGTAATGCGCGGTGCCAGAGCCCGGGTAAGGTAATACTGCAGGTGGTCAATCACCACCGGGCTCGGCAAGGGGGATGAAAAGAGTGCCAGTGATTTTGCGTTGGCGGTAGCGATCAGGTCTGATGGCGCCTTCTTGTTGTTGGCGACGATGATGGCCGACGTTTTATCGCAAGTGAAAAGGTTGCGGATGGCGTTTTTGTATTCTGCTTTGCCCAGTTTCAGCAGATAGTTGATTTCCGCCTCGCCGATAACCTGAATGCGGTTCGGATGCACAAAGTTGAGATGGCCCACGAGTGCCATGCCGGGGAATTTCGCGGTCATGGGCTCCAGCAGGCGGTCTTTCCCTGCTTCACCCGCGATCCATTTGAGTTTCAACGGACCGGATTCGGCAACGTACAAATCTCGCGCCGTGACAGCCGGCGTGTTCATGGAGTCATTGACTTGCCCGATTTTCGGCTCGGGCGAAGCATCGGGAGATTTCTTCCGTCGTTTGCGCCGCAAGCAGTTATTGCCTCGTAAAATGGTTGCTGAAATTTCCTGCCACTGGCCAGGAAAGGATTAATGAAGCATTATCGGCAGCATTATCTGGTACTGGCAGAACGGGGACAATTGTAGCAGGTTTGCGCCTGATTAGAGTGTACGGAGCTGCTTGATAGCACCTTCTCCGCGGCGATGGTGCGTGGTTTTTTCCTTGTGTTTTAGCACTTGCCGGTCAAGTTTTCCGGCCACTGAATCGATGGCAGCGTACATGTCCGCCCCTTCCGCGTTGGCATGCATCGTCGTACCGCGGGCGTGAATAGTGGCTTCGGCGATATGCTGGTTTTTCTGAACATGCAAAACAATGTTGGCATTGATGACATGGTCGAAATGTTTCTGGATGCGGCCGACTTTCTCCGAGGCATACGTGCGCATTGATTCGGTAATTTCGATTTGATGTCCGCTTACCGTGATTTGCATGGATGATCTCCGAAACAGTTAGACGAGCGATCTGCGCTGATTGGACGGCGGGATATTCATGAACTCGCGATACTTGGCGACCGTGCGCCGGGCTACATTAATGCCCTGTTCGGTCAGGATTTCGGCAATCTTGCTGTCGCTGATGGGCCGGGTGGGTATTTCGCTCTCTACCAGTTTCTTGATAATCGACCGTATGGCAGTTGCCGAACAGGTACCGCCATCAACGGTGGTAACGTGACTGGAGAAGAAATATTTGAGTTCGAATATTCCGCGGGGCGAGAGCATGTACTTGTTGGTTGTCACGCGCGATATGGTGGACTCATGCATGCTCACCGTCTCGGCCACATCATGCAATACGAGCGGTTTCATGGCTTCCGCCCCGTGGTCGAAGAAGGCGCGCTGCCGGTCCACGATCGTGCGCGCCACTTTGAGCAGCGTCTCGTTGCGTGAGTTGAGGCTTTTGATAAACCAACGCGCCTGTTGTAACTGATCCTGCAGGTAACGATTATCAGCGCTCGAATCACCGCGCTGGATCATTTTTTCATAATGATGATTGATGCGTAATCTCGGCGATACACCCTGGTTGAGTTCCGCGCGCCAAACACCGCGGATTTTCTTGACAATGATGTCGGGAACGATGTAACTCGCCTGTGAGGAAGTAACGGAATTGCCGGGTCGTGGATTCAGACTCTGTATAAGTTGAACAACCTGCTGCAGTTCGTCGGAAGAAATCTTGAGAATACGTCGCAGTTGAGTGTAGTCCCTGTCCGCGAGAAGGGCGAGATTCTGCGGAGTGGCCATTTGCAGCGCTGCTGCCAGGTTGGCGGTCTCCGGCGGGAGCATCTTCATCTGCAACCTCAAACATTCGGCGAGGTCGCGTGCGCCGACTCCGATGGGGTCGAAATTCTGGATCTGGTGCAATACCGCTTCAATCTCGTCAATTTCAGGATGAAGAGGGCCGTCGAGGGCCTGCTGGATTTCCTCAAGTTTGCAACTTAAATAACCCCCTTCGTTGATGGCATCTAACAGCGCGAGGGCGATCTGCCTGTCATCGTCCGAGAATGGTGTCATGTGCATCTGCCACAACAGGTGATCGTGTAACGTTTGAGGTGGGCTGTTGCGTGCATCGATATCGGGAAAACCGTCATCGGATGTAGAACCGCTGCCCATGGGTGCCGTCATGGACTCGAAATTCTTGGCCCAATCGTCATCGGCACCATCGTTGGAGTCCATGTCTTCACCGGATTCGGTAGCAGGGAGCATCTCTGTTTCGTCGAAAGTGGAAGCCTCGCCGTTGTCCCGGCTGTCGGTGATATCGGCGTCTGACTCCGCTTTGACTTCTGCCGCATCGTCCTCCCTTTCGATTTCCTCAAGCAGGGGATTGGTTTCCAGGACTTCCTGAATTTCTTGCTGTAGTTCGACGGAAGAAAGCTGCAGCAGCCGGATGGCCTGCTGCAATTGAGGAGTAATGGTTAGATGCTGACCAAATTTGAGGTCAAGTGATTGCTTCATAAAATTACAGGCGGTTCTTTTATGGAATGCGTTCTGCTTTCGTCTTCAAGGGTCGGTCCATATCGTCTTGCTTAAAAGTTTAGTCCATTTTTCTCCTGAAGATGTTCCGTTTGTCGTCTCCCTGATTTAGGTGACGATGCAATTTCAAGGAAGAAGACCAATATCTTAGAGACGGAAGTCCTCGCCCAGATAAACTTTTTTGACCGCATCATTATACAAGATATCGCCGGGCATACCCGACGTAAGCACCATCCCTTCGCTGAGAATGTATGCGCGGTCGCAAATCTTGAGGGTTTCCCGCACGTTGTGATCCGTGATCAGTACGCCGATTCCGCGATTTTGCAGGTGTTTGATTAACTGTTGTATTTCCAGAACGGATATCGGATCGACACCGGCGAACGGTTCATCGAGCAGCATGAAGCGCGGTTTTGATGCCAGGGCGCGCGCGATTTCAACACGCCGTCGCTCACCTCCGGAAAGACTGATCCCCAGGGCATCACGTCGCGCGGCAATATTGAGATCGTGCATCAATTCCTGGAGGATGCGGTTTCGTTCGGAATCCGGTAACTCCGGTCTCGTCTCGAGTATGGCCATGATATTTTCCGCGACGGTCAGGTTGCGGAACACGGAAGGTTCCTGCGGAAGGTAACCCACGCCCAATTGTGCACGCCGGTGCATCGGCAAATCGCCGATATTCACTTCATCCAGAAGTATGGTTCCGCTGTCTTTCGGAATAAGTCCAACGATCATGTAAAAACAGGTTGTTTTTCCGGCGCCGTTTGGACCGAGAAGCCCGACGATCTCTCCGCTCTTTATTTCCAGCGATACGTCTTTTACGACGTCACGTCCCTTGTACTGCTTGTTGAGCTGTTTAATGGTAAGTGTGCATGCGGGAAGGGCGGAGGGGCGTTGGCCGGCAGTTTTTTTCATTGGGTGACTTCCCGGGAACGGGGCGCGGCATCGGTACCGGAATTCGGCGCTTCGCCCCGCTTTCTGGGCTGAATCACGGCATGCACGCGGCCGCCGGAGTTGGCGTCGCCTTGGGCTGTCAGATTTTTTTCATTGATATCATAGTGCAATACGCTGCCCGTAAATAAATCTCCGCCCCGGCGCACCGTCACGTCACCGGTCATCTCCAGTTTTTTCCCCGGGATATAGTAATCAATTCGTCTGGCCTCAGCCTGTATCTCCTCACTTTCATCATCCGGTTGTCGTCTGAGTTTCACCGGCTTGCCGGTGGCGCGGATCGTCTGGGGTTTGTTGTCGCGCATGCGGATTTCGATGCGATCCGCCTTGATTGACAACAGCCCCTGTTCAACCAGCACGTTCCCGGAATATACCGATAATCCGGTTTTTTCATTGGCTTCCACGGAGCGCGCATTGATTTGGATCGGCTCATCCTCATTTTTTTTAACGGCGTAAGTATCCGGCAACATCAACAGCCATAGCGACAGGCAAGCCGCAATCGGCGTAAGTCGTTTCATGTCGTGGCGCGCGAACACGGAGCCATTATTTGTCGAGCAGGATTTTCATGCTGTTTGCCCGGATTTCGCCACCGGCGCTTTGGGGATCGCGTCCCTGGGAAGAGATGACATTTCCGCTCATGAGTATCTGGCTATTATCCATCGGCATCCATCCCTTGTCGGCGCGCGTATGGAGCGGTGCGAGCCCCGGGCGGAACTGGACGAGATAGGGCTGGTCGAGCTCCGAGCTGAAGTCATCACCGTAATGCGTGAGACGAACGGCGGCAAGCGTATAGCGCCGGTTGCCATTTTCATTCATGACGGTAACGTTGGGATTCTCGATGATGTAGTCGGGATCATGGCGCGCCTTGCCGTCGAACGGTTTCTCCGGTTCGCTGACTTTGCTTGTCAGCCACCAAGAGCCGCCAGCGAGCAGAATCAGGGTCACGGCGATGGCGAATCTTTTGAGATCGAGCGTCATCCGGGAGTCTAATGACCTGTATCCGGGATGAGTTTCTGTATTTCTGCGTGAAAGGCCCCCTGTGCATACAGGATCAGCTCACAAGCCTCGCGAGCGGCACCGTATCCGCCAATGCTCGGTGTGATCCAGTGCGCGTATTTTTTCGCAATCGGATGGGCGTTCAGTACGGCAATAGCGAGGCCCGTCTGCAGCATGATAGGGAGGTCTACGACATCATCGCCAACGTAGGCTGCCTGCTCCGGTGCGAGCCCCAATTCGGCGATCAGCCGGCGGTATACCGGCAATTTTTCGTCGCAGCCCTGATAGACATGTTTGATATCCAGTTCCTGCATGCGGTGTTTCACCACTTCGGATGTTCGACCGGTCATCACGCCCACGGCAATATTGTTGTTTTGCAGCATTTTGATGCCATGACCGTCGCGCGAGTTGAACGCCTTGTACTCCTGGCCATCGTCGCTGATCACAATCCGCCCGTCGGTAAGCACCCCGTCCACGTCGAACAGCACCAGCTTTATCTTTGCCGCGAGGACAAGAACTTCCGGATTCACTTCGAATGCCGGTGCGTGGATCTGGTTCATTCAGATGACGCCGGCGCGGAAAAGGTCGTGCATGTTGAGTGCACCCAGCACGTGGTTGTCTTCATCCACCACGAATAAACCGTTGATCCTGAGCGAGCGCATCAGTTGCACGGTCTCGGCCGCCAGCCGGTCCGTGCGCGTGGTTTTGGGGTTTTTTGTCATGACTTCAGTGATGATGACACGGTAGACATCGACTCCGCGATTCAGGACGCGACGCAGATCACCGTCGGTGAAAATACCGACAAGGCGGTTGTTGCGGTCCACCACCCCGGTCATGCCAAGCCCTTTACCGGTCATTTCGAGGAGTGCCTCGCGCAGGCCGGCTTGTTCCGTGACTTGGGGAATTTCGCCCCCCGTGTGCATGACGTCGCTGACGTAGAGCAGCAGGCGTCGACCGAGACTGCCCGCCGGATGCGCGCGCGCAAAATCCTCGCGCGTGAAACCGCGCGATTTGAGCAAGGCCACCGCCAGGGCATCGCCCATGGCAAGCGCCGCCGTGGTGCTGGCGGTTGGGGCCAGATTGTGCGGACAAGCCTCCTTTTCCACGCCCACAAAAAGTGCCGCGTCGGCTTGCCTGGCAAGACTGGAGTCGGTTTGGCCGACAAACGAGATGAGCTTCACGCCCATGCGCTTGATGATCGGCAATATGGTGACGATTTCCTCCGTTTCACCGGAATTGGAAATGGCCAGCAGGATGTCGGCCGGTGTAATCATGCCGAGATCGCCGTGCGAGGCTTCGCCGGGGTGCACGAAGAATGACGGCGTGCCGGTGCTCGCGAGCGTGGCCGCGATTTTTTTACCAATATGCCCCGACTTCCCCATGCCGGTGACGATCACGCGTCCCTGGCAATTCAATATCAACCGGCAGGCCTCCATGAAATGCCCATCCAACCGTTTCGCCAGGGCGAGCAAGGCCTCGGCTTCGAGCTGAATTACCTCGCGCCCCAGTTGTTCGAATGAAGAAGATGAATTCATGTGTTTCGCGGTTTGGCGTCGCATAAGGTACTCTTTCATTGAGTATATCCAAACGGCTGCGATAATCCCATGGAGCCCATTGGCTTTCAAAGTATTCTGATATTGCTGGTAGTCGCGGTGGTGCTGGTTGCACTGTTCCGCTATCTGCAGCTGCCGCAGGTTCTGGCTTATCTCTGCGCCGGTATCGTCGTGGGACCATACGGGATGGCATGGATCCCGGATCTGGAGGGAACGCGTTACCTTGCCGAGTTCGGGCTTGTGTTTCTCATGTTCACCGTCGGCCTTGAGTTTTCGTTCCCCAAGCTGATGGCCATGAAGACCGTGGTGTTCGGGCTCGGTGGCGCGCAGGTGTTCTTCAGTTGTCTCGTATTCGGGTTTGTGGCGTGGCTGGTTGGCGTACCGGCTGAAGGCGCCATTGTCATCGGCGGCATGCTGGCGATGTCATCCACGGCCATTGTCATGAAATTGTTGTCCGAACAGCTCGAACAGAATTTACTTCATGGACGTCACGCCTTCAGCGTGCTGTTGTTTCAGGACTTGATCGTCGTTCCATTCCTGATTTTGACCCCGGCGCTGGCGGGAGATGGAAGGCAAACGGTGTGGATCACGCTGGGCTGGGCGCTGCTGAAAGGCGTCGTAGTAATGAGCGCGATAATTTTTCTCGGACGCTGGTTGCTGCGCCCCTTCTTTCATGAAGTCGCCTCGGCGCGGTTACGTGAATTTTTCATGCTGGCCGTGTTACTGCTCACCCTGGCCGCGGCCTGGCTGACCGATGTAGCGGGTTTGTCGCTGGCGCTCGGGGCGTTTCTGGCCGGTGTGATGCTGGGTGAAACCGAATACCGCCATCAGGTCGAGAGCGATATCCTTCCGTTTCGCGATATATTGCTGGGGTTGTTCTTTGTCACCATCGGCATGATGCTTGATTTAAGCGCCATGCGACAGCTCTGGCCATGGGTCCTCGTCAGCGTTGCCGCGATTATTCTCTTTAAAGCGCTGCTGATCCTCGGTCTGGGAAAATTATTTGCCATGGAAACGGCAGTGGCGTTGCGCACCGGCTTGGTGCTGTCCCAAGTCGGCGAGTTTGCCTTTGCCCTGTTGTTGCTGGCGAATCAGTTTCATCTTTTTAACCAGCAAACATCGCAGATCCTGCTTGCCTCAATCATTCTGAGCATGATGGTCGCGCCGATCATCGTGCGTCACAACGGTAACCTGGCCAAGCGACTGGTGCCCGGTTACACCCACGCCGGCGAAAGTAACCTTGACGTGATCCGCGCCGAGGCGGATGTGACGGATCGGCACGTGATCGTCTGCGGTTATGGCCGGAGCGGACAGAATCTGGCATGGATGCTTGAACAGGAAGGAGTCCCGAATCTGGCGCTCGATCTCGATCCGATACGCGTGCGTGATGCGCGCGATGCCGGCAAGCCTGTCGTTTACGGGGACGTCACGCTGCGAGACGTTTTGGAGGCGGCCGGCTTGTCGCGTGCCACGGCATTGGCCATCAGTTTCTACGACGTGCCCGCCGCCCTCAAGATTCTTGACACCACGCGCCTGGTACGACCGGACATGCCGGTGATCGTGCGCACCAAGGATGACGCCGATCTCGAACGGCTTAGTGCCGCCGGGGCGACCGAAGTGGTCCCGGAAAGCCTCGAAGGCAGCCTGATGATGGGTTCGCACCTGCTGCTGCTCATGGGTGTGCCGATATCGCGTATCGTCCGGCATGTGCGCAATGTGCGCGCCGACCGTTACCAAATGTTGCGCGGTTTCTTCCACGGCGAGGACCTTCACGATGGCAAGGATACGCATGTTTACCAGGCGCGGCTGCACTCTGTCACCCCGCAGGATGGGGCGCATGCCGTGGGCCAGCCGATCTCTACCCTCCAACTTGGAAAAGCCGGAGTCACGGTCAGCGCGGTGCGCCGTGGCGGTATCCGCGGCCCCGAACCGGCACCGGAAACCCGCCTTGCTGCCGGTGACGTGCTGGTACTCTACGGCACGCCCGAGGCCCTGGAGCAGGCTGATAAAATATTATTAGAGGGATAATGGACAGGATTCACAGGATTAACAGGATTGAAAATCAGAAACATTAAAACGGTTTTTCGCCTTTAATCCTGTAAATCCTGTTAATTCTGTCTATTTATTTTATGGAATTCAAAGACCATTTTTCGGATCATGCGGTGGATTACGCCGAATTCCGGCCGGAATATCCCCAAGCGCTGTTTGAATTTCTCGCCCGGACAGTGAAGGATCATGACCTGGCCTGGGACTGTGCCACCGGTAGCGGTCAGGCGGCGCGCGGACTGGTG
>Ga0326597_10005668_pt1 | contig 17267 bp, 13 predicted proteins | sample RVTome_12_FD_203789 | JGI IMG/M metagenome (GOLD analysis project Ga0326597, IMG submission 203789) | Soil microbial communities from uranium-contaminated site in the Upper Colorado River Basin, Wyoming, United States - RVT100D185 | ecosystem: Environmental > Terrestrial > Soil > Contaminated >...
AGGTGGTCGGGATCACCACCGCCATCATCCCCCGGAGCCAGTTCGGCTTCGCCATCCCCAGTAACCAGGCCAAGCGTGTCCTGCTCCAGCTCAAGGAGCGGGGGAAGGTCACCCGGGGTTGGCTGGGGGTCGTTGTCAAGCAGGTGACGTCCTCGGTCGCCGGGTCCCCGGATCTCCCGGAGGCCCAGGGGGCGCTGGTGTCCGAGGTGCTCTTGGATTCGCCGGCCGAGCGCGCAGGCATCCGGCCGGGAGACGTGATCCTCCAGTTCGGGGGAAGGCCGGTGCGGGAAGTCCGGGACCTCCCCCGGATCGTGGCGGAGGCTCAGGTGGGATCCGAGGCGGAGGTGGGAATCCAGCGCGACGGGAAGGCCATGACGCTCCGCATCCGCCTGGGCGAGCTACGGGAAGACCGCCTGGCACGCCTGCGCCCGCAGGAGGCTCCCTTCGGCCTGGCGGTCCAGGACCTTACCCGCGAGCTGGCGAAGGACCTGGGCGTGCCCCCGGGGCAGGGGATCGCCGTGGCGCGCGTGAGCCCCGGCAGTTCCGCCGACGAGGCGGGAATTCGCCCGGGGGACGTGATCCTCGAGGTGAACCGTAGGCCCGTGAATGCCCGGGACGAGTTCGAGGCGGTCCTGCGGCAGCAATCCGGGGGGAGCAGCCTGCTGTTCCTCGTCCGGCGCCACGACAGCACGCGATTCGTCGCGATGAAAGGGAAGTGAGTCTGGAGAGTCGAGAGCCGAGAGCCGAGATGCGCCAGAAGAGTCTTCGCGATCGGAGGGCGAACGCTATGAGGCAGAAGCCAAGGCCGGTGCTTCTTTGGACCATCGCGCTGGCGATGGCCCTCGTGTTCTGGACGGCGGCATCCACGGGGGCGGCGAGCCTGGCGGACCGGGTGTCCGAGACGGTGCTGCCCAATGGGCTGAAGGTCCTACTGATGGAGGAGCCGAAGGCGCCGGTGGTGACGATCCAGGTCTGGTACAAGGTGGGCTCCCGCAACGAGCCCGTCGGAAAGACGGGCATTTCTCACATGCTCGAGCACATGATGTTCAACGGGACGCCGACCATCGGTCCCAAGCAGTTCTCCCTTACCGTGCAGCGCAACGGTGGGGTGGACAACGCCCACACCACCTCGGATTACACCGCCTACTATGAAGATTTCGCCGCCGACCGGGTCCTCTTCGGCCTGGAGCTGGAGGCGGACCGGATGGCCCACCTTCTCCTCGGCGAGAAGGAGTTCCAGCCGGAGCACCAGGTGGTCATCGAGGAGCGGCGCCTGCGGATCGAGGACCAGCCCGCCAATGTGCTGGGCGAGGTGATGCGGGCGACAACCTTCCTGGCCCACCCGTACCGCTGGCCCGTCATCGGCTGGCCGAGCGACATCGAGGGGTACACGCGGGAAGACCTCGTGCAGTACTACCGCACCTACTACGCGCCGAACAACGCCAGCCTGATCGTGGCCGGGGACATCAAGAAGGACGACCTGCTGCCCAAGATCCAGGCGCTCTTCGGCAAGATCCCCCGGGGACCCGACCCGCCCAAAGTCGTCACCGTGGAGCCGCCCCAGCGGGGGGAGCGCCGCGTCTCCGTGAAGAAGGAGGCGGAGCTGCCGCTTGTATTCGCGGTCTATCACGCGCCCAACCTCACGCACCCAGACACGCACGCGCTGGAGGTCCTGGCGTACGTCCTGGGGGGCGGGCAGAGCGCCCGCCTGCACCAGGGGATCGTGTATGAGAAGCAGCTGGCGTCCTATGCCTCGGCCGACTACTCCGGCGTGCACGTGGACCCGTACCTGTTCGGGTTGAGTGCCGGGCCGCTGCCTGGGAAGACGGCCGAGGAGGTGGAGCAGGCCCTGTACGCCGAGGTGGACCGAGTCCAGCGCGAGCCGATCACCGACCGTGAGCTGCAGAAGGCCAAGAACCAGATCGAGTCCGAATTCATCTTCGCCCAGGATTCGGTGCACATGCTGGCCAACCTGCTGGGGGCCTGGGAGTCGGTGGCGAGCTGGAAGCTGCTGGCCGGATACCTGGACGGCATCCGCAAGGTGACCGCGGTCGATGTTCAGCGGGTGGCGCGGCTCTACCTCACGCCGGACAATCGCACGGCCGCAATCTTGATCCCGACCAAGCCGGACGCCGCGGCGGCCTCGGGAGAGCCCGGCAAGGGTCAGCCGATGCGTCCGCCCATGGACACCAAGATGCAGCGGTCTGCCCTGCGGTCTCCGATGATGGGGCAGGGCGCGCCGTGAGGATTGGACAGATCGGGCGGCTGCGAGCGATCCTGCTCCCCCCGACGATCCGGACGCGGCAACTTCGCCGGGATGACGCCATGCTCGCGTCCAAGGTGCAGAGGCGTCCTCAGCCGTGGTCCTGGGCCCTCGGGTTGAGCCTGGGGCTGGTGCTGGCGATGGCGGCGCCAGCCGCGGCCGCGAAGCACTACGTCCAGCTGCTGGGCCTGCAACCGCCCAAAGAAGAGGTGGAGGCGCCGGACTTCACCCTGAAGGACCTCAACGGCCGGAAGGTGCGGCTGGCGGACTTTCGGGGGAAGATCGTCTTCCTGAACTTTTTCGCCACGTGGTGCGTGCCCTGCCGGCTCGAGATGCCGGCCATGGAGCGCCTGCACCGGGACTTCAAGGACAAGGGGCTGGTGGTCCTGGCGGTGGACATCCAGGAGGGGGTCAAGACCGTCCGTCCCTTCGTGCAGGAACTGAAGCTGTCGTTCCCCGCCCTCCTGGACGGGGACGGGTCAGTCGCAACCATGTACTCGGTGCGGCCGGTTCCCGCCACGTACCTGATCTCCCGGGACGGGCGGATCGTCTGGCGCGCCTTCGGCTCTCGGGAGTGGGACGGCACCGATTCGCGCCAGTACTTTTCCCAACTTCTGTCCGACGGAAAACGATGAGAGCCAGATCCGGACTGCCGTTGCAGTTCTTCACTTCGAAATTCGAGATTCGACATTCGACATTCGAAATTGGATAGGTGTCATGCCGTCTCCCGACCTGAGCATCCTCGTGGCCATGATCGCCGGCCTCCTGTCGTTTCTGTCGCCGTGCGTGCTGCCGCTGTTCCCGTCGTACCTCTCCTTCGTTGCCGGCGTCTCCTTTGACGAGATCCACGGGACGGTGGCGAACCCGCGGACCCGGCGGGCCATCCTGCTGAACTCCATCTTCTTCATCCTGGGCTTCTCCATGGTGTTCATCGCGCTGGGTGCCGGCGCCACGGTGCTGGGACGGGTCCTGTTCCAGCAGCAGGCGGTCATCCGGAAGATCGGCGGCGTCCTGGTCATTCTCATGGGGCTGTACGTCGGCGGCTGGGTGCGGGTTCCCTTCCTCATGCGAGAGTGGCGGGTCGAGCTGAAAGATCGGCCGGCCGGCTACCTGGGGGCCCTGCTGGTGGGCATCACGTTTGCCGCGGGCTGGACGCCCTGTATCGGGCCGATCCTCGGGTCCATCCTGACGTTGGCCTCGGTCTCGCAGACGGCGTCCACGGGGATCCTGATGCTGGCCGCGTACTCGCTGGGGCTGGCGGTCCCGTTCCTCGTGAGTTCGCTGGCGATCCACCGGTTCGTGCCGTTCTTCGACCGCTTCAAGCGATTCTTCCCGGTGGTCACGCGGGGAAGCGGCCTGATCCTGGTCGGGCTGGGCCTCTTGTTGGTCACGGATTACTTCACGGTGTTGAGCCGCCTGGCCTTCTCCCTGACGCCGGAGTGGTTTTTCGAGATCGAGCGGAAGCTCCTCCGGTTCTAGCGCTGCGCGCAGCTAGGACGCTAGAAGGCTCGAAAGCTGGTAGGCCGGAAAGCCAAAAACATCGAAGCGTTCCAGCATCCCAGCCTTCCAGCCTCCTAGCGGCGAGCGGTGAGTGTGATGGGACAGAAGCAACACAAGACGCCCGTTGAAGTGGCCAAGAAAGATGTCGGCAACGAGGTGCGCCGCCTGCTGGTAGGTCGGCCCACGATCACCGGCGTCGTGTGGCTTCTGGGCATCGCCCTGGTGATCGGCGTGTCCGGGGGGTATCTCGTGTTTCGGGCCATGGGGCCCGCGACACCCACAGCCCCGGCGGGCGAGTCCGGGTCGGATCCTGCCGCCCCCTGGCGAGCCCGGTTGCTTCAGAATCCCAAGGATGTCGAGGCGCTCCTGGGCCTCGCCCACGTCCAGCTCGACCAGCAGCGGCTGGACGCAGCGGAGGACCTCTACAGGCAGGTCCTGGGGCTGGAGCCAAAGAACGTCGAGGCCATCACCCACATGGGCGCCGTCCTCTTGGGGCGAGGACAGATGGATGCGGCGCTGGCGAAGTACAACGAGGCCCTCGCCATCAACTCGGGCTACGTGCATGCCCTGTGGGACAAGGCGAATCTGCTGCAACAGGTGAAGAAGGACTACGCGGGCGCCATCCGGGTCTGGGAGAGCTTCATTCAGGTTGTGGGGCCGGACAGCCAGGACGGAAAGACCGCGCAGCAGTTCATCGCCGAGGCACGCAAGGCCATGGGCGTCGGCAAGCCATGAACCGCCAAGGCGCCAAGGTCGCCAAGGGTATGAAGGCTCTCTCTCCCGATCGGAGCGAGCAAATCCGTTTCACGGGGGCCTCAGCGTCCCCGTTTCTTTGTATCATTGGAATCATCCGGTCCTGGGGTTCGTGGTCTTTTGGCGCTTAGCATTTCCCCTTCGAGGACAGCACGGCCTTTTGCATGTCCAAGGCCGCGCTTCGGAAGATCGAGGCGCGGCTTTCGTGCGTGAAACGGATCCCTATTCTCATTTGTCGGTCGCCTGTCTTCCATTACGCTTGGACCGCGCCAGCATTTTACGCATAATGCTCCAGCCTATTTCTTCGTCCGAACTCTTACATTGAAGATCCCCTTGGCGTCCTTGGCGCACCAACGGCGATGCCGTTGGTACCGGCGGTTCGATTGGGGTGAACCCTAGGATGAACCTTCGCGGGCACGCCGAGGCCAAGCTGGCCGCATGGGCCGATCAACGCGAGCTGCGCCGAACGGTCCTGCAGCTGGCCCTCCCCATCGTCGGCAGCGACCTGCTCCAGCGTGGGGTCAACGTGGTGGATGCGCTCCTGGTGGGGCGCCTGGGCGCGGCCGAGCTGGCGGCCGTTGGCCTGTCCCAGCTCCTGATCATGTTCATCATGGCCCTGGTGTACGGCCTGGGGGTGGGCAGCACGGTCATGGTGGCCTTCCACACCGGGGCGGTGGACGAGCGGCGGAGGGCCTGGGCCGCGCGAACCAGCTTGTGGATCGGCGTGGCGGCCACCGTAATTCTCGGCGGCACGGGTATCCTGCTGTCTCATTCCGCGGTGACCTTCATGGGAGCCAGGGGGCGGCTCCTCGATCTCACCCTGGCCTATCTTCACGTCACCTGGTACCTCTTCGGCGCCTACGTGTTCCTGCACCTGGCCGCTGCCATCTTTCAAGGGGTGGGGGATACCCGGACGCCGCTCCGGGCCATGGCCGGGGTGAATATCCTGCATATCCTGCTGGCCGTTCCCCTGGTCTTCGGGCTGGTGGGGCTGCCACGCCTTGGCGTGGTGGGGGCCGCGCTGGCCTCGGCCGTCTCCGAAGGGGTCGGGGCGGCGTGGCTGCTCTGGCAGGCGAAGCGTCGTGGGTTGTTCGGGGAAGGCCACGAAGCGTGGAACCTGAAGGAACTGCCGCGCATCCTGCATGTGGGTCTGCCGGCGGTGGGGGAGCGGCTCATCACCCACGGGATGCAATTAGTGTTTGCGAGGATCGTGATCAGCTTCGGGGTTGCCGCCTATGCGGCCCACCAGGTGGGGTTGAACATCGAGTCCCTGTCATTCCTGCCCGGACTCGGCTTCGCCAAGGCGGCGACGGCTCTGGTGGGGCAGCGGCTGGGGGCCCGTGACCCTGCGGGCGCGCGTCTGTCTGCGCGGCAGGCCAACCTCTTGGCGATGGGGATCATGACGGTCTTCGGCTCGAGCTTCGCACTGTTTCCCAGGGCCTGGGTCGTTCTGTTTACCTCCGACCCGGGTGTCCTGGCCTACAGCGTCCCCTTGCTCACGGTCATGGGTCTGCTCCAGCCCCCGTTGGCGATCGCCATGGTGACGTCCGGCGCCCTGCGCGGGGCCGGCGAGACGCACGCGGTCCTGGGGGCCGCCATCGTGGGCGGGTGGCTCGTCCGCCTGCCGCTCGCCTATGCCGGTGGGGTCGTGTGGAACCTGGGGATGACGGTGGTCTGGACGACGATGATCCTCGACTGGGCGGTGCGCTGTGCCATCGTGAGCTGGCGCTTCCGCCGCCTCCAACTCGCCGACGTCCACTTGTGAATCGCCAATCCCGCCTGCGGCGGGACAAGAGCGCCAACGAACCCATCAGTCAGTCGCGCTGTGTCAGTGCCCGAGGAGCTTTGCCCGCAATCCCTCCAGTGAAAACTCCCGGCTGTGGGCGTAATCCCTGAGGCCGATCTCGCGCTCCCGCACCTTCTGGCACTGCTCGTACACCCTGTCCGCGACCTCCAGGGGGACGGTGGTGACCCCGCTGGGATCGCCGTGGATCAGGTCGCCGGGCTGCACGTGGGCGCCGCTCAGCTCCACGGGGACCCCGACGTCAATGATGTTGAAGGTCCCGTGGGCCACCACCAGGCCGGCCGCGAAGACGTGGAACCCCAGCGGGCGCACGCCATCCAGATCCCGCACCCCGCCATCCGTGACGATGCCGATGGCCCCCAGCCGGCGGGAGAGGCTGGCGATGACATCCCCCAGGAAGCAGGCGTGACTGCGGCTCGGGCCGACGTCATGGACCACGAGGACAGCGGGTTTGGGCGAGGCGGCAATCGCCTCGAACAGGCGCATGTGCCCCCGGCGATCCCTGGAGCGCCCGGGCGCCATGCTGTCGGCCGTGGCCGTCACGGCATAGCCCAGCATGACCCCGAATTCGGGCGTGAGACACCGAACGTCCATCCCCATGAAGCCCTGCGTGTCGTCCCGCACCCTGAAGGCCTCGATGGCATTGGCCACCGTGGGCGAATCCACCGCCCGAAGTTCCTCGAGCTGCTCCACACTCAGTCGCACTGGCATCCGGCGTCTCCTTTCCCCTGAGCCCGGTTTGCAGAGATGTTCAAACCGCCGCCCACGCTATCCTCGCTGTCGGCGGGTGTCAACCCCGATCCGAAATTTCGCCCCTCGGCTGGGCTCGGGGCCGTGAGTGCCTCGACACCGCTCGGCACCATGAGCTAGTCGGATGGCCTGCCGAACGGCTGAGGCCGAATGCCCTGCGGAAACGTCAGGAGGGACGCGCAGAAGGAATTGGGCAGCGGGGCCCTCAGGGCACCTATAGGGGGCCATGGGTATTCCCCTCCCCGGGGCCTCGCATGGAGGGCGATGCTGATTCTACCCTCGGTTCTTTTTTCGGATCGGGGTTAATGAATTGGCGGCCGGGGGGATTCGTGGAGTGATGCGTTGGTGGATTGGTGAGGGAGTCTCGGGGGCTCGGCCTCCTCGGAGAGTTCGGGGAGGAGGGTGTAGATGATCTGGGGGGTCTCGAGGAAGTGCACAGCCGTGCGGTACCGAAGGCCGGTGAGGCTCCCCTTGCCGCCGCCCGACACGACGCTCCGCACCACCTCGGCACGGAGCCGGATCCCCAGGCTGGATCGCCACACTTCCACTTCGCAGATTGATCCCGGCGTGAATGGTTTCACGTGCTCGACGAGAAGGCCGGTCGCGCTGATGTTGAGGGCCTGGAGGGGCTCGGTCCGTGGGAGACGAACCTCCAGCGATTCGTTGGGTCGGACGCGCTTCGCGGGTCGGCTTCGCGGGTGTGGTTCGGGAACGGCGGCCATGGGGGTGAGCGGGTGAGCCTGGACCGCAACGAGGGGGACGGACGGACTGGTTGCCGGAGACGGAAAGTTCGCCGAGACCGACGGGGCGGTGCGCGCGCGCGCCGCCTCCCGCTCCCCTTCAGCGACCGGAGTGAAATCGCCGAGACCGCACCTCGGGCAGAAGGACGGGGCGCGCATTCGGTCTCGGATGGTCTTGCCGCATATCTGACAATCCCAATCGCTCACGATGACCCTCCGGTGGCGTTGGAGCCACCCACTTCCTCCCGGAGAAACAGGGTGGCACGACCCCCTACAGCGACTCCACGAGCAAGGACCCAAAGGCCAGCGACGTGGACCAGGTGGGCCGGGTGAAACGAAGGCCGTGCCGGATCGGCCCTCCCGGCGCCCGTCCCTCCGGCGGGGCCACCCAGGCGACCGCGCCCTCGACCGTGAGTGGTCCGGGAGACGTGTGCACGGTGACCTGCATCACTGTCTCGGGAGGGACAACCTCGGGGAGGCGCAGCAAGAGACCTCCTCGACTGATATCCCGGGTCCGTCCCTGGAGGGGCGGCCTGTCTTGTCCTTTGGGCTGACACGTGACACAAACATCGAAAGGCAGGCGGACCTTGCTGGGTCGGATCAGCCCCTTGGAGTGGATCATGTTCTGGAGCGCCGAGTGATGATAGGGGGCGATCTGGGTGAAGGCCACTCCGTGGAGGATGCCGCCCCTCGGAATACCATGCTCGGCAGCCCAGGTCACCTGCGCCTCCATGTCAATGGGGCCTGCCTCGGTCTGGAGGCGGACCCAGAGCGGCATCTCGGGGCGGAGGGGCTCGGCCAGCTCGACGCAGACGCCCCCTTCGCTCACGTTCCGCGTCCAGCCCACGCCAGCCTTGGCGGGCGCGGCAGTTTTCGCCTTGTGCAGGAAGGGGATCTGGATTGCATACCGCGGATGCTGTCGTTCGGGTGGGCGCTCAATCATGGCGAGCCTCCGGAGCCTGAAAGAATTCGGTGACTAGCGCGACTTGTGCCACGGGTGTCCAGGTATTCGGTCCGGTTTACGCCACGTCTTCGCGCGTAACCCAGCAGTGGGTTGCATGCGCTTGCCGTGCCGGAATCAGGACGACGCCCCGCCATCCCCGTGTTACCTCATGGCCTCCTGATATAAGATCTTACAGAATGGGCGGTGGCACGTGATGTGTGGACGGATGGAACATCATTGGGGACGCCATATTCGTGGGGGACTCCTTGTTCGGTGGGGTCGGCGTGCGCCGGATCCGCACACAGTATTACCCCGCACGCACGCAGTACCATGTGCATTCGGCACACCGCACAATAGCGGGGAAATGCATTCAGTCTCCTCAGATGGAAGCGGGCCTCCGAACATTGCGGTTGGACCGCAAATCCCCCTCTGGCGGACAAGCACGCAGAGACCCCGCTGATATTTCTAAGTCCGTGGAGTCGAAATCCGAGCGACGGTCACGAAGATCCTGAACAGTCATCTGTTTTGGATTTGGTGAGATCGGGTTGCTCTTTGCGGACTCTGCGCTCTGTGCGGTGAAATATTTAGGCCTAAGGAATCGCTGGCAGGATCTGTTTGAGCAGGAGATGCCGTGGGTGGACCCCCAGGGGAACCCGTGCCGTGACAGCTTCCAGAGGTTTGCCCGGCAGGCGGATGAGTCGTATCGATCGGACCGCGCAATCCTTGGCGATGGCAGACTGATTCCCACATACCTTGGTCGGGATTATGAAGAATTTTTTTCTTTTGTATTGACAGTAGGTTACGCTTCCAGTAGAAGTATCATACTTTTCATCCAGAGTGGCAGAGGGACCGGCCCGAAGAAGCCACGGCAACCCCGCGGGACGCGGGGTGCCAACTCCTGCCCCGCGGTAGGCGGGGAAAGATGAGAAGGGGAACGACACAACGAGCCCCTTCTCATCTTACTTCAGGATGGGAAGGGGCTTTTGAGTTCCTGGGGGGAGGATAGGTCAATGTGTACGCGTTGTCTGTGTGCGAGGTAGGGACGATTTTTATTTTGGATAAAAGTACAGTAACTCAATGGGGAATATAGACAAATGGACAGAAAGCCTGAGTTCGAGGAGAGAAACGCCGGAGGGCCTGCTGAGAACGTCGCGGCCAGCCTCGTCGGCCAGATCATCCAGGCAATACGGGATCTTTGATACGGGCAGGACCGGGAGCTGATCAAGAATCCCTGCGTGGTGCAGATAGAGGAGACCCCATGAGCGAGCATGTGGCAGTCGAGAGGAAGCGGCCCCACCTCCACATTCCCGAAGCCGAGGAACTCCCCGGCCAGGTCCCGGCAGAGCCCGAGTCCTGGGCGGATGATCACGAGATCGATACCTTCGATCACTTCGTCCGGCGCTTCTGGAAGGGCGAGATCACCCCGGACGAGTTCAAGCGATTCCGCCTGCAGCACGGCGTCTATGGCCAGCGCCAGGAAGGCGTGCACATGATCCGGGTCAAGATCCCCTGGGGGGGGCTGACCGCGCGACAACTGGAGCGCCTGGCCGAACTGACAGAGGAGAGCCCCCGTGGGGTCGGCCACATCACCACCCGCCAGAACATCCAGTTTCACTTCGTGAAGCCGGAGGATCTGACACCCACGCTCCGCCGGCTGGGTGAGGTGGGTCTCACCACCCGGGAGGCCTGCGGGAACACCGTGCGCAACGTCGCGGCCTGCGCCCACGCCGGGGTGGCCCCGGATGAGCCCTTCGACGTGACGCCGTACGCAGATGCCACGGCCCGCTTCCTGCTGCGCAACCCGATGAACCAGAACCTTCCCCGGAAGTTCAAGATCAGCTTCTCCGGGTGCGCTGACCACTGCGGTCTCCCGCCCATCCATGACATCGGGGCGGTGGCGGTCGTCCGGGGCGAGAACGGAACGAACCGGCAGGGTTTCCGCCTGTATGTCGGCGGCGGGCTGGGACCGTCCCCGCAGGTGGCGCAGCTGCTGGAGGACTTCACCCCCGTCGAGGACCTGCTGGTCACCGTCGCGGCCATCCTCCGGGTCTTCGACCGGTTGGGGAATCGCGACAACAAGTATCTCGCACGGCTCAAATTCGTGATCCGGAATCTCGGCATGGACAAGTTCCGCGAGTTGGTCTTCAAAGAGCGGACCGGGCTGCGGGGGGTGCTGGCCGGGAAGATCCCGCCGGTTGTACTCAAGGCGGAGCCGGAGCGGCCCTCGCCCGGTGGGGCCGAGCACGTCGGCGCGCCCAACGGGGATCCCGAGTATCAGCGTTGGTGGCTCACCAACGTCCGGCCGCAGAAGCAGGCGGGCCATTTCATGGTCTCCGTGCGCCTCACCCTGGGCGATGTGACGGCCCAGCAGTTGCGGGTGCTGGCGTTCGTGGCCCGGCAGTTCGCCGACGGGTGGGTCCGGACGACGAACCAGCAGAATGTCCTCTTCCGCTGGGTGCCTGGCGCCAGCCTCCCGGCCGTGTACCGACTGTTGAAGGGGGCAGGGCTGGCGGACCCCTCAGCGGATCGCCTCGCCGATATCACCGCCTGCCCCGGGGCCGACACCTGCCAACTGGGGATCACCTCGTCCCGCGGGCTCGCCCTGGCCATCGGAGAGATCTTCCGGAACGGCCACGCCCACCTGGCTGACGAGGCGGGGCTCCGGATCAAGATTTCGGGCTGCCCCAACTCCTGCGGCCACCACCACATCGCCGGCATCGGCTTCTCCGGGGGCTCCAAGGAGTTTCACGGGAATCAGGTGCCGACCTACCAGGTGTTCCTGGGTGCGTCGCTGAATCTCGACGGGACGCGGTATGCTCGGCCCACGATCAAGGTCCCATCGAAGAACGCCCCGGCACTGGTGGGCCGGCTCTTGGACCTGTACCACGCGGAGCGCGTTGACGGGGAGAAGTTCGACGGCTTCGTGGAGCGGATCGGCGCGGCCCGCATCCGCCAGGCGGTCAAGGACCTGACGGATCTCTTGCCGCAGGCTGACGCCCCGGATGCCTACGTTGACTGGGGTGGGGAGGCGCAGTTCCGCGTGAAGGTCGGCGTGGGCGAATGCGCCTCGTGACGGAACGGCTCGCGGCGAATCGGCCCTCGGGGCGTCTGAGACCAGGGGGGCGGGGAACACGGACACGGTCAGCCGGGGGAACCGGCGACCCGGCCTCCGGCCCGGAGGGGTCTCCGGCCCGGGGGGAGCAACGGGGAACCAACGGGAGGGAGGAGCCATGGCTCTCGAGGAGAAAAGCACAAAAGGGATCAGCCGGTTGTTCACGGAGGATTGGCTGGCGGTTGTCGCGGGCCTCGCCCTTGTGGCCCTGGTGCTGACGGGGATTCTCAAGCATATTCCGTGACCTCGATGGGAGAAAATTCAGAGGAGAACAGACGATGAGCGATCGGGTGTTGTCTTCGCACGAGGCGGTCGCGGCCCCTCGCCAGGGGACCTCGGCGCCGTGGATCTGGTCGTCCGCATCCTTCCTCTTGGTGATCGGCCTCACCGTGGCAACATGGTGGCTCAACAAGACCGTCCCGAGCTGGAACAAACAACTGCGAGTAATCGAGTTTCCGGTGTACGCGGTCGCGCTGGGGCTCCTGGCCAACGGGGTCCTGTCGCTCCTGGGCATCCGGGACCGCCTGGTGGCGTACTTCCGTACGGAGTTCTTCCTCAAGACCGGGTTGGTTCTGCTGGGCGCCTCCATCAACATGGCGGAGATCGTTGCCTTCGGGGCGAAAGGGCTGGTCCAGGCCGTGATCCTGATCAGCAGCGTGTTCCTCTTCACGTGGTACGTGGCGCGCTGGCTGGGCGTGGAAGAGAAGCTGCGGGCCCTGCTTTCGGCCTCGGTGGCCATCTGCGGCGTGTCCGCGGCCATCTCGGCCGCGGGGGCGGTGCTGGCCAAGAAGGAGCAGCTTGCCTACGTGACCGGCCTGGTGATTTTGTTCGCTCTCCCGCTCATGTTCTTCCAGCCGGCGTTGGCCATCTGGCTGAACCTGTCTCCGGAAGTGGCGGGCGCCTGGATCGGCGGGAACATCGACACGACGGCGGCGGTGGTGGGGGCCGGCTCGATCCACAGCCAGCAGGCCCTGAAGGTCGCCTCGATCGCGAAGCTCTCCCAGAACGCCCTGATCGGCGTGGTGGCGTTCCTGCTGGCGCTGTACTGGGTGGTGGTGGTCGAGCGAAAGCCCGGCCAGAGACCGAGCGCCTGGCAGATCTGGGAGCGGTTCCCGAAGTTCGTCCTGGGGTTTATCCTGGCCTCGATCGTCGTCACGCTGGGTCTGGCCAACGGGTGGGTCGTGAAACCAACGGTGCGTGACCTCCAGCGCCTTCGCGAGTGGTTCTTCATCGCGGCCTTCCTCTCCATCGGGTACGGCCTGTCAGTCCGCGGGCTGCGTGACGCCGGCTGGCGGCCCATCGCGGTATACTCGCTGGCGACGGTGTTCAATACCGTCGTGGCCCTGGCCGCGGCCTGGGCGATCTTCGGCTGAGTGCTTTGGAAGCCTGTGCGAGCAGGGAGCGCCGGGGGCAACGAGGCCGTCTTCAGTCGCTGGAGGGGCGAGCGATTTTTCCGGTCTGATGCAGGAAAAGAACAAGGGAGCCGCGGGGTGAGGATTGCACGCGACGTCACAGCGCTCGTCGGGAACACGCCACTGGTGCGGCTTCGCCGGCTGAACCGAGACAGTGCAATTGAACCGCCGGTACCAACGGCATCCGCCTCAGGCGGACTGGGTCGCCAAGGCCGCCATAATTACGTGTCAATCGGACAACCCCGCGGACGCGGGGCAACTCGGAACCCCTGATTCCCAGATTGCCGGAGTGCCTGATTGCCTTCTCGTGGTGTTCTTGGCGTCTTGGCGGCGAAGGAATCGGCTACATGTCCGTGGCCGGAGGAGGCCCGTCGAACACGGCGCGGGCCGCGCGGACGGTGTTGCAGTGGGCCTCCACGGTATCCTGGATGTCCTGGCCGTACCCTCCGCCCAGCGTGATGGCCACCGGGATGCGGGCGTCCCGGCACGCCTGGAGGACGGATTCGTCGCGGCGGCGCAGGCCCGCGTGGGTGAGGCAGAGGCGGCCCAGCCGGTCCCGTTCGTGCGGGTCCGCCCCGGCCAGGTAGAAGACCAGACCGGGACGGAACTCGGTCAGGATCCTGGGCAGCGTCGTCTCGAGGGTGCGGAGGTACTCCTCATCGCCGGTCCCGTCCGGAAGGCCGATGTCCAAGGTTCCGGCGACCTTGACCAGGGGGAAGTTGTTGGCCCCGTGGATGGAGAAGGTGTACACGTCCGGCTCGTTGGCGAAGATGGCGGCGGTCCCGTTGCCCTGGTGGACGTCGCAGTCTATGACCGCCATGCGCTGCATCCAGGCATCGCGCTGGAGGCACCGGATCGTGATCGCGATGTCGTTGAGGACGCAGTAGCCCTCGCCGCGGTCCGGGAATGCGTGGTGGGTTCCGCCGGCCAAATTGACCGCGACGCCATGCCGGATGGCGATCCGGGCGGCGGTCAGGGTCCCCTGGACTGAGGCCCGGGCCCTCTGGACCAGCGCCTCGGACCACGGAAGCCCCAGGCGCCGAATGGCGCTGGCGCTCAGGGTGCCCGTGGTCAACTGCTCCCAGTACTCGTCCGTATGCACCATGCGGACGTCCGTGGGGACGACCAGCGTGGGCTCCAGCAGGTCGTCAGGACCGAGGCTCCCCTCGGCGACGAGCTGTTCCCGGGTCAACCGATACTTCTGGATCGGGAACGGGTGATTGGCGGGCAACTCGATGACGTAGTGATCAGAGTAGAGGGCGAACATTCCTCAGACCCGAAGGCGTTCGGTGGTTCGGCTGGACGGGAACCACCGAACACTCGAAGCACCGAACGGTCGAAGGTTTTTTTCTTCCCTGGTCTCGCTGCAGTTCTCTCGTCTTCCCCCTCCCACCCGATTGGTCCCGCAGTATACACGAAGCGGATCCAAAAGGCATCGGTCCTTTGCAGCAGGCTGTCTCATCACCTTTCTGCGGACGCTTGCGGCCTCGTCGAGATGTACCGTGCCGTGCTTTCCGCAGGGTTGAGGCCCTGCCCATGGCCTCCAGGCCGATCGGCGGTCTCCGACTCCTTTGGAATCGCCGACGCGGCCGCCTGATGAGCGCAGGTGTCGGTTCGGTTCTGGAGACTCAGGCGACCTTTGAAGAGGGGAGGCGGTCGATGGCGCGGGCGAGAGGGACGATGTGGGCCGCCTCGGGTGGGATCCAGGCGTCCTGACTGAAGAGGATGACCTGGTGTGTGCGGGCCAGGGACTGAAGGAAGGGGAGGAGGCGCTTTCGCCGCTCGCCGTCCACGCGGAGGAAGGGCTCATCCAGAAGGAGGGACACGGAGGGTGCCTGGGGCATCACGGTCAGGAGGGCGAGATGCCATGCGAGCAGCGCCTGGTCCTGTGCCCCGTCGCTCACCTCCCCGAGGGACCGCTCCCCTTGGCCGCCTGCGAGTGTGAGGCGCAGGCTACTTTCCGGTGTCCGGCGGATGCGGGTATAGCGTCCAGCGGTGATCTCGCTGATGAGTTTGCTTGCCTGTGTCTCGATTGCCGACAGCAGAGCCGGGCTGAGCCCCCGCAGGACTCTCTCGAGGGTGGTGAGGAGGGTGGTCACCGACTGGGAGGCGCGCTCTCGTGAGGGGGGCGCAGGGTCCTCAGGGGAGGCGGTTCCCCGTTCCAGCTCCTCGATCTCGCGCTGGATATCCGAAGCCTCGGGGACGTACCCCAGGGCGCCGAGTTCGCCCTCGGCAACCCGGATCGTCTCCTCGAGGTTTCTCTTCTGCTCTTCCAGGCCGGTTGGGTCAATGCCTGTGGACAGCTCGGCGATTTGCCGATCCAGGGTTGCCAGCCTCTCCCTGAAGGTATCCCGTTGGCGAATGCGTGTGCCAAGTTCGGAGACGTCGTGACACCCAACGCGGGGCACGAGGTCGAGGAGGGACTGGAACTGGCGGCTGATCCGGAGATCGAGGCCCTTGGCCACCTGATGCTCGATTGCCAGGATCCCCTTCTGGGTCTTGTCCCGCTTCTGGCTCCAGTTGAGATATTGTGCGAGCGCCGCGGCGATGCATCCGAGCCCGAGCATGATTCCGGTGCCGGCGAAGGGAAGAAACTGCCCCGCCGCGAAAGAGACAATGACCAGGCCTCCCCCGATGTGCACAAGGCGGAGCCGCCAGAGGGGAACCGAGGGGATCAGGGCCAAGCGATCCCGCTCGTCCTCGGCCTTTTCCTGGAGCCCCCTGGCCTCTCCGTCCCGGTTTTCGACGGATTTCTGGTACTCGGCAATCTGCGCCAGGAGCGAGGAGGTCGTGAAGGATTCCAATGGCTGAAATCGCGCCAGGGCCTCGCGCAGGGTGCGGCGCTCCTCTTCCAGGGTGCCCAGCTTGTGGAGAGAGGCGCCCGTCTCTTCGTGCTGATTGCGCAAGGAGTCCAGGAGCAGCTCGGTCTCTCGTATCTCCCGATAGGTCTTCAGATATCCTCTGAGCTGCTGGAGCCGGTGCTGTTGCTTCTGCCGGGGGCCTCCGGGGGCGATGGCCGGACTCGCCGGCTCGGGCGAAGCGGTGACCTCGGGCGCCAGGGCAACCGGGGACCGGGATAGCGGCCGGAGGACATACAGGGTGCGGTACACCGCTTCGGTCACGTCGCCGAGTTCCTTCGAGAGGAGGCCGGCGACCTGGGAGGGATTCTGGGCCGTGGAGAGGAATGCGGCCTTTGCGGGGTCCCAGATGGAGAGGTCGGCGGAGCGGCGGATGAAGTCCTTCAGGGTGCGAAAGCGTCCCCGGCGTGTGGAAAAAACAAGGAGAATCCGGCACGCCTCGGGATAATACCAGTTGAGAAAGGCAGAGGAGGAGGGGGAGGCGAAGAGGGCGGAGAGAATCCCCTCGCAGAGCGTGGACTTTCCCGACTCGTTTCCCCCGGTGACGAGGTTCAGGCCGGGTTTGAGGCGGAGGGTGAATGGGGTGACGAACCCCTTGAACCCGTGCAGGACGCATTCCGTGATAATCACGTGGAGCCCCTTTTCTCCTGGCTCGCTGATGACCATCCCCGGGTTTCACGTGTCAATGAATCATCTCCCCTTTCGACGACGACAAGGCGTGCCCCTGATCTCTCCTAGAAGGACCACCGGTTCTCATTTCGGTGCGGTTGCGCATGTGACGTTAGCAACCAGTTGGCACTTGTCAAGTAATTGTTGCGGGATCCGTGCCAGGAGGCGGCGAGAAGGGGGAACGACAGGATCGTTCGGCGGTTCGGGGCACCCACGCCACGGCGGTGGCTATCCACCGCGGTGGCGTGGGTGCCGGCTGTTCGGTTGGACAAGAACTACCGAACTGCCGAACTGCCGAACGCATTTGCGGTCATTCGGCGAACTCCGGTTCAACGAGTTGCGGGATGATCCCCCGCTCGTGGCCGAGCGCCAGCAGCCGCCGGACGGCCGCGCGGCCTCGCTCGCCGTAATCCAGCGTCAGGTCATTGACATACATGCCGACGAAGCGGTCGGCCAGCGGCCG
>Ga0326597_10005669_pt1 | contig 17263 bp, 13 predicted proteins | sample RVTome_12_FD_203789 | JGI IMG/M metagenome (GOLD analysis project Ga0326597, IMG submission 203789) | Soil microbial communities from uranium-contaminated site in the Upper Colorado River Basin, Wyoming, United States - RVT100D185 | ecosystem: Environmental > Terrestrial > Soil > Contaminated >...
CACCGAGCTCGAGCGCCGCGCCTACTCGCGCGAGGTCGCCTCCGTTACTCGCGCCGATACCTAATCACTTTGGCGCCTGCGCGTTCATCCGCTCGATCACCTCGCCGAGCTTCCGGATCTCGTCGCCATAGAGCGCCCAGTCGCCGCTCCGCTGGGCCTCGATCGCCCTTCGGTAGTGCTCGCGTGCCCGAGCGGCCAGATCGCCGGCGTCGCCCTGCGGCGCCTCGGGGGCGCCGAGCCCCGTCGTGAGGGAAGGAACCGGGGCGGGCCGAGGCTCTCCGTCGTGCGGGAACATTCGCACGAGCGCCTCTTCGAGCGTCTCTTCCATCACGATCTGGTTTTGGTATGCGACGATGACCCGTTTCAGCTCGGGGATGCGTCCGCCGGCGGCGCGGAGGTAGAGGGGTCGGATGTAGAGGAGCGACTCCTCTATGGGAATGACCAGAAGGGTCCCCTGGATGACCTCGGAGCCTTGCTGGTTCCAGAGAGTAATCTGCGGCGAAATGATCTGATCCTGGTTGATTCTCGCCGCAACTTGCCGCGGACCGAAGACCACGGTCTGCTTGGGGAACTGAAACACCATGAGCTTCCCGTAGTGATCGCCGTCGCTTCTCGCGACCATCCAGGCGGCGAGATTGTCCTTCTGCCGGGGCGTGTAGGGGAGCATCTGGATGTACTCGGCGCCGACCTCCCCCGGAAGCTTCATGATGGTGTAGTAGGGCTCCATGCGCGACGCCTGTCCGCTCTCGTCGATGGACGGCACTTCCCACTGGTCTTCCTTGTTATAGAAGACCGCGGGGTTCGTCATGTGGAACAGGGAGAACATCGTCGCCTGCAGTTGAAAGATGCCCTGGGGGTAGCGGAGGCGAGTGCGCAATCCTTCCGGCATCGCGTCGATGGGCTTCAGCAGCTCGGGGAATATCTTGCCGAGCGTGGCGGCGATGGGGTCGCGGGTATCGATGGCGTGAAAGACGGTGGTGCCGTTGTAGGCGTCAATGGTGACTTTCACCGAGTTGCGAATGTAGTTGAGGCCCGTCCCGACGGGAGTCGAATAGGGGTAACGCGAGGTGGTGGTGTAGGCGTCCTGCACCCAAATCAATCGGCCGCCTTCGATGGCGATGTAAGGATCCCGATCGAACGTCAGAAACGGCGCGATGCGCGCGACACGTTCCGCGATCCGCCGGTGCATGAGGACGCGGCTCTCGGAGGTGAGCGACGGCGAGAGAAGCGTATCGGTGGAGCGGAAAAGGATGGCGAACAGGAGCCGGCGGAAGAAACCGCCTAGCGGCACACCCCCGGTTCCTTCGTAGGCCGCGAAGACGTTGTCGTCGCCGCGCGGGTAGTCGAACTCCTCGGTGGCGGTGCCGACGAACACGTGATCGTTCGACAGCTCGCCGAAATAGAGCGCCGGCTGGGTCACCTCGAGATCGACCGTCGAATGCGGCGGTAGGTCCTTGATGAAGAGCACCGGCAGCCCCTCGGGAGTGACCTGGTTCACGGGACCGAGGGTGAGGCCGTAGCCGTGGGTGAACGTGAGCCGTTCGTTGATCCACGTGCGACTGGGAAGGCTCTCGGAGTTCAGCTCGCGGGCAGACAGCATGATCTGCCGGTACTCGCCGTCGATCCGGTACCGGTCGTTGTCCACGGAGACGAAGTCGTAATACGTCCGGATCTCCTGCAGCTGGCCGAAGGTGTCCAAGAGGGGCTGGTGGTTCCAGAGGGGGACGTTGCCGAGGGTCGCCCGATTGTCGTCGATCGCCGCGCGCGTGAGGATGGCGTCGCCGGTGAGCTGGCGTTCTTCCACCTGGTCGAGCGCGAATGCGGCGCGGGTGGCGGCGATGTTGTGGGCGATGAAAGGAGTTTCGCGCACTTGCTCGTTGGGCGCGACAACGAAGCGCTGGACGACGGCGGCGTAGAGGAGACCTCCGATCCATACCGCGAGATAGAGCCCGAGCGCCGAAGCCAAGGGGCGGTAGCCTCGAACGAGCGGCTGGGCGGCGGCGAGGAGCGCCCCCAGGACGGAAACCGCCATGAGCAGCCGCAGCGCGGGAATCCGCGCATGCGCGTCGACGTACGACGCTCCTTGAAGGATCCCGGAGGAGCCGGTGAGGAGAGCGGGAACGTCGAGCCAAGCCCCGTAGGCCAGCACGAGAAGGAGCGCCGCGGCCATCGCCGAGAGATGCCGTACGGCCGATCGGTCGGCGAAGAAGCCGCGTGACGGGTGAAACCCCACGTTGCCCGCGAACGCGTGGGTTGCGACGACGCCGGCAGTCGATAGCACGGTGAGACCGAGAGCGACCTGGTAGAGGAACCGAAGAAACGGCAGGCGAAAGACGTAGAACCCGATGTCCCGGCCGAGGATGGGGTCGGTTTCGCCGAAGGGCGTCCAGTTCCGGAAGAACAGCCAATCCGCCCAATGTGCCGAGGCGAAGGAGGCCATGAGCACCGCTGCGATGGCAGCGACGACGAACGCCAGAGGACGGAGTCGTCCCGGATCCAGGGTGATCGAGCGAGGCCCATCGGGCGTCAGGATCTCGAAGTCGCGGCGCCTGAGGGTCGCGAAAGCCAGACGCAGATTCACGCCGAAAAAGAGGAACGAGGCGAAGAACACCAGGGCCGAAAGCGTGGCCTTCGCCGTCAGCGTCCGCAGGAAGACCGACTGATAGCCGACCTCGCCGAACCAGAGCCAGTCGATGTAGAACCGCACTACGAACGGCAGGCCGAGGAACAGGAGGAGCGCGAGCAGAAGTCCGATCGCGCGCGTCGAGAGAAGGTAGCGATGGGTGGGCATGGCTCGCTCATTCTACCCCTTCTCCTCGGCCTCCCGGCCGCGCCGCTACTGCCAGCGGCCGTGCTCGAGGACCAAGAGGCCGATGGCCATGACCGCGAGGACGTACATCGTCGGCTTCACCTCGCGCCCTCGACCCGCGAGGAGATAGAGGCCCACGTGGGCGACGAAGCCCCAGAGGATCCCCTGGGTGATCGAAAACGTCAGCGGAATGAGCGTGACCGTCAGGAACCCCGGGAGCACGTCCTCGAAGCGAGTGAAGTCGATGGCGGCGACGCTTCTGAACATCATCGCGCCTACCAGAATCAGGACCGGAGCGGTGGCGTAGGCGGGGACCGCGCCCGCGAGCGGCGCCACGAAGAAGCAGGGAAGAAAACAGAGCGCGGTCACGACCGAGGCGAGACCGGTCCGCGCTCCGGCGTTGATCCCCGCGGCGCTTTCGATGTACGCCGTCCCCGAGGAAGTTCCGAAGAGGCCAGCGCCGAGCGTCGCCAGAGAGTCGACGATGAGGCCTTGCTTCAAATTCCTGGGGTCTCCGTTTTCCTCCAGCATCCCGGAGGACATCGAGACGCCCATGAACGTCGAGATGGAATCGAAGAGATCGGTGAACAGAATCCCGACGATCGCCGGAAGGAGCGACAAGCGGAGCGCACCCATGACGTCGAGCTTGAAGAAGACGCTCTCGAAATCCGGAGGGCTCAACCAGCTCTCGGGGGCGGGCACGAGACCGGTCAACCAGGCGACAGCGGTGACGGCGCCGATCCCCGCGAGGAAGGCGATTGGACTCTTACGATTCAAGAGCCACAGCGTCACCCCCATTCCCAGGATCGCCAGAAGCGCGCGGTGGTCCAGGACACCCGGCCGGACGAAGGTCACGGGATCGAAGGCGACCATGCCTGCGTTCCGAAGGCCGATGAACGTCAAGAACACGCCGATGCCCGCCGCCATCGAAGTCCTCAAGCCGTTGGGGATGGCCTGCGCGATCCAGACGCGTATCGGCGTGACCGACGTGATGAGAAACAGCACTCCCGCCCAGAAGACGATCCCGAGCGCCACCTGCCAGGGCACCTTCTGCCCGAGGATGACGGTGAAAGTGAAATAGCCGTTGATGCCCATTCCCGGAGCGACGCCGAAGGGGAGCTTCGCGTAGAGCCCCATCAGGAGCGTCATGGTGAAACAGAGGGCGACCGTCGCCGTAAGGACGCCGCTGAAGGTCATCCCCGTCCCTTCCGTCGCGAGGATCGACGGGTTCACCACCACGATGTAGGCCATCGCGAGAAACGTAGTCACCCCGCCGATGATTTCGGACTGGATTTTCAACGCGGGGCTCAGCTCTCGGCGAGGCCGAGCTTCCGCCGAAAGTAGGCGATGGTCGTGGTCAATCCCTCGTCGAGGGACACGCGGGGGCTCCAGCCGAGGAGTTCTCTAGCGAGTGAGATGTCGGGCTGCCGGACTTTGGGATCATCGACCGGGAGAGGCTCGAACACGATCGGGCTCTTCGATCCTGTCTTTCGGCGGATCGTCTCGGCGAGCTCTCCGATCGTCATTTCCGCGGGGTTCCCCAGGTTGACCGGCATGTTCTGCTTCGAAGTGAGAAGCCGGTAGAGCCCATCGACGAGATCGCTCACGTAGCAGAAGCTTCGGGTCTGATGGCCCTCGCCGAAGACGGTGATGGGCTCGTTCTGGAGCGCCTGGCTGATGAAGGCGGGAATGGCGCGTCCGTCCTTGATCCGCATCCGCGGCCCGTAGGTATTGAAGATCCGCGCGATCTTGATGTCCACCCCGTGGTAGCGGTGATAGGCGACGGTCATCGCTTCGGCGAACCGTTTGGCCTCGTCGTACACCCCGCGCGGGCCGATGGGGTTGACGTTCCCCCAGTAGTCCTCCTTCTGGGGATGGACCAGAGGGTCGCCGTAGACCTCCGAGGTAGAGGCCAGGAGGAACGTCGCCTTCTTGGCCTTGGCGACACCGAGCGTCTTGTGGGTTCCGAGCGAGCCCACCTTGAGCGTCTGGATGGGGAGCTCGAGGTAGTCGATGGGGCTCGCGGGGCTCGCGAAATGCAGGATGTAGTCGAGGGGGCCGTCGATGCGAATCTCCTCGGTGACGTTGTGCTCCACGAGCTGGAACCTTCGATCCCGCAGGTGCTCGAGGTTCCCGCGGTCGCCGGTGATGAAATTATCCATCCCGATGACCTCGTGCCCTTGGGCGAGCAAGTAGTCCACGAGATGGGAGCCGATAAATCCCGCGGCGCCGGTGATGAGAGCTCTGGTCATTGTTAGTGCTCGCCTCGCTCTTCAGTCATACCGTCGGGGCCCTCCCGCCTCCGCCCTCCGGGCTACGGCGAGGCCCGCCGAAGCTTGGCGAAGGCGGCCGGGCCCCGTCAGGTGCCCGCCGCAGCGTCGCAAATATCGCCTGCCGCCTCAATACGCGTGCTTGTGGAGGACGGCGCGCCAGGTGCGCCACAGGATCTTGACGTCGAGGCCGAGCGACCAGTTCTGGATGTAGTACAAGTCGTGCTCGATCCTCTTCTCGATCGACGTGTTGCCGCGCCAGCCGTTGACCTGGGCCCATCCGGTCATACCGCATTTCACCTTGTGGCGAAGCATGTACCGGGGAATCCGCTCCTTGAACTCCTTGACGAAGCTCGGCCGCTCCGGCCGCGGCCCCACCAGGGACATGTCACCCTTGAGCACGTTCACGAGCTGCGGCAGCTCGTCGATGCTGAATCGGCGCATGAACCGTCCCACCGGCGTCCTACGAGGATCGTCCGACACCGCCCATATGGGACCGGTATCTCGCTCCGCATCCTCGGACATCGATCGGTACTTGAAGATGACGAACGGCTTTCCGTCGAGCCCCATGCGCTGCTGCTTGTAGAGCACCGGACCCTTGGAGGTGAGCTTGATAAGAAGCGCGATGACGGACAACGGGATCATCAGGAAGAAGAGCAGGACCGTCGAGACCGCGATGTCCATAATGCGTTTCGCGAGCCAGTGCCACCCGCGGATCGGAGGCTCCGACAGACTGATGATGGGGATGCCGTCGAGGTCTTCGACGCCGGCGCGGATGGAAACGTCGGTCAGGTAGTCCCACGCGACCTTGGCGTCGAGCGCCTCGCGATGGGCGTACCCAACGAGCTCCCGAATCTTCTTGTGGGCTTCGAGCGGGAGGGCGACGTACAGCGAGTCGACGGTCATTCGCTCGACGACGTCGGCGACGTCATCGAGCCCGCCGACGATGGGGATGCCGCGGTGGCCGGCGAACTCGCCGCGAAGACGATCGTCGAGGAATCCCACCACGCGGAATCCGAGCTCCTGGTGATCGATGAACTTGTCGGAGACGGTGCGTCCGAGCTGACCGGCGCCGGCGATCAGGATGTTCCTGAGGCCAAGCCCGCGTCGCCAGCGCGCTTCTCGCTCGCGGCGGATAAGGGTTCTCACCAGAGTAAGGCCCACGATGTCGAACCCGACGAAGAGGCCGAGCACGATCTGTGAGTACTCGTACCGGCCCGAGACTTCGGGAGGCCCGTACAGGTAGTAGACGCGCGCGTAAAGGGCGACGAACAGCATCGCCGCCGTTCCCATCGCCACTGCCCAGACGATGGAGAAGAGCTCGTCGGTGCGGGAGCGGAGCCGCTTCAAGCTGTAGAGTCCGTGGAGATAGAAGAGCGGCGGCCAGAACAAAAATATGAGCAGAAAGAGCCACAGGTACTGGGTGAAGGGATTCACTCCCTTGGTAACACTCAGCAAATCGCTGTGGAACCGGATGAAGTAGGCGAGGGCGAAGGCGACAAAGGTGGTGAGGATGTCGGCGATGACGTAGACGCCTATCCAGACCCGACTCTGCTGTTTGACCATTAACTAACGGGTGCGGGAGGAAATGAACTCCCGCATCTGAGTGAGGAATCTCTCTCGTGAAAAACCAAGGGCCCAATTCCTGAGCGACTCCTTATTAAAGCTCAGCCCTGAAACCCTGTCAATGGCATGAGATAGCGAGATGGCCGTCGGGTCGTGGAAAAGCACGCCGGTTTCTCCGTCCTTCACCGTATCGAGGACGCCGCCCTCGCCATAGGCGACCACCGGAGCCCCGCAGGCGAGAGCCTCGAGCGGCACGATCCCGAAGTCCTCGACCCCCGGCAGAATCGTCGCCCGGCTTCCCCGGTACAGCTTCCTCAGCTCTTCGTCCGGGAGCCAACCGAGGAGCCGGACGTTTTTCGGCGCGAGGGCCTTGAGCTTCGCTTCGGAGGGGCCCGTCCCGACGATGAGCAGCGGCTCGACTCGACCGCGAAACGCGTCGAGCGCGAGCTCGACGCGCTTGTAAGGAACGAGCGCCGAAACGACGAGAAAATAGGGCTCGCCGCCCGCCTCGGCCTCGGGACCGGGGGTGAAAAAATCGGTATCGACCGGGGGAGGGATGATCGCATCCACCTCGCGTCCGTAATAGTCGCGGATGCGGGAGGCGACGTAGTGGGAGTTCGCGATGAAGTGATCCACGCGTTGCGCGGAGCTCCGATCCCATCGGCGAAGGAGGTGGGCCGCGGGACCATAGAGCAGGCGCGCCTTCCATCCCGTGCCGAAGTAGTCCTCGAAGCGATCCCACACGTAGCGCATGGGGGTGTGGCAGTAGCAGATGTGAAGGGCGTCCGCGGGTGCTTTCGCCCCCTTGGCGACACAGTGGGAGCTCGAGAGGACCAGGTCGAATCCCGTGAGGTCCAGGGATTCGATCGCGCGGGGAAACAGGGGGAGATACCAGCGATAGCGCCGCTCGACCAGGGGCAGCTTCTGGATGAAGGTCGTTCGGATCGGACGGGATTCGATGCGAGGGCTGGTCGAGCCAGGCAGGTGAAGGAGGGTTGCGATTGTCGCCTCGGGGTAGAGCTCGAGAAGGAGCTCCAGCACCTTCTCTCCGCCACGGAGCCCGGTGAGCCAGTCGTGAACGATCGCGACTCGCATCCGTTCGTCAGGCGGCCGCGGGAGGCCCGTCGAGACCGAGGACCATCATATAGGCCGCGTGGATTTGGGAGACCGCCTTCTCCCAGGAGAACAGGCGGGCACGCTCCCGTCCGCTCGCAGACAATCGCGCTCTCAGCGCTTCATCCTCGAAGAGGGTCTTCATGGCGAGCGCGATCTCCTCCGTGTTGTAGGGATCGATGGTGAGAGCGGCGTCGCCCACCACCTCCGGAAGCGAGGAGATCTTCGAGGTGATCACGGGAGTGCCATTGGCCATGGCCTCGAGCGGGGGAAAACCGAAGCCTTCGTACAGCGAGGGGAAGACGAAGATGTCGGCGGCGCGATAGAGGGCGACGAGCGTCATTTCGGGAACGAAGCCGAAAAACCGCACGTGCGAGCGCAACCCGAGCTCTTCGACTTTGCGCCTCAGCGAAGGGTACTTCGAGATGTCGTCTCCGACCACGATGAGGGTCACGTCGGAGAACGCGGGATCCTGGCGCAGCAGGGCGAAGGCGGCGATGAGCCGTTCCACGTTCTTGTGGGGCTTGATGTTGCCGACGAAAAGGGCGTTTCTGCCCGTGAGCTGGAACCTTTGCCTCACGCGCTCGATCTCCTCGCGAGTGAGCTCCCGGGTCATCGCCGGATCGATGCCGTTCGGAATCACCAGGATCTTGGACTCGTCGACGTCGAAGAACCCGAGGAGGTCTCTCTTCGATGCCCGGGATACGGTCAAAACCAGTCGTGCCCTCGCGACCGCGCTCCAGATCATGGTCCGCGCGTATTGGCTCGCGAATCGCGAGGGGAGGTACTGCGGGAAGAGCAAATGGATCACGTCGTGAACCGTCACTACCGAGGGACAGGGCACGAGCGCGGGGAGAACGTAGTGCGGCGCGTGGAACAGATCCGCGTCGATCCTCCGGAGCGCGAGAGAGATGCTCCAGTGCTCCGACAGGGAGTAGTTGGGAGCGGAGACGAAGTACTGATGATAGGTGGCCGACAGCGACCTCAGAAGCTCGGCGTCCTGGGGATAGCAGAGAAGATAGTAGTCGTTCTTCGAGTCGAAGCGCGGGAGATGGCGGATGAGGTTCCTGAGGTAGGTTCCGATGCCAAAGTCGTTGATTTTGCGGACGTCGATGGCGATCCGCATTCGGTGGCCCCGGAGCAAGATATCAGATGCCGGAATCAGGCGTAAAGGAAAGGTTTTCGCGTATCGCTCGTCGAGTGCTTCGGTCTCAGGCCGATTCGCGTCCCAGGTCCTTGTCGATCTTCTGTCCCAGGGCGTCGAGCTCGTTCGAGAGCGAGCTCGCGAGGCGGTCGAACTCGGTCACCGTCGGCTTGAACACCGTCACGAAAGAGTCCTCCTTCTGGAGGATCGAGACCAGTCGAGAGCGCTCCTGGGTAGAGGTCACCGTGAACCGGAGTCCGTGCAGGCGCAGCCCGGTGAACCCCCGCTCGGAGGCCATGGCCTCGCGGCTCCACACCACGCGAGCGACGGTCTCGAAGAGCCTCGGCTGCTGGTAGAAGGAGAGCTTGAGCCGCAAGTCCGTACCCAGCGCCATCAGGCTGTCGGTCACCATGCATGCGCCGGCCTCGGAGACGTTCGCCAGAATGCCGTAGCCCACCTGCTGCTCTCCGCGGTAGACGGCCACCGTCGCCGACTGTCTCGGCACCAGGCGACGCACCGTCCGCAGCGTCGAGATTTGCTCTGGCATGGAGTCCTTCCCAGAAGCGGATGAATCCGCGTTGTCCGAACGGGGTTTTCTCGAACGCCCGATTGTACTTTCGAGCGTCCCCACTGTCAAAGGCGGACTCCACTTCCTGCTTCCGGTGGAGGAGATCGACGTCTCTCAGGCCTCGACCCCGGTGCGCGCCAGCTCCAGGATTCGGCTGTAGAGGGCTCGATCGCGGGGCCGGAGAACGCGGAGGAGTCTCGCATTCGCCGTCATGTAGAGCTTGAGGAGCAGAACCTCGAGGCTCCGGTGGTGCTTCTGGTAGAAATAGAGCCGGCTTCGATGCGACTCGTAGATCACCCGTTCACGGCTCTTGCCGACCGAGCGTCCGAGGAGGTGCACGATCTCGACTTCGGGAGTGAACAGGATGCGGGCCCCGGTCGAGCGGATGCGTGCGCAGAGATCTACGTCCTCGGAGTACAGGAAGAAATTCTCGTCGAACCCGCCCACGGTCTCGAGCGTGTCCCGCCGGGTGAGAAGACACGCGCCGCTCACCCAGTCCACGTAGCGCTCGCGGGCGTATCGCTTCCGGATGGCGCCACGGAGCGGGCCCTTTCCGCGGGCATAGCCCGCGTTCGACAGTTTTTGCAGTAGCTCCGAGGCGATGCCAGGCATCGTGCCGTAGGACATCTGGATCTCGCCCCCGGGAAAGAGGAGCCGCGGTCCGAGAGCGCCGACCTCCGGGCGCCGCCGGGCGAGGTCGACCAGGCGGTCGAGCGCTCGCTCGGAAACCAGAGTGTCGCTGTTGAGGAACAGGACCAGGCTCGACTTTGCTTCCGGCCAGCAGAGGTTGCTCGCGCGGCCGAATCCGAGGTTCCCTGGGGAAGCGATGACTCGGACCTGGGGGAATCGCTCGGCGAGCATCGAGACCGTCCCGTCGGTCGAGGCGTTGTCGGCGACGACGACCTCGAAAGAGTCGAGCCGGGTCGAGGCGAAGACCGACTCGAGACATGCGGCGATCTCTTCTTTCGCGTTGTAGCTGACGATGGCGATCGTCAAGTCCATTGACAGTTATCAGTCATCAGTCATCAGTCATCAGGGCGCGGGTGTTGCCGTAGCCGATTTCAAGAGTCTCCGAGCCTGCGGTAGAGATCGAGCGTCTTTCGCGCCGAAGCCGCCCAGGAGAAGGCGCGCACGCGCTCGAGACCTCTCGCCTCGAGACGAGCCCGGAGCGGCGCATCCGTCCATACGCTTTCGATGCCTTGCGCGAGAGCTTCGGGATCCCGGGGCGGAACGAAGACCGCCGCGTCCTCGGCAACCTCGCGATGCACGGGAATGTCCGAAGCCACCAGGGGAGTGGTGGTGGCCATCGCCTCGAGAAGCGGAAGCCCGAATCCTTCCCAGAGAGAGGGGCTCACTAGGGCTCGCGCGTTCCGGTAGAGAGAGGGAAGCTCCAGGGCATCGACGTAGCCGAGCCTCGAGACGTCGCGCTCGAGGCCGAGCCGCCCGATGGTTTCGACGACCCGCGGGGTATCGAGCCCGGCGCCTCCGGCGATCTTCAGAGAGCCGTCGAACCCCCGCCGCTTCAGGATAGCGAAGGCCTCGAGGAGGGTGGGGATATTCTTTCGCGGCTCCTCGGTGGCGACGGCGAGGAGGTAAGGGGGGCCGCTCCCGTTTCCCGCGGGCTCGGCCGCGAGGAAGCGCTCGTCGATTCCCGCATGGACGACGTGGATGCGCTCCCGCGGGACGTCGAGCCTTGCTTCGACGTCGTCGGCAGTGGTTCTGGAATTGGCGAGGATCGCGTCGGCTTTCTTCACATGCGAGCGAACGAGATCGGGGTAGTCCCTCCGGATCTCGCGGCTCGTCGCTTCCGGGTGATCGAGAAAGAAGAGATCGTGCACCGTGACCACGGAGCGCGCGCGCCGCGACGGAACACGGAGTGGTGTCGGCGAATGCGCGACGTCGAGCTCCGAGCCCGTGAGCCAGTCGAACGACGGAAGCTGGAGGCGGTGCCAGAGCGCGTTCAAAACCGAGACCGGCACGCGCCGATCGACGAGCCGAAAGTTGGGCGGACGCGCCTCGGGTCGCGCCCGCTCCTTGAACGAGCTCGAGAGCAGGACGTAGCTGTTCTCCCGATCGATTTCCTGAAGGCCCGCGACCAGCCCCTGGAAGTAGCGTCCCACGCCGGTCGCGCGCGAGAGCGCAGGACGAAAATCGATCCCGATGACGAGCGGGGAGGTCATGCGTCAGGTGATGTTAGCACCGCAGCCGGGCTCGGATGGATCCACTCGAGGAGCGGAGTGGCGATGACCGTCGTGACCAGGGCCATGATCACCATCATCGTGAAGAGCGAGGGCGAGATGATGCCGATCTCGAGGCCGACGCCGAGGATCACGAGCTCCACCAGGCCACGGACGTTCATGAGCGCCCCGAGCGCACAAGCCTCGCGCCAGGAAAGACCGCTGAAGCGGGCCGCGGCGGAAACCCCGCCGAACTTTCCGGCAATCGCGATCAAAAGGACGAGGGCGCAGTAGCCCCACATCTCGAACCCCGCGAGAAGCCCCACACGGGTTCGGAGGCCGGTGAGGGCGAAGAAGATCGGCAGGAGGAGAACCACGACCAGGTCCTGCATCTTCGCCACCAGGGCGCGTGCGAAGTCCGAGCGGCGCGGCACCAGGACGCCGAGTACGAAGGCTCCGAAGAGCGCATGGACTCCCACGAGCTCGCTGGCGACGGCCGAGCCGAAGGCGAGCAAAAGAACCAGGGCCATCAGATCGTTGCTCAGAGCCCCGCGTCGAACGAAGATGTCCACCATCCTTTGGAGGAGCGGCCTCACCAGAAGGAGCAGGACCAGGGCGAAGGTGACGAGACCGAGTAGGGTCGTTGCGACCGAGATCCCGACCTCCGGGGCGCGGGTGAGAAGCACGACCACCGTGAGGATCGTCCACCCGGCGACATCGTTGAACGCGGCGCTCGCGAGCGCCATGGTGCCGATGCCGGTGCGCGCGAGCCCCCGCTCGTCCAGGATTCGCGCGAGGACGGGAAACGCGGTGATGCTCATGGCGGTTCCCATGAAGAGCACGAAATGCGTCCGATCGACACCCTCGGGCGCGAGCCTGGAATGGAGGAAGAGGCCCAGGACGGCCCCGGTCACGAAGGGGACGAGGATTCCGGCCTGGCTGGTCATCACCGCGGCGCGTCCACGGCCGCGCAGGAGCTTTGGCTCGACTTCGAGGCCCATGAGGAACATGAAGAGCACGACACCCACCTGACTCAAGGCGGCGAGATAGGGAAGGCTCTGCTCCGGAAAGAGAGCCGAGGCGGCGCCGGGTGCGACGAAACCCAGGAGCGAGGGCCCGAGCAGGATCCCCGCGATCATCTCGCCCACGACCTGGGGTTGATGCCAGCGCCTCAGGAGCCATCCGACGCCTCGAGCGGCGAGAAGGATGACGGCGATCTGAGTCAGGAGCGTGGGAAGATGAAGCACCTGTCGGTAATCTTATCCTCAACGGAGGGTCCTTTGACGCCGATCCCGCTCCGAACATAAAATCATTCGGCCGACACATATGAAGATCTCCGTATTTGGAACCGGATATGTGGGTCTGGTGGTCGGGGCCTGCCTCGCCGAGAACGGGAACCACGTCATTGCCGTCGATATCGACGAGGACAAGATCGCCCGCCTCAAACGGGGCGAGATCCCGATCTACGAGCCGGGTCTCTCCGAGCTCGTGGCCCGAAACGTCGCCGAGGAGCGGCTGTCCTTCACCACCGACTTCGACGACGCCGTCGTGAGCTCCAAGATCCTGTTCGTCGCCGTGGGGACCCCGCAGGGTGAGGACGGCTCGGCGGATATGAGCCACGTGCTCGCTGTGGCGGAGGGGATCGCGCGGGCCATGAACGAGCGCAAGATCGTGGTCCTCAAGAGCACGGTCCCCGTCGGAACGAACCGGAGGGTAAAGCAGACCATCTCCTCCGCGACCGAGTACTCCGTGGGCGTCGTCTCGAACCCCGAGTTCCTCAAGGAAGGTGCGGCCATCGACGACTTCCTGAGACCGGACCGCGTCGTGATTGGCACCACCGAGCCCGAGACCGCCGAGGTGATGGAGGAGCTCTACCGGCCCTTCGTGCGCACCGGGAATCCCATCCTGGTGATGGATCCGGAGAGCGCGGAGCTCACCAAGTACGCCGCGAACGCCATGCTCGCGAGCCGCATCAGTTTCATGAATGAGATCGCACGGCTCTGCGAGAAGGTAGGCGCCGATGTCTCGCAGGTGCGGCGGGCGGTGGGATCGGACCGAAGGATCGGCCACGCTTTCCTCTTTCCCGGCGTCGGCTACGGAGGTTCCTGTTTCCCCAAGGACATCCGCGCCCTTGTTCGCACCGCCCGGGACGCGGGGCTCGAGCTCAAGATCGTCGAAGCCACGGAGACGGTCAACGAGAATCAGAAGCTCTTCCTGCTCGGAAAGATTCGGCAGCACTTCGGGGAGGACGTCGAAGGCCTCAAGGGAAAAACGGTCGCCCTCTGGGGCCTTGCCTTCAAGCCCCGAACCGACGACATGCGCGAAGCCCCCGCGCTCTCTCTGATCCGCGGCCTCGTCCGAGAGGGTGCCCGGGTGCAGGCCTACGATCCCGAGGCCATGAAGGAAGCAAGGGGGCAGCTCGAGGACGTGGACGGACACGTGGCCTATTGTCGAAAGAGCTACGACGCCTGCGAAGGCGCCGACGCGCTGGTGCTCGTCACCGAATGGAACGAGTTCCGTGAGCCCGATTTCGACCGCATCAAGAAGCTCCTTCGCCGGCCCGTGGTATTCGACGGAAGGAACATCTACAACCCCGAGATGCTGAAAGAGCTCGGCTTCGCCTACTTCGGGGTCGGCCGAGGCTGAGGAGTGGGCGGGAGAGGCTCACTTCTCGTCACCGGGGGCGCGGGCTACGTCGGCTCTCACACGCTTCGCGAGCTCCTCGAGCGCGGTGAGAAAGTCGTCGTTCTCGACGACCTGAGCGAAGGGCACCTTAGCGCGGTCAAAGGCGCCGAGCTTGTTCGCGCCGATCTGGCCGACCCGAGCGTCGCTTCGGTTCTGGACGAGATCCTCTCTCGCGAGCCGTTCGACGCCGTCCTCCACTTCGGCGCGAAAGCCTACGTGGGCGAGTCGGTCCGGGATCCCGGCAAGTACTATCGGAACAACGTGACCGGCGGCATTCACCTCCTATCGGCCATGGCACGGAGGCGCGTTCCCGCGATCCTCTTTTCCTCCACCTGCGCCACCTACGGAACGCCCGTCGAGGTCCCGATTTCCGAAAGCCACGCTCAGAATCCCATCAACCCCTACGGGCGCACCAAGCTGGCCTTCGAAGGCGCGCTCCGGGACTTCGAGACGGCGCACCAAATCCGCCACGTCAACCTGCGCTACTTCAACGCGGCCGGCGCACACGAGAGCGGGGAAATGGGCGAAGACCATCGGCCGGAGACCCACCTCACCCCGCTCGCGATCGAGGCGGCGATGGGGAAGGGCGCGGGTCTCCAGGTCTTCGGCAGCGACTATGACACTCCCGACGGCACCTGCATCCGGGACTACGTTCACGTGCAGGATCTCGCGGCGGCGCACCTTTCGGCGCTCGAGCGCTTGCGCCAGGGAGGGAGCTCGAACAGCTACAACCTCGGCACCGGCGCCGGGCACTCGGTCCTCGAGGTGATCGAGTCCGTCGGGAGGGTTTCTGGGAGGAGAGTGCCCCACGAGACCGTGGCGAGAAGACCGGGCGATCCCGCGCGCCTCGTGGCCTCGTCGGCGAAGGCTCGCAACCAGCTCGGATTCGAACCGCGTTTCGCGGATCTCGATCGCATCGTCGAGACCGCCTGGCGCTTCAAGGAGCGTTTTCCCCATGGATTCCCCGACTAAGCACGCCCCGTGGACGCTCGCCCGACGAATGGAGCTTCTCGGCTCCTCTCGAGAGGTCACCGAGATCTTGAAGCTCGCGGAGCGGCCCGACGTCATCTCGCTCGCGGGCGGCCTTCCGGATCCCGCGGTTTTTCCTCTGGAGCGGATCCGCGAGTCGCAGGAGCGGGTCCTCCGCGAAGAGGGGGCGAGCGCCTTGAACTACGGACCGAACGCCGGCTACACACGCCTCCGGGAGTGGATCGCGGAGCGGATGGAGGCGCGGGAGAGGGTCTCGGTCGGCGTCGAGAACATACTCGTCACCTCTGGAGGCATCGAGGCCTTGAACTTGGTGTCGATCGCGGTTCTCGATCCCGGAGACACGGTCCTCGTCGAAGCCCCCACCTACCTCGCGGCGCTCCACGTGTTCCGGAGCCAGGAGGCGCGGATCGCCTCCGTCGCTACCGACGCTTTGGGTCTCGTCCCGGAAGCGCTCCGGGAGAAAGTGAAGGATCTCGCGAAAGCGGGCGTGAGGCCGCGGTTCCTCTACGTCATTCCCTCGTTCCAGAATCCTTCCGGCGCCACCTGGAGCCGCGAGCGAAGACGTGAGGTCGTCGAGATTTGCGACGAGGCGTCGATCGGAATCGTGGAGGACCACGCCTATGCGGAGCTCTGTTACGAGAAGGAGCGCGAGCCGTCGCTCAAGTCCTTGGCGCCGGGAAACGTCGTCTTCCTCCACACGTTCTCGAAGATCTTCGCCCCCGGGGCGCGCCTCGGCTGGGCCGCCGCGGATCCCGATCTCATCGAGAGCCTCGGTCTCGCGAAGCTCGGGACCGACCAGTGCGCCAACACCCTCACGCAGCGTCTGGTCTACGACTATGGGCGCCACGGATACATCGAGGACCAGGTGAAGAGCTCGATCGAGCTCTACCGGCGAAAGCGCGACCGCATGGAGGCGGCGATGAGGCGCCACTTTCCGCCCGAAACCAAGTGGGTCCATCCGCTCGGCGGCTTCTTCGTCTGGGTCGCCCTTCCCCGGGGAATCGATACCGAGGCGCTCTTACCCCTTGCGATCGAGCGGGAAAAGACGGCGTTCGTCGCCGGCCCCGCGTTTTTCGCCGACCGAAGCGGGAAGAACTTCATGCGGCTCTCCTTCAGCTTCGTCCCGGAGGAGAGGATCGAGGAAGCGATCGAGCGGCTCGCCCGCGCGATCCGGACCCTCCAATCTTGATAGCATAGCCTCGAGAGTGCTTCCTTGAACGACCTCCGGCGCCTCTTGTCCCAGGCCTGGCCCTACCGCGGGCGGCTCTTTCTCGCCTGCGTCGCCATGCTCGGCTACGGAGCCGCCTCCGCCGGACTCGCCTATCTCATCAAGCCCATCTTCGACGACGTCCTCATCCAGCACGTGAACTTGGGGCTGGTCGGCTCGATCATCGTCATTCTCTATGCCGTCAAAGGGCTCTTCTCCTACTTCGCCACGTACCTGATGAGCTGGGTCGGCCAGCGCGCGGTGATGGACCTCAGAAACCGGCTCTACCAGCACGTCATCCAGCAGTCGGTAAGCTTTTTCAAGCGCAAGTCGACGGGAACTCTGATCTCCCACATCACGAACGACGTCGAGAAGATTCAGCAGGCGGTCTCGGAGGCCCTCGGCGACCTCTTGATGCAGAACTTCGCCCTCGTCGGCTACGGCGCCCTTCTCTTCTATTACGATTTCTGGCTCGCGGTCGTGTGCCTGGTGACGGCCCCCCTCGCGGTCTATCCGCTCGTGACCCTCGGTCGGAAGCTCCGGCGGATCACCGACACCGGACTCGAGCGCTGGCGCGACATCACGAACATTTTGCACGAGGCGATCTCCGGCAGCCGTATCGTGAAGGCCTTCCGCATGGAAGGCTTCGAGACCGAACGCTTCGAGACGGCGACCAACCGGCTCTTCCGGAGCAACATGCGCATCACCCGTGTCGTCTCGATCATGCCGCCCAT
>Ga0326597_10005670_pt1 | contig 17262 bp, 14 predicted proteins | sample RVTome_12_FD_203789 | JGI IMG/M metagenome (GOLD analysis project Ga0326597, IMG submission 203789) | Soil microbial communities from uranium-contaminated site in the Upper Colorado River Basin, Wyoming, United States - RVT100D185 | ecosystem: Environmental > Terrestrial > Soil > Contaminated >...
GCCCCGGTGGTCGCTCGGCCGTCGTGGGTGCGGCCGGCATGATGGCATGGGGCGGCCCCGGACCCAAACGCGAGCGCCGCGGGCGCCCGCAAGGCGCCCGCCCGCGGAGGGCCTGAGGGCTTGACCATCCCGCGCCGCAGGGCGGACAATCATGCGGCTTGAACGAGTTGCGCATGGTCGCCCGCGGACGACGAACGGTTCTTGCGGACGCACCGTCCGATTGCGACATCGCTGCGACGGGAGTATCGATGGGCGCTTCCGCTTCGTTCCTCGCGAGCCGCTTCCCGGCCCCGCTCCTCGCCGGCGCGCTGATCCTGCTCACCGCCCCCGGGCCTTCGGCCGCGGAGCGACACTCGGCCAACCGCGCCGAGGCCACCACGATTCACATCCTGGGCGAATTCAACGGCTGGGACACCTCGCTCTGGACCACCGATCCCGGCATGACCCACGTGGGCAATACCTGGGTGGGGAACTTCAGCGTGACGCCGTGGTTCGTCGCCCAGGGCTACCAGCAGTTCAAGCTGGTCACGGATCGCGCCTGGGACCTGCCGCCGGACTACTGCCTCTGCCCCGATCGGCTGAACGAATACACGACGCTCTCCGGCCCGCTGTGCCTGGTGCCCTACGGCCTCAACGCGCAGATGTACGCCGACCTGCCGGGCCGCTACGAAATGGTGCTCGACGAGACCCTGATGCGCTACAGCGCGCGGCTGATCGAGCCCTTCACGGCCGCCATCACCGGCCTGGTCCGGTTCAACACCGCGTTCATGCCGCTGCCGGCGGCCGAGGTCTTGGTTTCCGCCTCGGGGACCACGCTCACGCTCGCCCGCGCCTTCAGCGATCCCGTCACGGGCGCGTTCCGCGTCGAGGGGCTCGACGGCGGCAGTTACGATCTCACGGTCTCCGCGACGAGCTACCTGCCGCGCATCGTGACCGGTGTCGGGGTCGCCGCCGGCGGCACGACCAACGCCGGAGTGATCGCGCTGGATCGCGGCTGCACCTCGGCGTGGACCGCGATCCAGGTCGTGGGTGATTTCAACGGCTGGAACACCGCGGTCCCGAGCATGACCCAGATCAACGCCTGCCAATGGGAGCAGGCGGTGCACGTCGTGGCAGGCTGCTACTACATGAAATTCCGCACCAACAACGTCTGGGGAAACGACTACGGCACGTGCGCCGTGCAGGATCCGGGCTGCGGGGTGCCGCTCTCCGGCAGCGTCTGCGTCGTGAACGGCGAGAACGCGCTCGGCAAGATCAACTTCCCCGTCACGGAGGACTATCTCTTCCGGCTCGACGAAGCGCAGAACACCTACAGCATCCAGCCCCTGGCGACGCCCGCCGCGCGCGGGACGTGGGGCTCGCTCAAGGTGCGCTACCGGTGAGCGGAGGCCCGACATGACGCGCCGCTCCTGGCCCTGGCTCCTCGCCGCGACCATCGCGCTCGCGGAACCCGCGCACGCCGCCGGACCGCGGGACGAGGCGCGCCCCACCTTCTACTGGTACCAGGGCCGCCCGCAGCCGCTCGAGCTGCAGCCCAACCGGCTCGCCGTCCAACTGGCGTCCCCGGCGGCCGAGGCGGGGCTCGAAGCGGGGATGGCCGCGGCGGGGATTTCGATCATGTCCGTGTCCCCGACCGGACTTTCCGGCTGGCGACTGCTCGAGCTTTCCCCGGAGGAGGCGACTCCCGGCCCCGATCCGGTCGCGCTCGTCGCGGCCAGGCTCGACGCGGTCGAGGCGATCGCGGGCGTCGAGTTCGCATCACCGGTGTTCGCGGGCCGCGACGGCGGCTGGATCGCGGCGAGCCCCGAGATCCTCGTCCGGCTGCGCTCGTCCGCCGGGCCGGCGCCGGAGCAGCTTCTGGCCGCGCTCGCGCCCGACGCCGGGATACTCGAGCGGGAGTTCGGCGGCCTGCCCGGGGCCTACCGCATGGAGAGCCGCGCGCGCGACGGGTTCGCGGTGCTGGCGCTGGCGAACCGGCTTGCCGAGGATCCGCGCGTGGCCTGGGCGGAGCCCGACATGCAATTCAGCGCTCGACACGGCGGCGGTGCGGCGCCCATGCAGGCGGCGCTGATTCCGAACGACCCGGACTTCGGGAACGCCTGGGGAATCCACAACACCGGCCAGTTCGGCGGAACGCCCGGGGTGGACATGGGCGGCGTGGAGGCCTGGGACGTCACCACCGGCAGCGCGGACATCAAGGTGCTCATCCTCGACGTCGGCGTCCAACTGGATCATCCCGACCTCCACGTGGCGGGCGGCGCCGATTTCACCGGCGAGGCCACCGGAGGCTACCCCGGCAACGGCTGCGACAACCACGGCACCGCCGTCGCCGGATGCGTCTCCGCGGTGCTCGACAACGCCTACGGCACGGTGGGCATCGCCCCGGGTTGTCCCCTCCTCGCCGCGCGCATCGGGGTTTCGGACCCGTCCTGCAGTGGCTTCTTCTCGACCGCCTCGAGCTGGACGGTCTACGCGCTCGCCTGGGGCTTCGTGCGCGGGGCCCGGGTGAGCAACAACAGCAACTGGTACGGCTTCAGCTCCAACGCCATCGACGACGCCTACGCCTCCACGCTCGCGGGCGGCATGCTGCACTTCGCCTCGGCCGGCAACGGCGGCCCGGCTCCGCTCGGCTATCCGGCCTCGCTGCCCTCGGTGATCGCGGTGGCGGCGCTGCAACCCAGCGGCCAGCTCGCCCCGTTCTCGAACTACGGGCTCGACATCCCGCTGTGCGGGCCCGGGACCCTGGTCTACACCACCGACCGCACCGGTCCCTACGGCTGGGTCAGCGGTGACTTCGTGTTCGCCGGCGGCACCTCGTTCTCGAGCCCCTACGCCGCGGGCGTGGCGGCGCTGCTGTTCTCGCAGAACCCCTCACGCTCGGCAAGCGAGGTGCGGGCGCTGCTCGAGAGCGGGGCGCGCGATCTCGGCGCGCCCGGATTCGATCCGTTCTACGGCTACGGCCTGGTGAACGCGCGGAACAGCCTCACCCTGGGCCAGGGCGCGGCGGACGTGGCCGCGGGCGGACCGTCCGTTCCCGCGCGCCTGAGCGCGGCGCCCAACCCCTTCGCGGGCGGCGTCACCCTCCGCTTCGGCCTCACCGCGGCCGGTCCGACGAGCGTCGAGATCTTCGACGCGGGTGGCCGGCGGGTCCGCGCGCTCGCCGCGGGCGCGCGCGCGGCGGGTCCCCACTCGGTGACCTGGGACGGCCGCGACGAGACCGGCCGGCCCACTCCCGCGGGCATCTACTTCGCCCGGCTGCACACCGCGCGCGGCTCGATCTCGCGGCGGCTGATCCGGCTCGAGGCCGGCGCGCGCTAGCGGCCGCTCCTTCTCGGCCCGCCCCTGGACGGCGCGCCATCCCCAACGCGAGCGTCCGGCACGGTCGCGCCGCATCGCGACCGGCGCCACTTTGATCCGCGCCATGCATACCGCCCGCTGCATCCCTGCCGCTGGCGCCCCTTCCGCCGCTCCGCTATCCTCCGGTGCATGATCCGTGGCTCGTGCTTCCTCCTGCTCGTCGCGCTGCTCGGCGTCTGCGCCCACCGGACGCACGCCGCCACCGCAGCACCCCGGCCGGAGCGCGCGGGCGCCGTTCGCTCCGGCGAAGGACCTGTGCTCCCCTTCATCCAGGACGACTACGCCAAGGCCCTGGCGCTCGCCCGGGCGCGCAAGCTGCCGCTGTTCATCGAGTCGTGGGCGCCGTGGTGACACACGTGCCGCTCGATGCAGGCCTACGTCTTCACCGACCGGGCCCTCGAGCAGCAGGCCGGGCGGTTCGTCTGGCTCCAGATCGACACCGAGAAGGCGGGCAACGCGCCGCTGCGTGAGAAATTCCCGGTCGTGGCGCTGCCCACCTACTTCATCGTGAACCCGGCGGACGAGTCCGTCGCCCTGCGCTGGGTGGGCGGCGCGACCGTTTCCCAGCTCCAGGGCATGCTCGACGACGGGCGGCGGGCGGTCCTGGCCGGCGCGGCCGGCGGCGCGACCACCTCGCGGGCCGAGCGCGCGTTCGCCCGCGCCGAGCGGCTCTACGGCGCGGGCGACAATGCCGGGGCCGCCGCCGCGTACGGCGAGGCGCTGGCGCAGGCAGCCGGCGGCTGGCCGCGCTACGCGCGCGCGGTCGAGTCGCTGTTGTTCGCGCTCCAGAGCACCGGCGACGACGAGCGCGCGGCGCGGCTGGCGGCGCAGGCGTTCCCGCGCCTGCGCCGGACCCCGTCCGCGGCCAACGTGGCGGCCAGCGGCCTCGGCTCCGCGCTGGAGCTGCCGGCCGAGCACGGCGCGCGCGACAGCCTGATCGCCGTGCTGGAGGCCGACACGCGCGAGGTGGTCTCCGACCGCGGCATTCCGCTGGCGGCCGATGATCGCTCGGCCGCCTACATCGCGCTGCTCGAGGCGCGCGCGGCGGCGCACGATAGTCTCGGCGCCCTCCGAGTGGCCTCCGAGTGGGCGGCGTTCCTCGAGGGCGAGGCGGCGCGGGCGAAGACCCCCGAGGCGCGCGCGGTGTTCGACTCGCACCGGCTCTCGGCCTACCTCGAGCTGGACCAGCCCGGGCGCGCCCTGCCGATGCTCACCGCCTCGGAGCGCGACCTGCCCGGCGACTACAATCCGCCGGCGCGACTCGCGATCGCCTACCTGGCGATGCACCGCTGGGACGAGGCGCTCGCCGCATCCGACCGCGCGCTGGCCAAGGCCTACGGCCCGCGCCGGCTCCGCATCCTGGACACGCGTGCGGACATCCAGGTCGGCCGCAGCGACGTCCCCGCGGCCAGGCGCACGCTGGAGGACGCCATCCGCATCGCCGAGGCCCTGCCGGCGGGTCAGCGCTCGGAGTCCAGCATCGCGGGGCTCAAGCAGAAGCTGGACGCGCTGCCCTGACCTCGGGGGCCGCTCGGATTCGAGTCGCGACCCCCAGACGTTTCACCCACCCCACCATCGGGAGCACGGATGACAACGCCCGTTCGACGCAGCGTTCCCTGGATGCTCTTGGCGCTTCTGGCCGCGACGCCGGCGCGGTCGCAGGAGACCACCCTGGTGCCGTTCAGCCTCAAGGACCAGTTCGACCAGGTCCGCACCCGGGACGACTATCGCGGCCGGATCGTCATGATGATCGGAAGCGACCGCAAGGGCAGCAAGTACAGCCGGGTCTGGCGCAAGGCGCTCGCCGACTCTCTCCGGGGGGATCCGGGCTTCGAGCGCCTCACCTTTCTCGGCGTCGCGGACACCCGCGGCGTGCCGTTCCTGATCAAGGGCATGGTGAAGGGAAAGATGCCGCGGGACTCGACCTACCGGATCCTGCTCGACTGGAAGGGCGAGCTGGCCAAGGCCTACCGCTTCGACAAGGCGTCGGCGACCGTGCTGCTGTTCGGACCCGAGGGTGCCGAGGTGCACCGCTCCGGCGTCCAGGATCTCGAGCCCGGCCCGATGGGGCCGATCCTGCGCGCGGTCCGCTCGCTGCTGGCCTCCGTCGGCGGCGCAGGAGAGTAGTGACGGGCGGAGCCTAGTTCAGTGCCGCGACGGACTCGCTCACCAGCCGGGCGCGGACGATGAAGCGCTTGGGCGCCGAGCCGACGTAGTTGAACGGATAGCAGGTCACCAGCGTCACGCTCGGAGCGCCCGCCGGCTTCAGCACTTCGACCCGCCGCGGCGAGACGACCTTGGTCCATTCGACGCGGTAGTCGAACGTGCCCTCGGGAGTCACGAGACGGATGAGGTCGTTGAGCTGCACCCGGCCGAGGCCGCGGAAGTGGGTGTCGCGATGGCCGGCGAGGCCGACGTTGCCGGCTTCACCCGGGTAGGCGGTCGAGCGGATGTGGCCGACCGCGCGTTTCAGGGTGCCCGGATGGGTGCCCTCGGCGATGATCGCGGAGATATCGAGCCGCGGGATCTCGATGCGCCCGATGAGCTTCGAACCCACGACCACGGCCGCGACACCGGTCGCGGGATCGGGCTCGTTTCCTGGGCGGCCGACCTGCGCCGCATACGTCAAAAGGTCGAGGCGGCGTGACGCCCCGACCTCATACGCGCGGATGCCGTTTTGATGTGCCGCCCACAGGCCCAGGAGCGCGAGGCCGGTGGCGAGCAGGAGTGCCTCGACGCGCCGGGGCGCGAGGCGCGAAAGCAGGCGGTGGAGCGGAAGGGTGGTTGGGCGTAGTCGATCGGCGACATGTCGGATCAAATCCGAAATCCCTTTCGGCTCCGGGTGAGGCGATCAGGCCCTGCGCAACCGCCGCGCCAACCACAGCCCGGTCGCCGCCGCCACCAAGATCAGGCCGGCAAGGGCGATACGAGGCCAGGGGCTGGCCGTCTTCGGAAGCTCCTGCCACGGTTCGGAGCCGTAGGCGACGGGGCCGTGATCAGCTGCGGGCGCCCGCCCTCCCGCGGAGGCCGCCGGACCTTCGCTCGAAGTCTTGGTGGTGGTGCGCGGCGCCGCTGCCCCGACCTTGCTGCCGGAGCCAGCCGGTGCCGGCTTGGCCTGTCCCATCGCGCCCTTGGCCGCCGGTCCGGTGGAGCCCATCCGGGTCCGGGGCGTCGGGGCATTCGGGCGGGCCTGCACGGTGCCGGTCGCAGCCGGGGTCACCCTCACCGCACGGAATCCGCCGTTGTCCATGGCACGGAACTCGACCGTCTCGCGCGCGCCGGGCTTGAGATTGTTCGGCAGCAGCGAACGCGAGTCGAGCACGAACTTGATCTCCTCCCCCTGGTCGTTGCGGATCACCAGGGACTGCTGGCTGACGCTGACCACGACGCCGGTGATGAGGGGGCTGTTGCCCCGCAGGTAGTTGGTATCGGCCAGGGCCACGCCGCCCAACCCCGCCACGGACAGGGTGAGTGCCGCTGCAACTGCTAACGTTTTGCACTGCATACGTTTGTTCCTCTTGGCGGGCGCCGCCCTGGAACCCGGGCGAAGCCTCGCGGTGATCCCGGAGAGGCCGTCCGCACTCGCACGCGACTCCAGTTCCACGTCGGGGGCGGCGTCCGTGGCACCCCCCCTCGCGGTCGGAGCCGAACCGTGGGCGGCCCGACTATCACCTGCTCCGAGGTACAGACTGATTGTAACGCTAGCGGGCTGGGCGTGCGGACGTCAAGCGGCTTTGTGCAACCTGTCGCCCCGGGGCGGTGGCCGGGGGATGGATCAGCCGTACTCCGGGGCCGGGCGCCCCATCAGATAGCGGTCGAACCAGCGGCGAATGTGCTGCTGATTCTGCACCCTGCGCGACGGCGTGCCGCTGCGCGACAGCTCGTGGCTCTCGCCGGGGAACCGCAACATGACCGCGGTCTTGCGCTGCTGCTTGAGCGCGCGGAACATCGTCTCCCCCTGCCCGATCGGCGTGCGCCAGTCGTCTTCGCTGTGAATGACCATGAGCGGCGTCTCGACCCGCGCGGCGTAGTGGGCGGGAGAGCGCTCGAGGTACTCCTGCGCGTCCTCGAACGGGGGCCGGCGAAACCAGGCCGGGGTGAACAGGGCGAAGTCGGCCGAGTAGTACATCGCGGCCCAGTCGGCGACGCAGCGCTGGGTGATGGCGGCGGCGAAGCGCCGCGTGCGGGTGATGACCCAGTTGGTGAGCAGCCCGCCCCCGCTCCCGCCGGTGACGCCGAGGCGGCTCTCGTCCACGTAGCCACGGGCGATGATCGCGTCCACTCCCGCCATCAGATCCTGGAAGTCGTCGCCGGGATATCGGTACTGGATGATGTTGGCGAACTCCTGCCCGTAGGTGGTGCTGCCGCGGGGATTGGTGTAGAGCACCACGTAGCCCGCGGCGGCGAGCACCCGGAACTCGTGGAAGAAGCCGACGCCGTAGGCGACGTGCGGGCCGCCGTGGATCTCGAGGATCAGCGGATACTCCCGCGCCGGGTCGAAATCCGGCGGCTTGACGATCCAGCCCTGGATGCGCCGGCCGTCGAAGGACGGGTACCAGAGCTCCTCGACCTCGCCCAGGCCCGCCCCCGCGCACAGCTCCTCGTTCGGATCCCAGAGCCGGCGCAGCGTGCCCGAAGCAACGTCGTACAGGTGGAGCACGCCGGGGCGCGTGACGTCGCCCAGGACCAGCGCCGCGCGCCGGCCGTCGGGGGTGAGGCTGCCCGCGATCACCTCGTGACGCGCGTCGGTCAACTCTTCGACCGCGCCGTCCGCCAGCGCGACCCGCGCCAGCATCGCCGCGCCGTGACGCCCGACCACGGTGAGCGCGGCGCGGCCCTCGCCGGTGAATCCGAGCGGCATGGCACCCCCGCCGCGCGGAGGGTGCTGATCGGAGGAAAGACCATCGCCGATCTCGAAGTCGAAGTCGGCAGTGAGAATTCGCGGCTCGCGCCTTGGCCAATCGCCCTCGAACAGCAGCAGGTCGCCTTGGTCGTAGGAGCGCGGCGGGTCGGGCCGCAAGCCGCCCACGGCGACGATTCGCCCGTGGGCGTCTTCGGCGAACGCGGCGATCGTGCCGCCGAGGTCGGCGACCAGCGCGAGGCCCTCGCCGTCGGTCGGCGCCCCCCGATCCGCGGGCACCGCGAAGATGTCCGTGTGCTCGGGCCCGAACCAGGGCTCGTCGCGTCGATCCGAGAGGAAGAGGATCCAGCGGCCGTCGCGCGACCAGCACGGAGCGCTCTCCTTGAAGCGTCCGCGGGTGAGCGGACGCGGCTCGCCCTGCTCGAGATCCACCACCCAGACGTGATCGAGATGGTCGAGGTCGATGAACCCCTCGGCGTTCATCCGGAACTCCGGACGCGTCACGATCCGCCCCGGCTCGTGCTTGGGCTTCTTGCGCTCGGGATCGTCCAGCTCGGGATGGGTGCCGCTCAGAAACGCGAGCCGGGCGCCGTCGGGCGACCACGCGGGAGCGGAGGCCCCCTTCTCGAGCCGGGTGAGCTCGCGCGCCTCCCCCCCCGCCATCGGTAGCACGTGGAGCTGCCCCGGCTTGCCCGCCTCGGGGGCGCGCACGAACGCGAGCTGGAGGCCGTCCGGGGACCAGCGCGGCTGCGAATCGTGCGTGCCGAAGGTCAGCGGGCGGGGCGCGGCCCCGGCCGTATCGGTCGCGATCATCCACAGACTGGTGCGGTACTCGTCGGCGTCCGCGTCCACCGCGACGCGCGTGAACGCGATGCGCGTCCCGTCGGGCGAAATTCGCGGATCGGCGATCCACTGGAAGCGCAGCAGGTCTTCTTCGCGCATGGGGTCCGCTTCGCGGAGAGAGGTGGGACGGAGGCGACGGAAGAGCCGCAGGCTAGGGCAACCCGCGCGCGCCGGTCAAACACGGCGCGGGCGGCCGCATCGATCGCGCCGGACCGCCCGCGCCTGTACGCTTCGCCGGAGACTAACGCGCGAGTGCCACCTTCGACGCGTGCGAGGGCATCAGGAAGGGCCCCGGCCCCGGCGGCGTCGGCACCCCCGGCGGGAGCAGCCCGCTCGGCACGCGCTGTGGCACCGCCACGAGGTCGGAGCCCAGCGCTCCGCCGCTGACCTCGGAGGTCGCGGTGCGCATGAACGCCACGATCGCGTCGATCTCGGCTTCGGTGAGGTTCAGCGGATGGATGCTCGCGTCGCGCTGCTGACCCGCCGCCTGCAGGTCGGCGTCGGAGATGTCCTGGGGCCCCTGGCCGCCGCGGTTGTAGAACTCGACCACCTCGCGCAGCGTCCCGGCGCTGCCGCTGTGGAAGTAGGGCGCGGTCGGCCCGACGTTGCGCACCGACAGCACGCGGAAGGCATACTTCTGGTTGGCGAACTGCACGGGATCGGCGTGGAACCGGCCGAAATCGTGACCGTTGCCGTCCTTGCCCAGGACGCCCGGCGGGTAGGCGTCGCCCACGCCCTGCACGCGGAAGGTGAAGTCCGAGAGCATCGGGCCGCCGTGGCAGTCGCCGCACTCGCCCTTGCCAAAGAACAGCAGGAAACCCTGCTTCTCGATCTCGGAGTAGGCGCCGCGGTCCCCGACGATGAAGCGGTCGAAGCGCGCCCCCGGCGTCACCAGCTCGCGCTCGAAGGCGGCGATGGCACGCGCCACGTGGTCGATGGTGATGTCGGAGGCCTGCGTGATCTCTCCCGGAAACGCCTGCTTGAAGCGCTCGACATACTCCGGGATCCCGGCGACGCGCTTCGCCACGCTGTCCTGGATGGCCTGCGCGGTGAGCGCGGGCCCCAGGATGTCGCGGCCGTAGGCATCGCCCGCCATCTCGTCGCGCGAGGTGATGGGCAGCTTGGCCTGGGCTTCGAGCCCGAGCGCCCGGCCGTCCATGAACTGGAACCCCACCGCGGTGGGAAGCGTGGTGTTCTGCCCGTTGCAGGCGGTGTTCAGCACCGTGGGCGAGTTGCGCGGCTCTTGGCCCACTGGCAGGAAGGGGGAGATCAGTGATCGTCCCGGCACCACGCGCTGGGGCCCGAGGTCGGTGTCGTTGAACTGGGCCCCGCCCACCCCCGCCCCGAGCCGCCGCCCGTCGGCAAAGGCGAACCGCGGGTGGTGGCAGGTGGCGCAGGCGACGTCGTTGGCGCGGTAGCGGTAGGGATCCTTGTTCGCGGCAATCTTCACCCAGGGCGCCGACTCGCCGCCCAGGATCGGGTCGAAGAACAGCAGTTGGCCGAGCGCGACCCGCTCGGCGTTGAAGTAGTTGTTCGCCGGATAGGGCAGCGGCGGGAGCGGCACGAGACCGAAGGTCCCGATCGCGGCCTCGTACGGGTCTTCGGCGACGGGGGCGGTGGTCGTCGATTTAGCGCAGCCTGCGAGCAGCAGGACGAGCGACGCGGCGGCCAGCGCACCGGAGCGACTGCGCGGCATGGTGAACCTCCCAGGCGGGTTGCGGTGGGGCTCGGACGCACGATATTACTAGACGCAGCGCTCACCCCGCAGCCTCAAACTGCCGGCCCACTCGCGCGGGGCGCGGGCCGGGCCCGGCGCGGGCCGCATCGGACGGGGGCCGCATCGGGCGCGACCCTCGCCGAACGCGGGCCGCGCTGGCGCCCCACGGCCCCTTCGCGCTAGGGTCGCCCGCGTCCCGACCCCCGGCCACCTCCATCTCGAGCCCACGATCAGGACCCGCCCGTGACCGCCGCCGCCCCCTCCACCTCCCCTCCCCGGACCTGGGCCACGCTCGGGGCCTTCGCCGGCTGCAGCGTCATCTGGGGCAGCACGTTCCTGTTCATCCGCATCGGCAACGAGGCGGTTCCGCCGCTGTGGGCGGCAACCCTGCGGCTCGCCTTCGCCGCGATCATCCTCTTCCCGCTGGTCCGCCTCACCGGCCGACGGTTGCCGCGCGGGGCGGCGCTGCGGGCGGCTGCGGGGTTCGGCTTCTTCAACCTCGGCCTCGGTTTCTGCCTGCTCTACTGGGGCGAGACCGCGGTGGCCTCGGGCCTGAGCGCGGTGATCTTCGCCACCATCCCGCTCAGCACGGCGCTCTTCGCGCGCGCACACGGAATCGAGCCGCTGAACGGGATCAAGATCGCCGGGGCGCTGGTGGCGCTCGCGGGCGTGGCCGTGATCTTCTCCGGCCAGATGAGCGGGAAGGTGCCGCCGTTCGCGCTGGCGGCGCTGGTGCTCGCCTCCATCTGCGCGTCCTACTCGGGCATCATCCTCAAGCGCGGACCTCGCCAGTCGCCGCTCGGCGTCAATGCCGTCGGGGCTCTCGCCGGCCTCCCGGTGTGCCTCGTTGGCAGCCTGCTCGCCGGCGAGAGCCACGCGTTTCCCTCCACCCCGGCCGCGCTGGGGCCGATCCTCTATCTCACGATCGCGGGCTCGGTCGGGGCGTTCGTGCTCTTCGCCTGGCTCGTCAACCACTGGCCGGTGACGCGCATCAGCTTCATCTCGGTGCTGGTGCCGGTCGTGGCACTGGTCCTGGGCGCGCTGGTGAAGCAGGAGCGCCTCACGGGCGCGAGCGGCGCGGGCTGCTCGCTGGTGCTGGCGGGCCTGATGCTCGCGATCTGGAGCGACCGGCGGCGGGCGTCCGCCGGCGCGCCGGCGGGCGCGGCGCGCTCGCGCGGGATCAGTCCTCGGCCCTGATCCGCGGATCGAGCACCATGTACACCAGATCCACGACCAGGTTGGCGACGACGATGAACAGCGCCGCGAACATCACGGTGCCCATGACCATCGGCAGGTCGAGGCACAGGCGCGGGATTCCCGCCGCGCGGCTCAGCGTGGATTGCGGAACAGGATGGAGAGCCCGGTGCGCAGCTCGTGCTCGTTGAAGTCCGCAACCGGATCGTCGAGCACGCGCCGGAAGCGATACTCCACGCGGATGGCGGCGCGATCCGCGACCAGCGCCAACGCGCCGATCCCGGCGCCGAGGGGATAGCGGGCCTGGCGGAAGCTGCCGAGCCACTCCTGGCGCACGCCACCGTAGAGCGCCAAGTAGGGATAGAGCGCGCTGGCCCCGGCGGCGCGCTGCCACGAGACGGCCCCCGAGAGGTCCAGGATGTCGAGCGAACTGATGGACGAGTAGCCGACCTCGAGCCCGAGGCCGAGGAATCCCGTGGCCAGCGGCTGGAAGCGGTCGCCGCGCACACCGAGGCTCGCGTGGCTCGTGCCCTCCACGGCGGTCCATGTGCCGTCGAGGCCGAGGGCGATCGCACCGGGACGCAGCCGCGGGACCGCGGGCGGGCCCTCGGCGCCCGCCCCCGGCGGAAGCGCCGCCGCCGCGAGGATCACGCCGAGCGCGACCAGTCCTGCCGCGTGCCACCGGCGGCGCGCGGCGGGCCGCGCTCCGGCGCCGCGGAGGCCGGAGTCCACGGCGCTCCCGTCCCGCCCGCGGGGGACGCGCGGTACGCTCACGGCGCCCCCCAGGCGTCGGCCAGCACCCGTGCGGCGGGCTTGCCGTGCGCGGTGTAGTCACGGTCGAGCGGTCCGCCCGAGCCGTCGGCCGGCCAGTTCCACCAGTAGAGACCTTCGCACCAGGACCTGTCCCCGGTGGCCTGAAGGGCGGCCCAGTAGAGGTCGGCCTGCTCCTCGAGATCGAGGGGTTCGTCGGAACCGAACGCATACGGGTGCATGCCGGCGCCGTCCACGCTGCGGTAGCCGATCTCGGTGAGCAGGATCGGGCGGCCGGTCTGCCGGTGCAGCCGCTCGAGGCGATCGAGCCAGGGCTGCCAGCCGGCGAGCAGATCGAAGCGGCTCTGACGCGTGCGCGTGGCCACCGGGAAGTAGTAGTCCACCCCCACCGCGTCCACTGCGTCCCAGAACGTCACCCGGGGCGCCTCGTCCCAGGACGCCGCGTACACCACGCGCCCCGAGAACACCGAGCGCACGCGGGCGATGAGCGCGCGCCAGCGTCCGGCATCGCCGCTGAGGCCGGCGAGCTCGGTGCCGACCACGAACGTGCCCACCCCCTCCGCCTCCGCGAGCCCGGCCCAGGGCATGATGAAACCGGCGTAGGACTCGAACCACGCGTCGGGCCGGGGAGGATCGATGCCGCCGCGCCAGCTCCCGTCGTCCAGATCCACGTGGGGCTTGAGCGCCAGCGCGAGCCCGCGCGCCCGCGCCGCCTGGAGGACCTGGTCCATCGTGGCCGGCGTCGGGGTGCGGAAATCGTTCGCTCTCAGGATCGGCGATCGCGCGTTGGTCTGGTACGCGGTGACGATCAGCGTCACGGTGTTGGCCCCGGTCTCCGCCAGCGCGTCGAGCGCGGGCCCCGCCGCGGGGGCCGCGTAGCCGTCGGCGCTCCAGTCGACGAAGGTGATGCCGCGCACCGGCGGCAGCGTCGCGCCCGCGGGGCCGGTGGGCAGCCGCTCGCAGCCGACGGCGGCGAGCAGCAGCAGCACCGCCGCCGCGGGGCCGGCGCCGCGCCGGCGGCTGCGGCGGATCGCGAGGAGCTGCGGTCCGGATCCTCTGGGGGTGCGCCTCACGTCCGCGACTCTAGCCCGACCGCTTCACGGCCCGCCAGCCGAAACTGCGCGGGGTGGGGATCGCGGCGCGCCGACTGCGGCGTGGGCGCCGCGACGCGCGGAACACGGCGCGCGTCCGCCGCGCAAGACCCGCGCGCGATGACAACCGCGCACGCCGATGCTAGAGTCTTGTCATGTTCGGCGGCACCGCGTCCTTCACATCCCGTGCCTTCAGCCGCCCTGGCGCCCTCGCCTGGATCGCGCTCGCGGCGCTCGCCGCGGCGCCCGCCCCGACCCGGGCGGGCCCGATCCACACCAGCTACCTCTGGCACATGCACCAGCCGATCTACTGGCCCGAGCGCAGCACCTGGAACGGGGCGGCGGTCGAGTTCGCCCACGAGACCATCGCTCTGGGGCACAGCCAGAGCGACGTGTTCTCGATCTTCAACAGCGACGACCGGGTGCACGATTACCAGGACTATCCCCGGGTCGCCCTCCAATCGGTGCTCGAAGTCCCCGACGCCGGGGCCCAGGTCTCGTTCGCCGGGTCGCTGATCCAGAACGTCTCGAGCCTCGGCGCCTCGGGATGGAACGGCGGGCGCTACGCCCCCGACTGGAGCCAGCCGTACCGCGAGGCGATGGGCTGGACCACCTCCGGCGGACGGCGGCGCCTCGACCCGGTGGTGGTCGGCTTCCATCATCCGATTGCCCCGCTGCTCGACGAGTTGGTCTTCCGCCGCATGCTCCAGACCCAGAAGGCGATCATGCCCGGGACGTGGGGCTCGCCCGCGCTTTCCACGGGCTTCTTCCCCGCCGAGATGTGCTTCAGCGAGCGGCTCATCCCGGCGCTGGTCGCCGAGGGCGTCGAGTGGGCGGTGGTGCCCGACATCCACATCGCCCGCGCCTGCGCCGACTACCCCTACGCCGCGAACCAGGACAACTGCGACCCGCCCAATCCCGCCGACCAGCAGAACCCGGCCCAGGGCGACTACTACACGCAGACCATTAGCCGCGGCGTCACCACCAAGGTGCCGGCGCCCTACGGCCTGCGCCCGCATCGCGCGCAGCACGTGGATCCCGAGACCGGCGCGGTGTCGAGCCTGGTGGTGGTCCCGGCCGCCAACGCCATGTCGTGGAACGAGGGCTACGGCACTTACGGCACCGGCGAGATCGACGCCATCGCCGCCCACAACGATCCGGCGAAGCCGATGCTGGTGCTGTTCGCACACGACGGCGACAACGCCTGGTCGGGCGGCGACTCCTATTTCAACCAGAACGTGACCCAGTTCACGCACGCCGCGGTCGCCCGCGGCTACGAGCCCACCACGGTGGCCGAGTTCCTGGCGGATCATCCGGTGGACGCGGGCGACGTGGTCCACGTCGAGGACGGCGGCTGGGTCAACGCCGACGGGGATTTCGGCTCGCCCCAGTTCATCAACTGGAACTGGCCGCTCGCGGGCGCTGCGGGCGGGTTCGACATTCCCGGCGGCTGGGCCGAGGACGAGCGCAACTGGGCGGTGCTCACCGCCGCGGTCAACCGGGTCGAGACCGCCGAGCAGATGACGGGCGCTCCGCTGATCGCGCGCGTCGTGGACCCGACCCAGGCCGGGACCGGCGCGCTCGAGAAGGCGTGGCACTTCCTGCTGGTCGGTTTCGAGAGCGGGTACATGTACTACGGCACCGCACTCGATTTCGAGATCAAGCCGACGCTCGCGGCCAACCGCGCGGTCGAGTACGCCGACCCGCTGCTGGCCGCGGGCGCCGACCTCACGCCCCCCACGGTGTGGCTGCCCCAGCGCCTGCCGTGGAATCCCGGCGGCCGCGGCGGCGGCGCGCTGTGGGGCTACCCCGGCGGCCCGGGCGCTCCGATGACGTCGGATTTCCACGTCTGGACTTTCGTTCACGACGTGAGCGGCGTGGCGGGCGCCGAGCTGCGCTTCCGGCTCGACGCCGACGGGATCAACCCGCTCGCGACCACCGACAACGAGACCTACGCCGGCGGCCCGGGCGTGGGCGCGTGGCAGAGCCTGGCGATGACGCGGCGGGCGTTCCCCAAGGGCAACGTCCACAACGACCCCAAGATCGACTTCTCGATGGCTCCGACCTACATCGCCGACGAGTTCTGGGCCCAGGTGAGCGGGCTCTCCGACGTGCTGGTGGACTACTACGTCGAGGCCGTGGACTCGCTCGGCAACCTGCGCAAGAGCCCGATCCAGCACGTCTACGTGGGCTCCGGAACCCCTCCCGCCGACCCCGCGGTGAGCTGGGAGCCGGAGAGCCCCGTGGCCGGCGGCAGCCTCACGATCCATTACGACGCGGTCGCCGGCGCGCTGCCCGACGCCACGAACCCGGTCCGCATCCACATCGGCCACAGCGGCTGGACCGAGGTGATCGCGCCCGATCCCGAAATGACCTGGAACCCCACCTCGGCGCGCTGGGACTACACCTACGCCATCGCCTCCACCGCGACCGCAGTGGACTTCGTGTTCAACGACGGGGCCGGGACTTGGGACAACAACGGCGGCGCCGACTGGCACGTCGCGGTCTCGGGTGCGGGCGGGCCGCCGCACGTGATCGATGGCGCGCTCGACGCCGGACTGGTCCCGGTCTCCACCTGCGGCGGCCGGGAACTCTATGCCGATTACGACGGCCGCTACCTCTACGTCGCCGCGCCCGCGGTGGCGGGCACGGCCGGGCTCGACCACTTCGTGTGCGTCGCCCGCCCCACCACCACCGGTACTCGGGCCGCCCCCTGGGCCAAGGCGGGCACGGTGCCGGTCTACGACCTGCTGCTCGGCAACGAGGACTCCAACAACTGGTCCGGCTGGTTCGACGCCGCGGGGGGCGAGGTCACCGCGGGGGTGCAGAAGTGGGCCGGCGCCTGGCTCGAGGGACTCGTGGACGCGCAGGCCCGCTGGGGCAGCGCCCCCGAGTCGCTCGACGTGTGCTTCGCCGGCTACGCCAGCCCCGACGGCGGGGCGCTGGCGACCCAGGCTCCCTGCGGCGACGGGAACGGCAGCGTGGAGCCCGGCGAGCGGGTCCGCGTCGGCGGGCGAGCGACCACCGCGGTGGCGCCCCTGCCGGCGCCGCCAACGCCCGCGATCCGCCTGCTCTCGGGCAACCCTTCGCGTGGGCCGCTGCGCGTGGGCGTCGACGCCGGAGACGCCGGGCGCGTCGTGGTGGACTTGCTCGACCTGCATGGCCGGCGCGTGGCGCGGCTGTTCGACGGCGAGGTCTCGGGTCCCTTCGAGGTCGTCGCGGCCGGGCCCGCGGAGGGCGGCCGGTGGGCCGCCGGCATCTACTTCCTTCAGGTGCGCGGAACGAGTCTCGCCGCGGCGCGGCGCAGGCCGGTCGTTCCATACTGTCTGACCCGCGATCGAGCCGGCGACGTCCCCGCCCTCGTCGGCGTCTCCCGCGGGAAGCACGACCTGACGATCGCGAGCCGGTCGTTCCAGAGGGTCTGACCC
>Ga0326597_10005671_pt1 | contig 17261 bp, 18 predicted proteins | sample RVTome_12_FD_203789 | JGI IMG/M metagenome (GOLD analysis project Ga0326597, IMG submission 203789) | Soil microbial communities from uranium-contaminated site in the Upper Colorado River Basin, Wyoming, United States - RVT100D185 | ecosystem: Environmental > Terrestrial > Soil > Contaminated >...
GCTGCGGCTGCATCAGGCCCTGTGGCCCAGGCTGAGCGCCCAGGAGGGACTCCGTTCGTTGTACGAACAGATCGAAATTCCTCTGGTGCCAATACTCTCCCGCATGGAACGCGCCGGCGTACTGATCGACGCCGAAATGCTGAGACAACAAAGCGCCGGGTTGACGGAGCGCATGGGCAGGCTCGAACTCGAAGCACAAGATCTGGCCGGCGAGGAATTCAATATCGCCTCACCCAAGCAGATTCAGACTATCCTCTATGAAAAAATGGGGCTGCCGGTATTTTCCAAGACGCCCACCGGACAGCCATCAACTGCAGAATCCGTACTCCAGGACCTTGCCGTCGATCATGAATTACCCAGGCTGATCCTCGAACACCGGGGCTTAAGCAAACTTAAGTCTACCTATACTGACAAGCTGCCCGAACAGATTAACAGGACTTCCGGCAGGGTCCATACATCCTATCACCAGGCGGTGGCCTCAACCGGCCGCCTGTCCTCCTCGGACCCGAACCTGCAGAACATCCCGATCCGATCCGAAGACGGCAGAAAAATAAGACAGGCATTCATTGCCCCGCCCGGGTATGTACTCCTTGCCGCGGACTATTCCCAGATTGAACTCCGGATCATGGCGCACCTGTCCGGCGATGAGGCCCTGCTTGGGGCGTTTGCACGAAATGAGGATATACACCGGACTACTGCGGCGGAAATTTTCAACAGAAAACTGGATGCCGTCTCCGCCGAAGAACGGCGTGCGGCCAAGGCGATTAACTTCGGCCTGATCTACGGGATGTCCCCTTACGGCCTGGCCAGACAGCTGGGGATCGGGCGGGAAGAGGCAAAACAACACGTTGATCGATACTTTGAACGTTACCCGTCTGTGAAACAATTTATGGACCGGATCCGGGAACAGGCCAGGCAGGACGGTTATGTAGAGACCGTGTTCCGGCGGCGGCTATACCTGCCCGAAATAAATTCCCGCAATGCAGCACGCAGACAATATGCAGAAAGAACCGCCATAAACGCCCCCATGCAGGGGACGGCAGCAGATATAATTAAACGGGCGATGATAGAGATCGACAGGAATATCCTGCGCCGGGACGACAGTGTCAGGATGATTATGCAGGTCCATGATGAACTGGTATTTGAAATTGAGGAAAGCTCGATTAATAATACGGCTGAGCAGATTAAAATCATCATGTCCTCGGTGCCTGAACTCGCTGTGCCCATCATTGTCGAAATCGGGACAGGCCCTAACTGGGACAAAGCGCATTGACGTGGTTATTTATGAAAAATATATTTTCGGGGTATGGCGGCGACTGTGCTAACATTCAGGGTATCACCACACATATTTGAACTGCACCACTCTTTAATATTGTAAATAAAATCCCCTCAAGACCATCAGGAATTACCTGTGCTGTTGATACCCGCAATCGATATCAAAGATGGAAAATGCGTCCGTCTCCGCCAGGGGCGCATGGACGATGAAACGGTATACAGCAATAACCCGCTGGACGTTGCCGAGAGGTGGGTCAAGGCCGGGGCCAAACGATTACATGTCGTGGATTTGAATGGCGCGGTTTCCGGCAAACCTGGCAACGCCGACATTATCCATAATATTGCTGAGACCTATCCTGATATTGTCATACAGGTCGGCGGCGGGATCCGCCATGAAGACACTATCCAGACTTATCTCGATGCGGGGGTCAGCTACGTCATTATCGGTACCCGGGCAGTCACTACGCCCCACTTTGTGTCCGATGTCTGTCTTGAATTCCCCGGACACATAATAGTTGGGCTGGACGCCAAGGACGGGAAGCTCGCAACCGAAGGGTGGTCCAAGCTGTCCAATCACGATGTCGTCGACATGGCAAAGCGGTTTGAGGAAGAGGGCGTCGTCTCTATCATTTTTACCGATATAGGACGTGACGGCATGATGACTGCGGTAAATATTGAAGCAACTGTCGACCTCTGCCGCCAGATCACTATTCCGGTCATCGCCTCCGGCGGTATCACTAATATGGATGACATCAAGGCCTTGTGTGAAATTGCATCGGAAGGTATCGAGGGCGCCATAACCGGGCGTGCGATATACGAGGGTACTCTCGACTTTGCCTCTGCACAAAAATATGCAAACGAACATTGCAAGAGAATCAAGCAGGGGCCATGAGCCTGGCAAAGCGGGTCATCCCCTGTCTGGATGTCGATGCCGGCAGGGTAGTTAAGGGAATCAGGTTTGTTGATATAAGGGACGCGGGCGACCCGATTGAAGTTGCGCGGCGTTATGATGAACAAGGGGCCGACGAGATCACTTTTCTCGACATTACTGCCAGCCGCGATAATCGCGGTACCATGGTCCAGGTCGTGGAAGCTGTTGCAAGCCAGGTATTCATACCCCTTACTGTGGGCGGCGGTATCCGCAACCTGGAAGACATACGGCGCATGCTCAATGCAGGCGCTGACAAAGTAAGCATCAACTCAGCCGCCGTGCAGGACCCGGAGTTTGTCAGACTGGCGTCCGGGAAATTTGGCGCCCAATGCATCGTCATCGCTATAGATGCAAAACTTGCCGGCAATGATCCCGGGAACCCCCGTTGGGAAGTTTTCACTCACGGCGGGCGCCGCGGAACCGGCATTGATGCAGTGGCATGGGCAAACCAGGTAGCTGACCTCGGCGCAGGGGAAATCCTGCTGACCAGCATGGACCGTGACGGCACTCGTAACGGATTCGATCTCAAACTTACCTGCGCAGTCAGTTCGTCCGTACCGGTCCCGGTCATTGCATCCGGCGGAGTCGGCTGTCTGCAACACCTGGTTGATGGTATCCTTGAAGGCAAAGCGGACGCTGTGCTTGCAGCAAGTATCTTTCATTTTGGTGAACATACTGTTGGCGAGGCGAAAAAATTAATGTCCCTCCATAATATTCCGGTAAGAATGTGATCCGAATGCAGACTGACAAGACAAAATGGTTAAATGACATACAGTGGAACCATGAGGGCCTGGTTCCCGCAATTGCCCAGGACCAGGCTTCAGGTAAAATACTCACACTGGCATGGATGAACCGTGACGCCCTGGAAATGACCGTGGCAGGGGGGCTCGCCGTTTACTGGTCGCGATCCAGACAACGTATCTGGAAGAAAGGCGAAAGGTCCGGACATTTCCAGGAAATTTCCGAGATCAGGACAGACTGCGACAAGGACACTATACTGCTGCTGGTTAACCAGATTGGCGGCATAGCCTGTCACACCGGCAGATACAGTTGTTTCTTTTCGAGACTGGAAAATGGAAAATGGCAGGCGGTCGAGCCGGTAATTAAAGACCCCCGTCAAATTTACGGGTCTACCTAACGTCAACCGGATCTGATATATGGCTGATACACTGGAAAAAATAGCTGTCGTGCTGGACAGGAGAAAGGGACAAGACCCGGAATCGTCTTATGTTGCGGGTTTGTATCACGAAGGCACTGACGCGATCCTGAAAAAGATTGGCGAAGAAGCAACGGAAGTTATTATTGCGGCAAAAAACCCCGATAAACAGGCAATTGTCCACGAAATTGCCGACCTCTGGTTTCACTCACTGGTACTGCTCGCCAGCCTGGATTTAAAACCCGCCAACGTGCTGGCGGAGCTGGAGCGGCGATTTGGCCGATCCGGGCTGAAAGAAAAGAAAAATCGCGCAAAGAATCGAGTATAATCGTGCGCAAGCAACAGATGATTTTGGGAGGCGACACATGGGCATCAGTATTCCTCAACTATTGATAATATTGTTGATCGTGGCCTTGCTTTTCGGCACGAAAAAACTCCGGGGCATAGGCAGTGATATGGGCTCCGCCCTGAAAGGTTTTCGCAACGCCATGAGAGACGATGATCCCGATACAGCCAGTAAGACCGACAATAATGAACAGGCCAAGGTAATCGAGGCCGAAGTCCAGGGCGGCGGTCAGCAGACTGAAAAAAAGCAAGAGCAGGCATAATAGAAAAAACGACACCCCTTCCACCACAAGATCATTGATCTCTCAGCGGGCCCCCGGCAATGTTTGATGTCAGTTTTTGGGAGTTGGCAGTGGTTTGCGTCGTCATACTTCTGGTTGTTGGTCCGGAGCGACTGCCTGTGCTGGTACGGGATGTGGGCAGATGGGCCAGGAAGATCCGCCGCATCATGACCGAAACGCAATATGACCTTGAGCGTGAATTCAATTTTGAGGAAGAGCGAAGGCGACTTAGATCAGAGAAGAAGGGGCTGTCCTCGGCCATAGACGAACTGGACGATCTGATGAAAATCGCCCCGGACCGGGATCCTGACAATATAACGCCGGACGTGTCCCGGAAAGATCCCTGATCATCATGTCGCATGATGTCCCGCCAGACCAGCAGGAGTCCGACAAAGAACAGCCTTTGATTGCCCATCTTACCGAACTGCGTACGAGGCTGATACACAGCTTGATATGTGTGCTGCTGGTATTTCTGGTGCTGTCCCCCTTCTATGCCGGGATTTACACCGCCATCGCAACGCCATTAATCAGCAAGCTGCCGGAAGGAACGAGTATGATCGCGACCGAAGTCGCGTCACCCTTTCTCGTCCCCTTCAAACTGACGGGCTTCCTCGCGGTTTTCATATCCATTCCATATTTACTTTACCAGTTATGGGCGTTTGTATCGCCCGGACTTTATAAAAATGAAAAGCACTTTGCCATACCCCTGCTTGCTTCGAGTATACTTTTGTTCTACGCCGGCACGGCATTTGCGTTCTTCGTCGTGTTCCCCCTGGTGTTTGCGTTTTTCACCTCGGTCACACCGGAAGGCGTAACCGTGATGACGGACATCAGTCACTACCTGAGTTTTATACTCAAAATGTTTCTCGCCTTCGGCGTCGTATTCGAAGTCCCGATCGCCACTATTCTGCTGATTTCGACCGGGGTCGTTTCATATGAAGACCTGAAGAGCAAACGTCCTTATATTATCGTTTCCGCATTTGTCATTGGTATGCTGCTGACACCGCCGGACGTGATTTCGCAATTCCTTCTTGCCATACCCATGTGCATTCTGTTTGAGCTGGGACTGTATCTCAGCAAACATTTCATCCCCAGACCTGAGCCACTACCCGAAAAGGAAATCGCCGACGTCAATAAGCCCGCCCTTACATATAAGGATGACATTATCAATGATTATGATGACACGTGATCAGGATTTGCTTCAGGGCCATCAGCCCTGCTCCCACGGCAGGCCATGGTAGCGCCAGCCGTTTATCGTGCCCCTGTGCCTCTCCCTGTCCAGGCCCCCTTCAAAACCCTCCACCACATTAAAGACCTTTTCAAATCCGCTTTCCGTCAGCGCCACCGCGGCGTCCATTGATCGCCTCCCGCTGCGGCATATGGCCAGTACCGGGAGGCTTTCTATGGGGCCGCCCGCATTGTTCAGCATTTGCAGATTCTTTCTTACTTTTTTAACAAAGTCCTGTACGGCCTCCGGGGACGGCGCGCCTGGCCATGGGATGTTTACGGCATTGACCGGATGTCCAACATACTCAAACTCCGGTACTGTGCGCACGTCTATCAGCACCGATGATTTGTCCGAATTCAGAATCTCGAAGGCCTGCAACGGGGTAATTTCCGGGATTTTTTTGTCTGGCATCGGGTCGTTTCAGTGTTCGTCAGGATAGTCCATCCTGTCTATTATGCCCAATTGCCCTGCAAACAAAAACCGCCTTGATAGACTCTGTCATTTCAAACACATTTGGCAGAAGCCGTATAAATGTGGTGCAATACGCGTCTATCAATAAAAACCTGCTATCAGGAGGAAAATCATGTCGATGGATGACCGGGACGGAGTCATCTGGATGGACGGCAAATTGTGCCCCTGGAGGGACGCACAAGTCCATGTGCTGACCCATACCCTGCATTACGGAATGGGTGTGTTTGAAGGCATACGCGCCTATAAAACAGGCCGTGGCACTGCGGTATTCCGGTTGGGCGAACATATCAACCGCCTGTTTAACTCCGCCCACATCATGCGCATCACGCTCCCTTACACAAAAGAGGAAATCAGTCGTGCCTGCCTCGAGGTCCTGCGCGGTAATAACCTTGCTTCCGCCTACATCAGGCCGGTCTGTTTCTATGGCTCCGAAGGCATGGGCCTTCGGGCAGACAACCTCAAGGTCCACGTGGCCATCGCTGCCTGGGAGTGGGGCGCTTATCTTGGCCCCGAAGGACTGGAAAAGGGGATACGCGTCAAGACATCCTCATATACGCGCCACCATGTCAACATCTCCATGTGCAAGGCCAAGGCCAACGGTCATTACATAAATTCCATGCTGGCCTTCCAGGAAGTCCGCGAGCACGGTTATGACGAGGCGTTATTGCTGGACAGCGAAGGCTATGTTGCGGAAGGAAGCGCGGAGAATATCTTTATCGTCCGTAACGGCATAATTTACACGCCGGACCTGACCTCCGCCCTGGAGGGGATTACCCGCGACACCATCATCGAGCTGGCAGCGGAATGCGGGGTCCCGGTAAAGGAAAAACGCATTACCCGTGATGAGGTGTATATCGCCGACGAGGCCTTCTTCACCGGGACGGCGGCGGAAGTCACTCCGATCAGAGAGGCCGACAGCCGCAGGATCGGTTCCGGCGGAAAAGGCCCTGTTACCGGCAGGCTGCAGAATCTCTATAGTGATTGTGTTTACGGGCGGCACAAGGACCGTACGCAGTGGCTTTCCTTTGTATGACAGCTCACGGTAACTAAAAATGGCGACTCCTTTCAAAGGCACAAAAACACCAAACGATAGACAAACTTACGAGGTGTCCCGGCAGGACCTGCCGTTACACTGCCCGCTGGAGGAGATGAGTCTGTGGAACTCCCACCCCCGCGTCTACCTCCCCATCGAGAATACCGGCAGGGCCAAATGCCCATACTGCGGCACCGACTTTATCCTGAAGGAATAAACGGTCCCCGTTTGAGCGTCCAAAACAAGCCCATAACAATATGGCGGATCACCGATGGCAAGGCCGGCCACGACGCACAAAGCATGGGCCTGGCCAGGGCCCTGTCAGCCATAACTGCATGCCGCATTTTTGACATCGGGGCGCCGTCGCGCCTGAGCACCTTCTTCGGATTGCTCGCCCGGCGTTTTAACCCGGCAGATGGCCTGCCGGACCCGGACTTGATCATCGGGGCCGGACACGGGACCCACCTCCCTCTGCTGTGTGCCAAATCATCACGGAGAGGAAAAACTGTTGTGCTGATGAAGCCTACACTGCCGACAGACTGGTTTGATCTCTGTCTGGTCCCGGAACACGACAGCCCGCCTCGCAAAAAAAATATCCTTGCCACACGCGGAGTACTGAATACTGTTGTCCCTGCTGCCAACAAAGACCCGGGCAAGGGCCTGATACTGGTAGGCGGTCCGTCCAGGCATTACGGCTGGGACGAAAAAACACTGGAAAAACAAATCCGCCATATTATTAATGATGACACCGTCCGATGGACACTTGCGGACTCGCGCCGTACTCCGGATACCACCCGCCGGGTTTTCCTGGCCCTGCCAAAAAACAATCTGACCTATCAGCCCTATGCGGACACCAGCCGGGACTGGTTGGCCGGCGAACTGTCCGTTGCCTGCTCTGTCTGGATAACCGAAGACAGTGTCTCCATGCTCTATGAGGCGCTGACTTCAGGTTCGGCCGCAGGTTTACTGCGGGTCCCGCCAAAACATCGCTCCCGGATTTCCATCGCGACCAACAAGCTCGTAAGGGACGGCCTGATCACGACATTCGATGACTGGACAGCCGGGCGTACACTGAAGACGCCGGAAGCCGGGTTCAACGAAGCTGCGCGGTGCGCGGGACTGGTTCTGGCTTATTTCCCCACTGTTGTGCAATAGTGCCGGCTTAAGATATGCGCAAGTTGACTGTCATACAAACCCTGCCTGCCCTCAGTACTGGCGGGGTCGAGCGCGGGACGCTGGAAGTTGCTGAAGAACTGGTTAAACGGGGGCACCGTTCCATAGTCGTTTCTTCGGGCGGGGCCATGCTTAAAGAACTGATCGAAAAGGGCAGTGAACATTATGACCTGGCTGTTGGCAAAAAATCCCTGGCTACCCTGTGGCATATTCCCCGGTTACGAAAAATCATGCGCGAGACCGGAGCAACCATAGTTCATGCCCGGTCCCGGCTGCCCGCCTGGATAAGTTATCTGGCCTGGAAAGGCATGGATCCGGCCTCCCGGCCACGGTTCATTACCAGTGTACATGGACCCTATACTGTCAACCGCTACAGCAGGATCATGACCAGAGGAGAACGTGTCATTGCCATCTCAGATTTTATCAGGGACTATATTACCAGGAATTATCCTGATGTCCCGACCGGCAAGATAATTGTCATCCCGCGTGGTGTCAGCAGGGAAAGATATCCCTATATGTTCCATCCCGGCAAGGCCTGGTTGGCGAGCTGGCACAACCAGTATCCTCTGCTCGAAAACAAAACCTTCGTCACCCTGCCGGGCAGGATCACCCGTTGGAAAGGCCAGGAAGACTTTCTACACATCCTCTCCAGGCTGCCCGGAGACGATAACACTATACACGGTCTTATCGTAGGCGGTCCCCATCCACTCAAACAACATTACTTTGAAGAGTTGAAGGCCCTGGCAAAAAAGCTGGGGCTGGATCACCGTCTGACATTTGCCGGGCACCGCAACGATGTGCGCGAAATAATGAGCATATCCCGTATCGTCATGTCTCTTTCCAATGAGCCGGAGGCCTTTGGCAGGACGGTATTGGAATCATTGAGTCTCGGCGTGCCTGTCATAGCCTATGCCCATGGTGGGGCGGGCGAAGTGATGCGCACGGTCTTTCCCGAAGGACTGGTCCCCAAAAACGATACCGCCGCCGCCGCAGGGTTAATCGCCAAATTCCTGATCGCCAGGCCGAAGGTGCCGGAGCAGAACCCCTTTTCCTTGCGGCGCATGCTGGACAGCACGATGCGTTTGTACGAGGACGTGTCTGAAGAACGCGCCGATTATAAACAGATCTTGCAGGCCTGAAGACATGTCGGCACCCCGGTCCGATCTTGCCAGTTTCACCATCAAGGCCTATTGCTTGGCCAAATCCAACCTCGCCTTCATTTTATTGCTGTTAACCCTGGTACTGATGGTCAGCAAATCTCTGTATAATGTGCCTGTAAGCATCATGGCAATCATCGGGCTTACGCGGATGATCCGGTCCCCTCGCCTCGTTTTTGCCGATCCGCTCATACGCGTTTATTCCGTCCTGTTTCTATGTCTGTGGTTGCCCTTGCTGATCTCCCTACCTGACGCTGTCAACGTAGGGCACTCTGCGCGGACAGTCATTCCGTATCTGCGTTTTCTTTTCATGGGCATTTATGTTCTGCTTGAGAAGGACAATATACTGGTATATTCCAGGCTCACGGCGGCAGTCTTCTGTGTCGCGGTGTTCTGGGGCGTGGATGCCACCATACAATATATTTTCGGGACCAACTTGTTCGGCTACCCGTATCAACCAGGACACATCACCGGTATGTTTTATCCGGACAACACCATCGCCCATGTCCTTGCTGCGTTGTCCCCTCTGTATTTTGAGTCGGTGCGGATATACAGCAAAAAGTACCGGTGGGTATGGCTGGCTATATTGCCCCTGCTGGTCGTAATCCTGCTTAGCGGCAGACGCGCGGCCTGGATAATGTTGGCGATCAGCGTCGCCGGCTATTTATTCTATCTGTTCAGGCATACAGGCATTGGCCATTCTGCCCGCAGGAACCTCTTGCTGATCATTTTGGCCGGCCTCGCAACCACCCTGGTGGTGATACTCACCAGTACGCCGTTGCAGGACAGGATGGCTGTTACCGCCGGTCTTTTCAGCCTTGATTACGAACTGACTGACCTTGCAACAGCCAGGCGCCTGCCCATATGGGAGACTGCGGTGGAGATTTTTCGTCATAACTGGATCAACGGGGTCGGCCCTAGGGGATTTCGCTATGTTTATCAGCAATACAGCAGTAATAATAATTTCTGGCACGAGACCGGCACGACCCACCCCCACCAGTTGTTGCTGGAAGTGCTGGTTGAAACCGGCGTCATCGGGTTTGTCGGCCTGGCGTTGTTTGCGTGGATATTCTGCAGTTTTTTTATGGTGAAGGCCCGTGCGTCGTCGACCGTCTTTCCCTGGATACTGTCAATCTTCCTGGTCATGTTCCCGTTTAGCACCAATATGGCCTTTTACGGATCTTACTGGGCTTCAGTGATTTGGTGGTTCCTGGTGGTGGCCTTCGTGTCCATGAAAACACCGGCTGATAAACAGGCATCCTAGCCTGCAACTGGCGCTGGTTACTCTTCCCTATGCTGATTATCTCCACCCAGTGTTTCCCGCCCGCTCTCGGCGGTATAGAGGCATTGATGTATTCACTAAGCTCAAGTCTGTGTGCGGAGGACGTGGACGTGACTGTGTATGCAGACCAGTCCAAAACAGTGGCGCAAGGCCGGTTTGATCAGGGACAAGTTTTCGCGGTGCGGCGGTATGGCGGAATTAAACCGCTCCGCCGACGCAGAAAGGCGAGAGATATCTATGCTTTTGCGCGCAAATGCGCAGCTCCGGTACGGTTAATGGCCGATTCCTGGAAAAGTCTTGAACATCTCGATTGTCGTCCTTTTTCAACGGTACTCTGTCTGGCCCATGGAACCGAGGTCCCGTTACAGCCTACTCCATCAAAGCTGGCGCGGCTCCGGAGGGCGTACGGAAAAGCTACCTATGTCATTGCCAACTCGGAGTATACTGCCGGCCTGGTCAAGTCTTGCTTAACACGGCCTGAAAAAATTCGGGTCGTTCATCCGGGCATAGAGACTCCAGAGACCGATCAGCGCCTGGAACATGAAGTAAAACAACGGCTTGAACAGCATGGGCCGGTCCTCATTACCGTAGCCAGGTTGGAGCAGCGCAAGGGCCAACACCATGTCATCAGGGCATTGCCGGCGTTGCTTAAGGAATTTCCTGCCCTCCTCTATGTGATCATCGGTGAAGGATCTGAAAGGGCTGCGCTGGAAAGAGAGGCGGCAAGCCTAGGTGTAGACCAACACGTATTGTTCAAGGGCCGCCTGGAAGGACAGCAAAAAAATGCCTGGCTGGCCAACAGCGACCTGTTCGTCATGCCAGGCAGCATAGTCGGCCGGGACGTTGAAGGGTTCGGAATGGCCTACATTGAAGCGGCCTGGTTCGGCCTTCCGTCCATTGCGTGTAATGCAGGCGGCGCTCCGGAGGCCGTCATCCACGATCAAACAGGTCTCGTTTGTGGCCCGGGCGACCAGAATCAGCTGCAGCTATGCCTGCTGCGCCTGTTGCGGGACCAACACTTGCGGAAGACGTTGGGAGACAACGCCCGGAGACGGGCAAAAGACTTTGCCTGGGCCAGCAAGATCTCAGAATATACCGGTTTGTTTATGTCCGTATCATAAGGGCAGGTTTTTTAAAAAAGCTCTCGTCTTCAGCACGGTCTCTTCCAGCGGGATATTGCCGGCATGCTGATCCGGACTCTGCGCCCACAAGGCCTTCTTCCCCCAAGGCAATACCCGCTCAGGCCTGTCTACGCTGAAAAATGTCAGCGTCGGCGTGGACATTGCCGCGGCAATATGTCCCAACCCCGAATCCGCACCCACGAAAAGACTCGCCCTGCTGAGTACCGCCGCCGCCTGCAGCAGGTTAGTCTGCCCGGCCAGATCAACGAAAGGCAGCTTCAGTTCGCGGGCGACCGTCGCGGTCGCGGATTTTTCCCGCGGACTCCCGTCCAAGATTACCCCGGAGATCAGGTCTGCCAGTCTGTTTGCCAACGCAGCATAGTTTTGCGCGGGCCACACCTTGTTGGCGTTATCGTTACCGGGGGCCATGGCCAGCCAGCGCTTTCCCGGTAAGGACGCCAATACCTGTTCAGCAAAGGTGTGTTCCTCCCCGCTAAGCCAGATGCGGGCGGAAGGAATAACCGCATCACCATGCAAGCTATGTATAACCCCCATAAGTTGCTGAACGGCATGGTCGCCGTAGCTCTTACGCTGCCATTTTGTCAGCCGCTTCCTCCCCCTGAAAAGGTAGGCCAAGCCGTCCGTGCGCAGGTCCACGATCAGGTCATATGCCATGCCCCGGACTTCCTGAAGCAATTCTATTGAGCCCCTGAGAAATTTCTTCTTGTGCTTGAGAAAAATCCGGCCGCGATAGGGGCAATGTTTATAAAGGATGTCCGAACGGCTGTCTGAAACGATGTCAATAACTGCCCCGGGGTATTTGAGATGCAATGACTCCAGGACCGGGGTAGTCATCACCGCATCGCCGACGCAACTCAGTGATATGAACAATATAGTGTTGGTTTCCTGTTCCACTGTTGGCCTGTCAGTTTCTCATCTACACTAAACTGCGATCATGGAACACGATTCGCGGTGTCGCGGGGTGCCAATATTTCAGTAATCTTTATATGATTTTTCTTCGACATATCCAGAGCCCAGTCGTTGATTTATGCCCTTCTTCAGCACGGCCCTTTTGTCGTTTGTGACATAAACCGACCTGGCCAGTTCTATGAATCTGTCATCAAACTCGCCCTTTGCTTCCTTTTCCCGAATAGCATTTTCAATTTCCCACAGCTTTTCGTTTACGCTGCGTAACGACCGCAGGTCTTCACGGATGTCGGCGCCGGCATACGGGGACTGTTGCCAGGCCTGCAATAGCGCGTCGAGCTCCTTGTTGATATTCACGAGTTTGGCTGTGTCCTTAATCTGGTCCTTCTTGATCTGCAAAATTGTTATCTTGTCGAGGAACTCGCCGACAGATATTTCGGTTTTTATACTCATTCAAGCGCCTTTGAAGCCACAGAAAAATGTCTCCGCCACGGCGTTCTCTGTGGCCCCGTATTTAATTCAAAGCGTTATTATGCTGATCAGTCTACTATTTACCTATACAAAAACGCGAAAAGATTTCTCCCAGGAGATCGTCTGTATGAAACTCCCCGGTTATCTGGCCCAGGGTTTGTTGCGCCTTGCGCAGCTCTTCGGCAAGCAGTTCTGCCGGGCCGTCACTTTTAAAGGACTGCATCCCTGCCTCGACAAACCGTCGTGCCGTTTCAAGCGCATTGATATGTCTTTCCCTGGCCAGCACTACGTCCTCACCAGCATCTTCCATGCCGGCCTCCTGTTTCAGGGCGGCCCTCAACAAATCCAGCCCGTCCCCTGTCATTGCTGAAATATAGAGGTGCCGAACACCATTGATATCGGCCTCGCCAGCAACCCTCTCGGCCAAGTCTATCTTGTTATGCACGACGATGAGTTTGCAACCGGATGGTTTCTCCCGGAACAGCTGTTCGACCACGTCGTCGTTCTCGTCACTGTTTATGTCAGTTACCAGAATTATCAGGTCTGCCTTTTCAATCTCACGATACGACCTTTTGACGCCTTCCTGCTCTATCATGTCCACGGGTTCACGTATCCCCGCCGTATCAACAATGTTGACGGGCGTCCCGTCTATCTGGATCGTGTCTTCGATAATGTCTCTTGTAGTCCCCGCAACATCGGTAACGATGGCGCGGTTGGTCTGGGTAAGCCTGTTTAGCAGGCTTGATTTCCCGACGTTCGGGCGGCCGACAATGGCTGCGCGCACTCCTTCCCTTAGTAACCTGCCCCGGCGTGACTTGATCAATAAATCATCCAGGTACGTAACCAGCTGGTCGAGCTTCTGATCCAGTTCCCGGTTTTTCAGGAAATCGGCCTCTTCTTCCGGAAAGTCCAGGGCGCCCTCGACATACGTCCTGATATTCACCAGTTGTGCCAACGCGCCGGAAATCCGCTCCGAAAACTCCCCCTCCAGCGACCTCGCCGCGCTACGAACCGCCCGCGCCGAGACACTGTCGATCAGGTCCGCGACGGCCTCCGCCTGGACCAGGTCGATCTTGTCGTTCAAATAGGCGCGCTCGGTAAACTCACCGGCCCTGGCAAGTCTTGCCCCCAGCGCCACAGCTTCCTTCAGCAGGAGGCTTAAAACACCCGGCCCTCCATGCCCGTGCAGCTCTACAACATCTTCTCCGGTAAATGAGTGCGGGGCTTTGAAGTAAAGCAATATGCCCTTGTCCAGGATCCTGCCTGCACGATCACGGAAGGCACAGTAATGCGCATATCTTGGCCTGGCATCGATATGGGTGATTTCCCGTGCTATTGCCAGACCTGCGCTACCCGAGAGCCTGACTATCCCGATTCCGCTTTTGCCGGGTGGGGTTGCAACAGCCACAATGGTGTCCTGCCGGTCCGCCATGGCCGACATGGTCTAGCCTGGTTTGGCGCCGAGGCCGGCGCGCTCCAGGCTGCGCGTTATCATCCACTGCTGGATGATGGACAGCACATTGTTTGCCACCCAGTACAGCACCAGGCCCGAGGGGAAGAACGCGAAAAAAACTGTAAAAACGAACGGCAGGATCATCATTACCTTCGCCTGCACCGGGTCCATCGGTGCGGGATTCAGCTTTTGTTGTATAAACATGGTTACGCCCATGATCAGCGGCAACACATAATACGGATCCCGGGTTGACAGGTCTTGCAACCAGAAAATAAATCCCGCCTGCCTGAGCTCTATGCTCTCCAGCAAGACCCAATATAGGGCAATGAATACGGGGATCTGTACCAGAATAGGCAAACACCCACCAAACGGATTGATCTTTTCTTCCTTGTAAATCTGCATCATGGCCTGGTTCATGCGCACCCTGTCTTCCTTGTAGCGGTCCCTGAGGGCTATGAGTCTGGGCTGGACCCTCCTCATGTTGGCCATGGAACGGTAACCGGCGGCAGATAATTTATAAAACAGGACTTTCAAAAATATCGTTATCAGAATGATAGACCAACCCCAGTTGCCGGTGATTTTATGGACTTCGCTCAGGCCCAAGAACAGCGGTTTGGCAATGAACCATAACATCCCGTAATCGACGGTCAGATCCAGCCCGGTCGCGATTTGCGCCAGCTTGTCCTGGTCCTTGGGACCTATATATATCTGCTCGACGATTTCTTTTTCTTCGCCGGGCGCTACAGACAGCGCCGGGGTAATGGCGCCGGCGGCAAAAAGATTATTATCCAAAGCCCGTGTGTAGTAATGATAGGCGCTGTTTTTATCTGTGGGCACGAGGGCGGTCACGAAATAATGCTGTATCATCGCGACCCACCCGTCCTGGGTATCCCGTGCCAGCGCCTGGTCAGTTATGTCGTCAAAAGCAATTTTTTCATACCGGTTTTCCGGCCCCGAAATAACCGCACCTGTATATGTGTAGATAAGGCGCATTCCGCCCTGCTCGGGGTTGAATCTTTTGAACTGGGAGTACGACCTGCCGGACCAGGTCTCGCCGGAATTGTTTTTGATCCTGTACCTGACCTTAATCAGATGGCTGCCCCGCTCGAACTCAAATATCTTGTTGACGGTTATCCCTCCGCCGGACCATGTAAATGGGACAGAAAGCGTGCCTTCTTGCCCCTGCCCGAGCGCATAGGCGTTTCCGCCGGGGTGATAAAGCGTCTCGTGCGTGGGCGCCGGCTGTAGACTCAACAGTCCACCCTGGGAAAGATAGACAAGTCCCGGCGTGTCTTCCATCAACACGAACGGTTCGTCCGGCTTGTCTATACTGATTGGATAGTCCAGCAAGGCGGCGTGATGGATCCCCGCGCCCCGGGGATCGATCTTTATCCTGAAGACATCTGTTGACACCTCGACTGTTGCCGGCGTGACCGTTGTCGTCGCCATGATCTCCTGCTGTCGAACCGGACTTTCTGTCCCGGCCCCGTCTGGGAGCGCAGGCACATCCCCGGACCCGGCACTAACCGGGTCCTCACCGCTGGCCGCAACTTGCTGCGGGGTTGTCTGGGGGCCGTAGCTTGTCTCCCAGCTGGTCCATAACTTCATGGTAACCATGGCAAGGCATATTAATAAGATGAATCTCATGGAATCCATGTTCGTCTCGCGGCTCAAGGCACGGGATCGTTTCCGCCCGGCGAAAACGGATGGCAACGACAAACCCTCGCTATCCCGAGCAAGGCGCCCCTGACTGCTCCATGACGGTCGATTGCCTCACAGGTATAACAGGAACAGCTGGGCGAAAACCGGCAATTAATACCCAGAAACGGGCTGATGGCGTAGGAGTACGCTTTGACTACACTGATGAGGATTTTTTGCACGTAGACACTTTTCTCCAATGTAAGTCCAGGGATTCACGTAGCGCCCTCCTGTCTGAGGTGTCGACCTTTCCCTGCGGCACAACCACCAGATCCAGTCCTGCCAGGATATCGTGATTTACCCTGAAGCTTTCCCGTATCAGTCTTTTTAAACTGTTGCGAAATACCGCCTTGCGTATTTTCTCCCTGGACACCGCCAGGCCAAGCCGGGAATGCCCCAGCCCGTTGGCCCTGGCCAACACCAGAAACCGGGAATCTACTGAACGTATATTTGCTTTAAAAACGCTGTGGAACTCAGAAGGCTTGCTTAACCTTTGATTTTTCTGGAACCGCCGTGTACTAGCAGCCAACTTTTCAGGCGGCCAGTCGTTTCCGGCCTTTTGCGCGTCTCGCCTTTAAAACCAGCCGTCCCCCTTTGGTGCGCATGCGCAGGCGGAACCCGTGGCGTCGTTTTCTTACCAGCTTACTGGGTTGATATGTTCGCTTCATAACCTTACTTTACCGGGCCGGGATTGAAAGACCGAGCATCTTACTTTCCCTTTCTTCCCGATGTCAATTTTATATGCGGAATTTCTTGCGACATGTGTATATAGATATGCACGGTAAACAAGTATACACTCTCTGTCCTCTTCATCTTATTTTAATTTTTTCTCGAAAAAGGAGTCCTGGGCTTGGCAATGTCGATTTGGAAATCCTGTCTTGAACGACTGGAAGGCGAGTTGACCCCACAACAGTTCAATACCTGGATCCGCCCATTGCAAGCCATCGAAGAGGAAGACAATTTACGATTGCTCGCCCCGAACCGTTTTGTGCTTGATTGGATCAATGAAAAATACCTGGATCGTATCAATGCCTTGCTGGAGAAAATTTTAAACGGGACGAACTGCAACCTGGTGATCGAGGTGGGCAGCCAGTCAAAAAGGGAGGTTATTGAAAAATCACCGGACAAACGCGTCGAGCCCTTATTGGGCCAGAAGCGTTACTCGAACTATCTTAATTCCCTGTTTACCTTTTCCAACTTCGTGGAAGGAAAGTCCAACCAGCTCGCCCTCGCCGCTTCGATGCAAACCGCTGAAAACC
>Ga0326597_10005672_pt1 | contig 17260 bp, 13 predicted proteins | sample RVTome_12_FD_203789 | JGI IMG/M metagenome (GOLD analysis project Ga0326597, IMG submission 203789) | Soil microbial communities from uranium-contaminated site in the Upper Colorado River Basin, Wyoming, United States - RVT100D185 | ecosystem: Environmental > Terrestrial > Soil > Contaminated >...
CATCTCCGGCGAGCGCCAGAGGCGGGACATCAGCAGTTCCCTCTCGTAAAAAAGCTCTTTCGGCAGGCGATCATAGAGGCTCATGTACAGCTCTTCCTGAAGAAGAGCCTCCTTCTTCCAGAGCTCTATGTCGATCTCCATTAGTTTACTGAACAGCTCAAACGTGAAATCCTCCATACCCTCCCAGTACAGATCCTCGTAACGGGGCATCCAGCCGAGAGGGCTTTCGATCGCGTAGCCTTCCCCGTGGACGCGGTCGACGATCCACTTGAGCACGCGCAGGTTCTGGCTGAAACCGGGCCAGAGGAAGTTGCCTTCGGCGTCCTTGCGGAACCAGTTGACGTGGAAGATGCGCGGCGGGTTGGGAATGTAACGGCCGACGTTGAGCCAGTGATTGAAATAATCCGCCATGTGATAGCCGCAGAAAGGAAGCATGGCCATCGGGTCGCGGCGGACCTCTCCGGTGGCGCCGGCCACGGCCGCGGTGGTTTCCGATCCGAGGGTCGAAGCCAGATAGACGCCGTGAGTCCAGTTGAAGGCCTGGAAGACCAGCGGCACGGTCGTCATGCGGCGGCCGCCGAAGATGAACGCGCTGATGGGCACGCCGGCGGGGTTCTCCCAATCCGGATCGATGGTCGGGCACTGGCTGACCGGGGCGGTGAAGCGGGCGTTGGGGTGCGAGGCCTTGCGGCCGCAGCCGGGCGTCCAGTTATGGCCCTGCCAGTCGATCAGGTGGCGAGGCGGCTCCTTGGTCATGCCCTCCCACCAGACGTCGTCATCCGGGGTCAACGCCGTGTTGGTGAAGATGGTGTTGCGGCGGATGGTCTCCATCGCGTTGGGGTTTGAGTCGTAGCTGGTGCCGGGAGCGATGCCGAAGAAGCCCGCCTCGGGATTGATGGCGTACAGACGGCGGTCGGTGCCGGGTTTGATCCAGGCGATGTCGTCGCCGACGGTCCACACCTTCCAGCCCTTGAACCCTTTGGGCGGGATCAGCATGGCGAAGTTGGTCTTGCCACAGGCGGAGGGGAAGGCGGCCGCGACATAGGTCTTGCGGCCGCTAGGCTCCTGGACGCCGAGGATGAGCATGTGCTCGGCCATCCAGCCGGCCTGACGCGCCATCACCGAGGCGATGCGCAGGGCGAAGCACTTTTTGCCCAGCAGGGCATTGCCGCCGTAGCCGCTGCCGTAGCTCCAGATGAGGAACTCTTCCGGGAAGTGGACGATGTACTTGTGCTCGGGATTGCAGGGCCACGGCACATCTTTCTGGCCCGGTTCCAGGGGCATTCCGACCGAGTGGACACAGGGGATGAAAAATCCCTTTTCTCCAAGACCGTCGAGCACGGCCTTGCCCATGCGCGTCATGATCCGCATGTTGACCACGACGTAGGGCGAATCGGTCAGCTCGACGCCAATGTGGGAAATGTGCGAGCCAAGCGGGCCCATGCTGAAGGGCACGACGTACATGGTGCGGCCCTGCATCGAGCCTTTATAGAGCGCCAGCAGCTTGCGCTTTATCTCGCGCGGCGGCATCCAGTTGTTGGTGGGCCCGGCGTCGACTTTGGCGCGGGTACAGATGAAGGTCCGGTCCTCGACGCGCGCGACGTCATTGGGGTCCGAAGCGCAGTAATAACTGTTCGGCCGCTTCTTCGGATTCAGACGCCGGAAGGTGCCATTGGCGACCATCTGTTCGCAGAGCCGGTTGTACTCCTCCTCGGAGCCGTCGCACCAGTAGATGCGGTCGGGCGTAAGATGCGCGGCGACATCCTCCACCCAACTCAACAGCTTCTTGTTCGTCGTAGGAGCCTTTGCGGTGTGGGTTGCCATAGGAAAAAGTTGTATTTCCTATATTGCCTTTCCAGTGGGTGTTCCACAAGCTTCGGGGGGGCGGCGCCGGTCCCTGTAACCTCCGCTGAAGAACTCCCTATGGATTGATACGTGCCAGCACGACCGGGATATCCCGAGAGCCCCGAACAACCGTGACGATTTCAATCGGCCTCCGGTCCGATCGATAGAGGATCAGGTAATCCAGCACCGGCCAGAAAAGAAGCTCACGATCTCCAGCCAAATCCGGCCGGCGATGCCCCATTCCTGGAGTTCTCGCAATGCTTCGAAAGGCCTCGACGAACTCCGTAAGCATCTTCCTTGCTGCTCGTTGACTACCTTGCTCCAGGTAGTAATCCCTGATGTCCAGAAGATCCCGCTGAGCAAAGGGAGAGAGTTTATAGCGTGTCACTTCGCCTTGCGCCTGGGAGGCTTGGCGTCAAGATCCGCGATCAGCTTGGCCATGAACGGATCGCCGTCCACTCCCTCGCCAAGGTCGAGCGAAGCGATTCCCTCATCGATTCGCTTCCGCAACTCCGTGAGTCGAGCCAAGCGAACTCTCTCGTGGTCCTCCAAGAGGCGAAGGGCTTCACGCACTACCTCACTGGCGGAGTTATAGCGGCCGCTCTCGACTTTCTGTTGGACAAAACGCTCCAGCGTGGGGGTGAGGTTGACGTTCATATCCGTCTACCCCAGACTGTACAGGGAGCTGTCAACCTTTGTCAATGTTCGACAAAAAACATAGGGTACGGTATGCAGGCCGGCACGGAAGAAAACAGTCCCGGCATTGGCAAGGGTTTCCTGACGAGTGACGCCATCGGCCGCCGGTCGGTCCAGCGCTTGACGATAGCGCGATCGTTGGACAGCAAAAGGCGAGCAACCCCTGGGCGGCGTGTTCGCCGCCTGGATATGACCGCGCGGCGTATGTCGAACTGATCCCTTCACGCACTGGCCCATGATGTATTACGATGTGTATATACAGAGTGCGATACGAATGGGATGAAGCAAAGAACCGGCGTAACCAGCGAAAACATGACGGAATCTCATTCGAACTGGCGGAGCTGGTCTTCGAAGACGAACGCTGCCTTGTGGGTCTCGACCGATATTGAGCCCGAGGCTGTTGTCGTGTTGCTGGTTGTTCACGCATACAGGGAGGAGTAGCATGGCGAAGAAATCATCCGCATCATCTCAGCCCGCAGGGCTGAAAAGCATGAGATCCGAAGATATCAGGAACAGGCAATGGAATGAAAAGGAGCGGCGGGCACTGCGCCAGGCTGCCAGACGCCAGGCGACTGGAGACGACTCGCATATCAACTTCGAAGACATTCCGCGCCTGACCGATGAGCAGTTGGCAAGCATGGTGCGGCTGCGTGACGTCAGGCGGAAGGTGGCCGTGAGCGTGCGTCTCGACCCGCGGGTTCTCGATTGGCTGAAATCCAAAGGCGAGGGTCACCTGACGCGCATCAACGACATTCTCACAAACCTGATGGAAGCGGAACGCAGGACGGGGCCCGGGCGGCACGAATCCCGCTAGATCGCGCGTTGACCCTGCTTCTCTGTGCGCATAATCAAGTGTGGCAGAGTCGGTTCTAATAAACCCTATCAGGTCAAGCAGGTACGGAGAGTTCTCGTTCGGTATAAACTGACGGAAGGGGCACAGTGACAAAATACGAGATCATTCTGTACTGGAGCGACGAGGATGATGCGTTTATCGCCGAAGTGCCGGAGTTGCCTGGCTGCGCCGCCGATGGCGTCACTCGTCAGGAAGCCCTTGCCAATGCCGAGACTGTGATCACTGAATGGCTGGACACTGCCCGGGAGCTTGGACGCCCGATCCCAGAGCCCAAGGGCCGGCTCCTGTTTGCCTGAGTGAAGTTGCCCGGCAAGGTGGCGGCTGGCATGGGCCAGCGCTCGGCAGTGGTTTCCCTCAGGGTACAACGGCGATAACGGATGACCTGGTCTCAGCTCAGATGCGGCCGGAGACGCGCGAACTGGGCTTCCCAGTGCAACTCCTGAGCGACGGCACGGCGGCAGCCTTCCACCATCTCGATCCAGGCGGGCGTGGCATGAAGGCGCATCGCCTTACCGAGTGCGGCGGCAAACGCAGTGTAGCTCCAGTCGTCCATGAGGATGCCGCAGCCGTACCGCTCGAGGATCACCTTGCACTGCGGATGCGGTGCGGTGATGGGCGGAATGCCGTCGGCAATCGAGTCGAAAAACTTGTTCGGCGCGGCGTAGAGCTGATTCTCGTTGACGGGATTCCAAGCCACCAGGCTGTAGAGATAATTCCTGCGTATCCGGGCCAGCTCGTGTGCGTCGATGAAGCCGCGGTAGCGCACGGCGCCGCCAAGCGAGGCGAGGAACTCTTGCCGGGCCGAGTCGGGGCCAAGCTTGACCGGGCCGAACATGTCGATCGGATATTTCTGGGTTTCAGGTTTCGTGTAGTACGAAGCGAAGGTCTGCTCGCTGATCGTGCCGGCATAGAGCAAACGGCCATTGCGGGAAGGACGTGGTAGGGGAGGCTCGGTGTTGCGGAAGTTGGTCGTGTTATAGAGCACCAGTTTGGCGGGTTCGCGGTCCGGCGAGGCGCCGTGGAAACCGAAGCGGCCGATCTCGGCGGCGGCGCGATTCTCCTCGGGGAAGATCACGATGTCGATCAGCGGCCCGGCCTGGCCGTTCATCTCCATATCGAAGGGGCCGTAGAAGGGGATTGACTCGACCGAGTAGTAGATGACCTTGCGGGGCCTGTAGTCGAGACGGAACAGCACCGGCAGGCAGTAGGTGCAGCAGATGACCAGTACTTCCGGCCGGAGCTGGTTGACATGGCGGGCGGCTCGCCAGAGGTACTCCTGGCGGCCCTGGTCGCTGTGAGGATGCCAGACGGTGGTGACGCGATCGAAGCGCAGGGCTGGGAACAGCGAGTGCCGCGCGGTGACCTCGGGCTGAGCCGGTTCGATCACGTAGCCATCGGCGCCGTAATACGCCACCAGCGAGAGGGTCAGCAGTGGCAGTTGCGGAGTGCCGTAGCCGAGGGTGACGTCGGAGATGGCCAGCACTTTCATCGGCCCTGCTCCTGACGCGCGAGGATGTCGACTAGCCGGGCGGCGTTATGGTAGCCGAGCCAGGCCTCGGAGAAACGGCATGCGGTCTCGCGGTAATGCGGATAATGAGCCACCAATTCGCGCAGCAGGCCGGAAACCTGGCGTGTATGGTGGTACTGGAGGCCAACCGCGCTGGTGGGCCCATCGTCTCCACCCAGAAACTCCACAGTCAGTTCGCGCAGCACAACACTAGTGGCCGGCGAGAGGCTCGACACACTGAGTTTCAACCGCGAGGCAGCCGGATGAAGCCGTGCCAGATGAACGCCCCGGCGTTGTGGGCCGCAGGCTTCGACGAGGGCGGTTTCCCGGCCGAGAGAGAAACCTCCCGGGCCGGTCTGTTCAATATGAATATCCGTCTCGGTACAACCGTCGCCGAAGTCAAACCGGATCAAAGCCAGGCGGGCGGCCGCGGGGCGGGTGAAACGGGTCCAGACCGGCTCGCTCTGATTGGCCATCAGTTCGGCACCGAGCAGTTTCCTGTGTTGGGAAGAGCTCCCGCGGCGCCAGGACAGACAGGCCGCTTCGATCCGGCACAGCACGGGTTTGGTTGCGGCAAGGCCTTCCTGATGCGCGTGAATCTGCGGCAGAAACTGCCTCGCCAGCCACGATCCGGCGGGGACGATCACGGGGATACCGGCGGCGAGCGACTCCACCAGCACGCCCGAACTACGGGCGTAATAGTTATCGCGGTCGTAGAGCAGCAGGTTGATATCGCCTGACAGCAGCAGGTCCTGATACTGGCGGCTGGTGAGCGGCGTCCTCAGCAACTCCACGGGCCGGCCCGGCTGGGCGGCGAAATAGTCGAGCCGGCCGCGCGCCACGACGACTGCCGGCTCTCCGTGCTTGATGTTGTAGTTCGACTGCAGTGTGAAGCGGAGATTGCCTGGAGTGATCGAGTCCTCCCAGAGATCCTGCACGATGTCGGGGAGCAACTGGTAGCCTTTCTCGGTGCGTGCGTCGCCGACATAAATGACGCGCAGCGGCCCCTGTCGCGATCCGGCGGCCACCGGCGGCCGGGTGTGCGGGATCGGGACGGTGTGAAACGGGACGGCGCCAAGGCGGTTGTACTGCGCCGTCAGCTCATCGGTGTCGGTATAGAAGTAGGATCGCGGTACGGCGCGGTGGAACGCGGTATAGATCTGCGAGAAGCCGCTGACTTGCGCATCCTGGGGCGGATAATCGGCCTCGCGGCCGCGATAGAGATCGCGGCGGAACAGCAGATGCCAGGACGCCTGGGCCGCGTCGCGGCGCTTCTCGGCGAACAGCCGCAGGCCCATCATCTCAATCGTGGAGATGGTGGGGAGAAATACTTCGTCGCCCTCGGCGAAGCCAATCTGGCGGAACACCTCGGCGGTATCGCGGCGGAACTGGCGCAGGCAGCGGTACTGCTGCAGCCAGCTCCCCAGTTGGGCGCGGGTTGAGAGCAGATGCCTGGTGAACCGGGCCAACCCAACAAGATCGCCGAACAGCATGGCCGCGGCACGGTATACCAATGGGATGGTGAGCAGCCTTCGCACCGTCCAGCGCAACCCCAGAACCAGCACTGCCAGCGGCAGCAGTACCAGCCGCAGGAAGAAGCGCACGATCTTGAACAGCACTACCAGCGGGACCCAGGGCAGAACGGTCAGCAGGTAATCCTTGCCAAAGGGCTGCCTCAGCAGGTAGTCGGCGAACTTGTCGCGCACCGGCCAGATCACGCCCGCCGCCGAGAACCTGAAACTGCACTTCAGCCGGAACAGCAGACTCGCCGAGGCCGACCGCGCCTGTGCGACGCGCTGCTCCCACGCCGACGCCGACTGTGGCGCCCAGAACCCGTAGCGGTATGCCGGCAGCACCTTCCAGGTGGCCTTCACCTCGTCGCGGAACTTGCGGTTGGTCACCAGCAGCGGGGTATAGCCGGCCGCCTCGGCCGCTTCCAGCACGTGCATGGCGTACTCGTAGTGATGGCCCGCCAGGCTCGAGATGGAATGGTCGATCAGGATGAAGCGGCTCATGCGTGGAGGCTCGGCATTTGCAATCGCTTATACGTTGGAAAACGGCCGGCGGAGGATCGCATAGGCCTTAATCAGCTCGCGGATGCCCATATCCAGGTTATAGATGGGCTTGTACCCGGTCCGCTCGATCTTCTCGTTGGAGACGATGTAGTCGCGCTTGTCCGGATCGTGTCCGATGGGTTCTTCGCGGTAGACGAAATCGGGCTGGACCCTCTGGATGTGCTCGCATAGCTCGAGCTTGGACAGATTGGCGTCGGTCAGGCCGAGGTTGTAGGGTCCACCCTGCATCGAATCGAAATTCCCGATCGAGTGCAGGAAGGCGCGGGCGACGTCGCGAACGTGGATGTAGTTCCGCTTGAAGTGGCCCTCAAAGACCACCAAAAAGCGGTCCTGAATGGCGCGCTGCACGAAATCATTCACCAGCAGGTCCGTCCTCATGCGCGGCGAGACGCCGAAGACGGTGGCCAGCCGCAGCGATATGCTGTTGCCGGCATCGAGAATCGCTTTTTCCGCTTCCACCTTCGTCGTCCCATAGAGCGAGATGGGGTTCATCGGCGTCTCTTCGGTGCAGAATTTGTCTTTCTGGCCGATACCATAGCCGCTGTTGGAGCAGGGCGAAACAATGCGCTGCCTCGGGGAACGAAGCGACAGCAGCAGGCGGATGGCCTCGAGGTTGGTGGAAACGGCCGCGGTCGCGTCCAGATCGCAGGCCGGCGCTCCAACTATGGCCGCCAGCGGAATGATGTAGTCGGCGTCCTTCAGCAGCCGCTCCACCGTGGCTTTGTCCCGCGAATCGCCTCGGACGACGTCGAAGTTCGGGTTCGCGCAGCAATCGAGCAGGCCGGCCTGCTGGGGGATGAAGCTGTCGAGGACCGTCACGGAGTAGCCTTGGCTGAGCAAGGCGGGAACGAGGATGGAGCCGATATATCCGGCGCCTCCAGTAACGAGAATTTTGGTCATGAGAAAGGTTTAGTTTTTGAAGAACTTCCTATTATCGTCGAGCGGTGGGGCGGGGGTCCAATCAGGCGGCGTTGGGTTTGAACGGAACTTCAATCTCAAGAGTACGGCAGGCGGGCTCGGGAATCGGTTCACCGTCTTCAAACATGCCCTCCAGGTGAAGTTCGATTGCCTCGCGGATGCTTCTTTCCATCTCTTCGAACGTGTGTCCGGTAGAGATGCAGCCAGGCAGGTCGGGCACGTAGGCTGAATAGTTGTTCGGGCCTTTCTCGATGATGACGACGTACCTTTTCATGGCTGTTCCTTCAGTCCCGCCTGCCGGATTCCACTCTTGAGAACTTAACTATTATCGTCGACACACCGCCGCACTTTCTGGCTCGAAGGCGTGCAGAGCTACACGCGGCGCTGGGTCTGCGAACATATTGGGAGGTGCGGTCAAAGCCGAGAGCGAGAGTTTACGTGGAGACGTCCATCATCAGCTACATCGGCGCAAGGCCGAGCCGTCACTCAGAAACCTTCAGGCGGCAGGAAGCGGCCCAGTACTGGTGGGAGCAGGAGAGGCAGAAGTACGAACTGGTCGCGGCTGATATCGTACGCGTGGAAGCCTCACGGGGGTGACCCGGAGGCAGCCGCACTTCGGATGACGGTGCTCGCAGAGGTTGCGCTGCTGCCCCTCGATGACGAGATACTGGTATTAGCGAACAAACTCCTGGCTCCGGGTGGCATCCCGAGGGAGGCGGAGGTGGACACCGTTCACGTCGCAGCCGCGTCAATTTACCGTTGCGAGTATCTGCTCACGTGGAATCTGCGCCACATTGCCAACGCCCAGATCCGGAGAACGCTGGAAAGGATCCTGAAGGCATATGGGTACCCGGTCCCGACGATCTGTACACCCGAAAACCTCTTCTGAGTGGAAGCCCTGGCAGGGTGACGAGATTCTGGAAGAGGTATACCGCGTGCGCGACGAGTTCGCCCGGGAGCATGGTCATGATCTGGCCCGCATCTTTACGGCGCTGAAGGAACTCGAAAAGACGAGCCCGCTCAAACGTGCGAAAGTGAAGCCGTTCAGACCTTCGAGGATCAAACCGAAGGCTTCGTAACGGATTCATTGACCAGCGTTCGCATTCGCTCTTCCCGGTCATCCCGCACTGCCTTGACGGGATCGAAGCCACGTTGAGGTTTCCCTTCATGAAGCAGGAATCGGCCCACACGGGTCAGTGAAGCCTTTGGCCGCACGGGCTTCAGCAACAAACCCTCGGCGACTTCTGAGATCTCCAATTCCGCGCCCGCCTATAGACCCAACCGATTTCGAAGCAGTCGGGGCAGGAGAATGCGACCAGCGGAATCGATACGCAAGTTCATACCAAGGGCAGATACCATGATGAGTACCATAAGCTGAACGTTACCGAACTCCCGCGGACCCGCCCCGCCGCTGTACTCTGAAGGATTGATCATCACGCAGACCCCTTTCCGGATCAGCTTCTTCGGCGGTGGCACCGACTACCCGGGGTATTTCGAGACCCATGGCGGGGCAGTCCTTGGCACGGCCATCCACCACTCCGCGTTTCACTCGGTGAGCCGCTTCTATTCGGAGCTGTTCGACTACTCGATCCGCATCGCCTACCGCCAGGTGGAATGCGTCCGTTCGCTCGACCAGATCCAGCACGCGCCTTTCCGCGAGTGCCTGCGCCGCTGCGGCATCGAACGCGACGTGGAGATTAACTACTCGGGCGAACTGCCGTCGTTCTCCGGCCTCGGCTCCTCGTCGAGCTTCGTGGTGGGACTGCTCAATGCGCTCTACGCCTTCGGCAATCGCAGTCTGAGACCGCTTGATCTGGCCCGTGAGGCGATCGAGATCGAGCAGGACGTGCTCCGGGAATCGGTTGGCTGCCAGGACCAGGTCTTCGCCGCGGTGGGTGGCTTCAATGTGATCGAGTTCCGGCCGCGCCGCGAGATCGTCGTGAACCGCATTCCGCTGTCGCCATCCCGCATGGATGAGTTCGAGCGGCACATGCTGGTGCTTCATACCGGCATCAAGCGCCGCGCCGAGGATCTTGCCGCCGCCCAGGTGCGCCGCATCGGCGACAACACCGGGCGGCTCCACCGCATGCGCGAGATGGTCGACGAGGGGTACAGCATTCTCACTAGCGATAGCGACCTCGCCAGGTTCGGAAGCCTGCTCAATCAAAGCTGGCGCCTGAAGAGCGAACTCGATGCGGGTATCGGTGCGAATGGGATTCAGGCGATGTATGAGGAAGGCATGGCCGCCGGAGCCACAGGCGGCAAACTGCTGGGCGCGGGCGGCGGAGGCTGCCTGTTGTTCTTCGTTGCCCCGGACAAACGCGCCGCGGTTCGGCAGCGGCTCTCCCGCCTGACCGAGATCCCAATCCGAATCAACGCGCCCGGCAGCCATATTATTCACGCATGAATATGACGAGGACCTGGCCAACCTGGGGGAAGGCGGCGGGGCTGTCACTACTGGCGGTGCTGCCCTGCTTCTGGCATCCGCGCCTGCAGGCTGCCGATCTGGCCACTCATACCTATGGCGTCTGGCTCGCGCAATTGATCGAGCAAGGACAAGCGCCGGGGCTGAAGCTCGTCTCCCAGACCAGCAATATCCTGTTCGATTGGCTCCTGAACAGCGCCGTGCATCGGTTCGGCTTCGGACGGGGACCGCAGGTGGCGGTGGCGGTCTGCGTGCTGCTGTTGTTCTGGGGCAGCTTCCGGTTCGTAAGCCAATTCTCCAAAAACCAGCCCTGGTTTCTCGTGTCCAGCCTGCTGATCCTCTGCTACGGCTGGACCCTGCACTACGGCCTGATGAACTTCTATCTCGGGCTTGGACTCGTGATCTGGGGGATGGCCTTGTGCTGGGAGCAGTCCCCTTGGTGGAAGATGGCGGCGGGCTTGGGCCTGATCGCGCTGTCGCTCGCCGCTCATCCGCTTCCGGCGGCCTGGGGCGCGGGCCTGCTGGCGTATTCCTGGGCCGTTCGATGGCTGGGTCAGTCGCGCTGGTGGTGGGTGATGACCGCCGCGATCGCGGCGATCGCCGGATTGCGGTTCTACCTCGTCAGCCACTACAGAACCTTCTGGCGCCCTCCTCCGGTGCCACTGCTGCCGGCCGATCAGGCCTGGGTGTTCGGTACCAAGTATTACGCCATCACCGTACTGCTGGAGATCTTTTGGGTATTCATCCTGTGGCGGCTGGCCTACGTCGGCGGCTTCGGATCCGTCTTGCGGAGCGTGCCATTTCAGATGTTTGTCATCACCATCGTTTTCGTCTGGATATTCCCCGATGCGATTCTGCTTCCAGCCTACGCCGCGCCCTTGTCATTCATCACGGAGCGCATGACCCTGCCTGCCGGCATTCTGCTTTGTCTGGTGATGGCCCAGGCCGACGCGCTGCCTTGGCAGAGAATCGGGCTCCATGCAGTGGCCCTCCTGTTCTTTGTCTCGTTGTGGTCCGATAGCCGTGCACTCAACCACCTCGCGCAGCGCATGGAATCATCAATGGCGGTTCTGCCGCCACGGCAGCGCGTTGTCTGCTCCATCTCCGACGACCGCATCCGCATCGGCAGCACGCTCAAGTCGATGTGCGACCAGGCTTGCATCGGCCGGTGCTTCAGCTACAGTTTCTATGAACCATCCAGCCACGCCTTTCGGATTCGGCCGACCGGGCCGTCGCCGGTTGTGGTGACGGATCACGATGAGCTCTCCATGCTTGAGGAAGGCGGATTTGTCGTCCGGCCGGAGAATCTGCCGATTTACCAGATGAGCTTATGCGATCGCGCCGGGAAACCTCTCGACGAGGCCTCGCCTAAGGATGCCGAATTCTGCCTGCTCCCGCTGAGCGCGGGACAGGTGATCAAGAGGGTATCCGTCGTCGGGGCGACTCCCCTGTTGTGGAGCGTGCGATGAGGGCGTCGCGGATGCCCGGCGAACGGTGGTGGCCGGTTCTAGGGATTTCTCTCCTGGCGGTCCTCCCTTGTTTCTGGCAACCGCGCCTGCAGGCGGCCGACCTGGCCAGTCACACCTATGGCGTCTGGCTCGCACAGTTGATCGAGCAAGGGAAGGCGCCGGGACTGACGCTTGTCTCTCAGACCAGCAACATCCTGTTCGATCTCCTCCTGGATGGATCCGTGGCTGGCTTTGGTTTCGGCTTGGGACCGCGGGTGGCGGTCGCGGCCTGTGTACTGGTGCTGTTCTGGGGCAGTTTCCGGCTCGCCGGCCAATTCATGGGTGACCGGCCCTGGTTCCTTGTCTCCAGCCTGCTGATTCTTTCGTACGGCTGGACCCTGCACTACGGCCTGATGAACTTCTATCTCGGGCTCGGACTCGCGATCTGGGGAATGGCGTTGTGCTGGGAGCGGCCGCGATGGAAAGTGGCCGCGGGAGCGGGGCTGATCCTGCTGTCGCTCGCCGCTCATCCGCTTCCGGCAGCCTGGGCCACGGGTCTGCTCGCCTATTCATGGGTGGCGTCGCGTCTCCAGGGAAACCACGGCCTGTGGCTGCTGGCGGCGGGCATTCTCGCCATCGCCGGAATCAGGTTCTATTTCACAACGAATTTCCAGACCCTCTCGGCGCCTCCGGTCGTGCCTGTGCTTCCGGCCGATCAGGGTTGGGTTTTCGGGATCAAGTACGCCGCCATCGCCCTCCTGCTCGAGGTCTTCTGGGTGTTCCTGCTGATGCGCCTGGTCCATTTGCGCGGGTTCGGTGAACTGATTCGCGGCGTGCCGTTCCAGCTCTTCGCCCTGACCATGGGATTCGTGCTGATCATGCCCACCTGGATCAAGATCTCCGATTCCGCCGCGCCGCTCAGCTACATTACCGACCGCATGACCCTCCCCGCCGGTATCCTGCTCTGCTGCGTGCTCGCGCCGGCAAAGCCCCTGCCCTGGCAGAAAATCGGCCTTCACGTGCTGGCCGGAGTGTTCTTCGTGTCCTTGTTCATCGACGCCCGGGCGCTGAACCGGATGGAGCGGCGCATGGAAGAGCTGATGTCCACTCTGCCGCCCGCGCAGCGCGTCGTCTGCTCGCTCGACGATCCCGGCATTCGCATCGGGCTGCTCAAGTCGATCTGCGACCGCGCCTGTATCGGCCGCTGCTTCAGCTACAGCTTCTACGAGCCGTCCACTCTCCGGTTCCGGATTCGCCCCACCGGCCCGTCTCCGGTCGTCGAAACAGATCACGACCGGATGACAAAGCTCGAAGACGGCGGTTACGTCGTGCGCCCGGAGGACCTGCCCATGTACCAGATGGCTTTCCGCGGCGGCGATCTGTGGCTGAAGCCGCTCAAAGCCGGCGATGTTACCAGTAAAATTCTCATATTGGCTTCGACTCCCTTGCTCTGGGGGCGGGCCAAACCTCACACTGAACACTAATGGCCACCTCGCCTATCATTTTCCTGAGCGGCTACTATGGCTTCGCGAACACAGGCGACGAGGCGATTCTCATTGTACTTCTAGCCGAATGGCGAGCCCGCGTGCCGGACGCCCGGTTCCTCGTCGTGTCGGGCAATCCGGAGCACACCGAGGCCGCCCACGGTGTCAAAGCCGTGCTGTGGAGCGATCCGCTGGCGATTGCCGAAGCGGTGCAATCGGCCGATCTGGTCGTAATTGGCGGCGGCGGGCTGTTCCACGACTATTCCGGCTTTATTCCCGACGCCCTGCTCACGTCGGGCAACTGGGGCGTGGGATTCCATGTGACACCGGCGATTCTCGCCGCGCTCTACCGGCGCCCGCTGATGCTGCACGCGGTCGGCGTGGGCCCGCTCTATTCCGGGCATGCGCGCCGCTATCTGCACGCCGCCTGTGACGCCGCGCTGGCAATCACCGTGCGCGACGAACCCTCGCGCGACCTGCTGGCCGATTGCGGCGTGTCCCCCGATCGGGTGCGTGTCAGCTCCGATCCCGTCTTTGCCTGGCGTCCCGATCCGTCGATCGATACCGCCGCCATCTTCGAGAAGGAAGGCATCACCCAGTGGCAGCCCGATCCGCGCCCGCGCGTCTGCGTCGCCATCCGCCACTGGAGCCTCGGCACCCATCCCGAATACTGGCAGCAGGAAGTGGCCCGCGCCCTCGACCGGTTTATCGATGCCGAGGGCGGCAGTGTCGTCTTCTTACCCTTCCAGCGCCTGTCGGGCGAGAAGGAAGACGATTCCGCTGTCGCCTCGCGCACGCTGGCCAAAATGCGCCACTCCCACGACGGCCGCGCGATGATGCTGAAGGGCTCCTACTCCCCCGCCGAAGTAGCCGCCATTGCCGGTTCCTGCGACCTGGTCCTGGGCATGAGGCTCCATTCACTGATCTTCAGCATGGTGTACGGCAAGCCTTGCGTCGCGCTCTCCTACGACCCCAAGGTGGCGCACGCCGCCGCGCAGGCTGGCCTGAGTGACTGCTGCGTGGAGCTGACGTCGATGACCGCCGAGCCTCTGTGCGAACACCTGCGGGAGGCGCTGGCCACTCGTCCCCTGGCATCGGCCGAAGTGCTCGGGCGGCTGCGCGCCGAAGCGGTCCGCGATGTCGAACTGGCCGCCGGCCTGATCGGGCAGCCGCCGTCGCCGCTGTCCGCCGAACACCTGGATATGGTCCGTACCGCCACCCTGGCCCTATTGCGCAAACAGAGCCGCCTGGAAGCGCAGATCGCCGCCGATACCGAGCGCCATCGGGACGAGATCCACTACCGTGACCGCCTCGCCCGCGAACAGGCCGAGCGCATCCAGGGCCTGACCATTCAGTTGCGCCAGCTCGCCGCCGAGAAGGCCGATCTGCTCTCGCGGCTGCATTTCTACACCAAGGATCTCAGCCAGCGGCTGAAGGACTACCGCAGCCAGCGCGCCTGGAGCATCATGCTGGCGATTCGCAAAGGCTACGTGATGGCTTTCCGCAGCGGGTTCAGAGGGAAGATGAGGTTCATGCGCTGGCTGCCCGGAGCGCTCATCGGCCGGCCTGGAGAGTTGGAGTCGCAGGAGCTGAAATTCCCCGGCTTCGACCCCGGCTCTTCCCTTTAAGTACATATTACTATCGCCTAAAAAGACATATGCCACCCCGCCGAGCAACTTCCACGCTCGGCAAGAGGGGCCTCGGCGGCGGCAGTAGTAGGTGCGTAGCCGGGCAACCACGCCTGGAAATGGAATCTCTACAGAGCGGCTGACTTCGGCTTTCGCTCGGCCTCCAGCCTGGCCGCTTCAGCATCGCGGCCAGTGGCCCGCAGGAGAGCGGCGTAGTTCGCCCGGACGGTGGCGGTCGAGGGATGGTCCGGCCCCAGCGCTTTTTCCGTGATGGCGAGGGCGCGCTGATACAGCCCCTCGGCTTCCTCGTAGCGGCCTTGGTTGTCGTAGAGCCCCGCCAGGTTGTTGAGACTGGTGGCGGTGTCGGGATGGTCCGGCCCCAGCGCTTTTTCCATGATGGCAAGGGCGCGCTGATACAGCGGCCCGGCTTCCTCGTAGCGGCCTTGGGCGCGGTAGAGCTCCGCCAGGTTGTTGAGACTGGTGGCAGTGTCGGGATGGTCCGGCCCCAGCGCTTTTTCCCGGATGGCGAGGGCGCGCTGATACAGCGGCTCGGCTTCCCCGTAGCGGCCTTGGGCGCGGTAGAGCGCCGCCAGGTTGTTGAGACTGGTGGCGGTCGAGGGATGGTCCGGCCCCAGCGCTTTTTCCCGGATGGCGAGGGCGCGCTGATACAGCGGCCCGGCTTCCTCGTAGCGGCCTTGGTTGTCGTAGAGCAACGCCAGGTTGTTGAGACTGGTGGCAGTGTCGGGATGGTCCGGCCCCAGCGCTTTTTTCCGGATGGCGAGGGCGCGCTGATACAGCGGCTCGGCAGTGGGGTACTCCGCCCGGCCCCACGCGTAGGCAGCGAGCTGGTTAAGCAAGCGCGCCGTCGTCTCCCGCTCGATCTCCCGTGGTTCGGCATAGTGGAGGAGGGCATCGGCGTGGGGCGCCAACCGGCCACAGGCAGGCCACGCGCGAACATCGTGGCTATTGCCGGGAAAGGCTTGATCGACGATTTGCAGCGCGGCAGTGATCCAGCGGATGCTCTCCTGTTCCGCCAGCCGCTCGCGGGTGACTTCCTGTAGCAGGCGATGAATCGATAGACCCCGCTCTTTGCCACTGCCCTCGACTGTAACCAGCGAGTAGCGAAGCAGGGCGGCCAGAATGCGGTTCACCTTCAAATCGTTTCGCAGCGCGGCGGAGAGCGGTTCAGGCAGATGGCCGGCTCCTTCCCGGACCACTTCGAGCGGTATCCGATCCGGACCGAAGAACGCGCAGAGGCTGAACCAGGCCGCCGCTTCGGGGCAGTTTTCGTTGTCGCGAATCCGGTCGAGCGAGAGGTTCCAGGTGGTGGTGACCGTGATCCTCTCGCTGTCAGCCTGATCCTCACCCAAGGTCTCCGGCCGAAACAGTTCCAGCCGCCTGTCCCGGAACAGGGCGAGATAGTCGGCCAAAGGAAGGCTCGACTGCTCGCAATAGGCGGCCGCGTGTTCCAGCGCCAGCGGCAGGCAGCCCAGCTCTTCGGACAGTTGAGCGGCCGCGCGGCGCTCCGGCGCGTCTTGCGCCTCGCCTTTTGCCCCGGCCCGCTGCAACAGAAACTGCTCGGCCTCTTCGGCCGGCCACACGTCCACCCGCAGCGGCACGGCGCGTTTGCCCCAGGCGGTGTAGCGAGAGGTGAAGATGACTTGGCCCCCGGCGCGCGGCACGGCGTGCTCGACCGCCCGCGGTTCGGGAGCGTTGTCGAAGATCAGCAGCCAGCCGGGATTCTCCTGGAGGTGCTTGCGAACCGCCTCGATCACCGCCGCCTGTTCAGCAGGCTTGTTGCCATCGAACAGTCCCAACTCATCGGCCAGCGCGTCGAAATCGCGGCCGAGGGTTGCCGGGGTCTCGGCCTGGAGCCAGATGATCCGCGAGTAGTCCGAGGCCCAGCGCCAGCCGTACTCGATGGCCAGTTGCGATTTGCCGGTCCCGCCGAGACCGTGGGCGGCCACCTGGCGCGTCGCGGCGGTCAGGGCCGCCGCCTTGCCGGCCGTTAGCTCATTCCGCAACTGGTCGAGCAAGGCCTCGCGGCCGGTGAAGTTACGGTTTCGTGCGGCGAGCCCGAACATGGGCGGCATGCGGCCGGGGAAACTGGGCTTCTCCCCTGTCGGGGTAAGATGTACGCCCAGCGGGAAGGCCGGCGCAGTGCGCGGGGGTCCTTTCTTCCTTAGGTTGTCCAGCAGTTTTTGGCGGACGCTCGTCTCGTCGGTAATGCCAGTCAGGTCGATGTAGCTGATCGGGCCCAGCAGTGAACCTTCCAAGTCGCACGGACCGACTTTGACGGGGACGATGGTTCCTTTGTGGCCGCTGGGATCGCGCGAGACAGCTTGGGTGAGTTCGCGCTTGGTGTAGTCGCTCTGGAAATA
>Ga0326597_10005673_pt1 | contig 17257 bp, 17 predicted proteins | sample RVTome_12_FD_203789 | JGI IMG/M metagenome (GOLD analysis project Ga0326597, IMG submission 203789) | Soil microbial communities from uranium-contaminated site in the Upper Colorado River Basin, Wyoming, United States - RVT100D185 | ecosystem: Environmental > Terrestrial > Soil > Contaminated >...
AACGGGATAGAAAGAAAGGGATCGCATGGATCGGCGACGGCCTTGGTGGATCATGAAGCGACTCCTGCTGGCCGGGGGCCTTTTGGCGGTGGGTGCGGGTGCGGTGCTGTTCCTGATTCGCCCGACCTCGGTCACTCTGGCCGAGGTGCATTTCCGCGACATCCTTCCGGCTGTGCAGGGTGTTGGAACGGTCGAGGCGAAGGCGGTCGTGCAGGTTGGGGCCAAGATCACCGGACGGGTCGTCTCCATCCTGGCCGATCAGGGCGACACGGTGAAGGCGGGGCAGCTCCTGGTCCAGCTTGAGGATACCCAGCACGCTGCGGAGGTTCGACAGGCCGGGGAGGTGCTGCAGCGGGCCAGCCTCGCTATCGCCGTCCAGGAAGCGGCACTGCGAAAGGCCCGGGCCGCCCTGACCGCGGCCGAATCGAATGTCGCCCGCGTCCGGGCAACCGAGGCCCTGACCCGCGTCAACGCCGAGCGGTGGCGCCAGCTCCATGTCGATGGCGGCGTGTCGCGGGTGGACATGGATGCTCGGGTGACGGAGGCGGCCGCGGCTAGCGAGGAGCTGAAGAACGCTGAGGCCCAGCGTCGAGCCGCCAGCGAGGAACTGGGATTGCTCCAGGCCAGCCTGGAAGCCATACGCCAAGACATCCGCGTGGCCGAGGCGACGCTGGCCTTGACCCGCGCACGCCAAGCTGACACGGTTGTCGCAAGCCCGATGGATGGGTACGTGGTGAGCCGCGATCTGGAGCCGGGCGCCACAGTGAACCCCGGGACGCCGATCCTCAAGATCGCGGATCCGCGCTCCGCCTGGGTCACCGTGCACGTGGACGAGCGGGAGACGGGCGGCATCGCCGTCGGTGACCGCGCCGATATTGCCCTGCGCTCGCTTCCCGGTCGGATCCTCACGGGTCGGGTCGCCAGGATCCAGCGGGAGAGCGATCGAGTCACCGAGCAACTGGCCGTGGACATCGCCTTCGAGGAGCGGCCTCCGCGAGTCATCCTGGGAGAGCAGGTTGAGGCCAGCATCCGCCCTGCCGCCCGGCGAGAGGCGGTGGCCATGCCCCTCTCCGCTCTCATTCGCACGCCCGACGGTCCCGGGGCCTTCACCGTGGCGAATGGCCGGCTCAACTTCCGAAAGGCCCGCCTGGGGCTGGTGGACCCGGCTGGCTGGGTCCAGGTGCTCGAGGGCTTTCGCCCGGGCGAACAGGTGGTCCTCACGCCCGGCCGCCTGGCTGACCCGAAGAACGAAGGACGCCGCGTGAACGTGACCAATGCAAAACCGACAACTGACTATGGCAAATGAGAAACGGGAATTGCTCGGTTCTCAGTTGTCGGTTTTCAATTTTTCATTGAGACGGAGGCGCAGGTGAACCTGGCGATACGCGACGTCCAATACCGTCTGGGCCGGTTCCTCTTGACCGCCCTGGGCCTTGGCCTCTTGCTGGGGACCGTGATGTCCATGGGGGGCATCTACCGGGGGATGGTGGAGGACGCGTTGAGCATCGTGCGGGCCCCTGGTGCAGACATGTGGGTCGTGCAGAAGGACACGAACGGTCCCTTCGCCGAGACCTCGCGCATCCCTGAGGACCTGTACCGGGTGATCCGGGCCGTCCCCGGAGTGCGCGAGGCGAGCCCCATCGCTTTCCAGTCACTCCAGCTCCGGGTGGGACCCAAGCTCTTCCGGGTCCAACTGGTCGGCCACCGTCCCGGCGCCCTGGGGGTGCCACCGGCCGTGGTGGCCGGGCGCCCAATCGTCGGCAGCCGCTACGAGATGCTCATTGACCAGAAGGCGGGGGTGCCCTTGGGGACGCAAATCCGGATCGGCAGGATGACTTTCACGGTCGTGGGGCTGACCGAGGGGATCGTGTCAAATGCTGGCGATCCGGTCGCCTTTGTCTCGCTCCAGGATGCCCAGGAGATCCAGTTCCTCAAGGCCAACGAGGCCATCCGGAATGACCGGGCGCGCCTTGCGGCCGACCTAAGGGCCGAACCGGCTCTGGCCTCGCTACCCGCCACGGTCCTCGCACCGATCCTCCAGGACACTCACCTGGCCAACGCCATCCTGGTCCGGCTCGAGCCCTGGGCGGATCCTAAAGAGGTAGCGGAGCGCATCGAGCGCTGGAATCACTACCGGGCCATGACCACAGCCGAGCAGGAGGAGGTCCTGGCGAAGAGCGTTATCGAACGGGCGCGGCAACAGATCCTGCTGTTCCGGATCATCCTGCTGGCCGTCTCAGTGGTCATCATCGCCCTGATCATTTACACGATGACCCTGGAGAAGACCCGGGACATCGCCACCCTCAAGATCATAGGCGCCCCCGACTGGAAGATCAGCGGCCTCATTCTGCAGGAAGCCCTGGCCCTGGGCCTTTTGGGGTACGGGTTGGGGGCCGTCCTCATCAGCCTGGCCGAGGACTACTTCCCCCGGCGAGTGGCTATCCTCCCCTTCGACCAGTACGTCCTGCTGGGGATCGTGGTGTCCATCTGTATCCTGGCAAGCGTCCTTGGAATCCGCCGGGCCCTGCATGTTGACCCGACCACGGCGATGGGCGGGGGGGCGTGATGCCCGCCATCGTTGCGGAGCGACTGACCAAGGTGTTCGGTCAGGGCGAGACCGAGGTGGTGGCCCTGAAGGAGGCCAGCATCGCGGTGGAGGCGGGGGAACTCGTGGCCCTGATGGGCCCCAGTGGCTCCGGAAAGACGACCCTGCTCCGGGCCATTTCGCTGATAGATCCGCCGACCCGGGGCCGCATCGCCATCGGCGGGGAGCCGGTATACGAGAACGAACGGGTCCTGACCAACGACCGCCGTCTGCGACGAGAGAAGATGGGGATCATCTTCCAGGCCTACAACCTGATTCCCTTTCTCACTGCCGCGGAGAATGTGGCCCTGGTCCTGACACTCAACGGCCTGCCCCGCCGCGAGGCGTTCCATCGCACCCGTGACTTGCTGGGGAGCCTGGACCTTGGGCACCGTGCCGATGTCCATCCGGCCACCCTGTCGGGCGGGGAACAGCAGCGCGTGGCCGTGGCCCGGGCCATCATCAACGACCCGGCCGTGATCCTGGCGGATGAGCCGACCGCCGCCTTGGACACGGAGCGAGGGAAGGCGGTCATGGACCTGCTGCGCCGGCTGGGCCGCGAGCGGCGGGCTGCGGTGATCGTGGTCACCCACGACGAGCGGATGATCGAGGGATTTGATCGCGTGTTTCACATGACCGATGGGCGGATCACCGACAACCACTAACCTGCATACAGCAAGGAGGAGCCAATGAAATCGCTTCACCGAGTTCTCGTGTTCACAGCCCTGCTGGCGATGGCTGCTCCGCCTGTCACGGGCATGGCCCAGGACACCACCGGCTCCCCGCCTGTTCGCGAACGAGTGCAGGGTCGGTGGGAACAACAGGCCGAGCAGGCCTTTGGCTTGGGCCGCGGTCAGGGGCGCCAGCTTATGACCCAGGAGGAGTGGCAGGAGCACCAGCGGAAGATGCAGACCATGACCGCCGAGGAGCGCGAGCGGTACCGGCAGGAGATCCATCAGCGGGTGACCGAGCGGGCCAGGGAGAAGGGCATCGCGATCCAGGAGACGCCGGGCCCGCGGGGCCCGATGGGTGGGCCTGGTATGACGGGTGGCTCGGGCATGGGCGGTCGGGGCTCAGGTGGCCGTCGCGGCCGTTAGTGGACCATCCGAGGGCCTGCTTTGTTTCGGATCCTGCATCCCACCGGAACCAGCTATGGGTATTCGTTCTCGTTCATGTTCGCGATTCTGGACCAAATGGTTCTCCTTGGCCCTTCTTTCCGGACGCCTGAGATGAATCCTTTCCATCAGCGAAGGATCGAACCTGATGAGGGCAATAACCAAAGGAAGGACCCGCCAGAGAGAGGGCACGATGGAAAGGCCCGCCAGCCGCAGGCAGTTCTTCCAGTTCGGGGCGGCCGAGGTGGCTCTTCAGCAACGGAGGTGAGTAAGGTGCCGCTCTTCGAGTACGAGTGCCTGGCATGTGGCCGGATCTTTGAGGTGTTCACCCAGCGCCGGGAGCCGACGGCCATGCCTAAGTGCCCGGAATGTTGCGACACGGAAGTCGAACGGATCTGGTCAACCTTTTCGGGCCGAGCCGGGGAAGGCGCAGGCTGCGCCACCTCCTCCTTTGGATTTGGCTGAGGGCTATAGGCACGGGGCCGGTGGCCTCGACACCGTGGAAAGGAAAGGTCCCATGTCGGTCCATGACATCACGGTCGGTATGCTGCTGGGATTGCCCTGGGCCCTGGTGACCGTGGTCGTTCTTGGAAGCGCAACGGCCACGGTGAGACGCTGGCTTGAGGGCTGCCGGTGGTGCGGGCCGTGAACCCACGCAGCATCCCATGATAGAAAAGGGAATTCGCCATGACATTGAAAGTATCGAGTACCACCACACCTGTTGAGGTAACCGACGTGAGTTTCGCCCAAGAAGTTCTGCAATCTCCTGTGCCGGTCCTTCTGGACTGCTGGGCCCCCTGGTGTGGGCCATGCCGGATGATGGCCCCCGTGCTGGAGGAGTTGGCCACATCCCTCGCCGGGACCGTCAAGGTGGCCAAACTGAACGTGGACGAGAGTCCCGAGACCGCAGGGAGGCTGGGCATTCGCAGTATCCCGACCCTGCTCCTCTTCAAGAACGGCGAGATCATCGGCGAGACAGTCGGCGCCGCCCCCCGCGCCACGATCGAGGCCGCCATCCTCCGCCGCCTGCGCGGCCAGTAGTGCGAAGCGAATGCAGGACCAGAGGGACGTCCCCTTACCACAATGGCCTACCGCCTACGGCCTTTCAGAAGGTCCGATAGGGACGTTGCATTGAAGTATTGACAAATCGATTCCCGCAATGACACAAGCCTAGCCCCAACCTCTCATCCCGTGCTCTCAGAACAGCAGCAGCGAGACGACGGCACCTGTACCCACCACGAAAAGCAAGTCCACCTTCCGCCAGAGCGCGATCCACGCTACCGCCATCAACCCCCAGGTCTTCCAGTCCACCAGGGCCTCCTGCACGAAGCGGTAACCGACAAACAGCAGCATCCCGATGAACGCTGCCAGGATTCCCCGGACCATGACCTGGATCGCGCGCGAGCGCTTGATCCGGTCGTAGTGAGGTGCCAGCGTGGTGACGATCAGGAACGAGGGGGAAGGGCAATCATGGCCGGCCCGCCGTACGCCGGTGCCCCCAAACACAGGAAACCCAGGAAAAGTTGGCGCAAGGATGGGTCGGTCATCAGCCAGGCATCGTTTCCGCGGGCAGGGGATGCAGCTCCCGTGTCGCTGTTACCCGCATTGGGTACGGGAGGATGGAACAGTGCTCCGGTACTGCAAGGCGGGTGACGGACATGCCTGCCTCTGGATCAGGCGCGCCCCTCCCCGGTGTGGGTTCCCTTGCGTAGCTCCTCCAGTTCGTGGTCAAGACGCCGCAGTCGCCGTTCAAGGATCTCGCGCTCTCCCTCCAGGGTTCGGAGGTACTCCTCCCGCGGCGAGGCTGGTCCGCGCCACCGGTATAGGGGAGATGGCTCGTGCCAGCCCCTGTGGCACGTGCAGTGATGATGCCCGCAGCAGCAAGCCATAAGAGTCCTCCTTCTGGCGCCTCCACGGCCGTTTGGTCGCGACCTTGACAGGTCACCTGATGGACTTGATATAGGCCACCACGTCCACCAGCTCCCGGACCGTCATGATCTCGCTGTAGTCCCCCATCTTGGATCCGCGCCTGTCCTCCCCCTTGTACCGGTCTTCGTCTCCCGCAATGACCTTGTGGCGGTTCAGGACGGATTCCGCCAGGTACTCGCGCGACAGCCGGGCGTGACCAGACCCCAGCTCAGGCCCCACCCCGCCGGTGTCCACCCGCCGGAAACTTCGCCCCGCCACCTTGTGGCAGGAGAAGCATTCCATCTTCACGAACACCTTCTCGCCGGCAAAGGCGTTCCCGGCCGGCACGGAGAAATGCCAGCCTTTGGGCACTCGCAGGATGGGCTCCTCAGAGACGGCAAACGCTCCGCTGAGAACGGCCAGGGCCAATCCGGATGGCAGCATCCAGGCAAACGGTTTCATGACGTGCCCTCCTTCATCACCCACCGGTTCCCAATACGCCGCGGACCAGGCGACAATATGGGCGTGGCCACAAGGCCACGGCCACCCCGAGGATGTCCCCCAGAGGAATCGGTGCGCGGACCCGCCACAGGCCATCGGGAAACAGCGTGCTCGCCCAGCGACCATCCCGCAGTCGTTCGCCTGCGGCGTTCCTCGTCAGCGCACGGAGTGAGATCAGGGTGTGGTCCCGGGCCTGGCTCAGGAGCGTGTGTCGCCCCCGGTAGTTCGCCCGCCGCCGATGCCAGCCTCCCAGGCTCCAGCGGTTCAGGGCGATCACGACGAGCCCCTCCCTGGCGACACGGGTCGCTTCGGCCAGCGCCGTCTCCGGATCCTCCAGAAACTCCAAGGTGACCACAAACAGCACCAGGTCCAGCGAGCCATCACGGAAGGGAAGGTGGTGCGCGTTACCCAGGACGAGCGGAATCCCCGAATGCCTCCGGCGGCTCTCCCCCAGCATCGCGGGCGCACGATCGAGTCCAACGACCCTGAGGCCATTTCCGGCAAGCCAGCGGGAAAAGTGCCCGGTGCCACAGCCGACTTCGAGAATGCTCCGGGCGCTCGGAAACCAGGCCAGGAGCCATTCCAAAAGGGCCGTTTCGGCCTGGTCCGCCCGCTGGCCGGGCGGAGCGCTGTACCAACTCTCGTACCCGGCGGCTTCCCGCTCGAAGAGCTTCCAGGACACGGGTCCACTCATTCACTCACAGGACAGGCGTTAGAGAGCGTCAGCGTCATCACGACATGGCCGGTGGCTGCGGCTGCCTCGAAGCCGGCCCGCAAGGCCGTGAAGACCAGCCCTGCCTCTCCGGTGACCAGCGTGCTCATCGGCCCGACCTCCGGCTGGAGGCCGGAGTCGGACAGCGCTCTGCTCACCGCCTCAACGGCGGGGGAGAGCCTCTCCTGCCGCAAGGGGTAGATACTGATCTGCGCGCTGATCACCATGGAGTGAATCTCCCCCGAACCCCACCGGCCAGCTCCCCCCGCCGCTCAGCCCACTGGCCAAGCGCGGAACGACGGAACGCACAACCTCACATACGCGCCAAGATTCGGCGGAGACGCCGAAAGACCCTGGCTCCGTCGATGATCACCCAGGCGATCTCCACCAGCAGGGACTCCTGATCCTGCTGGCCATGACGGGCCGGTGGCTTTTCGACGCGGATGTCATCCGCTGCGACGTGTTGATGTGGGGGGCTGTCGGCCCGAGGCTCCTGACGCATGCACCCAATCTCTCTTCGCCCAGGCTCCGATGTCCATCCCCGGCGCTACTGCGACTGCCGGCCGCGTGCGCTGCCCGGCCCGGCCGGGCCCCGGCACGGACCGCGTCCGCCACCGCCCCGGCGCGCGTATCCGCGATCTTCGTCCGCCCGATGGATGTTGCGACTGCCGCACTCCGGGCATCCCGCCGGCCGTCCCGTGCCATAGGTCAACTCCCAGGCATGTTGACAATCGGCACATTGAAACTTTCGTTGTTTCATGGTCTTACCTCCGCGTCCCATGTCCTTGGTGAGCTTGCATGGTCCTGCACGGGCATAGATGTCACCCACTCTATATCGACAATATGGAACGGACAGGCCGCCTGGACAAATTTCTTGTCAAGTGACTTGCACATGAATCGGGTACCCTCCTTGACATCCGTCACGTCCGGACCCACGTTATAAATGTGACGGCGATCAGAGATCCTTCTCGCACGAAGCCGACCGCGCTCGTCCCGAATGACCTGCCCGCCTATCCCATCGGTGTGGCGGCACATGTCCTGGGAGTGCACCCGCGCACGCTGCGCCTCTACGAGGCCGCTGGGCTCGTGCGGCCGAAGCGCCGCGGAATTCAGCGGCTATTCTCCAACAATGACCTACGGTGGATCCAGTGCATTCGCCGGATGATCCACGACGAGGGGATCGGTATCGCCGGGATCAAGCGATTACTGGCGTTGGCGCCTTGCTGGGAGATCGTCCAGTGCCCGGCCGAGGTCCGCGCCGCGTGCTCCGCCTACCGGGACCGAAGCATCCCGTGCTGGGAGCTGACCCAGCGGGCTTGCGCCAAAGGGCCGGACCAGTGCCGGACGTGCGAGGTCTACCTTAAGGCGCAGGAGGCAGCCAGGCTGCCCCGCCGCTTGCGCCGGAAAGGAATGCCAGCGACGGTCGGGGGTCCAGACGCCTAGCCGCCGCGAGAGATCAAAACGGGATCGTGAAGATCGTAGGCGGGAGGGAAGGAGGAGGACCATGAGTGTGACAGGCGGCTGGCTGAGCACGAGTCACCCCACACTTTTCTTCGAGGACACTCCGGTGGGGCAGTTGAAGCGGGACATCTGGGAAGCCCCCGAGAAAGTCATTGACGCCATCCTGGCGGAGTACGGGATCCCCTCGCCCTCTGAGTTGGGCAAGCCGGGGACCTACATCCAGAACACCGTCCGGCATGATCTCATCGAGAATCGCCACAGGAACGATATCGTATTCATCCCCGTGGGCTCCACCGAATGCCACGGAGATCATACGGTGTCGGGGTTCGACACCCTGCTGGTCACCCAGATCCTGGAGGCGGTGCGCCGGTTCACGGCCAAAGCGGGCCGCCCCGTCAACCTCGCCTGGCCCCCGGTCAACTACGGCGCCCACCCGTACCACCACGTGGGCATGCCTGGGACCGTCATGCTGGAAGAGGAGGTCCTCAAGCGGACTCTGATGAACGTCATGCTGGGCCTCTGGAACGACGGGTTCCGCAAGCAGATCATCCTGAACAACCACGGACAGCTCTGGGTCCTGGAGGCAGCCATCCAGGAGTTCCAGAAGACGTATCAGCTCCCCGGGATCTTCCGGGTCATTGATTGGCACCGGGCCGTGCGGGAGTTCTTCCGCACCGAGGACCGGGGAGGCCCGTTCGTGACCGACTTCGTCCACGCCGACGAGGCTGAAACCTCCCTCGGGCTCCTGCTCTTCCCCGACATGGTTACGATGAAATGGGCCGTGGACAGCCGCCCGCTGGCGTTTCTTCCCGACGGCCACGTGGACAAGGCGGTGGACCCGTTCGCGCGGCCCTGCAAGTGGTCCGAGGGCCAGGGACACTTCGCCATCGAGATGGCGGCCACACCAGAAGGCGTGGTGGGGAAACCGACCCTCGCCAAGGCGGAGAAGGCGCGGCGGCCCATCGCCGCCATCCTGAAGTATCTCACGCTTCTCGTAGAACAGATTCTGGAGGTGTTCCCGCCCGGCGCGGTCCCGCCGGTGGAGAAGGTCACGCTCCGAACCACCGAGGAGATGGAGCCCTACCTGAGAGAGCCGGGCGCTCCAGGCTGGAAGTCGGTCTACGCGCTGCCGAAATTAGGGATGTGACGCCTATCGCGGGGCCGGAGGGTCCAACCGGCGGCCGGGCAGGGTCGCCGGTTTTCCTTCGGTAGGGGAAGGAGACGGGGACGATCAACTCTTCGAGCCGCGGAGGATGTCCACGGAGATCGCGTCCTCCCCAGCGGTGACGCGGTGTGGCGGATCAACTCGCCGCTCGGGACTCGACGGGAAAGCCCCGCTCGCGCCATCCCCCAAGGCCGCCCTTGAGCGGCCGCACCCGTTCGATCCCCCGCCGCCGCAGGATCAGCGCCACCCGGGCGCTGCTGGCTTCGTTGGGTCACGTGCAGTACAGGATGATGTCGCGGTCGCGGGGGATTTCGTTATGGCGGCCCTCCAGTTCGTCCGCACCCAGACGCAGGGCGCCGGGGATCACATGCGGCTCCGTGTCGAAATCCATGGAATGCCGCAGGTCGACGATCATCACGTCCTCCCCGGCATCCAGTTTCTCTTTGAGCTCCTCCGGCGTGATCCGCGCGATCCGCAACCGGCGCAGGAAGCGCTGGCGATGGATGTACTTCCAAAGGACGTAGGCAGCCAGACTGGTCAACAGGATCACCAGCACCCAAGTCCCCAGCCGTGCCGCCTGGACAGCGAGACGCTCGAGCCGGTCGCTGAAGAGCCAACCGAGCCCCGCGAAGGCACCGGCCCAGATCGCCGCTCCCGCGGCGTCGAAAAACACGAAGCGCGAACGACGCATGCGGAAGATTCCCGCCAGGGGCGGGGCCGCGGTCGTCAGGCCGGGGACGAACTTCGCCACCAGAAGCGAGCGGGCACCGTGGCGGGTGAAGACGTCCTCCGTCCGCCGGACGCAGGAATCCGGCTCCAGGGACATCCGGCACAGGAGATTCAGGACCTTCATCCCCTTTCGGCGACCGACTTCGTACCAGGCCACGTCACTCAGAATCGAGGCCAGGACCGCCGTGCCGATGACCAGCCCAAGGTTCAGTTTTCCGGCACCGGCCAGGGCGCCCGCCGCCAGGAGTAGCGGAATCGCCGGCACGGGAAATCCGATCTGTTCGGCCGCCACCCACGCGAAAAGCATGGCGTACCCGTGCCGGACCAGGAATCGGAAGACGTCATCCACTGGGAGCAACCCATCCTTCCAACATGACTATTCCACCGCCAAGGCCTTGAGGACGGTACCTGACTAAGGCCCGCCGGTCCAACATCTTCCCGAGCCTGTGCCATGAATCCGCCGAGAGGTGGGCACCGGGGTCGGGAGGAGGGACGAGGCTTCCCGTGCGGCCGTACCCCCTCGTGGCTGAGCCGTGTTCGGGACCGGGGCAGCGGGCGTCAGGCGGGACGATGGCGGAAGATTTCGAGGGCGCCGGCGGATCCCAGCCCATCGATGGCATCTGCCTCGGTGATCTCAACGAAGGGTCCCCGGAAGATCCGGTGCCCCTCGATCAGGTGACGGTAGACGCCGCAGCGGAAGGGTACCCCGACCAGATAGGCGACCGTATTTGGACCTGCATGAAGCGGGGCATCAGGAGGACCCGGGCCACGCCCGCCGCGGTGACGACTCGGTACGCCTCCTCCACGATCGCCGGATCGAAGTAGGATGGGGGCTCCGTCTCACCCGGCTCCTCCCGCACCGCGCTATCCAGGAAGGTCTCCTTGCACAGGGAGGTGAAAAGCTGGCCGCTCAGCGTGGTGATGCTGCCCTGGATGTGGGCCGCACCGTCCAGATGGGATCCCCGTGCGAGCCGGACATGTCAGAACTTCCCGTACCGCTTGTAGACCTCGGAGACTGTTATCCCCTTCGCCAGCTCCGCCCGCATCTCGTTCTCCCGCTGGACGATCTCCTCGGTCTTCTGCAAGATCTCGATGGTCAGCGCCTTGGGGATGAGCACGACGCCGTCCGCGTCTCCAAAGACAAAATCGTCGGGATGAATGATGGTCTCACCGATCGTGATCGGCACCATCCACTCTTTGATTTCCCACCGGCCGATGGAGGAGGCCGAGCACCGGAACCGGCAGAAGACCGGAAACTCCAGCTGCAGGATGAACCGCGTATCTCGGAGCCCGCCGTCCACCACCGCGCCGGTGCAGCCCCGTTCGCGGGCGGCGTTGCTCATGATCTCGCCCCAGTGAGCCGACTCAAAATGGCCGGCCGACGACCAGACGGACACGGTGCCCGGCTGGATGCTTTCCAGCATCCGGACGCGTGTGTCCGAGTCGTCGCTGCCGACGTCGGCCACGGGGTAGCCCTGGCCGGTGAATGCCGGCCCCGCCACCACCATGTCCAGGGTGAGCGGCATGATGTAGTGTGGGAGCGCCTGGTTCCGGATTCCCAGGCGATCCAGGACATCCGACACGGCGCCCGTGTAGAGGGCCCGGTACCGTCGGCTCACCTCCTCCGGCGTCAACGTGCTTGAGGCCATTCAATGTCTCCTGAAGAGTGAACTTGGACTACGGCCACGTCAGGGTAATGGTGGTGGATGGGCTGGCTCACTGACCAGGCGTCCATTTCATGCTAGTTGAAGCCGGCGGGGCGGTCAAGAAGATCGCAAGGAAAACACGCAAGGTGTCGCCCGCAGACCCCGTGGCGGGTCGGTCGGGCAGGAACGGGATGCACAGACAATGACAACCCTGTCCCTTTGCAGGCCGTCCATTGGACCCCCGCCCTATCTTGTCCGGCGTGGGTCGGTCTGAATCCCTGTGTGCCCTTGGCGCACCAATCCGCCTGAGGCGGACCGTTGGTACCGGCGGTGGATAGTTGGGCTTACCGGCGCGGCTGGTCGAGGCGGAAGACCATCTGGGTCGGACGCACGAAGCGGAGTGCGATGACGAGGAGGACCATGACCATGGTCATGTACATCAGGGCCATGGCATCTACGGAATAGACCGGGCGGACACCGCCGGCGAAGACGTTGTAGAACAGCGCCACGACCAGCGTCTGGGAGCCGGCCCCCGACACCAGGAAGGTCAGCTCGAAGTTCGAGACCGTGTTCACGAGGATCAGGACCCCGGCCGTGAGGAGCCCCGGCAGGGTGAGCGGCAGGAGAATGCGGCGGAAGACCTGGAAGCGGTTGGCACCCATCATGGCTGCGCCCCACTCGAGGTTGAGGCTGATCTGCTCGAAGAAGGGCATCAGGATGAAGACCGCCAGGGGCACCATGGGGACCATCACGGCCAGAATCACGCCAGTCACGGAGCCGCCGATCCCGTAGCGGAACATGGTGGTCGCCAGCGGGATGCCGTACGTCATCTGGGGAATCAGGAGCGGGAGGAAATAGAGGAGCATCAGGACGGGCTTGGCCCGGAAGTTCCGCCGCGCCAGGATATAGGCGGCGGGGAAACCCACCAGCAGGGACAGGCACACGACGGTCAGGGCCACGAAGATCGTGATCCCGAGGACCTGAGCGAGGCCGAACTCTTTCCAGGCGTAGGTGAACCACTCGGTGGTGAAGGATCGCGGCAGGGGAGTTCCGAACCAGCGATAGGCAAAGGCACTCACCACCACGTGGCTCACGATGCCCAGGAGGTTCAGGATGAAGACCAGGACGAACATGTACAGCGCCAGTCCCCACATTCGGCCGCGCATCGGTATCCTCAGTCCAGACCCATCACCGGAATCACAAAGCCAATGTAAAACTGACAACCGACAACTGCTCAAACCGACCAATCTCCTCGGTACCTTTCATTGACCGGTAGTCGGTTGTCGGTCTTACATTTTCCATTGAAGCGCCTAGCGCTTGCCTCAGTGACCGAGGGTCATAGGAATCACAAAGCCAATGAAAAACTGACAACCGACAACTGCTCAAACCGACCAATATCCTCGGTACCTTTCATTGACCGGTAGTCGGTTGTCGGTCTTACATTTTTCATTGAAGTCGTCACCGTTTCCCGACTCCCATGGTTGCGGCCGTCACCATCCGCTTGCGGAGCACGATGATGACGAGGAGCGCGCCCACCTGGAACAGCCCCATGATCACCGCGATGGCGGAGGCGTAGGACATGTCGAATTGCTCGAAGGCCTGGGCGTAGGCCGCGATCGCAATCGTCCGGGTGGCGCCCGTCGGCTGGCCAAGCAGAATAGCCGAGGGGAACGTGGCGAAGCTCATGACGAAGACCAGGGCAAAGGCGATGGCGAGCCCGGGGGCGATCAAGGGCAGCATGACCCGCCGGAACACCGTCCACGGGTTCGCGCCCAGGGTCCGTGCCGAGTTCTCGATGCTGGGGTCGATGCCCGAGATGTAGCCCAGCAGCATCAGGAAGCAGAAGGGGAACTGTTGCATGAACAGCGACAGCATCACCCCGGTGAAGTTGTGGGTGAGAACCAACGACTCCTCCAGGAGGCCGATGCCCAGGAGCATCTGGTTGAACCACCCCTTCCCCCCGTAGAAGCCCAGGATCCCCTGGCTGAGCAGGATCACGCCGAGGGAGATGGGGAGGACCAGGATGGTGCTGATGGTCCGCTCCAGCCAGATCCCCCGGCGCATGTTGTAGGCGAAGAGCAGGCTGGTGGCCACGACGATGATGGTGTTGGGGACGGCGAGACGGAACGTGATGCCCACCGTCTTGTACTGGTACTCGTCGGTGAAGAAGGCGATGTAGTTGGCCAGGCTGAAGCCATCCATCTTGAGTGGGCGGAGGCTGAGGTAGATTCCGTAGAGAAACGGATAGACGAACATCACCAGGACATAGAGAAGCGATGGGGCCAGGCAGGCTATGGCCAGCAGGTCCAGCTCGCTCGGTTCGCCGGTCTGCCTGCGCCTCATGCCATCTCTCCGGACCCCTCCGACGGGAGGAAGATGACCCTATCAGGCGGGAGGACCACGGTCACGTTCTCTCCCGGAGCCAACCGGGCGACCGTCCGCACCCAGAGGCGCCCGCCCGCCTCCAATGTCACGATCGCCTCGTCCTCGCGGCCCAGGTACTCGACGATGTCCACCTTGGCCCGGAAGGCGTTCGGGTCCCCGGCGTCCCCGCCCACCACGACATCATCCGGCCGGATGGCGGCCACCACAGATGCGCCGGGGACGAAGGCGTGCCGGGTCTGGCCCCGGATCTTCATGCCGTTGCCCGCGGCCTCCACCTCCCGGTTCGGTCCCAGGGTCACAACCCGAGTCTGGAAGAAGTTCCGAAACCCCATGAAGTCCGCCACGAAGACGTTCACGGGTTGGTCGTGGATCTCCTGCGGCGGGCCCGCCTGGATGAGGAGACCGTCCCGCATCACCACCACCCAGTCGGAGAGGGACAGGGCCTCAACCTGATCGTGGGTCACGTAGATGGATGTGAGCCCGAGGTTGGTATGGATCCGCTTGATCTCCGCCCGCATCTCGATGCGCAGCTTCGCGTCCAGGTTCGAGAGCGGCTCGTCCAGGAGCAGGAGGCGCGGGTGCAGGACCAGCGCCCGCGCGATGGCGATCCGCTGCTGCTGGCCGCCGGAGAGCTGTCCCGGGTAGCGCCCCTCGAAGCCGGGAAGCTGGACGAGGTCCAGCATCTGGCGGACCCTCTCGGCGATCTCCGCCGCGGGCCGGCGCTGGAGCTGCAGCCCGAAGGCGATGTTTGCGAAGACGGTCATGTGCGGGAAGAGGGCATAGTTCTGGAAGACCATCCCAAATCCCCGCTTTTCGGGCGGCAGGTGGTCAATGCGCTCCCCGTCGATCCAGACCTCGCCGTCGGTGGCGGGAATCAACCCGGCAATGATGTTCAAGGCCGTGGACTTGCCGCAGCCGCTGGGCCCGAGACAGGTGATGAACTGCCGTCCGCGGACCTCCAGGGCAAAATCCCGCAGCACGGTCTTCGTCCCGAACCGCTTGGTGATCCGGAATCGCAGCGATTCAATCGTCTCTTTCATATGCTCCCGCCGTTATGCAATGAGGGGGAGGGTCCTCGGCCAGGACCCTCCCCCTCCGCGAGCATCCGCTCGGCCCTCACTACTTCTTGATCTGCTGCGCGCCGATCTCCCGGTCCCACCGGTCCATCGCGTACGTCAGCTCCTTGAAGTCGAGCTGCGGCGCCATCTTGTACTTCTTGCCGGGGCCGATCTGATCGTACTCCGGTCGCCAGAACTCTTTCACATAGTCCCGGATGTCCGCCGGCGCCTTGTCGAGCGTGGCCGCTTTGATGCTCGGGCCGATGAAGGCCTTATAGGTCAGGACCTGCTGGTCCACCCGGCGCATGAATTTCATCAGATCCAGGATGACGTCCACCTCGTTCTGCGGCACACCCTTGGGAATGCCCCAGTAGTGGCCGTCGATGACGAAGGTGGTATTGTCCAAGATGGTGATCTTGGCGTCGGGCGGGATGACGCCCTCGGCCCGCGGCTTCATGTCCCACTCCATGATGCCGGCGATCATCCACCGCTGATCCTGCGCGAACTCCCGCAGGGTAAAGAGGGTGCCGGTCGGATAGTATTCGACGTGCTTCCCCAGCTCTTTCATGTAGGCCCAGGCCTTGCCCCAGCCCTTCTCCGGGTCCATGGGGGCCTTGTCGCCGAGAATATACGGCAGGCCGCACATGATCGAGCGGCCGGGGCCGCTGTTCGCCGGGCGGGCGTACAGGAGGCGCTGCGGATTGGCCTTGGCCCACGCCAGCAGTTCGTCGGCGGTCTTCGGGGGCTTTTGCACCTTCTTGGGGTTGTAGATGAACACCGGGCCGCCAGCGTTCACCACGGTCGGCATGAGCCCGCCACCCCCCGAATCCTGGAGGACCTTGGCCGCATCATTCAATTCGTCCCTAGGGAACATCTTGTTATACTTGGGGAACAACTCAATGAGCTGTTTGTTGGCGACGAGCACGGAGCCGGCATCCTGCCCGGTGAGGATCAGGTTGATGTCCGCCCGGCCGGCGTCCTGCTGCGCTTTGATCTTGGCGGGCGTCTCAGGGGCCGGACCGCGCTGGAGCTTGATCTCCTTCACCTTGTTGGGATTGGCCTTCTTGTAGTTCTCGATGATCACCCCGGTGGAGGCGTAGTCCCCGCCGTTGTCGAGGATCGAGATGGTGATGGGTTGCTGGGCCGAGGCTGGACGCCACAGTCCATCGAGGGTGAGCCCGAGGGTCAGCACCGGCACGAGGACGAGGAACCATAAGACCGTTTTTCGCTGTGACCGCATGGCCATCCTCCTGCGGCCCATTCTTCTGGGGCCGCGTCAATGGGAACGTATCGCGCAGAGGGACACAAGGGTGGTGGGACGGAATCAGACGCTACTAGGGGCCGCACCTGAAAGTCAAGGGGATTCCACCGGAGGAAGAAGGCAGATGCGGTGGGATTATCAGGATCAACGCGATCTCGAACCGCGTGCCTCCTGGTGAAAGCGATCCGAATGGATGCAGCAGGCGCCAGCGGGCGGAGGGATTCCCCGATGGCCTCCGTTGCCGGCTCGGTCTTGGCCTCGCCCTTGGCCCCCGACCCCCGTCGGAACCTCTGCCAACTTAGAACTGACAACCGATCCGCCTATGGCGGAAAAACCGGCCAACGGGTATTCTCGGTTTTCAATTGTCAGTTGTCGGTTATCAATTTTTCATTTCCTTTAGGCCGATCCCATCCGGGGAGCGGCCTCAGTCGACGGCCGCCGGCTCCTCCAGCCCCTTCTCGGCCTCCCGCAGCAGGAGGATGTGCTCCGCCACTCGCTCCAGGTGGGCCGTGCCCAGCCGCTGCTCCGCCAACAGGAATCCCACCTCTTCCTCCAGGAACATGTGGTGAAGGAACTCCTTGACCAGCGCCAGCCCCCTCTGCCGCACGACCTCGGCGGTGGCGTCGCCGATGGGCTGCCGCGTGAGGGCCTTGAACTCCGCAAGACGCGCCTCCAGATCGCGGTGCTCCCGCTCCAATTCCGCCACGACCCCGGCCGCATCCGTCCCGGTCT
>Ga0326597_10005674_pt1 | contig 17253 bp, 14 predicted proteins | sample RVTome_12_FD_203789 | JGI IMG/M metagenome (GOLD analysis project Ga0326597, IMG submission 203789) | Soil microbial communities from uranium-contaminated site in the Upper Colorado River Basin, Wyoming, United States - RVT100D185 | ecosystem: Environmental > Terrestrial > Soil > Contaminated >...
GACGTGGAATTCGTACTTGAGCACGCCGTCGGCTGCGCCGCCGGGCGCGGAGCCGCTCGCGGCCCCCGAGAGGTGGAGATCGACGCCGTCGTAGATGTTTTCGTAGACGATCGCGCCAAAGGACGGAACATCGCTCGCCCACCTGCTTTCATCGTCGCCGATGAAGTAATTGAACTTGGCCGCTTGCGGCCTCGCGCCGATCGGCGCCACGGGGTTCGACCCCGGGAAGGAAACCGTCAGTGTCAGGTGCTCGAACGCCGGGGCAGAGTCTTCGTCGCCCCGGATTTCAGCAGGCGCGGATTCGTGACCGACCCGTGAGTCCAGGAGCGGAATCCGGGGCGGCGCAGAGCCTATGCCCCGGCTTGCGCCGATCGTCGCACTCACCTCGCGCGCGAGGTGCATCGTGAAACTCGATTCGCGAAAGGCAATGTCCAGTCCGCGCGTCCTGAAACCGTAGTGGACGCTCACGTCGCTCCACTGTCCCTGATTCTCGACGAAGTAAACGCTGCGCAGGCCCAGGCTCCGCATCTCACCGCTCGAACCGCTCAGCGCATCGTCGGCCGCGGGCCTCTTCAGCGCGCCCGCGGCGCCGGCGGTCAGGACCAGCAGACCAAGCAGCAGACCGCATTCCCGACGGGTCATCAGACTCATGGCGCCCTCCTCGCTGCGTTGAGTATAACGCATCGCGGGAACCGACGCGGCCTCTAATTTCCCATGAGGGACAAAATCACGGCTGGCAATAGCACGAGGAGGTCGGTTGCACGTCCGGTCGCGTCCAGGCGGCGGCGAGTTTCGTCGCCGTCTCGGCCGCGGCGCGGTCCTTGCCTTGCGCCGCGAGGGACTTTTCGAGGCCCAGCAGCGACCAGCCGTTGTTGCGGTGCTTGACGAGATCGGCGCGGTAGACCTCTTCGGCCTCGCTGTAGCGCCCGTCGGCCATGAGCAGCGCGCCCAGCGCGTGGCGCACCGGCTGCATCCAGCCCGGCGGCTCGTCGTAGATCAGTTCATCCTCCATCGCCACCGCCTCGCGCAGGATCGCGAAGGCCCGCTCGCGCTGCCCCTCGCGGAAGAGCATCTCGCCGAGCATCATCTTCCGCGCCAATGGGAGAATCACGCTCGCCGGATTCTGGCCGATGAACCACTCGCCGGTGATCTTCGCCGCGATCTCGTCAAAGGCCTTGATCTCGCGCTCGGCTTGGGCCGTCCGCCCCAGGGCCGAGAGCGCCACGCTGCGCGCAAAGCGGCGGATCGCGCGGCTGAGCAACTGAAACTCCGCCGCCTCAGGCTCTTTGAGAATGTCCTCCCACTTGCCGAAACGGATCATCACGTGAAACGCGGTCGGCATCAGCCCGTCGGCGATCGTCACGTAGTCGCGCACGAACTCCTTGGGAACCTTCTTCTCGATGCGGCGGGCGGCATTGATGGCCGTCTCGTAGCGACCCTCCATCATCGCCGAGTAGGCGAGGAAGTGGATGTTGTGGGTGTAATACAGAACATAGAAGCGCGGCGTCGGCGCGAGTTGAAAGTAACTCTCATCCGCGGCGATGGCCCGCTCGTTGGCGTCCGCGGACTCGGCGTAGCGGCCCGTGCGGACGTAGATGTGCGAGGGCATGTGAACGAGGTGCCCCGAGCCGGGGACCAAGTTGGCCAGGCGGTCGGCGGCGCCGGTGGCGCGATCGGGGTCGGGCGAAGCTTCGACGGCGTGGATGTAGAAGTGCGTCGCGCCGGGGTGATTCGGATTGATCTCCAACACCCGTTCGATGGCCGCGACGATGTCGAGCGTGCGCCCCTTGGGCTGGCCCGTGTGGGTCCAGAGATCCCAGGGCTGAAGGTTCATGAGCGATTCGGCAAAGAGGGCGCCGACGTCGGCGTCGTTCGGATTCGTCTTCCAGGCCTGCTCCATCGCCGCCGCATATGCCTCGTCGAGCGCGCGGCGCGACTCCGGCGCCGGCCACTCGTAGCGATTCGCCAGCGCATCGATGAGCGCCTGCTCGACGGGCCAGGCGAAGTGGCGGCGCTGCACGGCCTCCTGCGTCGATTCATACGCGAGGCGCGATTGCTCCTCGGTCATCACCGGATTGTTGATGTGCAGGCCGTAGGCATAGCCGATGCCCCACCACGCCATGGCGCAGTTGGGATCGACCTCCGCGGCCTTGCGGAAGGTGCGGATCGCCTCATCGTGATTGAAGCCGTACAGAAGTTGCAGGCCCTGGTCGAACCACTTCTGGGCCTCGGGCGAGGTGGTGCGGATCTCGCGGTGATAGCCGGCGTACCCCTCGTAGAAGCGGGCCCGGGCGGCGGACATGTCGTCGGCGGCAGGCCCGTTGTTGCCTGTCGCACAACCAGTTGCAAGCAGCGCGCCCGCAAGGATCGCCATATGAATCGGATGGAACAGTCTCTTCATAGACATGGCAGGAGTCTCCTTCTCGTTGGGAATCGCCATTCTTGCCGTGCCGCCGCCCAAGGCAAGGCATGAAATGTTGCGGCAAGCACGAATCAAGGACTGCCCTGAGTCAGCGCGGCATATCCGCCGTGCTGATGATGAGCGTCACCGGCCCGTCGTTGATCAGTTCCACCGCCATCATGGCGCGGAAGACGCCCGTCTGGACCGGCACTCCTTCAACCTCGCGCAGCCGCTGCACGAAATGCTCGTAGAGCGACTCGGCGAGTTCGGGCGGCGCGGCGCGGTCGAAACTCGGGCGATTGCCCTTGCGGCAGTCGCCCGCCAGCGTGAACTGGCTCACGACGAGCGCTTCGCCGCCGATGTCGATGATGCTGCGGTTCATCAGCCCCGCCTCATCGCAGAATATACGAAGTCGGGCGCACTTGCCGGCAAGCCACTCGGCCTGTCGCGCTTCATCGCCCTTCTCCACGCCGAGGAGGATGAGCAGGCCCCGGCCGATCGCGGCGCGGCAAGTCGGCCCCTCGACGGTCACGGAAGCGCTGCGGACGCGCTGGACGACGGCGATCATGGAGGGAGCGTATCGGTGGGAGGTTGGTAGTCCACTGGTGGCGTAGGGTTGGGCGGCGCGCTCCCCGTCACAGAGCCTCCGGGTCGCGGCTGAACCTCGCTACGATTGGTCGCCATGACGCCTGCGCTCAGGTCGCTGCTCTTCTCTGCGCCGTTTGATGAAGACGGCGCCGCGATGTGGGTCGAGCCGGACTGCATCATCATTGACGATGTGCATGGCCCGGCGGCGCTGCGCCTGCTGGCGGAGCACTTCGATGCCAGGCGCCGGGCAGCGCGGCCGCAGCGGGTGCGCGTCGTCTCGACCATCGATCCCGAGAGCGCGCTGCCGGACCGGATCGCCTGCCACGAACTGCTGCGCGAGTTTGCCCGTGAACAGGGCATGGCGTTCGTGCATGAAGCAGGCTCATGCGAAGAGGGGTGCAGCGCAACGGTCAACGCGCCCCGCGGAGGCGTGATCGCTTCGGCGAAGCGACCCGACGCGGCAGCCGCGGCAGAGGGTTGCATCACCTTGGCCGCGCAACCGCTGGACCTGGCGGGCCTGCTCGCTGCCGGCCGCATGTGGACGCCGCGCCCGCGCGTGCAGCGCCTTCGGCTCGACGGCCCGCTGCGCGATGGGCTGACGGTGCATGACGTCGCCATCGCGCTGAGGCCGCGCATGAGCAGCGGCGCCTGGGCGGCGCTTCACTGGCGCGAGACGCGCGAGCCGTCGGAACTGACGTCGCTGTGCGCACTGCTCCTGGGCGACTCGCCGGCGGAAACAGTCTTTACGCACGATGACGCCGATGAAGCGTTTCCGCCTGATCTCACACTCACCCTGGATGAGATTGAACCGATGCTCGGCGAAGGCGAGAGTGCGCGGCGCGCGAGCGACATCGAGCCGACCGACGTCGATCGCGTCTACATCGGCTCCTGCACGACGGGATCGGTCGCTGACCTTCGGCTCGCCGCGACGGTGCTGGAAGGTCAGCGCGTGCACGTGCCCACCGTCATCGCGCCGGCGTCGGCGCGCGATGTCGGCCTGCTCAAGGAGGCGACGCTGACGGAAGGCGGGCCGAGCCTGGCGACGATCTTCGAGAAGGCCGGATGCGATCTCGGCCTGCCGGGATGCGCCGCGTGCGTCAACGCGCTGGGCGACATGCAGCAGGGAGATCGCGGCGGCGAGCGGCTCACCGTCGTCGCGACGGCGGTGGCGAACGTCAGCACGCGCCGCGTGGCGCGCGTCCTGACCGCCAGCCCGATCACCGCGGCGCAGATCGCCCTGCGCGGCCGGCTGTGATCACGGCAACTGCACGACATTGCTCGTCGGGCAAGGGCTGCCGAAGGCGACGATGAGTTGAACGTACCCCCCGCAGACATCCGTGCCGATTGTCGAGCCGACCTGACCGCTCCCGCTGCCGGTGTTGATGACGGTGACGAGTCGCAGACCGCTGGCGCCAAGGCCGAGTTCCGTGCCCGCGCACGGCTGGACGTTGGGAATGCGGAAGTTGCCGGTGGTGCGCGCAAAGACAATACCCATCGGCCGGCGCGGTGCGGCGTTGGACCATTGCAGCGTGACGCGGCCCGGGCAGTCGCCGACAATGGCGAGCGAAAAGCCGCCGCCCACCTGCCTTTCGTACGCGCCCATGTCCACGATCGGCGGCGTGCCGCGCCCGGTGTCGGGCGCGGCAGGATCATCGACGAATCGCGCGTTGCCATCAAGGTCGAACTCGATGCCCTGCGGCACGGCGCCGTTGTCGGCGGCGTCCACGCACGGTGAGCCGGCGGCGAGGCGATAGTCGTCGCTGCCTTCATCGACGAAGCGAGGATCGTCGGAGCGATTGCCTTCGCCTCCCCACCCGCCGCGAATCGTGCTGTAGCGGATGGTCGGCGAACCCTCAGCGACGTAGACCTCATCCACCACGTTGTTCCAGCAGATGGAGTTCTCGACGGTGGTGTTGCCGTTGATGTAAATGCCGCTGCCGAAGTCGGCGGCGCTGTTGTTGGAGAGGGTGCAGTTCACGATGCGGGTGGTGCTCAGAACCGATGAGATGCCGCCGCCGATGAAACTCGCGGTGTTGCGGTGCAAGAGACTGTTGACGATGAGGCCGGTGGCGCGGCTGACGAGAACGCCCGAGCCGTTGCCGGAGAATCCGATCGCCTGATTGCCGTGAAAGGTGCATTCATAGATGCTGACATCCGAGCCTTCCGTGGCGCCGATGCCCCCGCCCCCGAAGAGGTCGGTGCGATTGCCGAAAAACTCGCAGCGGCGGAACGTAGCGCGCGAGCGGACCAGCGCCGCGCCGGCGCCCATTCCCGCGAGGTTGTTGCTGATGATGCAGTCGGCGAGCGAGGGCGAAGCGCCGGCGTCGGCGAAGAGCCCGCCGCCGTACAGCCCGTTCCAGTTGTCGTTGAGGATGCAGCCGCGGATCGTCGGCCCGGCGCCGAGGCACTGGATCGCCGACTGCGAAGCGCCGCGCAGCGTGAAGCCCTCGAGGATCGAGTCGATCTGCTCGCCGGAGTTGAAGATGAAGGCCGAGCCGCCGCGCTGTGCGTCGATGATGCACGCGGCCGGCCCGTTATCTGAGCGGACGGTGATGGCCTTGCCCCGGAACGTGATGTTGGCGTTGCCGCGACCGAGCCAGACGCCGTCGGCGATCACAACGGTCTGGCCGTTGACGGCGACGTCAATCGCCGCCTGGATGTTTGGCTGGTCGCGCGGGACGTGAATCTCTCCGGCCGGCGCCGTCGAAACCAGGGCGCCAAGAGCACTGAGGATCATCAGACATCGCCAACCTGTTGAATGCTGCATGACTCGCTCCCCTCACGTTCAATTCCCGCCCGCTGCCCGGTACATCCTACGGGAAACGGGCGACCGCGCCAAGAGGGAAACCGGCGAAGGTGCAGAAACCTGGTGATTAGCCCTTTCGTGCATCAAGCCTACGGCTGAGCATCTACCGGGCTACGTCGATGAGGCGGCACTCCGGTTCAACATGCGCGACTTGTCGCAGTGGGCGCGGTTCGACGCGGTGATGCAGTTGATGGTCGGCAAGCGGCTGGCGTATTCGGACCTGACCGATGGGGCGACTCGGTGATCGGATGAGGGTACAATAGGCCTGCTGCCCGGAAACCATCCACCCCCCACAACCGTATAAACTGGCGCAATGCTCGTTTCAACCCCGCCGACCGCTACACACCCGATCGCCGCTCATGCTGCGTCTGGATCACACTTTTGGCTGAGTCATGCCGGGGTACTGACCCAACCGATGTCATGGAAAGTGGTGGCAGACTGCCTAGATTATTGCCTTCGGGATTCGGCTTTCACCTGCCTGTACGGGGAAAAAGAGCCGCCGACTTTTGACGAAACCGTACGAGCCGTTGTCGAGGCTCTTGACAAATCAGAAATTGATCGGGCAACGGCCGAACGCGTCATCAAGGCCCTGCTCTCGGCACACATCAAGTCGGACCTTGATGACCGGCTTGATCGCTTCTTTGGTGGCATGTTCTTGCCTACCCGATGGCCGCGATATACTGGTGGTCATGGGAAGCGAATCTGACCAAGCCCGCGAGAGTGCCAAATCAGGCGAAAAGCCAAACACCTCGAACGGGGGAGACGATGCTCCTTCGCCAGTTGTCTCGAAAGAGGTTTTGGAGCAGTTGCCGCAACCACTTCGTGAAGTGGTTGAACAGCACATGCTTGCGGTTAGCAGTGGTCCACTCCCGCATCCGATCTTGAGCAAACTGCAACCCGGCCACATCGACAAGATCATCGACTACACGCACGAAGAAGCAAGGGATAGCAGCGGACATCGAAAAGAGGAGCGGCGCATGGACTTTGCGCTGACCATTTTTGGTGTCGTCGTCATGGTTGTCATGGTTCTGCTGCTACGAGAAGAATTGGAACTCTTGCGTTGGGTCATCGGCGTAGTGCTTGGGTTCATCGGCGGTGCGGGATACGCGAAATGGAAGGCTGCTCGCGCCGACGCTTAGCCGTGATGCACCAAAGGGCTAATCACCAGAAAGCTTGCACGCGGACCACCGAAAACCACAGGCCGCGGATCGGGGCGCGATCCGCGGCCTGCATGGTGAGTCATTGTTCGAGATCAAATCACGCGGCTTTGACCCGCCGCTTGCGGCCGACGGTGCGCTGATCGCTCTTGGCGCGCTTGGTCTTCTGATCCACGAGCAGGCCGACCACGTCGCGCAGGTCGGGGATGTAGAGATCAGCGCCGATCTCTTCGGCAAGCCCTTCGGCGCGCCCGTAGACCCCGCCGCCGACGACGATCTGCATCTCGGGGCAGACGTTCACTTCGTGCAGTTCATCAATGATGCGGCGGATCTCGGGCAGATCCTTGGCCGCGGAACTGAAGAGCAGCAGCATGTCAGGGCGGTCTTCGCCCACCCGGGCCATGATCTCGTCGAAGGGCACGCCGCCTCCCGCGAAGGCGACCTCGAAGCCGCCCGCCTCGATGAGATCGACCGCCATCGACGCCGCGAGTTCATCCTGCTCGGTCCCGCCGCACGCGACGAGAAGGCGCCGCCCGTTGGAGGGGCGAACGGTCAGGCGCGTCTGCGCCTGGTCGGCGAGCGAGCGCATGAGTCGCGTGGCGAAGTGGTGGGAGAGGGCGGAGAGTTGATCGGCCCGGAAGAGTTTCTGCACGAGATTGAGCGTCGGCCAGAAAATCTCGGAGAGGAGTTCCTCCGCCGGCACGCCTGATTCGATCGTCTCATCGACGATGTGCCGCGCTCCGCAGCGGTCGCCGGAGATCAACGCCTGAAACAGCCGCTCGATCAGCACTTCTTTGTTCACTGCCGCTTCTCCTGTTGGGGTGTGGCGCGCCCCCCCTGTGGAAACGCGCTCCGAACCGCGCGGGCATCGATCTCCTTCGTCCGATGCCGCGCCCGGCTGGAAACAGGTTCATCGACGCGAACGCGGCGGCGTCTGGACATGCACCGAAACTGTCCGGTAACACGATGAAGAGACCCAGTCGGGCGCCCTATCCGGACGTTTCTGCAACGCGGCCGAGGTAGGCGGCGCAGATGCCCAGCGTCATCGAATGGGGCTTCTCGGCGATGAAACCCGCCGATTCCATCATCTCGACCATCCGCTCGCGCGTCGCGAAGGTGTCAACGGAGCGCGGGAGGTACTTATAGGCCCCGGTCCGGTCGCGGCTGATCCACGTCGCGGTGCGCGGCATGATCGAGTGCGAGTAGAAGTTGTAGATGGCGCGCATGAGAGGATTGGGCGGAGTGGAGAACTCGAGAATGACCAGCCGCCCGCCGGGGCGCAGAATCCGCCGGAACTCGCGCATGGCGCGGAGGGGGTCGGCCACGTTGCGGATGCCGAAGGCGATGGAAACGATGTCGCAGCAGGCGTCGGGGAGGTCGAGGTTCATCGCGTCGCCGACGCGGAACTCGGGCGCGGCGGGGAAGACGTGCTTGGCCGCCTTCTCCTGCGCGAGGCGGATCATGCGCGGCACGAAGTCGATGCCGATGACCTTCGCCGCCCCGCCGCGCGCAAAGGCAAGCGCGAGATCGCCCGTGCCGCACGCGACATCGACCACCACATCCTCGCCGGCGTTGACGTGCGCGAGGCGCACGGCCTTGCGCCGCCACGCCTGGTCGCGCCACAGCGAGTGCAGCCGGTTGTTGAGGTCGTAACTCTCCGCGATGGCGTCGAACATCGCGTTGATGCGCTGCGCCTTGTCCGCCTCGGAATGCGGATCGGCGAGATGCGTCTCATCCCAGGCCAGTCGCTCGGAAGATTTCTCGGCGCTCGTGTTCAACGCGGGAATCATAGTGATGGAGCCCCGCCCCTGCATCGACCCCTGGGAGTACCACGCCGCGACGACCGCGCTTAGAGCGATCGCAGTTCAGGTAGACCGTGGGTGCCGTGGTCTGCAGGGAGGCTCTGCGACCGGAAGGCCACGCGATGGCGCGCTCCATGCTCAATCTGATTCGATCGTCGATCGCGCGCTCGCGTGGCCTTCGCTCCCAAAGCGTCGCTCAGCCCACGGCACCCGCTACACATGAAGTGGGAACGCTCTAGAATCAGGCAGTCACATGACAGGGAGGATGACATGCGCGTTTCAACACTGATCCTGACACTGGCGATCGTGGCGGCCTTGCCCCTGGCCGGCTGCCGCACCAACGAGGCCACGGGTCGCTCGCAACTCATCGTCCTTTCCGCCGAGCAGGAGATTTCGCTCGGCGAGGAGGCGATGCCGGAACTCGTCAAGGAATACGGCGGGGAAGTCTCCGATTCGGTGCTGCGCGAATATGTGCGCGACATCGGCGAAGAGATGGCGCAGCACACCGAAGCGGACAATCCGGACCTGCCGTGGGAGTTCACGCTCCTCGACAGCGACGTGATCAACGCCTTCGCCCTGCCGGGGGGCAAGGTCTTCATGTCGCGCGGCCTGATGACGCGCATGACCAACGAGGCGCAACTCGCCGGCGTGCTCGGGCACGAGATCGGCCATGTGACGGGACGTCACGTCAATGATCGGATCAAAGATGCCATGGTGCTGCAAGCAGGAGTGATAGGCCTCACACTCGGTACTCGCAAATCCGACAATTCGTTGGCCCGATACACCCCCCTCATCGTCGGCGTGGCGGGGCAGGGGTTCCTCCTCAAGTTCAGCCGCGACCAGGAGAGCGAAGCGGACCACCTGGGCATGCGCTACATGGCCCGCGCGGGGTACCACCCGCGGGCCCAGATGCAAGTCATGCAGATTCTCGACGACGCGATGAAGGAAAGCGGCGGCGGAGGCGGGCCCGAGTTCCTCAGCACCCACCCCTATCCCGAGACCCGCATTGCCCGCATCCGCGACGACCTTCGCAACATCTACTCCAGAGCGGATGGCAATCCGAATCTCGATTATCACGATGAGCGGTTCCAGCGCATCGCCCGGCCACGCCTCGATGCGATCGAAGCGGAGAAGCGCCGCGCGATGGGCGAGGAGAACCGCGAGGAGATGCTTCTTGCCGCCCTGCTCACCCAGCCGCAGATGTGGTGCGCGCATTGCCGCGCGGCGCAGGAGTAGCGCATGAGCACGTGCATCATGGACGACGCCGCGGCCTGATGTCCGTCGTCGCGGATCATGCCGCGCGCGGATGAGCGCCACGACATGCAGCCGCCGGCGCGGCGGTTGCCGGTGGTCACGAAGGCACATTCGCCATGTTCTTTGCCCGGTTTCTCGCTTTTCGCTTGACGATCGTGTCTGGACGTGGTAATCTGGTTAAGAGAGATGCTGGCGCCGGCAGGCGCCGCTGAACCGCCCGCAGGGCGGAAGGAGGAAATCATGAGTACGACACGTTTGAACAGGCTCGCCCTCTTGGGGTTGAGCGTGATGGCGATGTTCGCCGCGCCGGCGATGGCGCAGCCGGTCCTGACGATCGAGGGCGGGTGTCCGGGGCCGATGCGCGCGGAGATCAGGGTGGCTCAACCGCACCAAGGACTTTGGCTGCTGTTTTCGCCCCGAGCAAACCCGTTCAGGCTTCCCAAGTTCCACTTCTGCTCCGGAGTCGAACTCGGGATCGGCTATCGGGGCCTTCGGGTTGTTGGAAACACGGGCGCTGATGAAAACGGTTTTGCGTTCTTTGAAGGCATGGCAGGCCCACTCGCATGTGGGGGGTTCTTACAAACGCTAGGATCACCGGGCGGTGGGTGTGAAACAAGCAATGTCGTGCAAATCCCGTAGGTCAGGCGCATCCCGGCGGCACTGGGGATCGTACACACTCTCCAAGGAGGAAGTCATGTATACGAACCGAATCAACAGACTGGCCCTGATGGGGCTGAGTGTGATGGCGGTGTTCGCTGCGCCGGCAATGGCGCAGTACGAACCCGTGCTGACGCTGGAGGGAACCTGCCCGGGGTTGCTGCGCGCAGAGGTCAGCGGCGCGCCGCCTCGTCGCACCGTGCTGCTGCTCTTCGCGTCCGAGACTGGCGCATTCCGCATTCCAGCGCACTCATATTGCGGAGGTGTTGTCCTCGGGCTCGGAAGGCGAAACCTCCAGCAAGTCGATGCGAAGAATACCGACGACTTTGGCACAGTCGTCTTCGACGGAATGGCAGGTTCGTTCGCCTGCGGTGGCTACCTTCAGGCGCTGACCTCGCCAATCGCTGGCTGTGATACGAGCAATGTTGTGCGGATTCACTGACTCTGGTTGGCAGTCAGTTAGTTCCGACATGTGGGCTCGATTGTCCTCGTACAAAGGAGGTTCAGATATGTGTTCCGCTCGTCAGTTCGCCGTCTGCGTCGTAATGGCGTTGGTGTTTGGAATGCGTGGATCTCGGGCGAGCGGGCAAGAATGCGGATCGCCGGTTGATTTTGGCATCGCAGCCGATTCTTTCATGGCAGATGATCCTGGAGCCGACTGCGGAGTCGTTGTCCAGGGTGACGACGTTCTCACGATTACCAACTTCAACATGCTTGTGTTCGATCGTGAAGGCAATCTCAACCTGCAGCGGTCAAAGGCGACTTCTGACTTTTTCGTCGATCTGGGCCTCACGTATCACGCTGATCCTTTCTGTGTCTTCGATCCACGGTCCTCGAGATGGTTCTTCTTGCTCCTGACGAGCGCGACCGAGTTTGGCATGGCCGTCTCCAAGAGTGCGACTCTTGATCTTCACGACCCGGATGAATGGTGGGCGTATGAGTGGAATCCGCCGCTGGCTAACATCGACTATCCCAGCATGAGCGTGGGGGAAGCGCATGTGTTTGTGACTTACGCCGGTCATCTGGGCACTGCGGGGCAGGCGGTCTTTCTCTACATCGACAAGGCCGACCTGCTCGACGGGGGACCGCCACCGAATCTCACGACGTTTTCAATCACCAGCATTCCGGGACAGGACAACTCATACCTCCGCGACATCGGTTGCGTGCGCGAGTACGAGGAGATCAACTCGGGCTACGGCTACTTCATCACCGACTCTCACAAGAGCCGCGACCAGACGAACAGCATGGTCCGCCTCTACGCTCTCAACACCGCTGAAGATACATTGGTTCACTTCGATGTGACTGTGCCGGAATACCGGAGCACGCCTCGCACAATTCCGACTCCCGATGGTTCCCTTTCCCATTACTCCGGCCACGACTTCAAGTGGCCCATCTACCGCAACGGCTCGCTCTGGGCAGCGCATGACATCGGCGTGCCCGAGGCGGACGAGTGCCAGGTGCGCTGGTACGAGATCAAGATCAACGGCTGGCCGGTCAGCGACTTCGACCCGGCGCTGGAGCAGAGCGGGACCATCCCGCCGCCCGCCAGCGGCGCCAACACTTTCCATCCCGCCATCCACGTCGATGATGACGGAAATATGGCGATCGCCTACAACCAGTCCTCCTCCACGCAGCATCCCGCGATCTACCGCCGCATACGCAAGTGGTACGACGATGACGGCGAGTTGCGCGCCCCTCTTCTTCTCAAGCAGAGCACAGGCTCGCCTTCGGGCCAAAACGAGCGCTGGGCGGACTTCAGTTGCATGGAGGCAGACCCCGACGACCCCGGCGTGATGTGGAGCCACCTCGAATGGTTCGAGCCGACCGAGACGCGCAAGACATGGCTCGCACGGACGGACCTCAACAAGTCGCTCACGCTGGCGATTAACTGGCCGAGCGAGGAAATCCCACGTGAGACGCCGGTGACGTTGACGGTCACGGGCGCCGCGCCGGGCAACCTCGTGCGCTGGTACTACTCCTTCTACGACTGCGGCGAGACGTACATCGGCGACCCCCTGTACGTCACACTCGAAATCAGCAGCGCCGTCTTCCTCGGCAGCAGTTACGCCGACGGCGACGGCACGGCGGTGAAGTACTTCACCGTTCCGGCCAACTTCCCCCTCGGCGAGGTCCACGTGCAGGCGGCGGAACTCGAGAACCTCTCCGAGAACTTCCGCCGCGTCGTGATCGAGTAGCGGATCGGGTCGCGCCCCATTTCGACCCGGCTCAGTGCAGACCAAGCGGCGGGTTCGACGTGCGCGACCGAAGCGCCATCAAGCCGGCAGAGTGCGTTTCAGAAACCGTATCCAGTTCTCGAAGCGGAATCCGTCCAACTGTTCGCCAGACCAGCCGCGCCGGCGCAGGGCGTCGGTCAATCGCGGCAGGTCGGCGGGCGCGTTGACTTCCTCGGGCAGTCGATCGGCGCCGAAGCCGCCATCCATGTCGCTGCCCAGCGCGACCACATCAGTGCGGCCGGTGATGGCGACGATGTGCTCGACATGCGCGATCGTCTCATCGATCGTGGCGCGGCTCTGGTCGCCCTCGGCGGTCAGAAAGAGGCTGAAGAGGTTGAGGCCGATCACGCCGCCCCGCTCGGCGATGGCGCGGATCAGGTCATCGGGCAGATTGCGCTCACTGTGGCCCAGCGCGAGGGCGCGGCAATTTGAGTGGCTGGCGAGAACCGGGCCGCGCGAATGCTTAAGCAGTTCCCACGCCCCCTCATCGGCGAGATGCGAGAGGTCGTGGATCATGCCGAGTTCATCGAGGGCGGCGACGAGCGAGCGGCCCAGGGGCGTGAGCGGTCCCGGCGCCGCGTTGCCGCCGGCGTAGCGCGTGCCCCGGGCCCAGGTCAGGCCGACCACGCGGACGCCGCGCTCAAACCACCACCCCGCTTCATCGGGCGTGCGGATCGGATCGGCCCCTTCCATGAGGAGTATCGACGCTGGGGTGGGCGCTGCATCCAGGCCGAGATCCTCCGCCCCGCTCACGATTCGCATGGAGCCGGACGCGACGAGCGAGTCGTAGATTTCGAGTTGAGCGAGGCCGGCGCGATGAGCGGCGTCATCCTCCATACTCGCATACCCGCATGGCCCCTCCGTTCCGAGACCCGTAAAAATCGTGGCCAGGCAATGGGTGACGCGACCCTGTCGCAGGCTCGGGAGCGTGATCGACGCCGGCTGGGGCGGGCCGGTCGCCTCGGCGAGGGGGGCGCGCAAGTCGCGCCCGTCCAGGGCCATGCAGGCGAGGTCGAGGTGGCCGTCGAACCAGCGATCCGAGGGGTCCGCCATGGGCAAGAGGGTAGGGCTCCGCGCGAAAAAAGTGGGTCGGGAGGAGACAATCGGCTGACAACAATAGAACGTCTTGCGAACAGAAGTTGCCGATTTCAGGATGATGGCCTAGATTTAGGTGAGGCCGACGTGAGCGTTGGAAGGACGCTCGGCCCGTAACCAGGCACTTCGCCTGGTGGTCAATCAACTGTGTGACGGCGAGTCGTTCCCTCCGCCGATGGCCATTTGTGGCCGCGGCCGACGGCGGCAGCCTGATGAACCCTGGTGCAGCGGGTTTGCATTCGCTCGATCTGAGCGGCCTGCGAACCCTGTCCGAAGATGAACACATGCGACGAGATGGTACTGAATGAGGATCAGCGAGACAGATTGAGATGAGCCTGGCCGCGCAAGGCTGACCAATTCTCGTCATTCTGCACAGGTCGTGACTTCAGGCGACCGTAGACCACCCCCACCTGTGACCACCGGGCGTCATACCGGCAAGGTTGTCGTTCGCCCCGGAAGGCCGCGACACGCCGGCTGAAAGGACTCACGGTGGCATCAATCACACTCACTCTCGCGGAGATCGGCGCGGGCACGCTGGTCGGAAGCGTCATCGCCGCGCTGGTGGTCGGCGTGGGGATCGGCGTCGGAGCGATCCAGGTCTTCACCCGCAACACCGTCCGCGGGGCGCGCGATGAGGCCCGGCGCATCTCCGAAAACGCCCAGCGCGAAGCCGAGACCGCCAAAGAGAAGATCATCCTCGAAGCGGAGCGCAAGACCATCGAGCGGCGGCAGCAACTCGACGCCGAGGCTAACAAGACCCGCGAGGAACTCCGCGATCAGGAGCGGCGCGTCACCAAGCGCGAAGACCTTCTCGACCGCAAACTCGAAACGCTCGACGTCAAGGAGCGCCACCTTGACGATCGCGCCAAGGCGATCGAGCGGCAGGAGCAGGCCGCCGCCCAGGCCCGCGCCGATGCGGAGAAGGTGCTCGAAGAGCAGAAAAACACCCTCTCACAACTCTCCGGCCTGACCCGCGACCAGGCCAAAGAGATGCTCCTCCAGCGCATCGAGGATGAGTGCCGCCAGGAGGTCAACCAGATCGCCATGAAGCGCTACGCCGAGATCGAGGAGGGAGCCCGGGCCAAGAGCCAGGAAGTGCTCCTCATGGCCGTGCAGCGCTACGCCGGTGAGTTCACCACCGACTCGACGGTGCGGAGCGTGGCGATCCCCTCCGACGACATGAAGGGCCGCATCATCGGCCGCGAAGGCCGCAACATCCGCGCCATCGAGCGGGCCACCGGCGTCGATGTCCTCGTCGATGACACGCCAGGCGTCATCAGCGTCTCGTGCTTTGACAAGGTGCGCCAGACCATCGCCGTCGAGTCGCTCCAGAAACTCCTCGAAGACGGCCGCATCCACCCGACGCGCATCGACGAGATCGTCGCCTCGGTGCAGAAGGACGTCGAGGAGCGCATCGTCCGCTACGGGCGCGAGGCGACCAACGAAGTGAAACTCGGCGGGCTGCATCCCAAGATCGTCGAGGCGATGGGCAAACTCCACTTCCGAACCTCCTACGGGCAGAACATGCTCAAGCACTCCATCGAAGTGGCGTTCCTCTGCCAGATCATCGCCGACCAACTCGGCCTCGACGGCGAAGTGGCGCGGCGGGCCGGGTTCCTCCACGACATCGGCAAGGCCATGGACCACGAGCAGCAGGGCACCCATCCCAAACTCGGCATGGATTTCTGCCGCAAGTACAGCGAGCGCGAGGAAATCCTCAACGCCGTCGGCGGCCACCACGGCGACATGCCCGCGACCACCCCCTACACCCCCATCGTCATGGCCGCCGACGCCGTCAGCGGCGCCCGACCCGGCGCCCGCCGCGACTCGATGGAGCAGTACATCCAGCGCCTCGAGCAACTCGAAGGCATCGCCAAGGAAAATGAAGGGGTGAATGAGGCGTACGCGATCCAGGCCGGCCGCGAGGTGCGCGTCATTGTGGACGCTCAGAAGGTGAGCGACGCCGACGCCTTCGGCATCGCCCGCAACATCGCCCACCGCGTCTCGGCGGAAATGACCTTCCCCGGCGAGATCAAAGTCACCGTCCTGCGCGAGACCAGGGCGATCGAATTCGCGACGTGAGGAAAGGGCTGATCAGGAGAGGGTTTACCACGAAGTCGCGAAGACACAAAGTAGAGTTTTTCTAGAGAATGAGGGCACGATTCAGATCCGCGGATCACTGATCACCCCGCTGGGCGTCGTTGCCTGAGCGGTGCTTTGGGAGCGAAACCGCGCGAGGGCGCAACGAATGCTCGACTCACGTTGAGTGCCGATCGCCCCTGGACCTGACCTGCTGATCGCTGAGCCGACGTGAAGGTCGCAGTTCCAACTCCATACGGACTGTGACTGCGCGGACCTGCGAGGTCGAGCGCTCCGCCGGGCCAGCCGGGAGCGGCACAAGCGGCAAACCTCAATCTCTCAACTCGGCGCCATCCGAATCATTGAGCGGCGTGTCGCGAACAAGACGACGGAGCGGCTTCTCGGAGATCAGGTGTCGCACGCGATCAAGAGGCATGGTGTTCGTCCCCACAATCGGGTGCAACTGGGCGCCCTCTGGGACGGGCGAGAAAACGACGTCAAAACGCGCCGGCCCGCTCTGAGATTCGACTCGCGGATTGTTCGGATTCTGGGCCACTGGATGATCCTTACCAACTCAAGTATACGGTCAATTCACGCTCCTGGTTCACGTTGCTGCAGAGAAACCAGAACCAGCCGGCGCTCCAAGAGAATCAACCCGCCCGATAACAACTGCACCCGGTAATCCCCCGCCTCCGGAAACGCCAAGTTGTTGAAGCCGACTGCCATCTGATGCACACCAAGTGGATCCGGTGAATCGATCGCGCCGCTGAGGCTCACAATCGGCTGACGCTTCTCGTCCACGTCGACGATCCGTACATCGATGGGCACATTCCCGCGAGCGCTGGTGATCTCAAAGAAGACGACGAGCCGGGCCACGAGTGCCGGAAAGCGAGACGCCTGGATGTTGCTGATGATCCCAATAAGGGAGTGCTGGCCCGTCCTCGCATCGAAGAGATGGTTGTCCGCAATCTGCAGACTCAGAGGAATCGGGGGTGGTATGACTGCATCAATCATTGGAGGAATTTGCTGTCAACGCCCTGGGAGATCATTCTACCCACACTCCCTTAGAGCGCCTAACACAATAGCGGTTTGAGTTTGCGGAAGCAGATGAGGATGCATCCGAGTGAGAGGAAGGCTTGATGGATGTCGCTGAGGCGTTCATAGCGGATGCGGAGCCGTC
>Ga0326597_10005676_pt1 | contig 17250 bp, 13 predicted proteins | sample RVTome_12_FD_203789 | JGI IMG/M metagenome (GOLD analysis project Ga0326597, IMG submission 203789) | Soil microbial communities from uranium-contaminated site in the Upper Colorado River Basin, Wyoming, United States - RVT100D185 | ecosystem: Environmental > Terrestrial > Soil > Contaminated >...
GTAGGCGACACCGGCTTGGCTGAGCTGACGCAGCGTCTCTGGAGTGTGCTGCCAGGACGCGGAGCGGTATCCCAACCCACTCAACCCGGTTTGCTTGCGGTACACCGCTATCGTTTGATCGAGGTAGGCCTGCCCCTCGGCCGAGGTGACCTGGTCCAGACGCTCGTGGTAATAACCGTGGTAGCCGATCTCATGCCCGGCTTTGAGTAGTGTCGGCAGCAGATCGGGATAGGTTGCCGCGACCAGGCCTGGCACGTAGAAGCTTGCGCGTATCTCGTGGCGCGCGAGCAACTCGAGCACGCGTGCGACCCCCTGGCGCGGTCCGAAGCGTCGTTGCTCGATCTCGCTCAAGCCTTCCACAGCCTTACCGCGATTAAGCCAGACATATGGCGATTCGGCATCCAGGTCGAGCGAGAAGACCACCGCGCAGCGCTTGCCATCGGGCCAGACATAGCGCGGGAACGAGATGCGCGGATCGGGATGCATCGAGGCGAGCAGTGCAATTGGCGCAGCCCGGTCAGTGTTCATCGGCGATTACCCACGTTAGTTTGGCGATGCTTCCCACGCCAGGTCGCGCAGCAGTGCGTGCCAGAACGCGAGGCGCTGCGGTAGGCTTGCAACCGTAATGTACTCGCGCAGTGTATGTGCACCGTCGCCTTCCGCACCGAGGCCATCGAGCGTTGGCGTGCCGACCGGATGCACCGTATCGTAATGTGCGAGCACAAGCACCGGTTTCTGCGCGCTTGCACTGTCCGCGACTATGCGCACCAGCGGTAGTTCGCTACTGCCCACGGGAATCAGCTCGGCATGTAATCCGGTCTGGCGTGCCTGGTGAGCGGCGAGCTCCGCGAATTCCCGCAGCCGCGGCTCGTCGTGCGGCGGGGTTTCGCAGGCGACCCACTCGCGAATGCCGTCGACCAGTCGGTCAGGACCGATATCCATCAACGGTGTTGCATTTGGCATCACGATTTTCCCAAAACAGTGAAGTTTAAGCCGCAGCTGACGCATACTTGCGCGTCCAGCACTGGTGGCGAACGATAACATGGCGTAAGGCGCAACGGATACTCCATCCAATCTCGACATTGCGCTCGGACTTTGCGTAAACCGCGGCGCAGTTTTGCGTAGACTGCTCACTGCCACGAGCGTAACGCGTATGACGACTGTAATTTCGTATGGACTTGGAACCATCTTCGGGCTTTTGGTCATTGATCACGTGGCCTACATTCGAAATCTGACGGGTCGTCCGGTAGGCGGGATGACCGCTATCGGTGGCTGGGAGTTCCACTATTCGCTGATCAACCCGATCAAGTCGGTGAGCCGTTCGAGTACGGCTTTCGGGCGCAGCCCGAGTTCGTCGGGCGCCGCGTGGGCGCGATTAATCCAGAAAGCCTGGAAGCCAAACGCGGCCGCGCCGCACACATCCCAGTGATTCGACGACACAAAGGCGATGTCCTGGCTACGGACCTTGAGCTTGTCCGGCGCCAAGCGATAGACGCTGGGATGTGGCTTGAACAGGCGCACCTGGTCGACGCTGATGACTTGATCGAGCAGGCGATCCAAACCGGCATGACGCACGACGGCGTTCAGCATCTCAGGTGAGCCGTTCGACAGGATCGCCAGCCGGCAGTCGCGCAGCGCCGCGAGCGCGTCGCCAACCTCGGCGAAGGTGTTCAGGCGCCGATAGGCGAGAAGCAGTTCGCGCGCCGAATCTTTCGACAGGGTTAGTCCAAGGGCTTGGCACGCATGTTTCAATGCCGACGCGGTAACCGACTCGAAATTCTCATATCGCCCCATCAAGCTGCGCAGCCAGGTGTATTCCAGCTGTTTTTGCCGCCACAGATGGCTGAGTGCAGTCCCGCGTCCGGGAAATAGCGATTCACAGCGAGCGATAACGGAATGGACGTCGAACAACGTGCCATAGGCGTCGAACACCAATGCGCGGATGGTCATTGTCGCCTCTTCTCCGGCAATTCAACCGCTCGTATTGAGTGCATAATCGCAGTAGATTTGACCAAGATCAGACCCCCGGGACCGGACGTCGCGCATAGTGTAGCAGTGGGCCGGAAGACGGGCTTGGTGCTTGCGGGCGGTTGAAATTGTCGCCCTGCGCCCCATCTATCCCACACTGACAATCCATAGCGAGCTGAATTGCCATGCGTTTCGACAAGTTCACCACCAAGTTCCAGCAAGCCTTTGCCGACGCCCAGAGCCTAGCGGTCGGGCACGACAATCCCTATATCGAGCCGCAACATCTGTTAAGCGCGTTGCTCGATCAATCCGACGGCGGCACGGCATCGCTCCTGTCGCGGGCAGGTGCGAATGTTGCCGCCCTCAAGGAGAAATTAAAGGTCAGCATTCGGCGCATGCCAAAAGTCGAGGGCAATGCCGGGGAGGTGAATGTCTCCCGCGATCTGACCGGACTGTTGAATCTCACCGACAAGGAAGCGCAAAAGCGCGGCGATCAGTTCATTGCCTCGGAGCTTTTTCTGTTGGCGGCGCTGAACGACAAGGGCGAGACCGGGCGTTTGCTCAAGGAGCACGGTGTCACTCGTGCGGCGCTGGAACAAGCGATTGAGGCGGTACGCGGGGGACAAAGTGTTGGCGATTCGGAAGCTGAGGGCAGCCGCGAAGCGCTGAAGAAATACACGATCGATCTCACCGATCTGGCGCGTGCCGGAAAGCTCGATCCAGTGATCGGGCGCGACGACGAAATTCGGCGGGTCATTCAGATCCTGCAGCGGCGCACCAAGAACAACCCCGTGCTGATCGGCGAACCTGGCGTCGGTAAGACCGCAATCGTGGAAGGTCTTGCGCAGCGCATCCTCAACGAGGAAGTGCCGGAATCCCTCAAGGGCAAGCGCGTGCTCTCGCTCGACATGGCCGCGATGCTGGCGGGCGCGAAGTATCGCGGTGAGTTCGAGGAGCGGCTCAAGAGCGTACTGAAAGACATCGCGCAGGACAGTGGCCGCACTATCGTTTTTATCGACGAGTTGCACACCATGGTCGGTGCGGGTAAGGCAGAGGGCGCGATCGACGCGGGCAACATGCTCAAGCCCGCGCTCGCACGCGGCGAACTGCATTGCGTCGGGGCAACCACGCTCGACGAGTATCGCAAGTACGTGGAGAAAGACGCAGCGTTGGAGCGCCGCTTCCAAAAAGTCTTGGTCGACGAGCCTAGCGTCGAGAGCACGATCGCAATCCTGCGCGGGCTGCAAGAGAAGTACGAAGTGCATCATGGCGTGCAGATCACCGATCCTGCGATTGTCGCCGCCGCTGAACTCTCGCACCGCTATATCACCGATCGCTTCCTGCCCGATAAGGCGATCGATCTGATCGACGAAGCAGCCGCACGGATCAAGATGGAGATCGACTCCAAACCCGAAGCGATGGACAAGCTCGACCGGCGCTTGATTCAGTTGAAGATCGAGCGGGAAGCGGTGAAGAAGGAAACCGACGAGGCCTCGCAGAGACGACTGGCGCTTTTGGGAGTGGAAATCGAGCGATTGGAGCACGAGTATTCCGATCTCGAGGAGGTATGGAAGGCCGAAAAGGCGCAGGTCCAAGGATCGCAGCACGTGAAGGAGGATCTCGAGCGGATCAAGCTGGAGATGGAAGCAGCGAAGCGCAAAGGCGATTGGCAGAAGGTATCCGAGATCCAGTACGGACGCATTCCGCAACTCGAGGCGCAGCTCAAGAGCGCGGATGCCGGCGCGAACAAGGAAGGCGCGCGGCCGCGGCTGTTGCGAACGCAAGTAGGGGTCGAGGAAATCGCGGAAGTCGTTTCGCGTACGACCGGAATTCCGGTCGCGAAGATGATGCAGGGCGAGCGCGAAAAGCTGCTGAAGATGGAGCAGCGCTTGCACGCGCGCGTGGTCGGCCAGGACGAGGCTGTGCGCCTGGTGGCGGATGCGATTCGGCGCTCGCGCGCCGGACTTTCCGATCCCAAACGTCCGTATGGGTCGTTCCTCTTTCTCGGACCCACGGGTGTGGGCAAGACGGAGCTCTGCAAGGCGCTCGCTGAGTTTCTGTTCGACTCCGAAGAGCACCTGATCCGCATCGATATGTCGGAGTTCATGGAGAAACACTCCGTCGCGCGGCTGATTGGAGCGCCCCCGGGATACATCGGCTACGAGGAGGGCGGCCACTTGACCGAGAGCGTGCGCCGCAAGCCGTATTCGGTGATTCTGCTCGACGAGATCGAAAAGGCGCATCCGGACGTATTCAACGTGCTTCTCCAGGTGCTCGACGATGGCCGCATGACCGATGGCCACGGGCGCACCGTGGATTTCAAGAACACAGTGATCGTGATGACCTCGAACCTGGGATCGCAAATGATCCAGCAGATGAGTGGAGACGATTACCAGATCATCAAGCTCGCCGTTCTGGGCGAGGTGAAGAACCAGTTCCGGCCCGAGTTCGTGAATCGGATCGACGAGATCGTGGTGTTCCATGCGCTCGATGAGAAGCACATCAGGTTGATCGCCAGAATACAGCTCGGTTACCTCGAGCAGCGCTTGGGCACGCTGGAGATGACGCTGGAGGTCTCCGACGCGGCGCTGGCGAAACTTGCGGATGCGGGTTTCGATCCGATCTACGGCGCGCGTCCGCTCAAACGCGCGATACAAGCCGAAATCGAGAATCCGCTGGCGAAAAAAATCCTCGAGGGCGAATTCGGCCCGAAGGACCGGGTGATCGTCGACGCGAAAAGCGGCAAGATCGTCTTTCGCCGCGGTGCGGCTGAGGTGAGCGCGGCAGCCTAAGAAAAATCGCGTCCGTCTATAATCGTTCGCATGGACGAAGACGGACGCCCGGTCTGCAAAATGCAGGCTAGAAGCTGAGCGGTTTTACGTAACCGGTGAGTTCGAGATAGCCGCGCCCCACGCGCTGACCGTTGCTCGCTGCCGTTACCGCGCCCTCCCAATAAAACGCACCGGTGGATAGGCGCGTGTCGCTCTCCTGATCGTCCATCAACGGCGCCAGATCGAGGCGAGATTCACCGAGTCGAAGTTGTGTTGCGACGGGATACGATGCGCCGCTGCGGGGGCTGCGCCAAAGGCGTTGCGTTTCCCACGCGATTTCCCGCGGAGCGAGTATTCGCGTGACTCCCGCTGCATCGCGTAGCGTCGCTCCAGCCCAGTGGGTACCGCCGTCGCGCCGACGCATCTTGAACGCCATGATCGCTGCGCCGTCGTCCATATTGAGTCCCACCCAATCCCAGCCCACGGCTTGGGTGTCCATGATCTGGCTCGACCACTCGTGATCGAACCACGCGCTACCGGTTACGTCACGCGATTTCGACTCGATGCGTATGCGTCCGCGCACCCGCAGATGCGGCAAACTGTAGTAGTAGCTCGCCGACGCGGGATCGGGGCCTTTGCGACTAAAGCCGTTCTCGCCTTGTAGTAGCGGCGCTTGGGTCGGTTCGAAATCGAGCGCCAGGGTATACTCCCGTGCATCGATCAGAGCGGAATAATGACCTTGCTCTGAGCGCAGTTGCCAAGCGTCGATCCACACGTTGGTCGCACCGATCGCTGCCTGCGCAAGGCCAAAGCCGGCGCGGGCGCTGCGGCTCTCGTGACGCAGGCGGCCATGCCCGGGATCCGAAATCGCAGCGTGCGCGATCAGGATGTGGCGCGGGTTGAATCGGCTTGGGTTTGGCGTTTCCGGATGTGGGCGAGTACGGAAGAATGTGACCTGAAACCCGAGCGGCGCAGCGTTGCCATCGAGCCAGCCGGTGACATACCACCACTCGGTGCGAAACTCGGGGTGGCTGCCTTCGTCATCTGGAAATTGCAATGGTCGCCCCGGTACAACCGGAGCAAAATCGGTAGGCAGATCCTTGGCTGCCGCGGGCCAGGCAATCAAGCCTAGCGCGCTGCGCAAGAGGTCGCGACGGTTCATTGTCTACCAATCCTCGCGCACCGCGCTAATCGCGTCGGCCCCAAGGGCGCGACGGGCACCGACCGCGGCGGTCACAGTGCAGCATAGGATCAATGCGCTGCTCACGCTCACGAGCGACGCCGTTGGCCAATGCATTTCCATCGACCAATGAAACGATTGACGATTGATGACGTGGACGAGCACATAACTCATCGCGCCACCGACGACCAGGCCGGCAATCGCACCAAGCATGCCAAGAAAGGCGCCCTCGGCGCTCAGCATAATGCTCAGTTCACGCCTGCTCATGCCGACATGATGCAGCATGCCGAACTCGCTGCGGCGTGCGAAGGCCTGCGCACTAAAGCCGATGCCTATCCCGAATAGCGCAATCGTCAGTGCCGCAAACTGCAGGGCGTAGGTGACCGCGAACGTCTGGTCGAAAATGGCGAGCGAGCGAGCGCGAATGGTGCTCGCTTCGCGTAACTCAAATTCCGCTCCCAAGCCGAGCGTTTGCCGCAGCGCGTGTTGGGCCTGTGCGGGCGATTGACCTTGTTCCAGCCAGAGCCACGCCTGACTGGCGAGCCGATCGCCCGTCAACCGCACATAGTCGGTACGGTTGATCAACACGGCCCCTCCTTGGCGCACATAATCGCGCCAGACCCCGGCGACCGTGACCTCGGCGTTGATGCCGCCGAGCGGGAGGAAGAGGCGCTGGCCGACTTCGGCGCCATACAAATCGCGCATTGCTTCCGACACCCAGACGGGTATCGATCCAGCCGGTGGCAACTGCTGGGGCGCGACGAGCGGCACAGCCTCGAGACGGGCCGGCTCCAAATCGCGGGCGATAACGGTCACCAGCGGTCGCGCAGAGTCGAATTGCACTGTCTGCTGACGTGCAAAAACCGCGCGCGCTATTCCCGGTGTCGAGCGAATATGCTCCTGCGCGGCCGGGTCAAGCCACGCACTCGCGCCCGGTCCCGCTCGAACATAGAGATCGGCGGGGAGCACGGCACCGAGCCACGCATCCAGCGAATGCCTGAACGAGTGAATCATGATGAGCATGGCGACAGCAAGACTGAAACTCGCCAGCAGCGTCGCCAGGCTGATACCCGCGTACGCAGGCGCACCACGAAGTTGCTCGAGCGCAAGGCGCACGGGAGCGAGCCGCGACAGTGGCGCAGCAAAAAGTGCACGGCGCACGTACCAAGGCATCAACAACATCGCGCCAATCAGGAAACATCCGATCGACACATAGCCGAACACCGGCAGATGATCGATCGATGGAAGCGTCAGTAGTCCGACTCCGACGAGGAGTACCAGCACCCCCGGGGCGAGGCGCGGCAGTTCGTCAAATGCCCGTTGCTCATCTCCGGCGCGTAATGCTTGTGCTGGCGGAGCGCTGGCGGCCTCCCACGCAGGAATTGCGCCTCCCAACGTGCACGCACCGATCCCGGCGAGAGCGATGCCGCTGAGTCCGCTCGCGTCAAGACGGATCTGCGCGCGAATTCCTTGAAAAAAACCGGCGCCGAGATCCGCTCCCGCGTGGGTAAGCGCGAACCGCGCTGCAATGATACCCAGGACAATTCCGAGCGCGGTACCGAGCACACCGAGCACACCCGCCTCGGCAATAAGAATGGCCGTGAGCTGCGGCCGCGTCATCCCGAGCGCTCGTAGCAACGCAAAGTGCATGCGCCGCCGCAGCAGCGAAAGTGCCTGGGCCGAAAATACGAGCACGGCGCCAGTGAACAGGGAAATCAGGGCCAGCATGTTCAAGTTGACTCGATACGCCCGTGAGAGCGCGATGCTTTGGCGCGCAGCCATCTGCGGCTCAATGGCTTGCACTCCGGCAGGCAGAGCTGCATTGACTCGCGCGATGACCGCGGCTGGATCGTAGCCCGGCCGCAGGCGCAGATCGATACGTGTGAGCTGCCCCAAGCGTTCGAACGCCCACTGCGCGTGAGCAATGTCCATCAGCGCAAGCGGTTGGCGTAGTGCATCGTTTACCGGCAGAACCGCGATCACGCGTAAGGCGAGGCTGCGTAATCCAACTTGAACGTGCAGCGTTCCGCCTTCGAATAGTCCCAGTTGTTGCGCGGCTGCGGTACTGAGCATGACGGTGTCGGCACGCAGCAAATCTAGGATGCGATCGGTCGCATCGCCTAGCAGCGTCGGCTGAAGTGCGAGCGCACGCAGCGGATCGATGCCGATAACGCGCAGCGTATGCGCTGTTCCCGCGAGCTTCGCATCGATCTCGAGCGCAGGGCTGATTGCGGCAACTTCCGGCCGCACCGCAAGCTTCGGATAGAACTCCTCGCTGAATCCCATGGCGCCAGCGAGGACACTGAGGTCGGCTTCGCCAGACAGGCTACGCACCGCTAAGGACAGTTCTGTAGCGGCGGAATAGTTGAGCGTATGTACGGCGACGCCGAGCGCAACGCCAATCGCTACTACCGCGACTGTCAGGCTGAGCCGGCCGCGATTTTGCGCCCATGCCCCCGCGATGAGCATGCGCGCGAGCGCGACTAGCGTGTGCCCTGTCACGGCTTCTCGATGCGTTGCAGACCGGCGAGGCTCAGAGCGTAGACACGATCCGCGACGCCGGCGGCGACAACGGAGTGCGTAACGAGAATACACGCGGCAGCCGCGCGATCGGCGAGCTGACGTAGCAGCGCGAGCACTTGCTGCGCATGCTCGGCATCCAGATTTCCGGTTGGCTCATCGGCCAGCACTAGTTTCGGTCGATGAACCAGCGCCCGTGCTATAGCTACTCGCTGCATCTCGCCCCCGGAGAGTTCCCGCGGTTTCGCCTCGGTGCGACCATCAAGACCGACGCTGGCAAGCATCGCGCGCACGCGGGTATCGCATTCCCGCCTAGGGGTGCCCGCCAGTAAAAGCGGGAGCGCGACGTTACTCGCCACGTCTAGGTAAGGCAGCAAGTGAAACGCCTGGAAGACGAAGCCAAGATGCGTGCGTCGATGGTGGCTGCGCTCATTCTCTCTCAACGCGGTCAGTTCGACGTCGTCTAGGCTGATACGCCCGGCGTCAGCGTAATCGAGCCCTGCGATCAGGTTGAGCAGCGTGGACTTGCCAGAGCCCGATTCGCCCATGAGCGCGATGAATTCGCCAGGGCCAAGCTCGAGGTTAATGTCCTGGAGCAGCACCCGTGGGGGAGCGCCGGCGAAACTCTTGCGCAGCCCGCGTATCGTCAGCATGGCTGCATTCGACTATGAGTTAGTCCGCGATCTGCAAGGCGTCGCGGCTCGATGCGGCTAGACGATCCATTCGGAGACCGGGGCTTGCGCCTCATGCAGCGGCTGGGTAATTACGTCAACGAGCGACGGACCGTCGTGCGCGATCGCGGCTGCGAGCGCTGCGCGCAACTTACTTGGATCTGCTACACGCCATGCCTTGACACCAAAAGCTTCAGCCACCCGCGCGTGCTCGGTGCGCGAAAAATCGACTGAGAAATAGCGTGCCCCGAAGCTGGTCCGCTGCCCCGCTTTGATCCAACCGAAGCTCGCGTTTGAGACGACGATCATCGTGAGCGGCACCTTGTAGCGCAGCAAGGTTTCCATTTCGCCGCAGGTAAACCCGAAGCTGCCATCGCCCATCACCGCGATACACTTGCGCTCGGGCCGAGCGAAATAGGCTCCCGCTGCTGCCGACATCGCGTATCCAAGTGCGCCATGCGCACGGTTCGAAATGAAGTGGCGTCCGGCGTGTTCGAGCGACCAATAGGCGGAGAAATACGGACACGGTGTGCCGGGATCTGCGACCAAAATGCAATCGGCAGGGGCGACTGCTCGCAGATCGGCGACCAGGCGCTCGGGCCGTATCGGGCCGTCGAGAGATTCGGCGAGGGCGCGAAACGCCGCAAATTTTTTCTCTCGGGCAGCGGTGACGCGCGCGCTCGCCTGATTTGTGGCGCGTGCGCCCTTAGCGCTTTCGATGGTGCGGGCTAGGGCGTCCAGGGCCAGGCGAGCATCACCAATGAGTGCAACCTCCGGCGCGTAGTTCGCGTCGACCACCGTTGGGTCGATGTCGAGATGTATGACACGCGTGCCACGGGGCGGAAAGCGCCATTTTTCGGTGGTCACCGATCCCGCTCGGCAACCTACAAACATGACCAGATCGGATTGCTCGACGATTTCCCGCGTTGCCAAGGTGCCGCCATTGGCGCCCACCACGCCTAGCGCTAACGGGTGCGACTCGGCGATTGTGCCCTTGCCGCTGATGGTGGTGGCGACAGGGCAACCCAAGGCTTCGGCGAGGCGGCGCAACTCAGCCAACGCCCCAGAGATAAGCGGCCCGCCGCCGCAAATGATGAGTGGCGCGTGCGCGGAGAGTAATGCCTGTGCCGCCTGCTCTGTCGCGCCGGGATCGGGGGCGATTCTGCGGCTCGGGAAACTGCCACTACCGGCTTCGGCCCAAAGGTCATCCTCACTGACTGCTAGTTCGCGCTGCACATCGAGCGGCAGACCTAAATGCACTGCGCCCGGTCTTCCGCTCGTCATTCTGGAAAACGCACTGCGCAGGGCCTGGGGAATTTGCGCCGCGCGATCGATGACCTGGGTCCACTTGGTCAGCGGACGAAACAACGCTTCCTGGTCTAGTTCAGTGAGCGTGAACTTGCCGCGGCTCGCGACCGAAATATCGGACGTAATCGCCAGCACGGCGATGCTCGATTCGTTCGCCTCGACCACGCCGGGCAGAATGTAGGTGGCGCCGCCTCCGCTTGGCCCTTCGCAAACCCCTACGCGCCCACTGACGCGCGCGTAACCATCGGCCATGTACGCTGCTGAACGCTCGTCACGCGTGAGGATATGCTGCATCCCATGGTCGAGACGCTGCAGGGCATCGTAGAACGGCAAGCTGGTGTCACCGCAGAGCCCGAAGAGATGCTCGACGCCATGGAGTTGCAGCAGGCGTACCAAGGCGTCGGCGCCGGGAACGAGCTTCATCGTGTGCGCATATGGATCGGTGGCGCGCGCGAGACGCGCTTATTTCGAACGCTGGCCGCCGAGCAAAACAGCGACTTGGCGCTCGCGGCGGCGTTTCGTAGGTGCTGTGCGGGTGTCATCCGCCGGTGCCCCGTGCGTGGAAGTAGGTTCGTAGGGTTTGCTGAAATCAAAGCCATCGGCTGCGGGGCGCGGTTTCGGGGTACTCGGGATAGCTGGGGTGCGGGGTCGGCTGCGAGTCGCCGCGCGCTCGCGGCCAACTTTGTCAGCCGAAGGTGCAGGGCGTGCAGGGTGCGTATCGCGGCGAGGACGTTCCCTGCTCTCAGCGCTGCCAACAGATAGGGTTTCTCGTGGGATGCTGCGCTTTAGCAGGCGCTCGACGTCCGCAAGGAGTTTCAATTCTTCCGGATCCACCAGGGAAATCGCTGCTCCACTCAATCCGGCACGTCCCGTGCGTCCGATTCGGTGCACGTAATCTTCCGGGGAGTGAGGCAGCTCGAAGTTGACGACGATCGGTAGTTCCTCGATGTCCAGTCCACGCGAGGCAACGTCGGTCGCGACCAGTACGCGCACCGTACCGCTCTTGAAGTCCGCTAGCGCTTTTTCCCGCTCCAGCTGGGTGCGGTTGCTATGAATCGCGGTGGCATTGATGCCGTCGCGTTCGAGTTCACGCGCCAGGCGGTTAGCCCCTAGGCGAGTGCGCGTAAAGACCAAAACTTGCTGCAAGTCGCGGGTACGCACCAGGTGGGAAAGCAGGCGCCGTTTGGCACCTGCATCGACCAAATAGGCCTGGTGGCTGACGGTCTCCGCGGCGGTATTACGTGGGGCGACCGCGATGAGCACCGGCCGATTGAGCAGTTCGTCCGCTAGTTTGCGAATGTCGTCCGAGAACGTCGCGGAGAAAAGTAGATTCTGGCGTTGCGCGGGAAGCTCGGCCAGAATGCGCTTGATGTCGGGGAGGAAACCCATGTCCAGCATGCGGTCGGCCTCATCGAAAACCAGGATTTCGACTCGGCCTAACTGAATGCCGCGGTTGCGTACGTGATCTAACAGCCGACCGGGTGTGGCCACCACGATTTCTACCCCGGCATGCAGGGCGCGAATCTGCGCGTCCATGTCCACGCCGCCGTAGATTACGACCGTGCGCAGCGGAACGTGCTTGCCATACTGGCGAAAGCTTTCTTCCACTTGAACTGCGAGTTCACGAGTCGGTGTGAGCACGAGCGCTCGCACCGGGTGGCGCGCGGGAGAGGGGCTCGTGCTCGCATGCGGAGCAAGCAGCTGCAGAATGGGTAATGCGAAGCTTGCCGTCTTGCCGGTTCCGGTTTGCGCGCTCCCCATGATGTCACGGCGCGCAAGCACTGCGGGAATCGCTTGTTGCTGAATCGGGGTCGGCTGGGAATAGCCTTGCTCGGTGACGGCGCGGAGCAGCTCGGGCAAGAGCGCGAGTTCGGCAAATGAGGTGGGGATGTTGCTAGGTTCGGACGGTTGAGTGGGGATCATGCTCCAGGTGCCGTTGGCGCTCGCCAATGCTCAGATCTTCCTTGAGAACCGTAGCGCATAGTATGGAATGGTTGAAAGAATTGCAAAAATCGATTATAGACGCAGCTAACAGGAAAGGCCATCGGCAATTTTTAGGTGTTGAGGATGAAGGAACTGAGATCGTCGTTGAACGGGGTTGTGCGCGACCTGGCACGGTTTCCGCTCATCCTCACCCTGGACATGCACGGCGTCCCGCACCGCTGGATTACCTGGCAACACGCTTGCTACTACTACGCCAAGGAGCGCGTGGCGTGGTCCATGGGGGCTACCGCGTTCACGATTTACGGCGGAATCTCGCGGTTTTCCGGGCAGCGCTCGGAGTTGAGTGCGGCCTCCATCATCGCCATCAAAGGCAAGGCGATGGCCATTCGGTCGTTCAATCACGTTCCTCCGCTGAACAATCGCGAACTGTTTCACCGCGACCGGCATCTGTGCGCGTATTGCGGCGGCGTATTCAGTTCGACGCGCTTGACGCGCGACCACATCACTCCGTTCTCGCGTGGCGGGCGCGATGCGTGGATGAACGTCGTTACGGCATGCCGTGCGTGTAATGAACGCAAGAGCGACCGGACGCCGGAGCAAGCAGGGATGCTGCTGCTGTTCGCGCCATATGTTCCCAACCGTGCGGAATACCTGATTCTGACGAATCGGCGTATCTTGGCTGACCAAATGGAATTCCTCGCCCAGCATGTGCCCGTGCAAAGCCGGGTGCGCACGGGTGCGTGAACCGCGTCGATCGAACTCGGCAACAGCTGGGCTAACTCTCGCACATAGGTAGCGCGAGCGCTTGCAGCACATCGCCGGTTCGTCGGTTCTCGGTGAACGCAATGACCACGGATCGATCGGGTTTCACATCGGCCGCGAGTTCGAGCGTCTTCGTCAGCTCCTGAGCACCGGACGAGCCGAGTGGGAACGGACCGAGCAAGGTGCGTACGACAAAGTCATGTTTTAGGCGCTTGCCGCGATTCTCACCGCGGGCCACCGCGCTTTCCAGTCCGTTCTCTATTACGGCGAGATAGGTATCGGCGTCGACGGAATCTGCCCTTGCCGTCGCACGAACATGCAGATCGATGGTGAATTTTGGAATGGCGCCCGTAATTCGCAGCGATATCTCGGCGCCCGGAGCAGCGCGGTTGATCTCGGCGACGCGCAGCGCCGTATCGTCGTGGGTCATCGGTGGACGATAATCGCGCCCATTCAATACCCGCTGCGGTGTATAAATCTCGCTGCTTCGGTTGCGGGCGGAAACTGTGCGTTGACGTTGAGTGAATTGCGCGTTGGCAAAACGATCAACCCATCCCAGATAGTTCCAATAGTCCACGTGCAGCGCGATCGGCACTAGCTTGTCGAAGCCAAGTTCCTGGGTCGGCAGTGCGCTTAGCCACCGGTCAGCGGGTGGACAGCTGTCGCAGCCTTCGGAGGTATACAGCTCAAGCATCGCGACTCGGGTTAAGCCGCTCTTTGCGGCGCATTCCAGCGTGCGTGCCGCACTAGATTCGTGCGCGAGCATTAGGGACAGCGTCAGCGCGAGGACAGGTATTCGCATGGTGTGCATAGGTTCCGCTTCAATCCGACGTTGGTCGGTGTTCGGTCACAAAGCTAACAGGCGGATGACGTCGGCGCCTCTGCTATCATCAGGCATCCGATTCTAGGGCTAGATCTTGCATACCATCGATCTGCATTGCCACTCCGACCGCTCGGACGGAGCGCTCTCTCCGCGAGCACTGATCGAGCGCGCGGCAGCGCGCGGCGTACGTATGATCGCCCTTACCGATCACGACACTCTTGAGGGATTATCTGCCGCCGCGGAAACGGCGAAAAGTTGCGGCATCGATTTCATCAACGGTGTTGAAGTTTCCGTCAGCTGGGGGAGCGTTACGCTGCACGTCCTCGGGTTACGCGTCGACCCGAGCGAATCCCGTCTTGCCGCAGGACTCGTGAGCATCCGTGCCGGACGCCTGCGGCGTGCCGAGGCCATCGCGCTGCGGCTTGAAAGCAAAGGGATTGCCGGATCTCTGTCGGGGGCGCTCGCGCTTGCCGCGAATCCTGAAATGGTAAGTCGCACGCATTTTGCGCGGCACCTGGTCGCCAGCGGTGTGGTCAAGAACATGAAAACGGCGTTTCAGCGTTTCCTCGGCGAAGACAAGCCGGCCTTTGTGCGCCATCGATGGTCGGCGCTCGGGGATGCGATCGGATGGATCCGTGGGGCTGGCGGGGTTGCGGTGTTAGCCCATCCCGGGCGTTACGGGCTGCGACCCGTGCGCTTGCACACGCTGTTTTCAGAGTTCAAGTCGCTTGGAGGCGAAGCTGTGGAGGTGGTCACGTCCAGCCATACGCCCCAGGATGTCGAACAGGTCGCCAACCTTGCTTGCGCGCTTGGCTTGCGCGCCTCTGCGGGCTCGGATTTTCATAGCCCAGAGGAAAGTTGGCTAGACTTCGGACAGCTGCGTGAGTTGCCGCCCAAATGCGATCCAGTCTGGCGAGATTGGCCCGAGTGCCGCAGTTTTACACGCCACTGATGTGCGCTCGAGCGGGGAGGGGGCGTGGCTCAATATCTTGCCGTCCATCCGGAAAATCCTCAGGTACGCCTCATCCGGCGTGCGGCCGAAATCGTGCAATCAGGCGGGGTAATTGCCTATCCAACCGACTCTTGTTACGCACTTGGCTGCAGGATCGGCGACAAGGAGGCGGCCCAGCGCATGCGCGCGATTCGCGGTCTGCCCGAGGGACACCACTTGACCCTCGTTTGCGGCAGCCTGGCGCAGGTGGCGCAGTATGCGCGCGTCGATGATCGTCACTTTCGCACGATGAAGCGTGTCACACCTGGGAGCTATGTCTTTATCTTGGCGGCGACCAAGGAAGTGCCGCGCCGAGTGCAGCACCCGCGGCGCAAGACCATTGGCGTGCGCTTACCCGACCATCAGGTTGTCAAAGCGTTGCTCGATGAACTGCGCGAGCCATTGCTCAGCAGCACACTATTGCTCGAAGGTGACGATTATCCTTTGAATGACGCTGACGAGATTCGCGCCCGCTTAGATCATAGAATCGATCTGGTGCTCGATGCCGGACCCTGCGGGCTCGAGCCGAGTACCGTGGTCGACTTGACGAGTGATGTTCCGCTCGTCGTGCGCAGAGGCAAGGGGCCGACAACCGGGCTCGGCTGGATAGAGGCAGACTGATATGCGCTGCAGGCATGTACCCTGGTACCGGTAGCGCGCAGGGATAACAACAAAGACGAGGAGTTATGTTCGCCGATCGAGTTTTGTCCGGCATGCGTCCCACCGGGAAGCTTCATCTGGGCCACTATCATGGAGTGCTCAAGAACTGGGTCAAACTGCAGCACGAATATCAGTGTCTGTTCTTCGTGGCAGATTGGCACGCGTTGACTACGCATTATGATTCGCCGAACTTGATCGAGCACAGCACGCGCGAGATGCTGATCGACTGGATCGCCGCGGGTGTCGATCCGTCACAGGCGGTGCTGTTCGTGCAGTCGCAGGTCCCCGAACATGCCGAACTGCATCTGTTGCTCTCGATGGTGACACCGCTTGGATGGCTCGAGCGCGTACCCACCTATAAGGAACAGCAGGAGACACTCTCGGACAAGGATTTATCGACTTATGGTTTCCTCGGGTATCCATTGCTGCAAAGCGCGGACATCCTGATCTATCGCGCCAATATGGTACCTGTGGGCGAGGATCAAGTACCGCACGTTGAATTCACCAGGGAGATCGCGCGCCGCTTTAATCATCTGTTCGGTAAGCCACCGGGATTCGAGGACAGGGCCGAGGAGGCCATACGCAAGCTCGGTAGCCGCCGCGCCAAGGTTTACCGCCAGTTGCGCACGCGCTACCTCGAGCAAGGCGATGCCGAGGCGCTGTCGGCGGCTCGTGCGCTGCTTGACGAAGCCCAGAACCTCAGCCTTGGCGACCTGGAGCGATTGTTCGGATACCTGGAGGGGGGCGGACGCATTATCCTGACCGAGCCTGAGGCCTTGTTGACGCCCGCCTCGCGCATGCCGGGCACGGACGGGCAGAAGATGTCCAAGTCCTATGACAACACGATCGGGCTAAGAGAGTCCCCCGACGCGGTGATCAAAAAAGTGCGCACCATGCCCACCGATCCTGCACGCGTACGTCGCAGCGATCCTGGGGAACCCGAGAAGTGTCCGGTGTGGCAATTGCATCTGGTCTATTCCGGCGACGAGAGCCAGGAGTGGGTAAAGACGGGCTGTCGCAGTGCCGGCATTGGCTGCCTGCAATGCAAACAACCTGTGATCGACGCGATTCTGGAGGAGCAGCAGCCGATGCGTGCTCGAGTCGAGCCCTACTTGAAGGATCCCACTTTGCTCAATAGCATCGTTGCCGATGGATGCGAGAGGGCACGGAAACTGGCGTCCGAGACGATGCGCGATGTCAGAGAGGCGATGGGCCTCGGGCGTACCTAGCCGCGTTTGAAGTAGAATCGACCGATAATGAGTTCCGTTCCAGTTTCGGCCCCGATCGCCCGCGTCCACGGCGAACCGGTCCTCGTATTTCCGGAGGATCTGTATATCCCGCCAGATGCCCTGGAAGTCTTTCTCGAGACGTTCGAGGGGCCGCTCGACCTGCTGCTTTATCTGATCCGCAAGAACAACCTCGACGTGCTGGATATTCAGATGGCCAAGCTAACGGCTCAGTATCTAGTGTACGTCGAGATGATGCGAACAAATCAACTCGAACTGGCGGCGGAGTATCTGCTGATGGCGGCAGTTCTCATCGAGATCAAGTCGCGGATGCTTCTGCCGCGTCCACGAATTACGGACGATGAAGGCGACGACCCGCGCGCCGAACTGGTGCGGCGTTTGGTCGAATACGAAAAGATGAAGCTC
>Ga0326597_10005678_pt1 | contig 17244 bp, 15 predicted proteins | sample RVTome_12_FD_203789 | JGI IMG/M metagenome (GOLD analysis project Ga0326597, IMG submission 203789) | Soil microbial communities from uranium-contaminated site in the Upper Colorado River Basin, Wyoming, United States - RVT100D185 | ecosystem: Environmental > Terrestrial > Soil > Contaminated >...
GGCCATAGGCTCCGTAGCGCAGCGTGCGGGCATGGCTGCTCCCATCCCAGGCCGCTCCATCCCCGTGGGTCACCGCAACGACTGAGCCCTGCTCATCGCGATGGAAGTAGTAACGCTGGGAGTTTCCAAGTTCATCGAAGTCGTCCATACCCACGAGGCCGTTGACGGCATCGCGGTAGAAAAACCGCCGCTGGAGTTCGTCGGTGCCACCGTTGAGGACCTTACGCTCCTCGATGATCTGGGCACCGCTCAGGACAAAATCCGTGACATCATCCGCGCCGCTCTGCACGATGACTTTCCGCACACGCCGTCCTAATGCGTCGTAGTAGTACTTGGCGACGGTGGTCGCATCGTTGCCGACGCAGGGTCCTCCTGTGCATACCCGGATCAGACGGTTGGCGAAGTCGTACTCATAGTAAAACCGCCCGTCCGGTGAGTGGACCGTTGGTTCTTCCTGGACATTCCCGCTGGCTCCGTAGACGAAACTGTCTCCGTTACGAGTGGTGATCTCGTTGAAGTTGTTGAACTCATAATCAACGGCCTGCAAGGGGGTGCCAGGCAGCGTTTCATCAACGTTCTCCCAATTTCCTACCGCATCCAGCGTATAGTCCTTGCGGCCGCTGGTGAGGGAATTGGAGACGAGACTCTCGTAGTTTGCATTCAGGGTCTGATGGTTGGGAATAGAAAGCAGCTGGTTTCCGTCATTGGGAACATCCCAGCGCGTGCTGTCCATCCGGTAGAGGCTGTCATATTTGAATACCTCTCCCAAGTCCCTCACGGCGTCGTAGTCCAGGGTGATGTTTCCCATGGGATCGTAGCGACGTTCCTTGGCAAGGAAGGCCGCGCTGCCTGCGCCGGCGGTCTCCTGACGCGTCAAGGCACGGCGCACTTCGTCATAGGTCTGGGTGAGCGCGGCAACGGCAATGCCACTCGCTGGATTGTAGAGTTCTCGCCGTGCTAGCTGCTGGCCTTCGTACCTATAGGCGGCAAACTGTTGTGAAACCGCGTCGGCCGTGAGCGTCAGATCCAAGAGACGGCCTGCAATATCCCTTCCGACATCGAGATCCAGTCCACCCGTCTGTGACGCCGCCGGGTAGGTCATTTTCTCGACCATGCCGGCAGCATCGTACTCGTGCGACACGGTCCGACTCATGACCCCCGAGCCGGATGGCCTGGCAACATCCAGGGTTTCGTTCAGGACAAGACCGCGGACATCGTACTGAAGAGCTCCCGTCACAGGTAGATCACCATTGTCATCCGTGTGCCAGATTAGACGGCCGAGCCCATCATAGTCAAACTGCTGCTCGAAAGTGCCCTCGAGGTTACCTCTAACAAAATCCGTGACATGCCCGCCTGTCACCGTGCAACTCTCATAGGCTCGGGCGGTGATGAGCTGGCCCATGGCATCATACGTCTGGTCCAAGCAGTAGCCTCGGTCATCGATACTGGCCACCATCCTGCTGTCGGCGTCGTAGAAGTACTGCTCGGTTCGGGGGCTATCAACCCCAGGTTCGCCGGCATAGTGACGCTTCGTCCGACGCCCGAGACCATCATACTCATACTCTGTCAGGCGTCCCAAATCGTCCCATTGCTTGACAAGGCGCGAGGCCGCGTCGAACTCGAAAAGAGTTTCTATTTCGTCAAGGTACGTTCCTGCACCTGTCCCACCCTGGCGCATTTCTGCGGCTGTACGGACTGCCCGCCCCAAGGCATCAACATTTACCGTGCTGACATTGCCCAAGGCATCAACTGTCCTTCTCGCGATACCTCGAGTGTCATAAAACACTTCGGACATGGCACCCAACTGATCAGTCGCTGTCTTGGGACGGTTCAGATTGTCATAGGTGATCGTCGTCTGGACCTGCGTGGGCGGACCCACGTTGTTGGCAGGCAACGAAAAGTCCGTCTCCTGGGCAAACAAGCTCAAAGTCTTATTGAGCACGTTGCCAACAGCATCGTAAACGACGGACCCCTCCGTGCCTGAAGGAGCCTGCTGCCAGACGGCCCGCCCGAGGCCATCGTACCGAGTAAGCCCTATCGCCTCCGTCGGTCCGACAACCTTGGTGACTCGGCCCAGACGATCCATGTACACCTTGGCCTGCGAAAGCGCATTTACCAAATCCGTAGGCTCAAACACTTGCGTAAGCCGCGTCGCGCCGGCCTCATCATGCTCGACTTTTGATCGCGCGAACAGGCCACCAGTGAAGCTGATCTGACCGGGCGCGACCAGGGTGCCACTTCCTTTGTCGTAACTATCTGAGACAACAAGACGGCTCGCACGATCGAACTCGTTCTCAACTCCACTTCCATCTGGCTTCAACACCCGGACGAGCCTGCCGCCCTGATCGTACTCGTAATGGGTGGAGTTCCCTAGGGCCGAGCGGTCTTCGATCTTGCGTCCGTCATCGTCGAAAACAGAGTAGGTTGTCACGGCACCACTGCCACAGACAACCTGGCTGCCATCAAACGTGCATCCCGCCGTCGCCGATGTGACCAAACCTCGCTCGTCCATGATGAAGGAAACAGCCTCGCCAGCCGGGTTCATCACTCCCACGAGTCTGCGCTCTGGGTCATAGATGAACTGCGTGGTGACGCCCGGCTCCGCCGGATCACCTATAACCACCCCATCGGTCCTTGTGAGTAGCGTGTTGATCAGGTCGTAGGAATACGTTGTGCTGACCCAACGCGAGGCACCCTCGTACGCATCGAGAATATCCTCTTGGATGACCACCCCGTCCCCGTTATAAATCACGCGGCGTTGTGCAGCAATGCCAGATGGATCGACCGTCTCGCTGACCAGTTGAGATTGTTGGTTATACTCACGTACGGCTTCGACCCCGCGAGGATCGACGATGCGTGTCGCGTTGCCATAGGCGTCATATTCAAACTCAACGACAGCTTGCACCGCCGGAGGGCTCGGCTCATTGTCGAAATCCTGATTGCGTCCCGCAGCATCCGTAGAGTCGGCGGTCATCCGCCAGAGATATCCACCGTCCCCCGTGCCACAGCTCGTGCCCGGCCCACCCGGTCCGCATTCCGGGTAGTACTCCTGCAGAGATGTGTTCCCTTCAGCATCTGTACTTGTCTGGATTTGTCCGTAGGCGTTATAGGTGTAACTCTCTGAGCGTGGCACGACAGTGCCATCTGGTTGGGTGACGGGCGGCAGGGTGCGCGTCAAGATGTTCCCGTTGGGATCGTACGTGAAACTCGACTCCACCATATCTGTTGGATGATCGGGCTTCGGCGCCTGGATACGCGTCGGTAGAGGAAAGCGAGAGTCCTCATAAAAGTTCTGTTGCAGCAGCACTCCGTTTTCCCAGAGTTCGCGGGGGACGTTCCAGAATAACGGATCGGCCGCGGCCGTGTCATAAACCACATCAGTGGTTCGACCCAATGGGCTCTCTCGATGAATCAGTAGGCCTTTTCGGTTGAACTCGAATTCCTCGGTATAAACGCCAGGCTGGTTACTCAGAGGGTCTATTCCCGGCGCCCGAGGATCATAGGCCACCAGAATCAAGGCGGGATCGGCTGCTGCGGTCACGACATGGGTTCGAACTGGAGTATTGTGCGTATCCAGATCGTAGCGGTGTACTTTCACGTTACCGTTACGATCCTTCTCGCGCACTGTCACAACGCGGGCAACCATCTGTCTTGCGTTCCATGTGAGCCCCGTTACCCCACTGTTTGCAATGACATCAATCGCCGCTTCGCACTCCGCTCTGGTCTGATACAGGGGCGTCGCACCGCCTTGGTCCTGCCAATTCTCACACATTTTATGGAGCACGATGTGTTCATATTGAAAACAGTAGATGTCACCAGGTGGCACGACAGACGGATTCATATTCGCTGGGTCAGTACAGAAATTCTTAGGGTAATCCGGACTGTTGGGGTCGTCAAGAAATGTTTGATTTCCCCACACCTGCGCAACCAATCGTACGGGGATCTGAACCGGCATGTTGGCCCAAGGATTGATGACCGTCCCACCCCCCCCATACCAATTTCTCAGGTATTCGCCCTCCGGGTCCTCCGCACGGATCATCTGATGCCAAGCGCCGTCTGGGAAGACGACCTGATTGTTCTCCACGGTCCAACCGTGCGCGTAGGCATATCGAGTGGTTTTCCGGTTGCCCCCGGCAATGCTGAAATCGTTATTTGTCGATGTCCCTGTGATCTCCGGGAATTGAACCTCCTTCAGATCGCCTTTCATTCCTCTTGGTGCATAGTCTTGAGTGACGTAGGCATAATCCACTCGCCGTCCGGAATAGTCCACGAGTGCGCTTACAGGGTACAATCCGTCGATCCCTGTATACTCCACCGTATAGATGCGCCCTAGGGTGTCGGTGATGGTATCAATGATGGGGTCCAAGTACGGACTCAGTATCCAGGATATCGTGATGGCGTTGCCGTTACGATCTGTGATACTTGCCAACCTGCTTCCTGCAAACCCATAGGTGAGACCCTCGGGCGTGGCGATATTGACATCTGAGATAAACCATTGCTGTCCACCACCACCGGCATCGGCGGTGAGAACAGCCCCGGTTTCTTCAGAATGCCACGAATGGTACCCGGTGGGCGTGAGTTCTTCATCCGGGACGAACTCCAACACGCCGCCCTCACCGTTGTGCCACACGATCTTCTCGCCTACGTTCCAGTATCCGAGCCCATCGGGTACAACTGCGAATTTCTGGTCGTAGTTGAGAAACCAATTCGCACCCATAAGAGTGTGCACAGCTATCTGTTTAGGCCCAAACGAACTCCTATAACAGCGCCGCCATTCGAAATCTATCCCGCGGCCAGGCACTGAAAGATCGGTGACACAGGAGACAAGTTGACCGCTGGGGAGTTGTATTGGATCTCCAGCCTCTTGACCAGGAGACTGTGGATTCGGCTCCTCTTGTGGCGGTTCTGAGCCATCTTCAGTTAGAGGCGTTTCCTCCCAGCTAGTTCCGCCGCCGCCGCCGCCACCACCAGTCTCACCCGGCGGTGGGAGGATGATAATTTCATGGTTTTGTGCCGGCACCGTTGCGGGGCTCGCTGCCGACACAATAATCATCAAGAAGAGCGCAACACCTAAGCGGCTCGTCTTCATTCCTTCCCCCTTCCTCCTCACCATTCGCTTATGTCGCTTGGCCGGGCGATAATTTGCTTCCTCTCCAGTTGCGATGCCGGTTTCTTCATTCCTGGATCTGAGATATGAGGGGTTCTTTCTGATACGTCGAACCCAAGAGCCATCGGGATATTCCTCCGAATCCCGAGGGTGGGGATGCGGCAGCGGATACCGAAAGGGACGGCGACCCCTAAAAGGGCTGGCACAGGCTCATGCATCCAAACCACCGCTGCATCCGGCATGAGACGACACACGCACCTCCGTTAGCTGAGAACGGACCGAGGCAGCCGGGCCTCGTGCCCTCAGTGGGACGAAACGGCCATCTCCGCTCCGCGTCGCCGTCCGCTCTATTGCGGGACACATAGCGCAACTCGCGTGCCAGCTTGGGATGCCGCTTTTCCAAGGAGATCTGCCGAAGCCGCTGGGATTCGGAGTCCCAAAATGGGATGCTTGCGGTGAAAAGGCTTGGCTAACCCGTTGTGGATCTACGAGTTCAGCGCATTCTCGCCGATTCGTCTCAATCCCGGATTGAGCCGCGCCCAGCGGGCGTCACCAGTGGTGACCGGTCGTGACCGGGACAGGCGTCCCACTGTGCTCCACGATTCGGCATCGACCTCCACGTCCGCACAGTTGAGCGGCGGGTGTCAAGCGACACCCATGTCGCCCCTCCAGCCGGCCTAGGCCGGCTGGACGATGGCCCTCACCAGGTCCCGCAGCCGGTAGCTGCGGCCCTTGATATCGAGGACATGGCTGTTGTGCCGCAAGCGGTCGAGTATGGCGGTGGCTAGGACCTCGTCACCTGCCAGGATTTCCGGCCGGTCCTTGATCCCCTTGTTGGTGGTGATCAGGATGCTACCCCGCTGGTAGCGATGGCTTACCAGGCGAAAGAAAAGGCTGGCCGCCTGGCGGCTCATGGGCTCGAATCCCACCTCGTCGATGATCAGCAGCGAGGTGGAGATGTACTTCTTGCGCCGCAGCCGGGCCGGGGCCTGGTCCGCGTCCCGGTGCATGGCCGACATCAGTTCCTCCAGACGGTAGAAATTGACCCCAAATCCATGCTCCACGGCCTTGATGCCCAGGGCGATCGCCAGATGGGTCTTGCCCACGCCGGGAGGTCCTTGCATGAGGAGCGTCCGGTTCTCCCGAATCCACTGGCACGTCGCCAGCGTCTCGATGCGGCTCCTCTCGATGTTCGGCTGGAAGGAGAAGTCGAAGTTGCCCAGGGTCTGTGGCCGGTAGGCAAGCCAGAGAGCTTCAAGGAGGTGCGAATTCTCCGCTCCTCCCGGAAGCTGAGCTCCCTCTTGAGCAGTTGATCCAGGAATCGATGCGGCGACATGCTGCCTTGACCGCGTCGCTGATCAGTCCATCCAGACATTCAGCGGCCTGTGACAGTCCGGCCTTCTCCAGACGTTCCCGGGTCGTGTCCAGGTCCACCGTGGGCTTGGGAGCTTTCTGGGTCGTCATCGGACCACCTCCGCCAGGGCGGCATAGAGGTCCAGCGGACGGTGTTCCGGGATCATCTCGGAAATCTCGGCCAGACGGCGACCTATCTTGCCCAGGGGGACCGGCGCCTGCACACGATCCGTCGACTCTCCCGCGTAATGCCGGGGGTCAATGACAATCCGTTCCCGGCCCCGCCGCGGATGCTCGGCCACGATCCCGCCGTCGGCCGCGACATGCACGACACGGGCACATCCCCGCACTGAACCGCCCCGGGTTTTCCGGAGAACTCGTGAGGTGAGTCCGGCCACCATGGTTGGAGAGCCCGGCAAGCGCGGATTATAACTCAACTTTGTTCCGCACCACCGTCTCCAGCATTTCCAGGTCTGAAGGGGACAGAGCAAGCGCTACGGTCCGCAATCATGCCCTCATTGAAAAGCCACGCGCTCCCGGACCGCTCTCCGTCTTTTCCTGGTCGCCGGACACGGCGAGCAGCCCGAGCGAGCCTTGCCGGCTTGACAGCGGGCGGGGTGTGGCACAATCTTGGATCCCGGGTTGGTTCACCTTGGTCCACAAGGGGTTGAAATGGTTCGCGTTCTGGTCGTGGGCCCACGTAACGGACTGTGCAACGCGCTGGTAGCGCTCGGGATCCCGTTCGTGGTCTGGAGCGAGCGCGGCCGGCGGCGTCCCGGGGCCGAGCACTTGTATGTCGCGCCGGTGGAGGTCTCGCGAGACGTGGCCAGACGCGAAGCGGAGAAGCTCGCCGAGTACGGCCCCTTCTCGCATGTCATAGCCGGTACGGAAACGGCGGTTTTGACCGCAGCGGTAGTGCGGCGCGTGGTCGGGGCACGGAGGTACGCACACACCACCGTCATCCGTTGCCGCGACAAGCTGCACATGAAGAACCACCTGCGCGGGCACGGCATACCCATGACCGCCTTTCTCGATGGCCGAAACCCGCCCTCACCCAGCACGATCACGCGCGAGCTCGGCTTGCCCGCGGTCGTCAAGCCCCGTCTCAAGAGCGGGGCACGCGGCTTGAAGTTCGTCAACAACCAGTCCGAAATGACGCCGTCCCGGTTGCGCGGGCAGATTTTGGAAAAGTTCGTAGACGCCCCCGAGGTAAGCGTCGAATCGTTTATTGGCAGCGGCGAGGTGCTCTTTCAAAACATCACCGAGTACGCCCAAAAGGCCCGTATCAACGTGGTGCCAGGTTCTGTCACCGGCACCACCCACGAGGCCGTTCTCGACCTGAATCGTAGGGTGCTACAGGCTCTCGACATCAAATGGGGGATGACGCACCTCGAAGTGTACCTCACCCGAGAAGGTCCTCTATTTGGAGAGATCGCACTGCGCCCGCCGGGCGGCTACATCATGGATCTCTTGCGCTTGGCCTGGGGGTTCGACCCCTGGATTGCCTACGTGGCCACGGAACTAGCGAGACCGTTCGCCTTCCCGAGTCGCCCCTTGGCTCACGCCGCGGCCATCATCCTGCACCCGGGCGAAGGCACGGTCAGCGAGATTCGCGGCCTCGAGCAGGTGCGCGCCATGGAAAGCGTCGTCAGCGCTGCCATCCGGATCCGCCCGGGAGCCCGGATCGAAGCGCGCACGAGTGTCGGCCGCGACGGGGGGCACGTTCTGATGCGCACGCGTTCACGGTCGGATCTCCGACGCACTCTGTCGGAGGTAGACGCGACGCTGCGTTTTTCCATGACCCCTGAACCAGGCCAGCGAATCTGAATGCCATCGGGCAGAGTCGAGACACTGCCCTGAGTTCAATACGGAACCCTCACACCACCCATGGGATCAGCGCCCGTCTATCCCGGGGGTGTTCAGAAAACTTCTCCCGGTACCAGCGATGGTGGGCCAGGGCGCGGGGTGCCAGATTGGCCGGTGTGGAGAGTGCTGTCGACCAGCTACTGGGCGAAGCAGACCGGAATTCTTGATGGGAGAGGCGCCCTAGGCCATGGGGCGCCGGCCGACGCGGCGGATCCATGCAGCCAGCCGCGGGTAGTCATCCCCCAGGGCCTGGTGCTCGGCCAGGATCCGATGAAACAGATACCCATCATTCCGCGGCGGGGAGAGGCCATAGCGCAGAAAAGGCCAGGCAGCGCAGTCGGCGGCTGAAAAATCCTCGCCCATGAGATGCGCGCGGCCGTCCAGCATGTTCTCGAAGAGACCCAGGTAGCCGGCCATGGCCTCGCCCAAGCGGGTGATCCGTGCCTGGTCCGGGTGCTCCTTGCCCATCTCGGTGCAGATCTCGTTGGGGGGGCGCTTCCACACACGATTGAACCAGTCGATGAACAGCAGCATCTCGGTGCGGCGAGCCGTCGCGGCCGGGTAGAGGGGCGGATCGGGGTAGCGCATCTCCAGGTGCCGGACGATCTCCATGGAGTCGCAGACGATGGTCCCGTCGTCGTCGATGACCGGCACCAGATCCTGGCCACTGGCCACCCGCACCACGGTACGGTCGTCGGGGTCGACCTGCACCGACTCAACAGACAGGCCCTTGGCGCCGAGAGCCAGTGCCACGCGCTCCACGTTGGTAGACAGCGGAAACCGATAGAGCTTCATCATGGGTGCTCCTCCTGGTGCGCCCATGATACATCGCCTCATCGCGGGGCGCCGCAGGTTGCCTTGATCTCTTGCAGTATGGCGAGCGATGCCGCGCCATCTCCAAGCCGGCGCGGCGTGCGGGAGTCGAACCCGATCCAGACCGATCAACTAAACGGCTGATGGTGCGGGACTTCCGCCGCAAGACCTTGATTCCACGCCGCTTCTCACCGTCCATCGAGTCCCCTGGAGTCGACCCGAATCTTGGAGACATTTTGGAGATCGGTTGGTCATCTCTTGTCACCGAGCCAGGCGTAAAGAGTCGGCAACAGAACCAGCGTCAGGATGGTCGAGGATACCAATCCGCCGATAACGACCGAGGCCAGAGGTCGTTGGACCTCCGCACCCGCTGACGTCGACAGCGCCATGGGGACGAAGCCGAGAGAGGCGACCAGAGCGGTCATCAGCACCGGCCGGAGGCGCTCCGCGGCACCGAGCTCGACCGCCTCGCGCAGGGCATGTCCTTCTCCCTGGAGCCGCCGGAAGGCGGAAACCATGACCACGCCGTTCAGCACCGCAACGCCGAACAGCGCGATGAACCCGACGCCGGCCGAAATCGAGAATGGGATGCTGCGAGTCCACAAGGCGAGCACACCGCCGACCGCGGCCAGAGGAACTCCCGTGAAGATGAGGAGTGCGCAGCGGACGGAACCGAATGCGGCGTACAGCAGAGCAAAGATCGCAAACAAGGCGATCGGCACGACAACAAGCAGCCTGTTCCGACCTCGCTCCAGTTGCTCGAAAGCTCCACCCCACTCGAGGTAATAGCCTTCCGGTTTTTCCAGGTCTGCGTCGAGCACCGCCCGCGCCTCGCGCACGAAGGACTCCAGGTCCCGACCGCGGACGTTGGCCTCCACATTCAGTCGGCGCTGGCCGAACTCCCGGCTGATCTGGGCCGGACCCTCCTCGAACCGGATATCGGCAAGCTGGGCGAGTGGCACCGGATGGCCATCCGGGTCCATCACCGGAAGGTTGCGTATCGCATCCAGGTCTGCCTGCAGGGGCAGGGCGAACTTGACCACGATGTCGTACCTCCGCACCCCATCCATCACGACGCCGACGACTCGCCCCGCGCGGATGGCCTCAACCGCGCCGAGTACGTCGTCAACAGGAATGCCATAACGCGCCGCCCGGGCATGATCCAGAACAATGCGCAGCACAGGCAGGCCCTGCACCTGATCAGCCCGGACGTCGGCCGAGCCCGGAACCCGGCGCAGCAGATCCGCCGCTTCCCGGCCGACTCGTTCGAGAACCTGCAGATCATCGCCGAAAACACTGACCGCGATGTCGGACCGAACACCCGCGATCAACTCATTGAATCGCATTTCGATGGGCTGGGTGAAGGAGAAACCCATGCCTGGAACCTTGCTTTCCAGAGCCTCCGCCATGGCGTTGACCAGTTCCTCCTTGGACCTGCCGGTCGTCCATTCCTTCTTCGGGTGAAGCATTACGAACACGTCCGATAGCTCGATGCCCATCACATCAGTTGCCACCTCCGGAGAGCCGATCCGCGTCACTACACGCTCGACCTCCGGAAACTCCATCAGGACACGTTCGACGTCACGGCCCGCTTCGATCGAATGGGTCATAGAGGAACTCTGCAGTCGCAGCGTCTGAACAACGATGTCACCTTCGTCCAGCGTGGGAAGGAATTCGCCGCCCAGGCGGAGGAAGAGAACGCCGCTGCCCAGGACCGCCAGGAGTGCGATGCTCATCACCAGGGCCCTCATCCGAAATGCCCAGGCGAGCGTGGGACGATAAATCCGCCGGAGCCAGAGGATGACGCGTGTCTCCCGCTCCAGCGCGGTCCGGCGAAACGCCAGGCTGGCCAGGACCGGCATCACGGTGAGCGAGAGCAGCAGGGATCCTGCCAGGGCCAGCACGACGGTCCACGCCATGGGCCGGAACATTCGACCTTCGGTCCCCGTCAGGGTGAGAATCGGGAGATAGACGATGATGATGATGGTGACGGCGAAGGTGACTGGCCGGCCCATCTCCGCCGCCGCATGCCGTACGACTTCAAGGACCGGCCTCTCTTCCCTTCGTCGGCCGGAAAGCCTGCGGACGATGTTCTCGATCATGACCACCGAGCCGTCGACAATCAGCCCGAAATCGATGGCGCCCAAGCTCATGAGGTTTCCGGAAATCCCGCCCACGAGCATTCCGCAAAACGCGAACAACATGGAAAGCGGGATCGCCGCCGCGACGATCACGCCCCCGCGCAGGCTTCCCAGGAGCACCAGCAGCACGATGATGACCAGGACCCCGCCCTCGGTGAGGTTGGTGATCACCGTGCGGATCGTCCTCCGGACGAGCTCAGTGCGGTCGTAGTAAGGACGGATCTCCACTCCGGACGGCAGATCCTGCTGTATGGCGGCGATCCTCTGTTTGACCCTTTGGGTCACCTCGAGAGCATTCTCACCCGCCAGCATCTGGACCATTCCGATGACGGTCTCGCCGGAACCGTTGTGCGTCGCCGCGCCTCGCCGCGGCATGGCTCCCTCGACCACGCGAGCGACTTCCCGGACGCGTATCGGAGTTCCTTCCCGCACGGTGACGACGACCTCCTCCAGGTCTCCGAGGGAACCGATCAGACCCTCTCCCCGGATGAGCAACTGCTCGCGACCGCGCTCCAGATAGGCGCTGCCGGCCATCGCATTGTTCTTCTCGACAGCCTCGAAGACTTTCGCAAGCGCGATCCCGTGCGCGACCAGCTTGTCCGGGAAGACTTCGACCTGAAACTGCTTGGCCAGACCTCCCCATGCATTAACTTCGACCACTCCCGGCACCTGCCGCAATCGGAACGCGATCTGCCAATCCAGAATGTCACGAAGCTCCATCGGAGAGAATCCTTCTCCCTCGACAGTGAAGTGAAATATCTCCCCCAGCCCCGTGGTCGGTGGGATCATCTCTGGGGCTCCGAAGCCGGGCGGGATCTTTTCGCGTGCCTCCGGCAGTCGCTCCTGAACGAGCTGTCGAGCGAAGAACAGAGGTGTTCCGTCCTCGAAGACCACCGTGACCGATGAAATCCCGTAGCGTGAGATGGAGCGCAGCTCCGTGACGTCCGGCAGCCCGCTCATCGCCGCCTCGACCGGATACGTGAGGTACTGTTCGACCTCGACCGGCCCGAGCGCCGGAGCGGAGGTGACGATCTGCACCTGAATGTTGGTCACATCCGGAACGGCGTCGATTGGGAGCCGTACCATTGCGAACAGACCTCCGGCCACGAGAATCGCCACCAGCAGCAGGACGAAGAGCCGGTTATCGAGAGCCCATGTGATCAGGCGAGTGGCCATCAGTGGTCGTGCTCCTCGAGCCCACCCTTCAGGAGCTCCGATTTGAGGATGAACACTCCTTCCATCGCGATCGTTTCACCCTCGGCCAGGCCGGAACGGACCGCCACCCAGTCCAGGGTGGCCTGCCCGAGAGCAACAGGTCGGGGCTCGAACGTCCGCTCGGCCGTTTGCACGAACACCACGTCCCGTCCGTCTACCTTGGCTACCGCCGACGGCGGGATCGCCAGACGCGGCGTTTCGCCACCATCCTCGTCCGCCTCTTCAATGCTCGCGTAAACGAACATACCGGGCTTGAGTTTCCCGTCCGGATTCTCGACGACCGCACGGGCTCGCACTGTCCGGCTGTGCGGATCGAGCACTTGCCCGACGAAATCCAGCTTGCCGGTAAAGCGATGGTCGGGATGAGATTCACAGGTCAACGTGACCGATGCCCCTTCCTCGACGGCAGGTAGGTCCTTCTCGAACACCTGCAGGAACAACCACAGCGATTCCAGGCGGGCCACCGTGAAAAGTTCATCCTCGGCCGAAACGACGCTTCCCTGGACCGCCTTGCGCTCGGTTACACGCCCATCGATCGCGGCCCGCACGGGGTACTCGTGGCCCGCGCCGCTCCGGTCGTTCGTGAGATTGTCGATGTCCGCCTGCGACAAACCCAGGATGTGCAGCTTCTGCTCCGAGGTCCTCCAGTCCGCCTCAGCCGCCTGCCACTCCGCCTCACGGCGCAACAGCTCCCCCTGGCTGATGGCCTCTCCTCCGAGGAGCAGCCGGGCACGCTCGTACTCCGCCCTGCGAAGGCGCTTCATGCTTTCGGCCCGGAGGTAGTCCGCCTGTGCCGCACCCAGCTCGGGGCTGTCGATCCATGCCAGGGTCTCACCTTGGGAAACGCGCTGGCCATAGTCGGCGATCACCTTCGTAATGCGACCCCCGATGCGTGCTGTCGCGATCGCCATCCTGCGCTCGTCATACGACAGCGCGCCGGTGACCCGGATCGTCGGCACAGAGCGCTGGAAACCGACTGACGTGAGCACGATCCTGGCCGATTCGAATGCCTCGGCAGAGAGGACAATCTGATCCGACTGCTCATGACCGTCGTCATGTGACTCTTCCCGCTCGCTGGATTGGCGTGAGCACCCGACCATCAAGGCAATGCAAGTGACCACGACGAGGACATGTTTAGGGCTGATCATCGGTCTCCTCCATTGCCAGTGGCCCGGCCGTCAGTCTTTCGATGTCCGCTCTCGCGAACGCCAGCATGGCCCAGGACTCGGCTTCGGCCAGGCCGACGCTCAGGTACGAACGCTGGGCATCGAGGACGTCCAGGAGCGACGCCTCACCGTTCTCGAAGCTGAACGTGACGATGTCGAGGGACTTCCGGGCGGCAGACGTCCATCCTTCCTGATGAAGTCGGATCGCGCCAAGGGAACGGCGGTAGGCGACGATCGCCTGCGCGAGAGCGGTCTCCAGTTCAAGGGCTAGTTCCCGAACCTCCGCCGCCGCAGCCGACTGCTGCGCAGTGGAGGCGGCGATCGCGCCACGATTGCGATTCCAGAGCGGGAGCGTCAAGCCGACTCCTACGTTCCATCCTTCCCGGTCCAGTTCCGTCTCAAGCCCCCCGATCAGCTCGATTACAGGAAACACTTCCTTCCTCGCGACCTCGGTCGTCGCTTGTGCCTCCTCCACAGCGATCCCTGCCCGGAGCAATAGTGGGTTGCGGGTTCGCAGACGCTCGGTGAGGTCCGCCGGGAGGTCGAGCGAATTCGAGTCCTGGAGGTTCTCGGTGATCCGAAAGGCGCCGGGTAGTCGGTTTCCACAGAACAGCCGGAGTGCGGATCGGGCCGCAGTGGCGGCGCCTTCGGCGTCCAGGCGCTCCATGCGCCGTGCAAACCATTCCGTTCTGGCTTTCGTGACTTCCAGCCGGGATGACTCGCCGACCTCCACGCGGCGACTGAGCAGGTCGTGAAGACGCCCGGCAACCTCGGCGCTCTCCCTGGCGATCCCGGTCCGGCGTTCTTCCAGGAGCACGGTATAGACCAGGCGGGCCACGGTCGAGTCGACGACGGTCTCGGCCATGATGCGTTCCATTTCCACTCCACGAAGATTCGCCTCGGCCAACAGTGCCCGCCACCTCCTGATGCCGGGCATCTCGATGGGTTGCGTAAACTCGATCTGATTCTCTGAACCGGAGTCCGCGCCACCCCGGGGACGGCCTCGCCCGATGCCAACGAATATCCTGGGATTCGGGTAGGCCCGGGACTGTTTCAAGACCCCTGAGGACGCTTCAACTGCCGCTTCCGCGGCCGCCAGGGTCGGATGCTGTGCTCTTGCGAGGAGCCGCAACTGTTCCAGGCTATATGACAAGCCCTGTTCATCGGCAGCTGCCGGCGTCAGGCTGGCCAGGACCAAGGTGAGCGCGGCGAATGTGCGGGCAAGCATCGTACCTCCTCCTTGTTTCACGACGTCGGGAAAAGCCAAGGAGCCTTTTGACTCGACTTCTGAGTATCTCCGTTCGCACAAAGTGGGCGACGCGCCTGCATGGGGAGACCTGGAGACAGGTATCCCCACGAGCGGGTCGAAAGACCTTCAAGAGATGGAAATCAGGTTCGGAGGACGACCGTGCGGAGTGATGCGGCGACCGGCGATTCGGTCGAGAGGGGGAATGTACCAACAGATGCCGGACACAGCGGCGTGGCTAGAAGCGGGATACTGCGAGGAAGGGCGGCCGTGGGATTGGCCTTCTGGAGTGGCACCGTCAGCGTGGCAGATTCGACGGACAATTCGACATCATTGCAGCAAGGCCCCGATGCCGACTCGATGTTTGTCGCGAGATCCCCTGGACTTGCTCGGTGAACGGACTCCCACTCGCGACAGCAGAGGGCCGCGCTGGACGATTCCACGGCCACGTGGCCATCACTTCCAAAGCACAGGACGAGCATGCCTGAAGTCACAGGAGCGGCGAGCAGCTGTGCGACGAGAGCGAAAGCGATGAGCTTGCTGAGGTTCATGAGATATGGATGCTACCAGATGCGCTCGGAGGATGCACCTCCAGCTGGGCTCCAATCTATCCCCCGGATTCAGCCGTGCCATATCCGGCTCGCCATCGAACTAGCTTCCGGACGCGGGAAAACACCTCCCAACCACGCCGGGAAATTGCACGTAAGTTACTGATTATAAATGATTTGGTTGAGGGAGCGGGAGTCGACCCCAGTCGTGGAGACATTCTGGAGACGAGACTTCCGACGAATCACGACGAGGCCGAGCCCATTATGGTGGCCAGCTCCGCCTCGCTCGGCACTCGACCGACCACAACGACCTTCCCGTCGATGGCCAGTGCTGGCGTCACCATAACCCACGCCTTACGAACTCATTGATATCTCGGATGTGATGCACTTCGTAGGTGATCCCAAGCCTGTCGGCGGCAGCCTTCGCCGCCGCTTTCAGCTTGTTGCACTTGGCACAGCCCGTACCCAGTACTTCGATCCTCATAGCCATCTCCATCATTGGGGGTTCTTCCTCATGCTTTGCGTGGCTTCTTTTAGGCGAACGTCAGCAAGATGGCAGCGAATAACCGTTTGCTCGGCATTGTCCGTGCGTTCATTTGGACACTCCTCCATTGCTTGCCGAGAGATCCTCAGTGAAGAAGGTATCGACGGCGCGTTCGGGATCAGGCGTGCAATCCGGTTGAATCCTCCGAGCTTGCTGGCAAGTTGTCCCAGCCTGAGCTTGGGCGCCAGGGAGACAAAGATGGCGTCCGGCCTCAGGTACTTGCCGATCTCAGCCAGGACCTCTACCAGGACCGGCGGGTGGAGCGCGCCGAAGACCAGGTCCTGCCGGGCCAGTTCGGCGATATCGGCACCTGCGGTGCGGATACCGGGAAAGCATCGTGCCAGCGTCTCGATCGCCTCTGGCTTCGCGTCGGCGACCACGCATTGGGCGGGAAGTGCGCCGGCACGCTGAAAACCGCCGAGAAGGAGACGCACGACGCGTCCGCCACCAACGAATCCGATCGATTTCTGCTTCATGTCACCCTCCTTCTGAGGGACAAGTTCTCGCAAGGGCCTCCCTGAATTCACGTCATGAGGCCGTAGAGCAACCCGGTGATCGTCGCTACCACCACGATGATCAGCGAGAACGCCAAGGTCTTCTTGACTCCCATCACCTTGCTCAGCACGAGCATGTTCGGTAGGGACAGGGCCGGACCGGCAGCAGGGCGGAGATGAAGCCGACGACGAAGACTCCGCCGAACAGCAGCGGCACGAGGAGCTTGGCGAAATCCCAGGTATTGCTCATCCAGGTGCCGAACTCCTCCCGTTCGAGCCAGCTCCAGGACATGAGCGCCACCGCCAAACCCATGCGCGCGGCGAGATACCAGCGGACGTGATAAACGCCCATGACCCAGCTCTCCGCCTCCTGGATCTCGATCACCTCGCCTTTCGGTATGACGACCCGCTCGCCAGCGCGGACACCCTGGCCTGTCTCCTGAACCTGGACCATGATCTCGTCGCGCATCTCCTGCAGGACAACACCATGGACCTGCGTGCCGTCGGCTCGCTACACGACGGCATTACCGGGATTGAACCAGTCCCTGAAGACGAGAAACGCGACCATGCAGGCCAGAAGGAGCGCGTTCTGCCAGATGGGACGGGACGCTTCCGCCGGCTGCGGTATCAGCGCCGCGACCGCGGCTTTCTCGCGTTCCTCGCGCCGGAACAGGTTGGCCATGCCCAGTCCGACCAGGAAGGCGAAGAGGATGGCGCCGACGGCGCGCCACAGGCCGATCTCGAATCCCAG
>Ga0326597_10005679_pt1 | contig 17243 bp, 18 predicted proteins | sample RVTome_12_FD_203789 | JGI IMG/M metagenome (GOLD analysis project Ga0326597, IMG submission 203789) | Soil microbial communities from uranium-contaminated site in the Upper Colorado River Basin, Wyoming, United States - RVT100D185 | ecosystem: Environmental > Terrestrial > Soil > Contaminated >...
CGATCCGCCTCCGGTGACAATCGCCACTTTGTTCGTGAAGTCGTAGGGAGCCAATTCGACCTCCGGTGGTTGTTTGGATCAACCCTGCCCAACCCAGCGGTCGGTTGGTAGGGCCGATGGTCCCCGGCTCTCAGGTATCGGCTCCGTTCGGGTCGGTTGTCGGGTTGACGACCGAGCTCTCCATCTCGCGATAGCGCGAGACCACCTGACTGATGTCCTCAGGATCGACCCCGAATCCGCCGTTGCTCTTCTCGATGAGGCGCAGCATTTCGTCAAAGTCCTCCTCGACGATGCCGAAGCGTTGATGGGCCTCTACGAGTTCGTGCTTGGTGTGTGCGGGTGGCCCCCCATCACCATGGCCAGAAACCGCGACTGGTGTTCGATCAACCCGGCGATGGAAACGTCGGCGAAGTAGGGAGCCAGACGCGAGGAGCGGAGAACGTCGCCGTAGAACGAGGAAACGATCTGAGTCAGCCTTCCTCGACCGTACTTCTCGAGCATGGTCTCGACCATTGCCTTTCCGAAACTAACCCGTGTGCTGGTTGAAGCCCGATGGGACAGCTCCTTGGGGCAGTCTGGGAGCTTGTCGTGCGCATGTGGGGGCGTCTGGGCAACGCCCCGCCTGTCTCAAAGGTATTCTCGCCGTGACCCACAAGCACCAGGACGATGAGATGGATGTAGCCCGACTCGAATCCATTCCGATTTTTGCCCAGCTGTCCAAGAGCGGGCGAAAAACCATTGCCCAACATGCCGACGAGGTTCAGATTGCGGCGGGAACCAGGATCATCGAGCAAGGCCGCGCTGCCAATGAACTGCTCGTGATCGAACGCGGAACTGCTGATGTCCTCGACGGCGAGGCTCTCATCGCTCAGATCGGCCCCGGTGATGTCATAGGTGAGATCGGCCTGTTGAATTATTCGAGGAGAACCGCCACCGTCATTGCCACCAGTGCGATCGATGCCATCGTCATGTATGGGCCTGAGCTGATGGCGATGAAGAGTGCGGTGCCATTGGTTTTCGAGGAGTTGGAGCGGTTGGTTGCCGAGCGAACCGGGGGCGGTGATTCAAGCTCCGCCGGATAGAACGCCGCGTTGTCGATGTTGCCGTAGCGCGCTAGCTGCCGTACGATTACCTATTCCATCGACGCGGGGTGGAGCAGTCTGGTAGCTCGTCGGGCTCATAACCCGAAGGTCGCGGGTTCAAATCCCGCCCCCGCTACGAAAAGCCCTGGCCAGCGGACTGCCGGCCAGGGCTTCTACCGCGTTATGCGGATCTTCTACCGTCGCTTCTACCGGCGGTTCCGGCGGTACCCATCCCAGGTCGACTGGGCCAGGTTGATCTTCTTCCCGGACAGCGACTGGCTTGTCAGATAGGCGCCGAAGGTCAGCGACCGCACCGTGGCGTTACGGTCGTTCAACTCAGCTGCAATCCGGACGGCGAGCTCTTCGGCTTCCTCCCGGGTGGAGCCGGCAGGATGCCAGCGTCGCCGCTCCTTGCCGGTGACCGGATCCAGACCTTCATACAACACCGCGTACCAGCGGTCACCCTTGCGGGCCGCATACCCTCTCATGAGGTCATCCTTTCCGGGTCCCCGACCATCGGAAACCCGGTAGAAGGATCGGTAGGAGGTCCCTGATCTGCGGAGCCGCCTGCGTGTCCTGAGGTCTTCGCTTCGCAAATCCGCTGGTCAGGACGTTGTGGGGATCTGAGGACCTTGCTGGAATCCGGTAGAACCCACACATTTGTGGCGAAACGGATAGGCGGGCGGCGCCTAATGGATCAAGTCGTGGTTGGCTCCAGCACGGCGCTCAGAGACCTATAGTGCGCCGGCTAACGAGGGCACAGACTTGCTGGGTTTCGGCGAGGTCCAGAAGGGGAGGCAGTTGAGCCCTCGGGAACCGAACAAAGCCGCAGACCTGTAACCCGACTGCTTCAAACGAACGGACCAAACGTGACATCCACCGGAGATACGCATATGACGGCGAACACTGCGGCAGGCCCCGATGCATCGCAGGCCTTCTCGCAGCGAAGTACTGCGCTGTTTGCGGGAGCCGGCTTGTTGGTGATGGCGGTAATAGCACCGTTTGCTGTGTTCGGTGTGCTTGGGACCCTGGTCGTGTCGGGTGATGCAACGGAAACCTTCAACAACATCGACGCATCTCAGGGCTTGTTCCGGAGCGGCATCGCCGGATTCCTGGTCGTGATCATCTTGGACATCCTTGTCGCCTGGGCCCTGTATGTCCTGCTCGCGCCAGTCAACCGTTCCCTTGCGATACTGACTGCGTGGCTGCGGGTGGCCTTTGCCGCCGTATTTGCAGGCGCCTTGATCAGGCTGCTCGACGCCGCCCAGCTTGTCGCGGGAGCTGCACAGTCGACGCTCCCTACGGAGCAGCTAAGCGAGCAAGTGATGTCAGCGGTAGCGTCTTTCGAGGACGGCTGGACTGGCATTGCCTTGGCGATCTTCGGCGTCCACCTTCTTGGCCTGGGATATCTCCTGTTCAGATCTGTGGACTTTCCTGGTTTTCTCGGCGTCTTAGTAGTCATTGCGGGTGTCGGATACCTATTCGATTCCTTCGGTACGATCCTGGTCCCCGACTACGCGCTTACCATCAGCACAGTTACCTTCGTGGGCGAAGCGTTGCTCATCTTCTGGCTGTTCTGGCGAGCCATCAGGGGATTTCCATCCGAATCGGCGAACCCGGGTGCACAGGTAGAAGCGGCCCGGCTCGCACAGTCGTAAGCTTCGTAGGCGAAAAAGGACAAGGTCGTTTTGTGACCACAGCAGCTGGCGCCACACCTACGGACGGTCGACCTAAGAGTTCGCGATCGATCGGATGGATCGTCGCCGCATCCCTGATAGCCGGGGCCGTTGCTGCCATCGTGCTCGTCGGCTTCGTCTTTGCGGGGGCGGAGGAACACGTCATCACTGGCTCGGCGATGATCGGCTTTGGCCTCGGCTGGGCACTGCTGGCCTTGCTGTCCGTGTGGTTGACCGATCAGCCTCAACGTTGGGCGATAGTTCCCGCTGCGTACATGATGCTCGTCGGAGCCGGACTCCTCATCTCGGAGCCCAGCGACGAGACCATGACCCTCCTCGGGTGGGTGTGGCCCCCGGTGCTGCTGGCACTCGTCGTCTGGATGTTCGTTCAGGCGCGCAAGCATTTGCGGAGCCGAGCTCGTGTATGGCTTCTGTATCCGGTGCTTGGGGTTCTGGCGCTCGCAGCTTTGGGCGGTGTTTATGGAGCCATCCGTGAATCGATCGAGTCTGACGTCATCCAGATGCCAGGTGAGCTCGTCGACGTCGGTGGTTATCGGCTTTACGTGAACTGCGCAGGGTCGGGCAGTCCCACCGTGGTACTTGAGGCAGGCCTATGGCAGAGCTCGGCTTACTGGGAGTCGATCGCCACGGCCGTCGCCGCTGACACCAGGGTGTGCGTCTATGACCGGGCGGGGCGAGGCCAGAGCGACCCCGCCCCGGGTCCGCAGGATGGCATCGCGATCGCCACCGACCTTCATGCGCTTCTTGACGGCGTTCAGGTCGATGGTCCCTACCTGTTGGTCGGTCACTCCTCGGGTGGCGTCTACGTAAAGATCTTTGCGTCTGAGTACCCAGACGAGGTTGCAGGCATGGTGCTACTCGACGCTCAACCGATCGAGGCGCTCATAGAACTTCCGAACTATCCCGCCTTCTACGACAGGACCAGAACCATTTCGGCGTTGGCACCGTCGTTGGCTCGGCTCGGCGTGTTCCCGGTGGCATTCGCCCGAAGTGTTCGTGACGAGTTCGCCGAACTCCCGACGGCCCTACAGCAGGCCGCCGCACTGACCAGCCTCGGCGATCGGCCCCTGATCGTCGTCACGGCTGCTGCAGAGGCTGAAGAAGGGTGGCCGCCGCTTCAAGAGAGAATGTTGAACCTCTCGACCAACAGTGTTCATCGGGTGCTGGCCGATGCGACCCACGCCTCTCTCATCGAAGACGAGAGCGATGCCGCCGTTGCCAGCCAGGCGATTCTGGATGCCGTTGAGTCGGTCCGGACCGGGACGCAGGTGGCGGACTCTTAAAGGTTCCGGATGCCTCGACTTCACTACAAGAGCTTTGCGACGCCAGACGAAGTCCGGGTTTTCCCCAATGGCCGCGCCGAAGTTGTCAGACTCGATGAGTCGGTCGTCGGTCGTGCCGTGTACGAGCCCGGTTGGCGCTGGTCGACCGCCATGCCGGCAATCGCGGGGACTCTCAGCTGTCAGCTCCACCACCTGGGGTACTCCATCTCAGGCACGATGCACGTCGAATTGGACGACGGCCAGGCGATCGATATTCCGCCGGATTCGGTGTATGAGATCCCTCCCGGTCACGACGCCTGGGTGATGGGCGACGATCCATGGGTGACCGTCGAGTGGACGAGCGCCCGCGTCTTTGGGCTCGTTCCCGAGGGAGCCGGCGAAGGAGTTCTTGTCACCGTCTTGTTCACGGACATCGTGGACTCGACGGCGAAATTGCAGATGATGGGCGACACGGCCTGGCGCGACCTCCTAGTGATCCACAACACTCGTCTCCGAGACCAGCTCAATATTTTTCGCGGGCGTGAGGTGAAGACCACCGGTGACGGTTTCCTCGCCGTTTTTGACAGCCCCACACGCGCGGTGCGTTGTGGTGCCGCAATGGCCCTCTCCGCACGCAAGATGGAGCTCCCGATCCGGGTGGGCGTCCACACGGGCGAAGTCGAGCTAGTTGGTAGTGATGCCCGCGGGTTTGCCGTCCATGCGGCTGCGCGTATTATGGCTCTCGGCGGTCCAGACGAAGTCCTCGTGTCCTCTACGACATTCGATCTGCTCGAGGGTTCGGGATTGAAGCTCGAGGAAGCAGGCACCCACGAAATGAAAGGCCTGCCCGGTGCGCGGAACGTGTTCCGACTCGTCCTAGCGGCCGCCTAGGTCGGGGAAAATCCTGCGGAAGCCACAGCGGACCCCCGATCAGGTCGCAATGACCACCTCCGATCGCGCGTTCATCGCGCGGCACGATGCGATGGAACCCCGTAGAAGGCGCTCGTTGCCAACCTCACCCCGTCGTCGAGTAAGTGACTACATCCCGATGGCGACGATCGAGCAGCAGGCTGCGATGACCAACGAGACCGGAGCCCAGACTCGTTCGATCTTGGAACGAGAAGCGAGGTTGGCAAGCGTTCCCAGTGTGAAGAACCCGGTCAACGCCCACATCCCAGTTACCCCGATCGGAAGCCACTCCAAATCGATCAGATCCGCTGAGGCGAGCACGTAGAGAGCGATGAGGGGATAGACCACGATCGCTGCCAGGCCACTGGCAATTCGCAGCTGCGTGGGGAGTACCGCTTCACTCCGACCACCCCAGGCTGCCTTGCCGAGCGGAGCGCCCAGGGCCAACGCGAGTTGAAAGATTGCGACGATTGTCACCAACACCACGGCGAGAACGGCCGCAAATGTCATCGGCTATCGGTGATCGGCCGAAAGGTTCGAGGGCAAGGTTGGCAGTACGCGACGGCTCGGCGGCAAGGCCGTCGACGGATGAGCAAGTGCCCAGCACCCGAACATGGCGGCGTTGACGCTGACGCGCCAACGATGGCAGCTGGCCGGGCCGCCCATCATGGTCCTGTCCAGGGCTGGCTGACCCCTGAGAGATGATCCAATCTCGCTAGAAGCTTTTCGAGCAGTGCCTCGAAGTCCTTCACCTTGGTGGGGCTGAACTCATTAAGCATGGATTGGTAGACCGAGAGGCTCGTGGTGAAGGCTTCGTCGATCAGGGCGCGGCCGGAATCGGTGATGCCTAATCTAATCGCCCGCCGATCCTCGGGATCTGGGCTGCGTTGGATGAGTCCCTGCCGCTCGAGTCGATCGAGTTTGCCCGTCATCCCCGATTGTGAAGTCTGCAGCTGCTGGGCGACCTGGAGAGGGCTGAGTAGTGCTGGTTCCATGCGTCGCAGCAGAGCCAGTACCTCGTAGTCGCCCCGCCGCCGCAATCCGGAGGCGATAGCGGTCCTTTCCAGCAGATCCTCGGCTAGTCGCCCGCTCCATATCAAACCGTCGACGACTCCCAGACCAAATAGGTCGTCATCCGGGCGGAGGCGGAGCCAGCCGTCGACGGTCTCTCTGGAGAATTCCAGTCGGCTCATGATCTGATCCGGATACTAGCTTTGGCGTAATATTGTTCGCATACATATAGTACGAACACGAAGCATAGATCGCCAGGGGTCCACCCTCCCGGTCTCGAACCGACCAGGGAGGACGAACACCATGGCAACCACAATCACACCGCCCAGAGCCTCGGCACCCAAACGAGCCCCGATGGACTCATTAAGGAAGACCGCCTTCTGGGCGGGCGTGCTCTACCTGATCTCCTTTGTCTCTATCCCGACCCTCATCCTGTATGGCCCGGTGAAAGAGGCGGGCTACATCGCCGGTGCTGGCCCGGACACTGGCGTGCTCTTCGGCGGCGTCCTGGAACTGATCGTGGGCCTCGCCGGCATCGGCACCGCCGTCGTCCTGTACAAGGTGTTGAAGAGGCAGAACCAAGCAGCCGCGCTGGGCCTCGTCGGCTCTCGAGTCCTCGAAGGCGCCCTCATCTTCGCCGGTGTCGCCAGCATCCTTACTGTCGTAGCCCTGCGGCAGGCCGGAGTCGGAACAGACGGGTTGGTCACCGGCCAGGCGTTGGTCGGGCTTTATGACAAGACGTTCCTCGTCTCACAAAGCCTCATCCCCGCCGTGAACGCCCTGTTGCTTGGTTCGCTGCTGTACAAGTCGCGTCTAGTGCCACGAGTCCTTCCTGTGCTCGGACTCATCGGAGCGCCCCTACTCATCGCCGGCACCATCGGCACGGTCTTCGGCGCCTGGGAACCAGCGTCCACGCAGACCATGATCCTCACACTCCCCATCGCGACCTGGGAGTTTTCGCTCGGCATCTACTTGATCGTGAAGGGGTTCCGGCCCTCGGGCTTGGCCAGACTCGACTTGGCCCCGGCAGTGGCCGGCGCCTAAGAACGTAGCCGTACAGCTCCTGTCGCCCCCACGTTTGCGGCGACGGGAGCTCACCAAGCGAGCCGAACTGGCGGATGGACGAAAGCCTCGGCAACTCGAGGACGGGCAAGAGAAAAAGACATGGCAACAACTACAGCTGCGGTGAATAGACCTCGTGATGCGGGCCTCTCCTCAACTCCGACGAATGGCCTGAGAAAGAGAGCAGTGGTCATCGGTGTCTTCTTCCTCATCACCGAAGTAGCCGCCATCGCAGGGAAACTCCTCCGAACCCCTGTGGCCAGTGATCCCGCCTATGTCCTCGGAGCAGGGTCTGACATGAGCATCTTCCTAGGCTCGTTCTTCGAGCTGCTCCTCGTGGCGGCCGTCATCGGCACAGCCGTCGCCTTGTACCCCCTCATCAAGCAGCAGAACGAAAGCGTCGCCCTTGGCTACGTCTTCGTCCGTTTCCTCGAAGCGGTGCTCATAACGGTTGGTGCCGTCAGCGTCCTGGCAGTTGTGACATTGCGGCGAGGGGCTGAGGCAGCTGCCGGCGCCGTCGACTCAGGCGCACTGGCCACAGCCAACGATGCGTTGGTTGCGATCTTCGACTGGACGTTCATCCTTGGACCAAACCTCTTCCTGGGCCTCAACAGTGCACTGTTGGCGTACCTGATGTACAAGTCCGGCCTCGTGCCCCGCCTCATCGCCCAGCTGGGCCTCGTGGGTGGGACATTGATCGTGGTCTCCGGGACCTCGATGCTCTTCGGCGTCTACGAACTGACGTCCTCGTGGCCGTTGATCATGGCAGTGCCGGTCTTCGCCTGGGAGGTCTCGTTCGCTCTCTGGCTCATCCTCAAGGGCTTCAGGACTCCCTCGTCCGATGTTCAAGGAGTCGAACTCCCCGCAACCGTCACGGTCGCCTGACATGCCGAAGATTAACTTCCCCACCCTCGTGATGACCTTCCGAGCACGTGTTCACCACATCAACTCACAACCAAAGGAGATGTCGACTTGGTTACGCAATCCCAGTCCTACCCCGCCCGTCTGAGCATCGATTATCCCGAGAAGCTGGACCGTGTCTCCACCTTTTTTCGCCTCATCTGGGCCATCCCGATACTCATCATTCTCACCTTGCTCACAGCGAACGCCAGCGACACCGTCACTGTGATCACCGACAGCGGCGAGGTGGTGTCCAAGGTCACAACGACGGGCTTGGGGATCAGTGGCGGGCTGTTCGTGGCGACGATGCTGATGATCGTCTTCAGGCAGCGATACCCGCGCTGGTGGTTCGACTTCGCCCTCGCCCTCAACCGGTTCTCGAACCGGGTCGGTGCCTACATGGGACTTCTCACCGACCGCTATCCATCGACCGAGGAGGAGCAATCGGTGCATCTCGACCTCGAATACCCGAATGTGGAACGGGATCTGAGCCGCTGGATGCCGTTGGTGAAATGGCTGCTGGCCATCCCCCACTACATCGTTCTCGCCGTGCTGGTGGTGGGAGCGATCTTCGCCATCCTCATCGCCTGGTTCGCCATCCTCTTCACCGGTCGTTACCCACGGGCACTCTTCGACTATGTGGTCGGGGTGGGGAGATGGGCCCTGCGAGTGCAGGCCTACGCCACTCTCCTGATCACCGACCGATACCCACCGTTCAGCCTGCAATGAACCAAGCAAGAAACGAGACGACATGACCGTGGACCCAATTGTCACCCCGGTAACTGACAGACCCGTGGAGAGCCCCGCGTCGATCTCCTCCATGCCGAGGGGCGACAAGATGCGAGCCATCGTTCAGGACGCATACGGCTCGAGCGACGTTCTGCGTTCTGTAGAGATCGATCGACCCGAGATCGCGGCCCACGAGGTGCTGGTCAAGGTGGCCGCGGCCGGGATGGATCGGGGCACCTGGCATTCCATGACCGGCAAGCCGTACCTGATGCGCATCATGGGGTTCGGATTCCGTCGACCCAAGAACCGCGTTCCCGGATTGGACGTGGCCGGCACGGTGGTGACGGTCGGGTCCGAGGTGACCCGCTTCAAGCCCGGTGACGAGGTGTTCGGCATGAGCCGGGGTTCCTTCGCCGAGTATGCGGCCGCCCGGGAGGACAAGCTCGCCCACAAACCGGCCAGCCTCACCTTCGAGCAGGCGGCCGTCGTCCCCATCTCCGGTGGGACCGCCCTCCAGGGCCTTCGCGACTCCGGGCGCATCGAAGCGGGGCAGAAGGTGCTCGTAATCGGTGCCTCGGGTGGTGTCGGGACCTACGCCGTACAGCTTGCCAAGGCATTCGGAGCAGCAGTCACCGGTGTTTCCAGCACCGCGAAGGTCGATCTGGTTCGTTCCATCGGCGCCGACTATGTCATCGACTACACCAAGGACAACTACCTCGACGGTGTCAACCGCTACGACCTCATCCTCGACATAGGTGGAAACAACAGCCTGTCCCGACTCCGGCGAGCACTAACTCCGAAAGGGACACTGGTCATTGTCGGCGGTGAAGAGGGCGGCAACGTCACAGGAGGCTTCGGCCGCCAGATCCGCGCCCTCGTCCTGTCCCTACTTGTGGGCCAGCGGCTGACCATGCTCGCCTCGAAGGAGCGATACACCGACCTAGAAGCCCTGAGCCCCTTCCTCGAGAACGGCCAGGTCACCCCTGTGATCGACAGGACCCATTCGCTGGGGGAAGTTCCCGAAGCGATGGCCCATCTCGAAGCCGGCCACGCCCGCGGCAAGATCGCCATCACCATCTGACGCCAAGTCAGATCGCACCGTTGAAAGAAGAAGACCCAAGTGACGTACCGACATTGAGCCGTGCCCGCATGAGCTCGATCAGGACAAGAGGATTGACCAAAGACTTCGGCGACTTGCGAGCCGTCGACAACCTCGACCTGGACCTGCCGCAGGGAGGGGTGACCGGTTTTGTCGGGCCCAATGGAGCGGGGAAGAGCACCACCATCCGGATGCTCCTGGGGTTGATTGAGCCCACCAGCGGGGAAGGCGAGGTCCTCGGACAGTCGATCACAACACCATCGGCCTACCTACACCGGGTCGGCGCCCTGATCGAGTCGCCGGCGTTCTACCCCTCATTGACCGGCGAGGAGAACCTACGGGTGTTCGCCACGCTGGGAGGCCACGACCGCCATCGCATCGCCGAGATGCTGCAGATAGTGGGGTTGGGCGATCGAAGCATCGACAAATACAAGACCTACTCGTTGGGAATGAAACAGCGGCTCGGCATCGCCCTCGCCCTGCTCCCCGATCCTGATCTGCTCGTGCTCGACGAGCCGACCAACGGCCTCGACCCCGCGGGGATCGTCGAGATCCGCACCTTGCTGATGCAGCTCGGCGCCGACGGCAAGACAGTGTTCGTCTCGAGCCACCTCCTCGCGGAGATCCAGGCGGCCTGCGACTCGATCGTCATGATCGATCATGGCGGGGTCGTGTTCAGCGGGACGATGGCAGATCTTCTGAGCCGAAACTCACCGACGATCCGAGCGGCAGCCGAACATGAGTCCGACACCACCCGCCTCATCCAACTGGCAGCCGATGCCGGCTATCACACGACCAGGGTCAATGGAGCCATCGAGATCGAGGCTCCAGGACACTGGGCCCCCACCCTCAATCGTCTCGCCTGGCAAGCGGGCATCAACCTCAAAGAACTGCAGGCAATCTCCTCCGACCTGGAGCAAGCCTTCTTCGCCATGACCGGCAACGACAAGACAGGAACCGAATAATGCGCGCCTTTCGCTCGGAATGGATCAAGCTGAGCAGACGAAACACGTTGCTCGGTTTTGGAGGTGCAATGGTTGGCCTGACCCTCCTGTTCACGCTCCTGGCATTCCTCAGTGTCGGTGGAGCCAACGTAGACCTCGACGGGGGACAAGCCGAAGCATTCGTCACCGCAGACGTGTTGTCTCTATCCGACGGATCGGTGTTCGCCATCACCAATCTGGCGTCAATGCTCGGTGTGGTCGCACTGGCTCTTTTCGCCTCCAGCATGGCCGGCGAATTCAACAAGGGCACCATCAGGATGGTGTTCGTCACCGAACCCAACCGGCTCAAAGTGCTGTCAGGCAAACTCGCCGCACTGGCATCGTTCGTGGTGGTGGGATTGGCGGCAACCATGATTGCCAGCGTCGGCATCGGCGCCCTGCTCGCTCCGGGTGCCGGAGTCGACACCTCCGCCTGGTGGACCACTGACGGGCTCGCTGCCATCGGCACCACCTATCTGGACATCACCGGCGCAGTGTTGATACCGGGGCTGATCGGAGCGGCGATCGCCGTCCTCACCCGGTCCGCGGCCATCGCCATCTCAGTCGGTGCCGCCTATTTCATCCTCGGCGAGGCGCTGATCACCGGCTTCTGGGACACCCTGGGCCAATGGGGTCCCTCCGCCGTTTCGAACGCCCTGGCCGTTGGGGGGACAGGAGGCGAGGGAATGATGGGTGGAGCGGCTCCGCTTATTGCCTACGGCACGGCAGCGATCCTTGCCGTCGGCTACGGCATCCTCAGCGTTGCGGTCTCCTCAATCACCCTCGCGAGACGGGATGTGACGAGTTGAGCGCCGCACCTTCGATGAACGGCAAGACGGTGTTGATCACCGGTGGCACCAGCGGGATCGGCAGGGCCGCCGCGGTCGGCCTGGCCTCCATGGGCGCTCACGTGGGAATCATCGGGAGGGATCGGGTTCGAGCCGAGCAGGCCGCCGCCGTCATCGCCGCCGAGTCGGGCAGTCTCGCCGTCGACGTGTTCGTCGCCGACATGTCATCACAGAAAGAGGTCCGGCGACTAGCCGGCGACATCCTCGCCGCCTACCCGCGGCTCGATGTACTTCTCAACAATGTCGGCGGGTTCTGGGCCCACCGCCACTTGACCGTCGACGGTCTGGAGCACACCTTCGCCCTCAACCATCTAGCGCCATTCCTACTCACAAACCTCCTGTTGGAGCGGCTCATCACCAGCGCCCCGGCTCGCATCGTCACAGTGTCGTCTGGGGCTCACTCAATGGGGAGGATCGACTTCGACGATCTGATGGGAGAACAGGACTACTCGGGACAGCGTGCCTACAACCAGTCGAAGCTGGCCAACGTGATGTTCACCTACGAGCTCGCCAGGCGCATCGAGGGAACCCGAGTTACTGCAACCGCTCTCCACCCGGGCATGACCAACACGTCCTTCAGCACCGAAGACCCCCACCGAAAGATGGCTCCCATCGTCTTCGTTGTTCGACCGTTCATGAAGAGTCCCAAGAAGGGCGCCGATACCGCCGTCTACCTGGCCACCTCCCCAGAGGTGGAGGGTGTCACCGGGCGGTACTTCGTCAACCGCAAGACCAAAGAGTCCGAGGAGTCCTCCTACGACACCGCCACCACCGCCCAGCTGTGGCAGGTCTCCGCCGACCTCGTCGGAATACCGAACGATCCGGCACCGACCCGAGCGAAAACATCCTCTTGAACTCTTGGCCACCAGCTACCTGCGCTCCGCCATGAAAGCCAGAGCCACGCAAACCTCCCGACCCCCACACGGCGAGAACGAAGGACATACCGGGCGCCAACGTCGCCTGCACCCACAGAATGGACGTTCAATGGCAACCACCCGAACAACCGCAGTCGAAGAAGACGCTCCCACAAGGTGGAACAGAGGAATTGCAGTCACCGTCGGCATCTTGTTCTTCTTCCAGCTGATCACATTTCTGATAGGCAGTTCCTTGATACAGACCTATCTGGATGGAGACGCCGGCAGGGCAACCCTGACAATGGGTGTACTCCTAGAAATGTTCGCGGGCCTTGCGGTCGTGGCAATCGGTTTCCTGATGTACCGGGTCCTCAAGACGGTGGACAGGAAGCTGGCGTTCGGTTACCCGATCATGAGGGTTCTCGAGTTTGCAGTCTCTGCGATCCTGGCCGCTTACCTGCTTAGCCAACTCCAGGAGTTCCCTAATCACCTGCTGTGGGTGTACATCCCCACTGGAATCGGTGGTTTGATTTTGAACTACCTGCTGTTCACATCAAGGATGATTCCGCGTCCCATTGCAGTTCTCGGCTTTATCGGATATGCCTTGCTCTTGCTCGTAGTACCGCTCGACCTCGTCGGCGCCGTCGAAGAGGGCAGTGGCGTCGGACTCGCACTACTCGCCCCGGGCGGACTCTACGAATTTGTCATCCTGCCCATATGGCTGATCGCAAAGGGATTCCGTCGCCCGGTAGTGACGGCAGCCTGAAGAAGATCGGAGTCGCCTAGGTCGCCAGCAGACTCCGTCCAACCTTGATGTCGGCCCCATTTGGGCACTGCGAGCTGTCGCGTCGGCTTCGACCTGAATCACATTCGCGGGCGTGGGGCCGCTGGCAGCCGACAATGCCGGCGTCCGAGCTGTGAACCGCCATCGCGCGTCCATCGCGCGAGAGGATGCGATGGGATGGCCCGTGAGTGTTGCCGTTGCGGGGTTCCCGAAGCTGGGCAGCGCCCTCGCCACTTCGTCACTCGGCATTGCCGAAGTCGGGACCGATCAGTTCGCCCGCATCGTCGTGGGTAAACCGTCGCCGCCACCAATAACATGGCGCGAGGGAGGGGGCTTGCTGCAAGGACCCCGGATGTGCTGTCATGCTCACCGTCAGTTGACCGGCCGACTGCCATCGGGAGGGGCGAGAGGCGAACAAGACGCGGAGACGCCGTCGGCAACGGCGTCGGAGGTGTCCAATGACGGACCGCGCAGTGGTGATCGCAGGAGGCGGCCCGACCGGGCTGATGTTGGCGGGTGAGCTGGCGTTGGCGGGAATCGACCTCGTCATCGTGGAACGACGCTCCAGTCAGGAACTCGACGGGTCGCGAGCCGGGGGTCTTCACTCCCGCACCATCGAGGTGCTCGATCAGCGTGGCATCGCGGAACGGTTCCTCTCGGCGGGGCAGGAACATCCATTCGTGGGCTACGCCGGGACCTTCTTGGACATCAGCGACTTCCCCACCCGCCACAACTACGTGCTGGCGCTGTGGCAGAGCCACTTCGAGCGCATCCTGGCCGACTGGGTCCTCGGTGAGCTCGGGGTTCCGATCCTTCGTGGCTGCGACGTGGTGGGCTTCACCCAGGACGACAGCGGCGTCGATGTCGAGCTGTCCGGGGATACGTCGCTCCGGGCCGAGTACCTCGTCGGGTGCGACGGAGGACGCAGCCTGATCCGCAAGGCAGCCGGTATCGACTTCACAGGGTGGGACCCGACGACCAGCTACCTGATCGCCGAGGTCGAGACGGACGAGGAGCCGGAGATTGGCATGCGCCCCGAGGGTGGTGGCATCGGTCCCGTCAACCGGGAGGAGGGCGGAGGGCCGTACGGGGTCGTACTGCTCGAGAAGCACGTCGAACACACCAGCGAGCCCACCCTGCAGGACGTCAGCGAGGCGCTCGTCGCCGCCTACGGGACCGACTACGGGGTGCACAGCCCGACCTGGATCTCCCGGTTCACCGACATGACCCGCCAGGCGGCCTCCTACCGCGAGGGACGTGTCTTGCTGGCCGGCGACGCCGCCCATGTGCATGGCCCGCAAGGTGGACAGGGCCTCAACACGGGCGTGCAGGATGCCGTGAACCTGGGTTGGAAGCTGGCCCAGGTGGTCAACAAGACGTCACCCGAGAGCCTCCTGGACACCTACCACGCCGAACGGCATCCGGTCGGTGCCCGGGTGTTGCACAACACCATGGCGCAGGTCGCACTCGCCCGCATCGATGAACGCAGCAAGGCCCTCCGCGACACGATGATGGAACAGCTGAGCATGGACGAGCCGCGCAGGCGCATCGCCGGCATGATCTCCGGTCTCGACATCCACTACGACCTCGGAGAGGGACACCCGCTGCTGGGGCGGCGCATGCCCGACCTTGACCTGCGCACCGCGGACGGTGCCACCCGAGTCTTCGCCCTGCTGCACGACGCCCGGGCCGTGCTCCTCAACCTCGATAAACCCGGCGGTTTCGACCTTTCTCCTTGGGCGAATCGAGTCCGCTTGATCGAAGCCAGGCACGATGGCGTGTGGGAGCTCCCGGTCCTCGGCGAGATCGCTTCCACCTCGGCCGTTTTGATCCGACCCGACGGATATGTCGCCTGGGCGGGAAACCTCACTGACCCAGAGCTGTCTCGAGCACTCACGACCTGGTTCGGAGCGGCCACTCCTGCCCATTAGAAACCGCCAGCCCAGCGCCCATCACGCCCATCACCAAAGTGCCGGACCCGAAACTCCAGACGTTGCCTGGGTTTTTCGCATGTTCGGGAACCCGTGACTTACTGCCTCTAGGCCGCCATCGCGGGTCCATCGCTCGGAAGGCGTGTGAAGTCAGTCTAATGGCAATTCGTTTTGCCCTACTGACAGGCTGATTTAGCGTTCCCGGCATGCACGACGCCGACAGCCATGATCTGATCCGCGTGCAGGGGGCGCGCGAGAACAACCTCAAGGATGTCAGCGTCGAGATCCCGAAGCGCCGGCTGACCGTCTTCACCGGGGTGTCAGGCTCAGGAAAGAGCTCGCTCGTCTTCGACACGATCGCCGCCGAGTCACAGCGCCTGATCAACGAGACCTACAGCGCCTTCGTGCAGGGTTTCATGCCGAACCTGGCTCGCCCCGACGTCGACTTCCTCGAGGGCCTGACCACGGCGATCATCGTCGACCAGGAGCGGATGGGCGCTAACGCCCGCTCCACCGTCGGCACCGCCACCGACGCCAACGCCATGCTGCGCATACTCTTCAGCCGACTCGGAGAGCCGCACATCGGCTCGCCTCAGGCGTTCTCCTTCAATGTCGCCTCGGCCCATGGTTCCGGGGCGGTCACCGTTGAGCGCGGGTCGAGCAAGGCCGTGAGACAGAGCTTCTCCATCACCGGTGGCATGTGTCCGCGTTGCGAGGGCATGGGCACTGTGAGCGACATCGACCTGACCCAGCTCTACGACGAGAGCAAGTCGCTGGCCGAGGGCGCGATCACCATCCCCGGCTACACCGCGGACGGCTGGGCGGTGCGGATCTTCGCCGCGTCGGGGTTCCTCGACCCGGACAAGCCGATCCGTGACTACACCAAGAAGGAGCTGGACGACTTCCTTCGCCACGAACCGACCAAGGTGAAGATCGAGAAGATCAACATCACCTATGAGGGGTTGATCCCCAAGGTCCATAAGTCGTTCCTCTCCAAGGACCGCGAGGCGCTGCAACCGCACATCCGGGCGTTTGTGGACCGAGCGGTCACCTTCACCACCTGTCCCGAGTGCGACGGCACCCGGCTCAACGAGGGGGCGCGGTCGTCACGAATCGGAGACATCAACATCGCCGACGCCTGCGCGATGCAGATCAATGACCTGGCCGAATGGTTGCGCGGACTCGATGAGCCGTCGGTGGCGCCGCTCATCGCCACGCTACAGGGGGCCCTCGACTCGTTCGTGAAGATCGGCCTCGGCTACCTCAGTCTCGACCGCCCGTCCGGAACCCTCTCCGGCGGCGAGGCGCAGAGGACCAAGATGATCCGCCACCTTGGTTCGTCGCTCACCGATGTGACCTACGTATTCGATGAGCCGACGGTCGGGCTACACCCGCACGACATTCAGCGGATGAACGACTTGCTGCTTCGGCTGCGCGACAAAGGCAGCACCGTGCTCGTCGTCGAGCACAAGCCCGAGATGATCGCCATCGCCGACCACGTGGTCGACCTCGGGCCCGGGCCCGGGAGCGAAGGGGGGACGATTTGCTTCGAGGGCACGGTCGACGAGTTGCGCTCGAGCGGGACACTGACCGGGCGGCACTTGGACGACCGGGCCTCCTTGAAGTCGGCGGTGCGCACAGCGTCAGGAGTGCTGGAGGTGCGCGGCGCCAGCGTCCACAACCTGCAGCACGTCGATGTCGACATCCCGCTCGGCGTGCTGGTGGTGGTGACCGGCGTGGCCGGGTCGGGAAAGAGCTCACTGATCCAGGGCTCGGTGTCGGGACGGGACGGAGTGGTGTCGGTCGACCAGGGCGCGATTCGCGGCTCGCGACGGAGCAACCCGGCAACGTACACCGGACTGCTCGACCCGATCCGCAAGGCGTTCGCCAAGGTCAACGGCGTGAAGCCGGCGCTGTTCAGCGCGAACTCCGAGGGAGCCTGCCCCAATTGCGGAGGCAATGGGGTCGTCTACACCGATCTCGCCATGATGGCCAGTGTCGCCACCATTTGTGAGGTGTGCGAGGGCAAGCGGTTCCAGGCCGAGGTGCTCGATTACAAGCTCGGCGGAAGGGATATCAGCGAGGTCCTCGC